>Ga0209289_100188_pt1 | contig 36501 bp, 38 predicted proteins | sample GXS110809BmetaG_FD_184121 | JGI IMG/M metagenome (GOLD analysis project Ga0209289, IMG submission 184121) | Hot spring microbial communities from Gongxiaoshe hot spring, China to study Microbial Dark Matter (Phase II) - GXS 110809B (SPAdes)... ...
GCCCTCAAGCCGTATCCCGAAGTGCAGTTGGATGAATGGTTGAAAGCGGCATGACAGAGGTGAGCAACATGTCAGAGGTTCTTCGGTTCAAAGGAATCGTCCGCAACGGTGTCATTGTCCCTATGGAAGAAGTTGCACTTCCTGAAGGAGCAGTCGTGGAAATTGTGGTCGCCGAGGAGACAGAGTGGTCGCTCCTTTCACACCAAGCCTTTGCTGAAGATTGGGAAAGCGAAGAGGATAGCGTCTACGACAACTGGAGGGAGCACTATGGCGTTTCAGCGGGGTGATGTGGTGCTCATTCCGTTCCCTTTCACCGACTTGAGCGCAAAACGAGTGCGACCGGCAGTCGTTGTAAGCATTCCCGAATATGAGCAAAACACTGGCGACATCATCGTGGCTCAAGTCACCAGTCGCCAACATTCTTTGCCAACTGACTATGCACTTCAAGACTGGCAATTTGCGGGTTTGTTGAAACCTTCCGTCGTCAGGGTTAAATTGGCAACCATCAACGCTTCCTTAGTCCAGTTTCGCACTGGGCGATTAAGTGACCGCGACTTGGAAGAAGTTGACAAGCGATTGCGGTTGGCACTAGGGCTTTGAAAGGAGGTGAACAACGATGGCGGAAGTGAAGGAAACTGTGGCGACTTACCCGGAACCTCGCAAGGAGCCGCCTGAACCGCTCGTCGTTGAAAAACCTTGGGGGCGGTTCATCCAATATGTGCTCAACGAACCTGTGACGGTGAAAATCCTTGAAGTGAAGGCAGGCGAGCAGACAAGTTTGCAATCACACCGCCACCGCAGCGAATTGTGGGTTCCATTGGATGAAGGTGCTTGCGTTGAAATTGATGGGCAAATTTTGCGTCCCAAGCCGATGGAGTTGGTCTTCATCCCGCAAGGCGCTAAACATCGGCTCATCGGCGAAGACAAAACTTACCGCGTGTTGGAAATCTCCTTCGGCTACTTTGACGAGGACGACATCATCCGATACGAGGACAAGTATGGGAGGTTGTGAGCCGTGAAGAAACGGAAAGTGCGTCAATTCAAAATCGTAGTGGAGAAGCATCCTGACGGTTATGTCGCCTACCCATTGGGCTTAAGAGGCATCGTGGTTGGTGAGGGAGATACTTTTGAAGAAGCACTGGCTGATGTCGTTTCAGCAATTCGTTTCCACATTGAGACTTTTGGCGAAGGAGTCATTGAAGTCAAAGAACCTGTTGAAGTCTTCACTGCGGAGGTTGGGGTGAACTTGTGAGCGAGAAAAAATGGCCAGTGGATGCGCCGAGGGATAAAGTCATCAAGGCACTTCAGGCGTTAGGTTTTCGGGTCGTGAGGGTTGGAAATCACATCTCTATGGTGCGTGAAAACCCAGATGGTTCAAAAACGCCTTTGACAATGCCAAATCATAGACGCATCAAAGGCTCTACGCTTCGCGCGATTTGCACACAAGCAGGCATTTCCCGCGAAGAGTTCCTTGAGGCTTACCGAAAAGCATGAAAGGGAGGTGATGGCGGAGATGCAGGCGTTGGTGCTCGTCGGTGGGTTTGGGACGCGGTTGCGACCGCTCACTTACCATGTCCCGAAAGCGATGGTCCCAATCGCCAACATCCCGTTCATTGAGCGGTTCGTTGATTACCTTGAAGCAAACGGAATCACCCACATCGTCTTTGCGATGGGATACTTGCCTGACCCGATCGCTAACCACCTTTCAAAGCGCAACGGCAAAGCGAAATACGATTTCGTCGTAGAGGAGCAACCGCTGGACACTGGCGGTGCTATCAAAAACGCTGAGGCATTGTTGGGTGATCGTTTCTTCGTCTTCAACGGCGATGTTTTGACGACTATCCCGTTGAAGGAACTTTTGCGCGTCCACGAGCAAAAAGGAGCGCTGGTGACAATCGCTTTGACGCCTGTTGACGATCCAAGCCGCTATGGCGTCGTCGTCACTGACAAGGATGGTCGCGTCCAAGCGTTCATTGAAAAGCCACCGAAGGAAACTGCACCGAGCAATCTGATCAACGCAGGCATCTACCTTTACGAGCGGGAGGTTCTCAAGCACATCCCTGAAGGTCAACCTTATTCCGTTGAGCGGGGACTTTACCCGAAGTTGCTGGAAATCGGCGCACCCTTTTACGCCGTCGCTTTCCCGAACGATTACTGGCTGGACATTGGAAAAGTTGAGCACTACATGCAAGCCAACTTTGATGTCCTGAGCGGCAAAGCGCCGTTGCCGATTGTGGGCAAAGAAGTGCAACGAGGCGTTTGGGTTGGCGAAGGTGTGCAAATTTCGCCTACAGCGAAAATTGAACCACCTGTTTTGTTGGGAGACGGTTGCGTGATTGAGGACGGAGCGACCGTCGGTCCGTTGGTGGTTCTGGGAAGCAAGGTGATTGTCAAGGAAGGCGCTATCGTTCGTGAGGCAGTTTTATGGGAAGAGTGCGTTGTTGGGAAGGGCGCAAAAGTTGAACGGTGCATTTTGGGTTCTCGCTGTGAAGTGGAAGATAACGCTACCGTTGAGCCTGACCGCGCTTACGGCTGTAGCGAGAGGATAACTGCGGGTGTCGCTGCGTGACGGCTGAGCGGGCTTCAGGCGGTCGCCGAAGTGCGGCGGGGTTTGCGACAAAAACCTGTCGGACGGAGGTGATCGCGATGGTCGTCGGGACTGTCAAGCGCGATGGGGTGGCGAAACGGATTGCTCCCAACATCGGCTACATCGGCACATATGTCCCGCGTGAATGCGGTATCGCCACTTTCACCGCTGATGTCGTCAAGTCCGTCCACGCCTATCCCTTCGTCGGCGAACCCTTTGTGGCGGCGATGGTGAAACCCGACGAAGATTTGAGCCGTTACCGATATCCTGTCCGTTTCTTCGCCCGCGAGACCAGTTATGGCGACCATGTGAGGATGGCGACTTTCTTCAACGAAATGCCTATTTCGGTCGTGAATTTGCAACATGAGTTTGGCATCTTTGGCGGGCAAGACGGCGAGTTCATTTGTGCGACGGCAGATTTGTTGCGCAAACCTTTGGTCACAACCCTCCACACCATCATGCCTAACCCGCATCCCAATTTCCGTGAAATCACTCGCCACCTTGTCGCTCGTTCGGCGAAAGTCGTCGTGATGAACCCGCTCGCTTTTCAGTTGTTGGCTCGCGACTATGGCATCAACACCCGCAAAGTCGTGCTCATTCATCACGGCGCTCCCGATGTGCCTTTCGGTGGTCGTGAGGAAGCGAAGCAGGAACTTGGGTTGAGTGGTCGGTTCGTTATCAGCACTTTCGGGCTCATCAGCCGAGGCAAAGGGTTGGAATATGCCATCCAAGCCTTGCCGCCTGTCGTTGAAAAGTATCCCGAAGTGCTCTACCTGATTTTGGGCGAAACCCATCCCAATGTGCGGCAGCATGAAGGCGAAAGTTATCGCGAGGAGTTGCAAGCCTTGGTGCGGGAGTTGGGGTTGGAAAGCCATGTGCAATTTGTCAACCGCTACCTGACGAAAGCCGAACTCATTCGTTACCTTCAAGCCACCGACATCTACCTGACGCCTTACCTGAACCCGAACCAAATCGTCAGCGGGACGCTGGCATATGCGATGGCTTGTGGGAAGGTCATCGTTTCCACGCCCTACCTTTACGCCCAAGCCCTTTGCGCCGATGGGCGCGGCATTTTAGTCAACTTCCGCGACCCTCAATCCATCGCCGATGCCTTGTTGCTCTTGTTGGACAACCCACGCTTGCGGGCGGAGATGGAGCGGCGGGCTTACGCTTTCGGGCGGCAGATGACTTGGCAAGCAGTGGGCAAAAAATACGCAGAACTGTTCGTCGCCATCGCTCAGGAATATCGGCGTCCTTGGGTGTTCTTCGCCTCCACTCCTGAGCGTCGTTATCCGACGGGGCTTACGGTCGTTGAAAAGGCGGGGATGCTTTAAAGGGAGCGTCCTTGAGGGCAGCAACGAGGGTGAGTGCTCTGGCAAAAGGGGTGATAGGGATGCTTGCCCTTTGTCCGAAGGAATTGGCAGGCTTGGTCAACCTAAGTCACCTAAAAGCCATCACCGACGACACAGGCGTTTTGCAGTTCACCTTTTACGGTGTGCCCGACCCGAAATCGGGCTACACGACGGACGACAACGCACGAGCCCTCATCGTGGCAGCGATGCACTTCACCCAAACGGGCGATGAAGAGGCGTTGTCATTGGCGCAACGCTACCTTGCCTTCCTGCGTTACGCCCAACGGGATGACGGGCGCTTCCACAACTTCATCCGTTACGACCGCCACTACGGCGATGAGGTGGGCAGCGAAGATTGCTTTGGGCGAAGCCTTTGGGCATTGGGGACGGTATTGAATAGCGGGTTGCCAGAGGAACTGAAAAAGGCTGCTTTGAGCCTTTGGGAGCGCAGTTTGCCCGTCGCCTCCCGATTGCGCCATCTGCGTCCTAAAACCTACACCCTCGTCGGGCTGCACGAAGCAGCCCAAGTCTTCAACGGACATTGCCCGACCTTACTGGGCTTGGCGCAGCAACTGGCTGATGACCTTTGCAGCGCTTACCTTGAACATTCCGACCGTTGTTGGCGTTGGTTTGAAGACACCCTGACTTACGACAACGCTGCCCTTTGTGAGGGGATGCTGCGGGCTTACTTGTTGACGGGGGAAAGGCGCTACTGCCTCATCGGGTTGGAAGCATTGCGGTTTCTGAACGCCGTTTGCTGGGATGCCGAGAAAGATTGCATCAGTCTGGTCGGAAATCGGGGTTGGTATCGCAAAGGTGGGACGAAAGCGACCTTCGCTCAACAGCCGACGGATGCAATGTGGCTCTGTTGGGCGAACCTGACGGCATGGCAATTGACGGGCGACGAGCATTTCCGAGAGATGGCACAGGCGTGCTGGGAATGGTTTTTGGGGCGCAACTTGCTGGGGGTCGCTCTTTACGATTTGGAGACAGGCGCTTGCCACGATGGCTTAGAACCGCAGGGGGCGAATGAAAATCGGGGCGCTGAATCCACCATCGCTGCTTTGCTGACTTTCCTGCGGATGGCGCAACCTTAAAGGTGCTGCCATTCCGCCAAGCGCTGGGGCAACTGCCGCAAATGGGTGATGCGGGGGCAATCGCAGTCAGGGAAAACTTCCCGCCAGTCAAAGAAGACGGGCAAGATGCCTGCCCGCTTTGCTCCGATGACATCGTGCCAGTAGGAGTTGCCGACATGGACGGTTTCGTCGGGCGTTGCTTCCATGCGTTCCAAGACGAAGGCGAAAAATCTTGGGTCGGGTTTGGCGTAGCCGACGACATCGGAGAGGAAAACGGCGTCCACCAAATCTGTCAAGCCCAAAGCGGTCAAACGGGCTTGATAAGTGGGCGGGGCGTTAGAAGTGATGACGAGGCGGTAGCCTTGTCGGCGCAAAAGCGTCAGCGTTTCCAATGCTCCGTCCATTAGCGTTTCCGTCTCGTATTGCGTCTCCACGAAGTCCCAAAGCAAGGCGGGGTCATCCAAACGCCCTGAAACGCCCATCGCCTTCAACATCATCCGCACGGCTTCCCGAACCGTTTCTCGGTCTAACATTTGCCCTTCTTGGGCGGTGGCGATGAAGAAGCGTTCAATGACCCGCAACCCTTCCAAAGCCGTTGAAAGGTCGGGCACGGGCGATAAGCCGAAGTATTCGCAGGCGCGGCGCAACCGTTCCTCGCGGGACGGGACGCCGATAGTGAGCGTCCCGCCAGCATCCAACGAGACGAGGCGAATGGTTCGCGTTCGCACGGCAGCCATCGCTTTCTCTTTACCTCCTGCCTATTTGCCCTCTTCTTTCGCCCGCAATTCCCGCCGCAGGATTTTACCGACGGCAGACTTGGGCAATTCGCTCACGAACTCAATCTCGCGGGGCACTTTGTAACTGGCGAGGCGTTCGCGGCAGAAAGCGATGAGTTCTGCCTCAGTCGCTGCCTCGCCTTCCTTGAGGACGACGAAGGCTTTCAGCATCTCACCTCGCAAAGGATGCTTGACACCGACGACAGCGGCTTCCAGCACCTTCGGGTGTTGATAGAGCACCTCTTCCACTTCACGGGGGTAGACATTGAAGCCGCCGACGATGACCAAATCTTTCTTGCGGTCTACGATGCGGAAGTAGCCGTCGCTATCCATGACAGCGATGTCGCCCGTGTAAAGCCAGCCATCCCGCAGCGTTTGGGCGGTCTCGTCGGGTCGCTTCCAATAGCCCTTCATCACCTGCGGACCTTTGATGACCAACTCGCCTGCCTCACCGAGGGGCAACTCTTTTTCACCCGTCTCCAAGTCCACGATTTTGCAGTCGGTGTCGGGCAAGGGCAGCCCGATAGTGCCGATGCGGTTTTCGCCGTCCCAGACAGGGTTGCAATGGGTGACGGGCGATGCTTCCGATAAGCCGTAGCCTTCCACCAACTTTGCTCCCGTCGCCTTCACGAAGCGTTCGTGAACTTCCATCGGCAGCGGAGCACCACCAGAGACGCAAACTTTGACGGACGAGATGTCAATGTGCCCGCGTTCGGCGGAATGAGCAACAGCGGCATACATGCTGGGGACGCCCGGGAAAAGCGTCACCTTGTGTTGGGCGATGGCTTTCGCCGCTTCGGCGGGATCAAAGCGGGGCAACAGCACCATCGTCTCTGCCTTGACAATCGCTAAGTTCATCCCAACGGTCATGCCGTAGGAATGGAAAAAGGGCAAGACGCACAAAAACACTTCCTCGCCGTCTTTGAGCCGATAGACCCATGCGTTGATTTGGTGGGCGTTGGCGACGAGGTTGAAATGGGTAAGCATGGCTGCTTTGGGCAGACCGGTCGTCCCGCCTGTGTATTGGAAGACGGCGACTTGCTCTTTGGGGTCAAAATCCACTTTCGGCGGTCGGCGGCGCTGATGGAGCAAGGCTTCCAAGTCGTGAGTTTGAACGCCCGACGGGATGGTCACTTCACCTTTCGGACGCGCCCGCAGTTTGACGACGGGACGCATCAAAAGGGGCACATAAGCGGCAGGCGAAGTGACAATGAGGTGGCGGACAAAAGTGTCACGGAGAGCCTCAGCGGCTTTGTCCAACAGTGGCTCAGTGGTGACCAAAACGGTCGCTCCACTGTCTTGCAACTCTGCCCGCAACTCGGCAGGGGCTAAGAGGGGATTCAGTTGGACGACGGCAGCGCCCAAGCGCACCGTCCCAAAGTAGGCGATGATGAAAGGCGGCATGTTGGGCAGCAAAATCGCCACGCGGTCGTTCATCTGAACGCCCAACGACGCCAACGCCCCGGCAAAGGCATCGGCAGCATCGTTGAGGTCGCGGTAAGTCAATCTCGCTCCGTAAAAAATCGTCGCCGTTACCTGTGGGAACTTCGTCGCAGTGTCCCTCAGCAAAGCGTCCAACGGCATTTCGGGATAGACGAGCGTAGGAGGGACAGGGGGCGGGTATTTTGCCAGCCAAGGGCGGGTCGGTGTCATCATCGCACATCCCTCCTTTTCAGCGAACCTCAAGCGAAAAATTCCTCGCCCTCCGCTAAATGAGCGCGGACGATTTCCTCGTTCAGTTCCACGCCTAAGCCGGGAGCGTCGGGCACTTTGAGAAAGCCGTCCCGAATGAGTGGCTTTTCACCGACGACAAGGTCGTCCCACCAAGGCACATCAATGGCGTGAAATTCCAGCGCCAAAAAGTGGGGGATGGTGGCGCAAACATGGCAGGCAGCGATCGTGGCGATAGGGCTGGCGACATTGTGGGGCGCTAAGGGTAGGTAGTAAAGGTCGGCAAGGACAGCAATTTTTTGCGTCTCCCTCAGCCCGCCGACTTTGGGGATGTCTGGTGCTACGATGTCGCAGGCTTGCTTGACAATCAACTCCCGAAACTGATGAGCCGTGTAATGATTTTCGCCTGTGCAGATGGGAACGGGCGAAGCCCGCTTGACTTCCGCTAAAGCGTCCACATTTTCAGGCGGTGTCGGGTCCTCCAGCCACAGGGGTTTGTAAGGGGCGACGGCTTCCGCCAAACGGATGGCGTCACGGGTGTTGAAGCGCCAGTGGCAATCCAGCGCCACCTCCACTTCCTCACCGACTGCCTTCCGCACGGCAGCGACTAACTCAGCGAGGAAACGGATTTCGGCGTTGGAAAGGGAGCGGTTGAGGTAAAGGGAAGCGGCACGATAGCGGGAGGGAGAACCGTCGTCGGAAGGGCTTTGATATGGGGTCGGGACATCCAAGTCAAACTTGATGGCAGTGAAGCCTTTGGCGACGACTTGTCGGGCGCGCTCGGCGTAACCTTCGGGCGTGTAATCGGGTTTACCGTCGGGCGTCATGCCTGCGTGGCAATCGCAATAGATGCGGATGCGGTCGTGGAATTTACTGCCCAACAGTTTCCAAACGGGCACGCCCAAGGCTTTGCCTGCGATGTCCCAAAGAGCAATTTCAATCCCACTGAGGGCAGTGACGACAGTGCCTGATTGCGAACCGCTACCAGAGAGAAAACGCATCAAACGGTGCATGAGCCAATCCACTTGTGTCGGGTCGTTGCCGACCAAATGAGGTTTGAGGCGAACGATGATGTCCCGCACGCCGATACCCCAGTAGGCTTCACCGACACCCACAATGCCTTCGTCCGTCAGCACTTTCACGAACACCCAGGGGAAGTTGCCCCGCACGACACACGCCCGCACATCGGTGATTTTCACCGTCGCCACCTCCGCCAAGGGTCGGTCTCCATCGGCTAAGATTATGCCGTCCGTGCCGAGTTGGCTGAGACCATTGCGGTTGGTAGCCACTTCAACTGTATCCAGTTGCACCACGCCATCACAACGGCGTGGCGAAAAAGGCATCCTCGCTAAACCTGCGCCAATTGCATCGCCGCACAGGGGAAGACAGCGATGCGACATTCGTTGCCGTAACGCTCCCGCAATCGCCGAACGACTTCCCGCCAACTTTGACACAACGCTTCCCCATCCCAACCCCATTGCCATAAGTCGTGGGCGTTGACGGTCGGGGCGAAATAGAGGCGCTGAGGGCGATGATTTAGACGGGACGCAACCGTCCGACGGGCTCCCAAGCGCATCCCTGGTCCCGCAAGGTAATGCGTGCCCATGCCTTCAGAGCCTGCCGAGGCAAAGACAATCGTGCCCTCCTCGTGAACGAACCGCTTGGGCGCGCTGCTGAGTGGTGCAAAAGCGTTGACGCATTGGTAAACCTCGCTGTCCTTGGGATATGCCGATAAAACGGCGACATCCACTTCTTCAGGGATGGGCGTCGCATAGGCGCGTCGCGCCAACTCGCAACCTGCCCGGTGGGCGTCCACGAAATGACCGACGAAGCAACCGACAATGCCGCGTCGGGGATTGAGGACGACATTGACGATAGCGTCCAAACCTGCCATCGCTGCCGCCTCTTCCATGTCCTCGCGGGCGATGTTGCCTTCCGTCAACGCAATGCCTTTTCGGAAACCGTTGTCGGGGCGATGGTTGTGGTAGATGCTTTCAATGCCTGCGACGCCCGGCAGCACCAGTTTTGCCCCACCACCAAATCCCGCATGCCCGTGCGGAAGGATGCTGCCGACGCACACTTTCAAGTCTGCCCGTAAAAACTCGCGGTTGAGGTAGACAGGCGTTCCGTTGCGGGTCGTGCCGAGGTAGTCCAAGTTTTCAAAAGGGCAGTGGTTTTGCACCCAGAAATGCGCCACGATGTCTTTGCCCAGTTTGCGAACCATTTGCTCGCGATTGAGGGGATGATGAGCGGCGATGCCCAAAAGGATGCGAATGCGCTCGGTCGGGATGCCGCCGTCAACGAGTTCACCGAGGACAAAGGGCAACAAGCGAGCGGCAGGCGTGGGGCGAGTTAAATCGTCCACGACAATGACGGCGCTTCGTTTCCCCTTCGCCAGTTCCCGCAAGCGGGTCGTGCCGATGGGGCGTTCAAAGGCTACTTTCAATCCCGCCTCCCCGATGTCCTTGCCCCCCTGCGGCAGGCACATGAGCACCTGCCACTTTTTCGGGAAGGCAAGGGGCAAATTTTTCTCCGCATACCAGCAACCCCACCGCAGCCAAGCGGAGAAGGCTTCTTCCGCCATCGTCCCTCACCCCACTTGATATTTTCGCCCGACTTCGTGGAAGGGCGTGCCTCTTTTGAGTTCCTCTCGCGCTTGACTTTCCCGCCGAACGATGTCTTCGGCTTCCTGCAAGACTTCTGCGGCGATTTCACGGGGGATGACAATCACGCCATCCAAGTCACCGAAGATGAAGTCGTAAGGGCGCACTTCCACGACGCTCGTCAGGGAGCCACTCATGAAGATGGGCTTGTTGATTTCCAAGATGCGTTGGCGCGCTGCCAGTTCAATAGGGCTGGTGTAGCGGCAAAATGCCGCCCACGGTCGCCACTCGTTGATGCGCAACTGCTTGGTGGAGTCGCGCAAGCCGCCATCCACGACGACACCGACACACCCCTTGGCGGCGCAAGCGTGAGCGGTCAATTCGCCAAAGTGGGCGCTGACTTGCTCTTCGGAACTGTAAACGATGACGCTGCCGGGGAAGACGAAATCAACGGGATTGGGCGGACGCTCATCTTCTCGGCGAGGTCGCATGACGGCTTTCACCGTCACCGCCGCCCCCGCCAACACCATGTCGGGATGGATGGGTTTGATGGACGGGTGAAGGACTTGGTTGGGCAACCCCCGCCGCTCCAACACATCGTAAATCGGACCGCCGTAAAGTTGCCGATAGCGAGCGACCATCTCTTCCAGCGGCATCCCGTAATCCCAACCCACTTCCGCCATCACGCAACCCTCCTTCGTCGGCAATGTTCGGGCAAAAGGTTAGCACGCCGATGCCTTGCAGGCTGACACCATCGTTTTGCGGCAAAGTTGAAAACGGTGAGGAAGCATGTTCACGGGCATCATAGAAGAAGTCGGCGAAGTCGCCAAAGTGGAGCGGAAAGGGATGGCGGCACTGTTGGCAATTCGCACCTCTTTCGCCCGTGAATTGCGTTCGGGCGATAGCGTGAGCGTCAATGGCGTTTGCCTGACTGTGCTCGCCGTTCAGCCGCCGACCTTTTGGGTGGAAGCCGTAGAGGAGACCATCGCCCGCACCAACTTGGGCTTTTTGAAGGCGGGAGACCGGGTGAATTTGGAGCGGGCGTTAAGTGCCAGCGGGCGATTGGGCGGGCATTTCGTGCAAGGTCATGTGGATGGGACGGGTGTCATCGCTCAAATCGTTCCCCGCCTGCGTTCTAAAGTCATGCGCATCCGTTGCCCGCAGGAATTGATGCCCTACATCGTGCCCAAAGGTTCTATCGCCGTAGATGGCGTCAGTTTGACCGTCGTGGAGGTCGGCGCCGATTGGTTCACTGTCTCCCTCATCCCCTTCACGCTGGAACACACGACTTTAGGGCTGCGCAAAGTCGGCGATGTCGTCAACTTGGAAGTGGACATCCTCGCCAAATATGTCCGCCACCTGCTAAAGGGTTGGGCGAACGAAGACCCCGATGCGGTGTTGAAGCGGTTGCTCGCCGAGTAGTCCCTTCCGAGCCTACAAACCCCACCGCTCGTTGATGGGACGCTGGTAAACTTCTACCTCGCCACTGAGCACATCGGCGACCCGCACCGTTTTGCCTGTCGCCGCCGCTTCGTAAATGGCGATGGCAATCGCTTTCGCTTTTAGCCCATCTTCTGCCGTCACTTCCGGCGGACGGTTGTTTTGAACGGCGTCCACAAAGTCGTAGCACTCCAGCGTGAAGCCGTCGGTGAAGCCGTGAGGGAACAAGCGCTGCCATGCTTCCTCGCCGATGGCGGTGCGAAAATCTTGGGCTAAATCGTTGAGCCGACGGATTCGTCCGCTGACATGTTGAACGAAGGCGCTACCCCAAGGACCGTGAAAGGCATCGCCCGTGTCAATGAGTGCCCCTTCAGTGGCGTAGTAGACGACATGGGTGAAGCGGTGCATCGGTGCGGCGGTGCTGTAACTCCAAAAGCCCACGACGCCCCGCTCAAACTCCAGCACCGCCATCCAAGTGTCTTCGCGGTCATCTGCCACCAACTCATCGCCCTTGCGGAAGAAGCGAGGGATGAGTTGCTTGACGACGGCGTGGACTTGCTTGACTTCTCCGAAGAAGTAGCGCATCGTGTCACAAAAGTGAGCACCACTGTCCAGCACCAATCCGCCCCCTGACAAAAATTTGTCCACCCGCCAATGCCATGCTGGTTCACGCCCCGACGGCGGTGGTGGGTTGTGGCTGACTTGGATGGCGTAAAAGAAGGTCGGCTCGCCGATAAGTTTGCTCTCGTTGAACAACCACCATGCTGTCCGCTGCGGGACGCCCCGACGGATTTGCTCGGCGGTGGCGGCAAATTTGCCCGCCCGCTTGGCTGCTTCCACGACTGCCTTCGTCGCCTTGACCGTCACACCGACGGGCTTTTCCACCATGACATGCAAGCCCGCTTCCAAACAAGCGACGGCGACGACATGGTGAAGGTGATGGGGTGTGATGATGTCAACGGCGTCCAAGTTGCCTGCCTCTTCCTTCAGCATCGTTTCGTGGTCGGCATAAAGGCGGGGGCGTTTGCCTTGGAAGCGCTCAACGATGTCGGCGAACTCTGCGGCGTTTTCCCGAACGGGATCGCAAAGGGCGACGATTTCCAACTTGTCGGGCTCCACCTTGTGGATTTGCTCGTAACCTCGCAAGTGGGCTCGTGCGATGCCGCCACAACCCACCATCGCCAACCGCACCGTTCGTTGACTGTCGCTCACCGTCTCATCCCTCCTTGCCGATGTGAAGTTGCGTCCGCTCTGTGTGACAATCGGATTGGTCAACGGTGACGCTTCATAACGGCATGACGGGATAACCTTTTTGCGTCAGGAAACCGACGACGGTGAAGATGCCCGCCATCGTCAAATCGCCCAGCACGATGCCCAGAAAGAAGGGACGCATCGCCCGATAACCCGTTAAGCCACCGTAACGGACGATGAGGGCTTTTGCCGCCCAACCCAGCAAAATCATCAGCCAAAATTGCTCCATCGCCCAACCCCGACAAACAATCCAGCCGACAGGATGCAGAGGGAGGGAAAAATGCCAGCGCAACAAAAACAACCCAATGAACCCGAAAAACCCGACGACCATTCCTGTCATGCGGAAGGGGTTGGCATCCATCCCTGGGTTGATGTATTGCGCCGCCAGCATGTAGGGAAAGTTGGCATGCCAAAAGAAAGTCGCCGTCTTCGTCAGCGTCACAGCCCCCTTCGTGTAGCCCAACTTGAGCCACGCATAAAGGGAAACGAACGCCGCAAGGACAATCGCCACCGCCCCCCATGCCATCAACGGGCGCAACCGCAATCCCGCAAGTTGCCCCATCTTCATCGCATTCAGCAACGAAGGCATCAAAACTTCCCGCTGGTCGTAAGTGAAGGCTTCCTGCAAGAGACACATCATCAAGATGCTTTTGGCGTCAAAGCCCTTCGTCCCGAACAAGGCGACGAGGGGATCAAAGGGCAAGATGCGCATCTGCACCATGACCATCCCGCCGTTGGTCGCAATCCAACTGACGGCGAGGTAAAAGCCAAACGCCATCAAAAGGAAAGTCGCCGCCAAAAGCGGATGCATCCCCAGCCAAACGAGGACGGCAAAAAGGGCGCAAGTCGTCAACATGAACCCCCAAAAGGCAACGGCGTAAGGCAGTGGTTCATCGCTGTCCTCCAACTCCCGCAACCGCCCGAAGGCTTTCAGCGCCACCTGCCTCCAATGCCCCCGCGCCGCATAACCGACGACCACCAGCAACCCCAAAACTGCCCCGACTTGCTGATACTGCACGAAATCCGTCGCCGAATAGCCCAAGCCCGTCCAACCGTAAAGGGCGAACAGAAGTTGCTGCAAGCGCTCCAGCACATAAAAGAACCAGAGGCTGAAGGCGACTTCGGTTGTCAGCAGGTAAGTCAAGCCGATGGCGGCGGGATAAATGTGTAAGCCTGTCCCGGCGATAGTGTCCCAAGGGAAGCCCGTTAAATACTCGCCCAAACTTCGGAAGCGTCGGATGGCAGGGACGCTGGGAAAGTAAGTGTTCAGCCCGCAAAGGGTGTGCAAGAGCGCCGAGGCAAAAAAGCCGACCCAAAGCGGAAGGTTGTAAAGCAAGGGCGGAAGCGTCCTGCCCGATGGCGGCTCTTTGGTCAACTCATAAGGCAACTGCACCAGCGGGAAGGTAAATTGCTCCCGCTCCGTCCACTGCCGCCGCAGTAAAGTGGCGAGGCAAAAGACGGCGAAAAACAGGGCGAAAGCAAAGGGCAGCCAGAAGGAAAGAGGCGTTATCCATGCATCCCACAGGATGCGCCCTCCTGTCCCTTCGTAAAACCCTTTTGCCGCTGCCTTATCGGTGAGCACCAGCCACGAAGGCGCATGAGGGATGAGCAATTCATCCCAACGGTTCGCCGCCGACGCCCGATAGAGCAAGTTAGGCAACTGCGGGATGATGTAACGCCAAAGACCAGCGGCAGGAATGCCCGAGGGAATGACAAGGAGCGCCCAAAGGGCGGCTAACTCGTAAGGGCGCAGGGCATAGCGAGGTGCAAGGAGGCGCAGCAGCGGGTTGAGCAAAAACACACAAAGCAGCAACACAACCATGCTGGAAGTCGGCAACAAGTTCCCCGCGACGAAAGTGTTGGCGAGGTCGTAATCGTTGTAAGGCGTCAGATACGCAAAAAGGGCAACAAGCACCAAAGCACCGACAACCACCCGAACGGGTGGCACCGTCAGTTTTTCCCGCAAAATGCCCGTCGTCAATGGTCTGGCAACTGGCGTTAGCGCTCGTTCCTCCATGCCCGCTCACAGGCTTTAATGATGACGCTGCAAGGAGTATTCTCGTTGAAGTCACCGCATAAGTGACAATCCCAGCGACCCTTTGCCGCGTTCTGATGCTAACACAGCATCAACCCGTGCGATGCAGTGGCACAATGCTCGGCGGGTGAGTGACGATGCGGGTGATGATTTGGGTGGATGCTGAAGGCATCAGTGGAGTGACCAGTTGGGAGCAAGTGTTGGCAGGGCGAAGCCGTTACGACGAAGGGCGACGGTTGATGACGCAGGAGGTCAACGCCGCCGTTCGGGGCGCCAAATTGGCAGGCGCCGACGAAATCGTCGTCGTGGATTCGCACGGCGCTGGCGGCGACCATTCCTTCCGCAACCTTATCCCCGAACTGCTGGAGCCAGGCGCTGAGTATGTTCTGGGCGCCCCTTGGACGACTTACACGCGCCCGTTGGAAAACGGTTGCGACGGCGCAATTTTCCTCGGCTTCCACGCCAAAGCCGGCACCCCCGATGGCATCCTCAGCCACACCGTCAGCGAAAGTTGGCTGAACTTTTTCGTCAACGGCGAAGCCGTCGGTGAAATCGCCATCTGCGCCGCCATCTGTGGACACTTCGGCGTCCCCGTCTGGCTCGTCACGGGCGATGCGGCAACCTGTCGGGAAACGCAGGCAACTTTGGGCGAAGGGGTCAAAACCGTTTGCGTCAAGGAAGGGTTGACTCGCTTCTCAGGGCGTTGCCTTGCCCCGCAGGAAGCGTGGCGAAAGATTGAGATGGCAGTCGCCGAAGTCGTCCAGTATCCGCCCAAAGTTTCGCCTTATCAACCCGCAACGCCGACGACTTTGCGGGTGGAATGGACAGCGCCCGAACATGTGCGGGGTTACTTGCATGCAGGCGTTCAGCAAGTGGATGAGCGAACGGTGGAAGTGACCGCCGAAAACTTCTACGCCGCTTGGCGCACCCTCTGGCGACGATGACAGCGACAAAACCTCGGCGGTGATAGCCGATGGTGCGATTACTTTTGGTGCGGCACGGCGAATCTGTCTGGAACGAAGAGGAGCGCATTCAAGGACAGCAAGATGTGCCCCTAAGTGAGCGAGGACGGGCGCAGGCGAAGGCATTGGGACGACGGTTGCGGGATGAATTCCTCGTCGCTTGCTACAGTAGCCCTTTGCGACGGGCAGCGGAAACGGCACGAGAGATTTTGAGCACCCTCGCATCACCGCCATCCCTCACCCTGATGCCTGAGTTGATGGAGCGACGGTTCGGCGAGTGGGAAGGCAAATGCCTCAGCGACCTTGACAAAAAGGAATTTGCCCGATGGCTTGCTGCCCACCAGTTGCCCGCTCCACCCGACGGCGAAAGCATGGACGAATTGCTTGTGCGCGTGGAACGAGGTCTCCGACGCATCTTGACCGAAGTGCCCGAAGGTTCGGTGCTTGTCGTCGGGCATGGTGGTTCGCTCAAAGCGATGCTGTGCGTTTTGCTGCGGTTGCCACCCACCAGTTTCATCCGCCTGCACATAGACAACGCCAGCCTGACGATTGTAGAAGTGCGAAGTGGACGGTCATCGTTGGTGGTCTTCAACGATACTTGCCACTTGCAAACGAGGTGAAAAGCGATGGCGAAAGCGATGGTCTTGCAAGCGCCGGGGCAATTGACGATGGCGGAATTCCCTGAACGACCTTTGCGAGACGGCGAAATCCTTTTGCGGGTTCGCATGACGGGTGTTTGCGGAACAGACCGCCATTTGTTTTTAGGACATGGTTCATGGTCGTTTCCCCTCATCGCAGGGCATGAAATCATCGGCGAAGTCGTGGAAGTGACGGACGGAGCGGCGGACGCCATCGTCGTCTTTGGAGGTGAGTTACGGGTCGGTCAGCGGGTCGCCCTCGTCCCCAGCAGCGCTCCTTGCGGGCGTTGCTTTTACTGCCTCAACTATCCGCACCGCACCACCCTTTGCCGACACCGAACCGTTTACGGTTTCCGCCGCTGTGATGAGCCACCGCACTTGTTCGGCGGCTTCGCCGAATTCCTTCGGGTTCAACCCCGTTCCTTCCTCTTCGTCGTTCCCGACGATTTGCCCGATGAACGAGCGGTATTGACAGAACCGACAGCGGTCGCCTTGCGGGCGGTGGAACGCGCCCTTGCGCCGGGCATCCCCGTCATCGGCGAAGGGTTGGGCATTGGGCGAAGGGCTTTGGTCGTCGGTGCAGGTCCGATCGGCTTGCTCGTCATTGCCGTCTTGAAAGGCATGGGCGTTCACCGCATCATCGCCGCCGATTTGAGCGCGATGCGGTTAGAGATGGCGAAAGCGTTGGGCGCAACGGAAACGGTTTTGGTGCCGCAAGACGGGAGCGGCGTGCCTGAAAGCGTCACACAAAAAATCCACGACCTCACCGATGGCGAAGGGGCGGATGTCGTCTTTGAGTGTGTGGGCGTTCCGTCGGCGTTTGCGATGGCGTTGGAGTGGGCATGTCGGGGTGCTACGGTCGTGGAAGTCGGTCACTTCACCGACAGCGGGAGCATCCCCCTTTCACCGCACCTTATTTGCCGCAAGGACTTAGAGGTGCGAGGCGTCTGGGCGTATCCTTGGTGGCAATTCCGCGACGCTCTGCGCTTTTTGCGGACGACCTCGTTGCCTTTGGAAACGCTTGTCACCCATCGCCTCGCTCTCTCCGAATTGCCCCAAGCCCTGAGCGGTCAACTGGGTCAAGGAGCGGTCAAGCCCATCATCGTGCCGTGATACTTCCATTGGCTGGGTGAGTGTGTTCGGAGAATGCGCTTTTGAGAGGGTGGGGCTTTCGCCAAGCCAAACAATCGGCAAATCGTGGAATGGGCAATTCGGTAGATCGGGCGAAAGTTGGGCTCACGCTAAGGCTGCCTGCCAATGAATTAGCGGGTTACGCTGACGAAGCCCACAAAGGTGGGTTGCTTTCAGTCGGCTTTAGCCGACTTCGTGAAAGTAGCCCAGCATTTCAATGCTGGGCAAAGGTGGCAAAAAATCGGGCTCATCGGAGGTTGTCTTCCCTTAGGCACGGAGTTTCCGAACACCCACTGGTTGGGTTGACAAATAAGTGAGCAAAAATTAGGGGCAGCCGTTAAAGGGAGGGGAGGACGATGCGAAAACTCAAGGTGGTCATCTGGGCGCGCAGCGAACGGGACGCCGATTATCTCAAACGCCTCCTTCAGGGCGGGAAGGGTGTTGTGGTGTGTGAACCCGGTGAAAAGGTCCATGCCCTCGTCGCGGATGCCGAACTTTTGACCCGCTCAGAGCGAGAAGTTTTGGGAGCGGTTGCCCGCTATGGCAGCGTGAAAGAAGTTGCCAAGCGAACTGCCCGAAGCGAAGCGACGGTCAAAAAGCACCTTCGTTCTGTCCGCCAGAAGTTTCAAGTCCCCACGACCGTCTAAGCCGTTGCCCTTGCCCTTCGCTTGCGCCTCATTGATTGACAGTCGGGTAGCCGATGGGCGCAAAAAAAAAGTAGCCTTTCGGACACTTGCGCAGGGCATCACTGTTCACTATCTTTTTGGTCAGATAACGCCATCCCAAGGGGTGTCAGGAGGCACCTTTTTTCTCAAAGAGGAGGGCTAACGCAATGGTGGAGGGAGTTAAGTTTGGACTTTTGATATTCCAACGAGTGCTTGTTGGGGCAGTGGTAGGTCCACTCATGGCGTATTGTTGGACCGTCGCTTTGTATTGCTTGGGAATGGTGAGCCATCTTGCCCTTTGGGATTGGGGATCGGTCTTTATGGTCGGATGGGGGATCGCCATCCCGGCGGGGGCGCTAATTGGTGGTCTAAGGTTAGGCTATCGGGCATCCATGCTTATCGGGGCTTTAGTGGGTGTCTTGTTTGGCTACAGTTTCTTCTTCTTTCTCCTTTTGCAAGGAAAAGGCAAACTGCCCTCTGGATATTTTCCTGACTTTGTATGGATGTTGATGACGATGCTTGGCGGCGTCATAATCGCCCTACCTGTCAAGTGGCTTGGCGACAAATGGGCAGGGAAAGAATATGTCCGAAAGGACAACAAGGTTGTTGAGTGGTTATCCGTTGGCACGATTTGCATCCTTCTGATCACTTGGTGGCTTGCCGGACATTTAATGTCAAAATCAACTGTCAAAGCACCTCAGGCTCGGCTCATCTCTGTTGAATGCCTCTCCAAGCCATCATCACAAGGCGTTCACTTGTCCATCCGCGTGGAGGTGGAAGCGAAAGAACCGATAAAAAGCGTCTACTTAGTTGACGCAAAACGACACAGTTTACATACACTCAAACTCTTGCAAGCCCTTGGGTCCTCTCGCTACTCTTTCGGTGGGGAGTTACTAATCAAGGAAGACAAGCCTCAAAAATTCTTCTTGGCTTTAGTCACCCCTTCAGGTCGTCTGTCTTATGAGGTGGTCTTGCCACAAAAGCTAGCAAAGGAAAGGAGGTAAAAATGCTATGAGGCACATCATCTCTCAACTTGCTTTAGTTGCTTTGTTGGCTATCGTGGTTCTTGTTGTGATGAACCGTTCTGTTCAGGCGCTTGTTGTGGTCTGCCCAGGGTGCGAGCATGTTGGCAAGACTTACCAAACCCATTGCCGCTGCCGCTTTGAGAATGAAGTCCGCTGTAGTTGGACTCAATGGAACTATGACTATATCCGCGATGTTGATATTTACGATTGCGACGGCCAATTGACCTTCTACTGCCATAGCTGGAAGAGAACGGATGCTGCTGGTGGTGCTCGGACACTGAACCTGATTGTCCATCGCCGACATGCCTACTGCTTATAATTGAAGAAAGCTCCACAGTCGAAACCTTTTCCCCTTTTCATCCAATAAAGAGGAGTGGTCAGTAATGTGCAGGCTAATATCACAAAGCAACAAGGGTGGGGGTTACTCTTTGACGGAACTTTTAGTGGTTATTGCCTCCATCGCTTTGTTGATGGCGTTGGTTCTATCAGTTGTAATTGGGGCGCGTCGCAGGGCATATATGGCATCTTGCACCGCTCAACTCCGTCAATTGGGTTTGGCATTCCGAATGTATTTGGAAGATACAGAGAGGAGACCACCAAATCTTGGTAGTTTGGTTTGGACGGGTTACTCGCCGAAAGAGGTCTTGCTTTGTCCTTCCGACATAACTGTCGGCTACGGGAGATTGATTGACAAGGTTCATCTTACCATTTATCCCGATGTTGCCTATTCCTACCGATATTTTGGACACTGGTCTGATAGGCTTTGGGGCTTGCTGTTACGGGATGCCACCGTGGGCATCATGGTATGTCAATTGCACGGGCAAAGGACGGAAATTTTCATCCCTGATAGGTATTCTGGATTGGAGTTTGAAGGGTTGATATTGCGATTGCAGGCGGATGGGGCAGTGGTTCAGCGACATGTTATCATGGAAAGGGTCGTTTGCCCTGGCGAGGCAGTAAGGTGCTACTTCATCAATCCATGGCGACTATTGTCCGACTCTCCGCCGCCTTACCCTTTCAATGCTGCTTTCCCTTGCTGTAATTGAGGCAACGAAAGGGGCAATCTAACGATGAAACGCAGTGCAGGTAGTGCGTATTGGTGGACACCTTGTTTGATAGCCATCATTGTCGTTCAAATGCTTACACTGTTCTGCGTAACGCAAGTTCATCGTTGGAAACATCGTCAAACAATCAGCCAAATTCACAAGAAAGCCATGAATAATGACCCACCCGTTGGTTTTCCCCTTGAGCGTTTGGGCATTTCAGTGGCTTCGGAAATTTCCCCGCCTTCGCGCCCGATTCTTGTCGTCGTCTTTGGCAGTTGTGAAGGTTGTGGGGAGGGAGCAGTGAGGGAATGGGCGAGCATGCTAAGTTGGCAGACTTGGCGGAAAGAGGTGACGGCGATTTTGGTCTTTCAGGAGCGAGCCGAGAAGGTTCAGGAGGTAGCAAAGAAGTGGGGATGGCAGGTTAAAGTGGTCGCTGACGAGAGCGGTCAAATTGCCCGCACCCTGAATGCCTTCTTTGTCCCGCGCGCTTACGGGTTTGTGGGCGGCAAATTGGTTTGGCTTCAAAGGGAGCCGAAGCGAAGCGCTATGGGAACTTTGGAAAGTTTCCTGAAGGCGGTGAAGGGGGAGGAGGCAGCAAGGAAGGTCATGGAGGCATGGGTTCACGAGATGCGGGAGAAGGCGTGGGGGAAAGAGATGGCGGAGTTAGCGAAGGGAGGGAGACGACGATGAAGGGATGCCATCAAGGGCGTTTCGGGTTGACATTGATAGAGTTGCTTTTGGTCATCGGGATTATCGCCGTGCTGGCGGGAATAATTTGGTGTGTCTTTGCCCCCGTGCGAGAAAAGGCTCGCATCGTCTATTGTGTTAACAATCTCAAGCAACTTCACTCGGCACTGGAGATGTATCGGGCAGATTATGGAGGTATTGAACCTGTCGGGCGTCGTGAATATTGGGAACTCGGTCTGCCGCCAACTATAGAATGTTTAAAGCCATATCTGCAAAAGGAGATAAAATGCCCCTTGGGTCCCCTGTTTTGGCAAGTGTGGGAAGGAAAAGTGCTGGGTGACAGTGGTCCTATCTTTTCCGAAGTAATTGAGAAACGGGGCGACAAGTTTCCGATCTCTGCCGATGCTAATCATAACCCCCGAGGGATTCGGGAAAGACCATGGATATTCGTTATCGTCCTGCGCCTTAACGGGCAGGTGGAACAAAAGAGGATGTGGCATGCAAAGGGAAGTCATGAGTGGTGAGGCAACTCGTAGGAGGTGAACGGTGATGAAAAGAGTAATGCTTACGCTTTGCATCTTGCTCGGAGCGGTAGTCGTTTACCAATTAAGAGTATTGGCGCTTTGTGAGTGCCGAAACAACTTGGGTCAGTGCGTAGATTGTGTGACGCCCACATGCCCTGCTCAGTATGGCTGCACCAGAAGTTCGGTCATCCTATGGCAGGATTACTGTTGTTGCTCCCTTCAAGAAGAACCCGCCAAGCAAGGGTGCTGCCAATACTACTGCGTGAAGTATCAATGCCAAGGAACTCTTGCGATCTGTGAAAAGGCTTTTGAAGTTGAGCGGGACTGTATCGGCGATTCCTGCATGCTCTCGACTTTTTATTGCTACGATGATGGGCAATGCAGACCTTAACATCCAAAGGGGTTAGCCATGAGGCAAAAAAGGAATCGCCTCGCTGTCGCGGTAATCGTCGTCGTAGGGGTTGGTTATTGGATTTACTTCGCCACAGCACCGTGGCGGACGATGAGGAAATTTGTGCGTGCTGTTGAGTCAGAAGATGTTGAGACCATCGTGGCGTTAGCCCACCCTGACGAAATAAAGCATTGTGGGCTAACGGTTGAAAGCGTGAAGGCGATCCTAAATGCCACTTTGGGCAAATGGCGTCCCTTCAAGGCAGTCAAGGTGGGAAAGGCAGGAGTTGATAGAGACTTAGGTTGGCATCACTGGTATGTGATTTGGGGCGACGCCCAAACAGGTAACCCCATTGCTTTTAATAAGGTCATGGGGGCGTTCCCTCCTTTGGGCATCCAAAGCCCCCAACTTTTTTCCGACCTCTTTGTCTGCCCGACAGATAAAGGGTGGCGGGTAAATGTGACGGTGTTTTTGATTGACTTAGCCCTCTGCGTCTATGGACGCCCTGGAGCCTATCTCGTCCTGCGCTCAGCAGGGATGAAGGGTTACTTAACATACATGACTGAACCTGGTCATTTTGAACCTCTCCCATTCCCAGCCCTGCGTGCCAGATGAGTGATAAAAAGAGGGACAGGGACGAAGAGGCGTTGTTTGTCCCGTAGATGGAGGGCTTTTTGTCAGTGGGAGCAAACATGACAAGGCACTATGATAAGGAGACCCATCTTTGCTCTTGGGCGGACTGGTAGATGGTGGCGATGAGTCGGTGGACTTTGAGGGCGTCGTCAAAGTCGGGTTTGGCGGGTTTGTCGTTGACGATAGCATCCAAGAAGGAGAATTGGGCATGGATGTGGGAACGCATCCAGCCCAAAGTGAATTTGGGAGACGGATAGGCAGCGGGGGGTGGGTATTTTTGGACGGTGGACAGTTTTTTGAAGCCCCATTCGCTCGGCGGTTGGGTGCGGTCAAAAACCCAAAGCCAGTTGGGCTCCATCAAGTTGAAGGCGAGGGCGCCTTTGTCGCCGTGAATTTCAAAGCGCAGTTCATCTTCCGTCCCTGTCGCCACCCGCGAAAACTCCACATAACCCAGCGCCCCGCTTCGGAAGCGAATCAATGCTGACGCTGCATCGTCCACTTCTACGGGGGCTTTCTTCGTCGGGTCATCGGGTAAGGGGCGTTCCTTGACAAAAGTTTCGGTCATCCCGCAGACGGCGACGGGTTCGTCAATGCCTTCCAAAAGCCAAAGCATCAAGTCCAAAAGGTGCGGACCCAAGTCCACCAACACGCCGCCACCGATGATTTCCTTGCGCAACCGCCATTCCAACGGACGGTTAGGGTCAACATAACCTGAATGCAGGTAACAGCCGCGAAAGTGAAAGAGGCGTCCGAGGAAACCGTTTTGCGCTAACTCCTTCGCCTTCATCGTCGCAGGAAAGAAGCGATACTCGGAGACGACTTGCGTTTTGATGCCTTTAGCGGCAGCCTGTCGGGCGAGGGCAGCCAACTTTTTCGCTTCTTCGTAATCGTAAGCCAACGGTTTTTCGCAATAGACATGTTTGCCTGCTTGCAATGCCTCGCTGATGATTTCACCATGCCAACGATTAGGGACGCAAATATCCACGACTTGCACTTCGGGGTGATGGACGAGTTCGCGGTAGTCGGTCGTGCGGAAAAAGAAACCGCCTTGCTCCCGCCCTGCTTCAGCGGCTTGCTCGTTGACATCGCAGACGGCGACGAGGCGGATGTGGCACGGTTCGCCGCCGTAAAGGAGCGGGATGGCGCGCCACGCATAAGTGTGGACGCGTCCCATCAAGCCGAAGCCGACGACGCCGATGCCAATGGTCGGTTTCGCCATCGCTTTATGCCCCCTCTCGCTGCACAAGCCGCTGGGCTGCCAGCAGTGTGTTTGCCAGCAACATCGTCACCGTCATCGGTCCGACACCGCCGGGAACGGGCGTGAGAAAACTGGCGACTTCCTTGACGCTTTCAAAGTGGACATCGCCGACATCACCTTTTCGGTCAGGCAAACGGTTATAGCCTGTGTCAATGACGATGGCGCCGGGCTTGACCATTTCGGCGGTGACAAATTCCGCCTTGCCGACAGAGACATACAAGATGTCGGCTCGGCGGGTGTGCTGGGAGAGGTTTTGGGTGCGAGTGTGGCAGATGGTCACGGTGGCATTGTGATGGCAAAAGAGCAAAGCAGCGGGCATACCGTTGATGCGGCTGCGTCCCAACACGACGACTTCTTTCCCTTCCACGCTGATGCCGTAATGTTCCAGCAAACGCAAAGCGCCCAACGGCGTGCAAGGGACAAAAGTGGGGTGACGGGCAGCCAAACTGCCGAGGCTATAAGGTGTCAAGCCGTCCACATCTTTGTCGGGATGGATGCTCGCCATGATGCGGTGTTCGTTGAGGTGAGGTGGCAAGGGATGCTGCACTAAGATGCCGTGAACGGTGGGGTCAGCGTTCAAGCGCTCAAGGAGGGCGAGGACTTCTGCTTCGGAGATGTCGGCAGGCAAATGGAAGCCTTCCGTCGCCATGCCGACTTCTTGAGCGGCGCGTTGCTTCATGCCCACATAGACGGCGGAGGCAGGGTCATCGCCCACCAACACGGTCACCAGTTTTGGCGGAACGCCGCAGCGAGAGACAAACTCCGCCACTTCCTCTTTCAACCGCTCACGGATTTGACGCGCCAAACTGCGTCCATCCAGCAAAGTCGCCGCCATACAAAGTCAACCCTCCGACAAAGTTTCAGGTCAAACCTAACTTGCGAACGATAGCCCCCAACACGCCGTTGACGAAGCGACGGGACTCCGCCCCACCATATTCTTTCGCCAGTTCTACGGCTTCACTGATGGCGACGGGACAAGGCACATCGTCCACGAAGAGGATTTCGTAGAGGGCGATGCGCAACAAGTTGCGGTCTACCGACGCCATGCGTTCCACAGGCCAATGGGGGGCAGCGGAACGCAAATAGGCGTCCAATTCCTTTCGGCGCGACCAGACCCCTTTCGCTAACGCCGCCGCATATTGGCGGGTCGTTTCGTCCAAGTCGGGCAAATCGGCTAAGGTCACTTCCACCGCTTCGTCTATGGGCAAGTTGCCGACATCGGCTTGAAACAAAATTTGCAGCGCCACTTCGCGGGCTTTCCGTCGCCCTTGCATCGGTGTCACCCTTCAAACTCTTCCGCCAGAAAGCGAGGCAGAAAACCCGTAGAAACTGCCCCGCGCCGAAAAGCCGTGTGTGCCAAGAGGCGTTGATGCAATGGGATGGTCGTTCGGATGCCTTCCAAGACAAATTCGCTGAGGGCGCGTTGGGCGCGGGCGATGGCTTCATTGCGGTCGCGCCCATGGGCAATCAACTTGCACAGCAAAGCGTCGTAGTAGGGCGGAATTTCGTAGCCTTCGTAAAGGTGGGTGTCCAAGCGAATGCCTGGTCCGCCAGGCAAGATGAGGCGGCTGACGACGCCCGTGTTGGGGGCGAAATTGCGGCGGGGGTCTTCGGCGGTGATGCGGCACTCAATGGCGTGCCCGCGCATCTCCACCTGTCGGATGGACAACCGTTCTCCTGCCGCAATACGGATTTGCTCCTTCACCAAGTCAATGCCCGTCACCATCTCGGTGACAGGGTGTTCCACTTGGATGCGGGTGTTCATCTCAATGAAGTAGAAGTTGCCGTGCTTGTCCAGCAGAAACTCTACGGTGCCGGCGTTGGTGTAGCCAGCGGCGGCGGCTAAACGCATGGCGGCTCGTCCCATCCGTTCCCGCAAGGAGGGCGTGACGGCAGGGGAGGGGGCTTCTTCCAGCAACTTTTGGTGGCGCACCGTTTGGATGCTGCATTCCCGTTCGCCCAAGTGAACAATGTTGCCGTGTTCGTCGGCAAGGATTTGGAACTCAATGTGGCGGGGTTCTTCCAGATACTTCTCCAAGTAGATGGCGCCGTTGCCAAACGCCGCCTCCGCTTCCGTTCGGGCGATGGAGAGGTTGCGCAGTAACTCTTGCTCGTTATGAACGATGCGGATGCCTTTCCCTCCTCCGCCCGCTGCCGCTTTGATGAGGACGGGGTAGCCCAATTGCCGCGCCGCTTCTACGGCTTCCCGCTCCGATTCCACATGGTCGCGCCCAGGGATGACGGGGACGCCGACTTGTTGTGCCAGTTGACGGGCTTTGGCTTTGTTGCCCATCAACTCAATGGCGTGGGGCGGTGGTCCGATGAACTTGAGGCGGTAGCGGGCACAAATTTCGGCAAAGGTGGCGTCTTCCGCTAAAAAGCCGTAGCCAGGGTGAATGGCATCGCACCCTTTCAGCAAAGCGGCGCTGATGATGTTGGGGATGTTGAGGTAACTCTCTTTGGCGGGCGCAGGACCGATACAAACTGCCTCATCCGCCATCTTGACATGAAGGCAGTCGCGGTCGGCTTCCGAGTAAACGGCGACGGTTTTGATGCCCAGTTCTTTGCAGGCTCGGATGATGCGAATGGCAATTTCGCCTCGGTTAGCGATCAGGACTTTCTGGAACATGGTCGCTATCACCCGTCAAAACTTGGGATGTTGAGGGCATTTGACCATGCCTGTCGTGGCGTCGTAAGTGTAGGGCGCTTTGGTGACAGGGCAAACGGGTTGGACGCCGCTGGGCAAAGAGGCTGCCGATAAGGTCGGAGGGTTGCTGCCGTTGGTGGCAGCGTAAGCCTGAATGGCAGTGCGGATTTGTTGCAGGTTGTTGAGGCATTCCACCTCCTTCGCCCGTTCAAGGGCGGCGCCGTAAGTCGTTTGCCCTTTCATCCCGCTTGCGCCTGACGGGGTTTGTCGGGAAAACCAAACAAGGGTGATGACGATGGCGATGACGAGCACAGCGACGAGCAAAACGGCGAAAGTTTGCCCCCGCCGCATCCTAATCACCTTCCGTCATCGGCTCTAACAGCATCAGTTGTTGCCCGAACTCAACGGGTTGACCGTCTTCCACGAAGATTTCCACGATGCGCCCTGCTTCGGGGGCGCGGACTTCGTTGCGAACGCCCAAGGCATCAATCCAACAGACGGTTTGCCCCCTGCGAACGATGTCGCCGACTTGAACGAGCAATTTGCCATCTTGTTGCCGACGGACAATCCCGACCCAGTTGGACAAGATGGGCAGGTAGGTGGGGGCGGCTGATTTCGTTTCTGCTGTCCCTTCTCCTGCCTGAGTTACCTCAACCGTTTCATCCGCCGTTACTTCTTCTGTCGGCGAAAAAGTTGCCTCTGTCGGCGAGGCGGTCAATCCTTTGCGGATCGTCACCCGCCAATCACCGACCCGCACCGTCAACTCGCTGATTTGAGCCTCCCGAACAATTTCCACCAGTTGCCGCAGCAATTCCATGTTCAACTCCATCGTCCTCATCTCCCGAAACTGTGGCGCAGGAAACCGCTGCAAGTATAACACCGCCGCTGCTTCCTTTCGGGGAGCCGCCAAAAGCCTTCAATCGTTGGCTGGCGTCCGAAGGAAAAGCAAGATGGGACCGAAGGGCTCGTCTTGACGGGCGCTGAGGATGCCCCGCCGAATTAACTCCAACACGGCAAGGAAGGTGATGATGACTTCCAGCAAACTTTGGCAATCGGCGCAAAGGGCGTCAAAAGAGAGGACGCCTTCGGGAGTGCTTTTGAGCATCCGAAGGAGCATCCGCAATCGCTGCGGGACGGTTAAGCGGCGAGGCGCTCGCATGGGCATTCCCGCCATCCGAGCCAAAACCCGCCGCAAGGCTTCCAACAACAAGGCGGAAGGATTGTCGCCTAAAACGAGTTCCCGAAGAGGATTGGAGGCTTCCTCGCCCGTCGGACGGGGAAACATTTGCGACCACACTTTCCCCCGTTCCGCCAGAAACTTTGCCGCCAACCCGTAAGCGGCATGGCGTAACAAGCGGCGCTTCAACGGTTCGCCCTCTTCCGTTTCGGGTTCGGGTGCCTCTATCTCTTCGGGTTGCGGGAGCAACAGGGCTGATTTGAGCCAGGCCAATTCGGCGGCGATGGCGACTTCTTCCGCCACCGTCAACGGTAAGTTGCTTTGCTTATCCCTTCCCGTCGGTTTGTCACCGTCGCATCCTTTTGCTCCGTCAACGGCTGCCTGAATTTGCTGGGCAATAGCGCTGACGGAAACTTCTCCGACTTCCACCAACTGCCGTCGCAATAGCCACACAAGCAACTCTGCCGACCCTTCATAATCGGGCAACCGAACGGGCAAGCGGCGGAAGAGGAAAGGTGCGGGCAATGCGATGGAGCGCTCCAGCGTTACGCCTTCCCGTTCGGTCAACGGCTGAGCGACCGACGACATTCCCGCCGACATGCCTTTCACCCCGCTCTTTCGGCGCGGGCTAAGACGACGGTGATGTTGTCATCGCCACCCGCCTCGTTCGCCAATTGCACCAGCGTCGTGACGGCTCTTCGCAAGTCCGTCTCCATCAGCAGCACCCGCTCTATGTCGGCGTCGTCAATCATGTCCACCAACCCATCGGAGCAAAGGAGCACCAAATCACCCTCCCTCAAGGGCTCTTCAAAAATGTCCACTTGCACCGTCGGCTCAATGCCGATGGCTTGAGTGATGATATTGCCTTGCGGGTGGTGGCGGGCTTGTTCGGGCGTCAGCAACCCTGCGTCCACCAGTTGTTGGACATAGGAATGGTCTTTCGTGACCTGCCGCAACTTCCCTCCTTGCAACAAGTAACCTCGGCTATCGCCGACATTGGCGAAGATGGCACGGTTGCCCACAAGGAGGGCAGCCACCAGCGTCGTTCCCATGTTGTTGCGCATCTGCTGCGCTTCGGCGAAGACTTGTCGGTTGGCTTCCATTGCCGCTTGCTTAAGTGCCTGCGCCCAATCGGGTTCGTGGGACTGCAGCCATTGCTTGATGGCATCCAGAAGGGAAGCAGCGAAAGTTTGCAAACAAAGTTTGGATGCCACCTCGCCGGCGGCATGACCGCCCATCCCATCGGCGACCGCCAAAATCGCCAGCGCCTCCGCTTGATCCAAATGGCAGCGTTCAAAATGCATCGTCAGGTAACTGTCTTCGTTATGTTCCCGTCGCCGACCGACATCGGTGGCGCTGGCGATGCTTAGGCGCAACGGGGTTGGGGCGTGCCGTTGCAACCATAAAGCCTCTATCCCTTTAACGATGGCTGCCCACTCGCTCGCTTGAGCAAAAAGGTCGCTAACTCGTTCCGCCAAAGCCGTTTCCTGAACGCCTATAAGCCATCGTCGGGTGGCTTCTCCAAGTTCCCTCCGCACCGCCGTCCAATCGCCCGGCTCAGGGCGAAGGGCATCGGTCGGGATGAACGGAGTGCCATCGTCAGCGAAGAGGACGCTTTCTGCCAACGAACCAGCGAGGCTAACGCCTTTCATTTGTAGGTGGGCGAAAGCGTCTGAGAGGTCTTTCGCCCACGCCAAAGCCGTGTCGGCGTCGTCCGCTTCCACTTGTGCCAGCGGCGTCCCTTCCACTTCGGGCAAGACAGCATAGTGGCGTTCATCGTAAGGCGTGTCGGTGAAAATTTCCAACGGAGCAGCGATTAAGGGATGGTGCAATCCCTTTTCGTAGAGCGCTCGTTCTCGCCAAAGGGCATCGGCAGAGGCTGCCTCTCGCACCCGCACCTTCAGCGACACCGCTTCCGCTCCTGCTAACTCGCTCCCGCATTGCTCACAAAAGTTGCTGTCGGGGGTGTTGAGGGTTCGGCAATGGGGGCAGCGTTTGTAAGGTTCAGTGCGTTCAGCACGATACTCGTTGATGCCGTCACGAGTCCCAAGGAAGGCGACGATTTCGTAACGGCGCTCATTGAGCAAAGCACCTTCGGGCAAAGGCTCAAGGGTCGGCTGGCTCAAGTCCTTGCCACATTGGGCACAAACCTTGGCACCGGTTCGGTTCTCCGTCCCACAGTTAGGGCAAAGGATTTTGTCGGTCTCCATCTTCGTCCACCTCTCCATCAACATGGCGGTCGTGACAATTTTGACAGAGGATAACCTGACAGTCGTCGCGGCTGATAGCCGCTTCAACAACAATTGCCGATTTGCCCTTTTCCCGATTTGCTGACCATTTGCGCTCGGCAAAAACTCGCCTTCCGAAATTTTGACAACACCGAGAGCGTTGGAGTGAGGGAAGATGGACTGGGTCGCTTTGGCTGTCCAACGGACGCGTTGGTTGGCAAAAGTCTGGCGGTTTTACGAGCGAGTCAGTTCCACGCAGGACGAAGCGAAGGCATGGGTGCAACAGGGCGCTCCGCATGGTGGGATGGTTATCGCCGACGAGCAAACGCGGGGGCGGGGTCGGTGGGGACGAACTTGGTTTTCGCCACCTCGGAAAAATTTGCACCTCACCTTGACGATGAAATTGCCTGACGAACATCCGCCCTTAGGGACGCTCAGTTTGCTTGTCGGCGTCGCCCTCGTGGGAGCATTGCGGCAGCGTTTCTCCGTGCCTGCCTTTGTCAAGTGGGTCAACGATGTCGTCACCGACGGCAAAAAGTTGGCGGGCATTTTGATAGAGAGGGTCGGGAGCGATTGGGCGCTTATCGGCATCGGCGTCAATGTCAACCTTGCCGAGACAGATTTGCCCGACGAGTTGCGAACGACAGCGACTTCCTTGCAAATGGTCAAGGGCACGCCCGTTGACCGAAGGGAAGTCCTTTCTGCCCTTTTGGTCTCGCTGGAAAGTTGGTGGGAACGATGGGCGCAAGGCGACATGGAAAGCCTTTGGCAGGAGTTGGAGCGATGGGATTGGCTTCGGGGCAAACCCGTGACAGCCCATTTACCCGATGGCATGACGCTTCACGGCATCGCCGTCGGCATCACACCTGATGGCGGATTGAGATTGCGCCTTAGCGACGGGACGGAACGGACGCTCACGGCAGGCGATGTCACCGTCCGCTGGTGAAACTTGCCTGAAGGGCTATGAGAGGCGGCTGCCCGATTGTTGCTCCTTGAGCATGCAGCACTTTTTGTATTTCTTGCCGCTGCCGCAAGGGCAAGGGTCGTTGGGACCGATTTTCCGACCGCTGCGGACAGGGCGCTGCTTGCTGGCTCGGCGGGTGCGGGCTCCGTCGCCGGACGCATTGCCAACTTCGCCGGCGCTGATTTCTGAGACGACTTGCACTTGAACTTGCTGTGCCGCTTCCATTGGCTCAGGTTCAGCGAAGAAAACCCACCGCAGCGTCTCTTCGCGGATGCGTTGGAGCATCGCTTGGAACATTTCGTAGGCTTCCCTTTGATATTCCACGAAGGGGTCTTGCTGCCCGTAGGCGCGCAAGTGGATGTGCTCGCGAAGGTAGTCCATGTCGGCGAGGTGCTCCATCCACTTTTGGTCAATCGCCCAGAGCAACACCCTTCGTTCAAAATCCCGCAGGATTTCGTCGCTCCCGAATTTTTCGGTGATGCGGGCTTCCTTTTCCTCGTAGTAGCGGACGCAGGTTTCGTAGAGGCGCTCTACGATGTCGTCTCGCTGCATCCCTCGCAAGTCATCGGGACGGTAGAAGAGGGCGACGGGCAGGAAAGTGCTCAAGGTGTTCAAAAAGCCTTCGTAGTCCCATTCGTCGGGCGGGAGGGTCGTCGGAAGGTAAATTTCGGCGTAGTTTTCAAGGGTCTTTCGGACGAAGTCCAAGATGTTGGCGCGCATGTCAGCGCCTTCCAAGATGCGTCGGCGGCTGGCGTAAATTTGCTCTCGTTGGATGTTCATCACATCGTCGTAACGCAGCACTTGTCGGCGAATTTCAAAGTTGTGCCCTTCCACCCGCTTTTGTGCCGTCTCAATCGCCTTGCTGATGATGGGGTGGGTGATAGGCTCTTCTTCGGGCCAACTGCGCAGCCATTTGTGCTCACTCAGCCCTTTGTCGCCGTAGAGCCGCCAGAGTTCGTCGTCCAAGGCGACATAGAAGCGGGAACTACCAGGGTCACCTTGTCGCCCGCTGCGCCCTCGCAACTGGTTGTCAATGCGGCGGGCTTCGTGACGCTCCGTTCCCAAGATATGCAAGCCGCCCAACGCCTTGACGGCGTGATACTCCTTGTTGTGCACGAACTCTATGGTGCAATGGGGGTCATCACACAGTTCCTCAGGGGCGTTTTGGGGGTCGGGTTTTCCGCCCAAGATGATGTCCACGCCGCGCCCTGCCATGTTGGTGGCGACGGTCACCTTGCCCAACCGCCCTGCTTCGGCGATGATTTGGGCTTCCCGCTCATGGTGCTTGGCGTTCAAGACATTGTGGGGGACACCCTCTCGCAGCGCCGCTTCCAGTCGGGGTAACGCTGTCTCCCAGTGCTCGGACGGGATTTGGATGAGTTCAGCAAATCGCTTTAGGTTGTCAGGGTGCAAGGGGTCGGGGTCAAGCCCTAACTTGCGGGCGATGGTGCGCACCCGCCCGATGTCCAACTCCTCCAAGCGAGTGTTGACGACCTGGCGAATTTGCTCCAGTTCCTCGGCGCTCAATTGTTTGCGGTTGTGCATCGCCCATGCCTTGTCCAGCACTAAGGTGCACAACGCCAGCGCTTGCAGGTAGTAAGGCGACAGGCGTTCCGAAATCAACTCGTTGACCTCAATGGAACGAGTGCCGACCAAGACAGGGCGTTGGATGGCATAAAGTTGCAGGATTTCTCGGACGACCCCACGATACTTTTGCTCTTGCACCTTGAAGACGACATCGGGGTAGTCTTTGCGAATCATCGGCTTGTGGGTGGGGATGACGACGACGGGCATCCCGTAAATCTTGATGAACTCTTGCTCCTCGGTCTTCGCTGTGCCTGTCATGCCCGCCAGTTTGAAATACATGCGGAAGAAGTTTTGCAAGGTGATGGTGGCGAGGGTTTGCAGTTCCTGTTTGATGGGGATGCCCTCTTTGGCTTCCACGGCTTGGTGCAACCCATCGCTCCACCGTCGCCCCCATTGCAGCCGACCCGTGAACTCGTCCACGATGATGACCTCGCCATCTTTGACGACATAGTGCACATCCCGCTTGAAGAGGTGGTGGGCTTTCAGGGCGTTTTGGATGGCGTGGTAGATGGCGAAGTTTTCAGGGGCAGAAAGGTTGGACAAGCCCCAAAGTTGCTCCACCCGCCGAACACCTTCGTCGGTTAGGGCGACGGTGCGATGCTTTTCGTCCACCGTGAAGTCCACATCTTTGCGCAACTGCCGAACGATTTGGTCGGCGCGCTCAATGATGTCCGTCGGCTTCTCCACCATCCCGCCGATGATGTGGGGCGTGCGGGCTTCATCAATGAGGATGCTGTCCACCTCATCCACGATGGCGTAAAACATCTCCCGCAAAACAACTTCGTCCAGACTATGTGCCAAGTTGTCCCTCAGGTAGTCAAAGCCCAACTCGCTGTTGGTCACATAAGTCACATCGCAGGCATACATCGCCTTTCGCTCCGCCGACTCCATGAAGTGCTGGATGTAGCCGACGGTCAAGCCCAGATACTCGTAAATCGGACCCATCCACTCGGCGTCGCGTTTGGCAAGGTAATCGTTGACGGTGACGATGTGGACGCCCCGACCTGTCAGGGCATTCAGGTAGGCGGGCAAGGTCGCCACCAAAGTTTTGCCTTCACCCGTCTTCATCTCAGCGATTTTGCCCTCGTGCAAGACGATGCCGCCCATCAACTGGACATCAAAGTGGCGCATCTTGATGGTGCGCCGACCCGCCTCCCGAACCATCGCAAAAGCCATCGGCAGGATGCGGTTGAGAAACTCTTGCTCCTTGCGCTTGACCGCCAAGTCCAACTTGGCGACTTCTTCTTCCAACCGGAAGCGTTCTTCAGGTTCTTTGCAAGCGCGGTATTCTCGCAATTTCGCCTCGTATTCCGCTCGCAGGTCGGCGGTGTAGGCTTGCAGTTGCGCCCGAAACTCTTGGGTCTTTTGCGGAAAATCTTCGTCCCGCCACTTTTGCACCTCGCTCTCCAAAGCATTGATGGCTTGGATGCGGCGGCGCAACCGCCGCACCTGCCACTCGTTGGGGTCAATGAGTTTCACGATCGGGCGTGTCAATCGGGACATCAAGTCCCACCAGTCAATGGTGCTCAGGCTCACCATAGTTCTCACCTTCATCGTGACAGCCATGCAAAGGCAATGTCGCCCTCATCAGGGCGTCCGCAATTGTAGCGCAAATTGTCACCTCGCTGGAATGCGTTCAGAAAACCGCCTTGAAGTTGAAGTGTCGCCGATGCAAACGGTTTGACATTGACGCCGCCGAAAAACTTTCCGAACGCACCCACCTTGCCGTCGCATGCCGATGTTACAATTGCGACGGTGACGCCGATGCGGCTCAAGGTTTGCGGCGGCAGACCGTTGCGTGGAGTTTTTAGCGTGCCCGGCGACAAATCCATCTCCCATCGGGCGTTGCTCTTAGGCGCTATCGCCGATGGGACGACGGTCGTGGAAAACTGCCTCGTTGCCGATGATGTCCTCAGCACCGCCCGATGCTTGCGCCAATTGGGCGTGAACTTAGACGGCGTTGGGACGACGACGGTCGTCGTGCACGGTGTCGGCGGGGCGAACTTTTTCCCTTGCAAAGAGCCTTTAGACTGCGGCAACTCTGGGACGACGATGCGGCTACTGATGGGCATTTTAGCGGCGCATCCTTTTGAGAGTTGGCTGACAGGCGATGCGTCCTTGCAAAAACGACCGATGGACAGAGTTGCCATCCCGCTGCAACGGATGGGGGCAAAGGTGGAAGGACGGACAGGACGCTACTTGCCGCCCATCCGAATGCGCGGGGGCAAATTGCGCCCGATTGAATGGGCATTGCCCGTCGCCAGCGCCCAAGCGAAGTCGGCGATTTTGCTGGCAGGGCTCTTCGCCGACGGGGTAACTTTGGTCTACGAACCCGCACCGTCCCGAGACCACACCGAGCGGATGCTCAAAGCCTTCGGGGCAGAGGTAGTGGTGCAGGGGCAAAGCGTTGCCGTCGTCGGGCGGGCGAAACTGCGGGGACAGAAAATCGTCGTCCCCAGTGACCCGTCGTCGGCAGCCTTCTTCCTCTGCGGGGCAGCGGCGATGCCTGATGCGGAAGTGACCGCCGAAGGCATCAGCATCAACCCGACCCGCACGGCATTTTTGAGCCTTTTGCGCCAGATGGGGGCGACGGTCATCGTCCAAAACGAACGAGAGCAAAGTGGAGAACCCGTCGCCGATGTGACGGTGAAAGGCGGCAAACTGAAGGGCATCACCATCGCTGGCAACCTCATCCCGCAAGTGATTGACGAACTGCCTGTCCTTGCCGCCATCGCTGCCGTCGCCGACGGCGTGACGGTTATCCGCAACGCTGAAGAGTTGCGGGTGAAAGAAAGCGACCGCATCGCTGTGATGGTCAGCGAGTTGCGCAAGTTGGGTGCAAAAGTGGACGAGTTACCCGACGGCATGGTCATTCATGGCGAGGCGAAACTGCGCGGGGCGGAAGTGGAAAGTCATGGCGACCACAGGGTGGCGATGGCGCTGGCGATTGCTGGCTTGCTCGCAGAAGGCGAAACGATTGTCAATGACGCCGATTGCGTGGCGATTTCTTTCCCGCAGTTTCCGCAAGTTTTGGCATCTTTAGGCGCTGAGGTGACAATGGCATGAAACGCCCTAATGGCATCGTCATCGCCATTGACGGACCTGCAGGTGCTGGCAAAAGCACCGTCGCAAAACTCGTCGCAAAGCGGCTCGGTTACCTCTATGTGGACACGGGAGCGATGTATCGCGCCGTCGCCCTCAAAGCCCTCCGCCTCGGCATGGACATCGGCGACCCTGTGACGATGGCGATGCTGGCGCAAGCGACGGACATCCAGTTACTTTCCCAACCCGATGGGAGCGTTCGGGTGATGCTGGACGGCGAGGATGTGACAGAAGCGATTCGCACACCCGAAGTCTCCGAAGCCGCCTCCATCGTCAGCGCCCATGAAGGTGTGCGGGAAGCGTTGGTGGCAAAACAAAGGGTGCTGGCGGAATCTGGAGGGGTTGTCATGGAAGGGCGCGATGTGCAAACCGTCGTCGCTCCCGATGCTGAAGTCAAGGTGTTTTTAACGGCTTCATTGGAGGAGCGGGCGCGCCGAAGATGGCAGGAGTTGCGACAGCGGGGCACGGAAATCCCTTACGAGCAAGTCTTGCAGGAACTTCGGGAGCGTGATGAGCGAGACCAGCGGCGCGCCATTGCCCCGCTGCGCAAAGCGCCTGACGCCGTGGAAATTGACACGACGCACCTTTCGCCCGAAGCCGTCGTTGAGCAAATCGTGGCTCTTGCGCAAAGGTGTCAACATTTAAGCGCAAAAGATTGAAGGGCTTGAAAAGGAGGGACGAAGGATGCGTTGGCTGCTCGCGCTCTTTGGGCTTTTATTCGCTCTCTTAGTTGTCGCAGCACTTTGGCAATCCCTGCCGCAGGAGCGGGAGCGGGCTGCCATCCGCCAAGCCGTCCGCGACTACCTCGCCAAGCAATACTACACCAAGCCGCAAATCTTAAACATCCGCATCGCCGATGGCTATGCGACAGCGCTGGTCTATGACTTTGAAACCCTCGTGCTCTTCCTGCAAAAGCGGCAGGGCAAATGGGAAGTCGTCACCCACGGCAACTTGCTGACCCGCGAAACCATTCGCCTGAAAGCCAAAGGCGTTCCCGACCGCATCTTTGACCAATTGCAAATCCCCAAAGCAGGGACGATTGGAG
>Ga0209289_100193_pt1 | contig 35807 bp, 27 predicted proteins | sample GXS110809BmetaG_FD_184121 | JGI IMG/M metagenome (GOLD analysis project Ga0209289, IMG submission 184121) | Hot spring microbial communities from Gongxiaoshe hot spring, China to study Microbial Dark Matter (Phase II) - GXS 110809B (SPAdes)... ...
CCTCCGTAAGGTTCCCCCCCCCCGCTGCGCGAGGGGAACCCAGAAAATACTCGGTTCCCCCTACGGCGTAGGGGGAACCTGAAGGAGGGGGTTCGAGAAAAACTTATCTCTGCCCTCGGCTTGAGGGGCTGCAAGTGGAGAAAATGCGCCCGCGGTGCCCGAATTTGGGGTAGAACCGTGTACTGGTTCCCCCTACGGCGTAGGAGGAGCCGAGCCGATGGCGGTTCTCCTTGCGAAGTCGGGAGAACCTTACGGAGGGGCAGAATTCGAAAATCCACTGCAAGAAGCGCGCGGTGGAACCTAAGCAGTGTACCTTTGTCAGGAGCACAGCGGGGGGTCTCGAGCGCAAGGTTTGTATAGATCCCTCGCTGCGTTCGGAATGATAAGTTTACGGTTGCGAAAAAGACCCTGCCACCTCGAGTGAAGCGAGAACGCTCAAGCGTGCCTTGCCGGAGATTCCGCCTAAAACGAATAGGCAGTAACTGTAATGCGGGTATAATTTCAACAGATGAGCCGACATGATCGACCCACCAGCCGACGCGACTTTCTGCGTGAAGGATTGCGCTCGCTGGTGAACGCGGGGTTTGGGGGTATTTTTGAGAAGCTGGAGCGGGTGAGCGAACTGATGGAGCGCGGCGAGCCGAAGCCCGCGCCACTGATACCTGTGCTCAGCTGCGAGACTCGAAGCCTGCACCCACTGTTCAAATCGGGGCAACTGACCGTAGAAAACAGCTTTGCCCTGCTCAACGAGCTCGACATTCAGGGCGTAAGCCTGAGCAGCCGCCACCTGACCAGCCTGCACCCGCGCTACTTGGAGAATCTGCGCGAGGTTAGCCATCGACACCATCTCACCATCACCGGGCTGATGGTGAGCGAGCCTATCAATCTCAACGACGACTCCAACCTCAGCCGGCGGATGGACGAGGTGGCGGAATATCTGCACGCGGCGGCGATTTTGCATGCGCCGCTGGTGCGCCTGCATCTTGCGGGCGAGCGTGAGGATGAGCTGTTTGAACGCGCCGCACTATTTCTACAACGCCTGCTGCCCGAAGCCCGCCGACGCCGGGTGCGCCTCACCATTGAAAACCGTGACGGCGTCGGGCGACGCCCTGAACTACTGGTGAACCTCGTGCGCGCGTTGGACGCGCGCTGGATCGGTGTCTGCTATGATTTTGGGCACGGCGCGCCCGAACGCCTTTACGACACGGCACGCATCCTTGCCCCCTACGCCTTCCACGCCCACGCCAAAAGCCGCGCCTTTGACCCGCGCGGCGAGGAAACCAGCCTCGACTACGGGCGTATCCTAAGCCAGCTGCGCCTTGCCAGCTATGTGGGCGCGCTCTCTATTGAGTATCTGGGCGAGGGTGACCCCATTGAAGGTATCCGCAAAACGCGCGACCTCATCCGCCGCCACTGGCGCGCCTACTAACATGGAGATCTTGGAGCGCGTGCGCGCCACGATCCGCGAACGCCAGCTGCTGCCCTCAAGCGGCGGCATCGTCATCGTCGGCTATTCGGGAGGGGCAGACTCCACCGCCCTGCTGCACTTGCTAACGCGCCTGCAAGCGGAGTTAAACATTCAAGTGCACGCGGCGCACCTTCATCACGGCATGCGCGCCGAAGCCGACGCGGATGTGGCGGTGTGCCAACGCGTGTGCGCAGCGCTGGGGGTACCCCTGCATGTAGAGCGCGCCAATGTGCCCGCTTTAGCCCACCAGCACAAACTCTCGCTGGAGGAAGCGGGGCGCAATGCCCGCTATGCCTTCTTTGAACGGCTCACCCACCAACTCAACGCTGCTGCTGTTGCCCTCGCCCACACCCGCGACGACCAAATTGAAACCATCCTCATCAATCTATTGCGCGGCACAGGTCCGCGTGGGCTGATGGGCATGCCGTACAAGCGCGACTTTATCATCCGCCCGCTGCTGGATGTGCCCCGCGAGCAAACCCACCGCTACTGCGCCGAACAAGAGCTGCCCACCGTGTTCGATATCACCAACTTAGACCCGCACCAGCTACGGCGGCGCGTACGCGCGGAGCTGGTGCCCACCCTGCAGGCGATAGCCCCCGCCTTTGACCGCCACTTGCTGCGCCTTGCCACTATCATAGAAGCCGAAGAGGCATGGTGGGAGGCGCAGGTGCGGTCTGCCCTGTGTCAGGTGCGCCACCGCACCCCCGACGGAGAGCATGTTACGCGCGCCGCGTTTGCCGAACTGCCCCTCGCGTTGCAGCGACGCCTGCTGCGCGAGTGGCTGCGCGAGCACTTGGGCACGCTGAACCTGCCCCCGTTTGAGGTCATAGAAGGCATTCGCCAGGCTGCGCAGACAGGCGAACGCACCTCGTGGCAGCTCAGCGCCAACCTGAGACTCACCACGAGCCCTGAAGCCCTAAAACTGCACTCGGCTACCCCCGAGCCTGCCCCGTACGCCTACCCCGTCTCGCCCGGCACACCCGTGCTCATTCCTGAAGCAGGCGCGTGGCTGGAAGTTCGCCCGCTGGAAGGGGTATCGCCCTCCATACTTACACCACACACGCCCGATGAAGCCCTGCTTGATGCCGACGCCGTGCAAGGGCAATTGGTCGTGCGCAACGGGCGAAAAGGCGAGCGGTTCCAACCACTGGGGATGCCCGCCCCCAAAAAACTCAGCGACATCTTCACCGATCGCAAAGTGCCTCGTACTGAGCGATGGCGATTGCCCCTGCTGTGCGACGAGACGGGCATCCTGTGGATTCCAACCTACACCATCGCGGAGCGCGCCAAAATCACGCCCGCCACAACGCGCATGCTGCACGCGCGCCTATACCGAAACGATGCCGAACCCTAAGCGTCAAGAGTTTAGGATGGAACGGGCATTGGCGATGGACAACCTGCACGCTGGAGCGGCGCAACGCATGCTCACGGACGAGCAACTGGCAGCGAAAGCCCGCGCAGGAGACGCCGACGCGATGGAAGAGCTGTACCTGCGCTATCGCCAGCCTGTGTTCCGTGTCGTGTACCGCTCCACGCGCAACATCGATGAGGCGGAAGACATCGTGCAGGAGGTGTTTCTCAAGGCATTTGAACGCCTGCACACCTTCCGCGAGCAGAGCCGCTTTAGCACTTGGCTGATGCGCATCGCGCTGAACCTCTGCACTGATCGCGCGCGTATGCGCCACCGCCGCCAAGAACTGCTGGAGCGCGAAGCCGACCACAAACTGGCATGGAGCCACCCCCATCCGCCCGACCCGCTGGAAACCACCCACCAGAACGCTTTCCGCGAAGCGTTCTATACCGCGCTCAACCAACTGCCCGACCATCACCGCCAACTAATCATCTTGCGCGATCTGGAAGAGATGGAATATGAGCAAATAGCCGAGATTTTGGGCGCAACTGTCGGCGCGGTGAAGTTGCGCGTCATGCGCGCTCGCCGCGCCTTCAAAGCCAAGTTAGAACCTTTGCTACGTGCGATCGGGGAACTGGAATGAAACGCTTGTGTAAAACAGTTGAGCAGTACTTGGTCAGTGATTGGGAGTCGTTGCCGGAATCGCTGCAGGCACATGTGCAGGCGTGCCCGCGCTGCCGCGCTGCGTGGCAGCTGGCGCGTGCCTACCGCAAGACAGTACAAATGGTGCGTGATGAACCTGTGCCCGTCAGCACCACCGCATGGGCGCAGGTTCGAGCAAAGTTATCAGCACGGGCGACGGCACGCGCCCGCCCTGTTTGGTGGCGCTTCGCGCCCGCTTTTGCGCTGGGGCTGGTCGCTTTCGTGGCGTTCAGCTTGACGCTTGTTGGGCGCGTGCCGCACAAGCCTGCCGAAGTCGCACACGCGGGCGAGCCTGGGCACCTACTTGAATATCGGCTCGAGGTGCCCCCACGCGACTCGCAAGGATCGGGACCCAGGCGTACAGCACCGCTGACGGCAGCGGAACCTATGCCACCATCGCCTGCGGAGGGGCTGTCCACGCGCCCTGCCGAATCGTTGGAAGTCGCACTGCGCGCGCTGAACCATCGCGGGAGCAACGGCAACACGCGGCGCCGCACCAAATCGGTGCCAACAACCGTGCAACTAGCACAACTGCCAGAGACGGAGCTCGTGGTTGAAGTGCCCGCCCTCAGCGACTTCGAAATACCGCACCAAAGCGAGGTAAGCTACTTGCCCATCCAATACGGTACGCCTTCTGGACAACCGTACTCCGAGGGGAATGGCTATGCGATTGTGGGTTCTTTTTAGCATGGTTTTGGGGCTGATCTCGGTGAGCAGCGCCCAGCAGATTAGTTCGCTGCTAGAGCGGGCGAATCAGGAAGTCAGTCGTGTAGTGGAGCGCGCCTTACCAGCGGTGGTTACCGTGGAGGTGCGCATTGACGGGCGATCGATTCGCAGCAGTGGCTTTGTTATCGACACGGCAGGGTTTGTGGTGTGCTCCGCAGATGGGTTAAGTGGGCAGCCGCGGGCTACTGTTTATACCTATGCGGGCGATTCGTTGGAAGCGAATGTCGCAGGCGTTGACCGCATCACGGGGATTGCCCTGTTGCGCGTGCCGAGCACTGCGGCATTGCGCGAGGCGTTGAGCTGGGGCGAGTCGGAGCGCGTGCCCATCGGCAGCACGGCGATTTTGATTGGCAACCGTGCAGGTTTAGAGGGCAGCGTGACGGTGGGTACCCTCGGTGGCAAAGACCGCGTCGGGGTGCGCCGCGATAATCAGCGCATGGTGTTGCTGTTGCAGTTCAACGGCACAGTGGGCGCAGGAGAACAAGGCGCGCCGCTGCTGGATACGCAAGGGCGCGTGATTGGCGTCATCGTGGGCGATTTGGCTTCGGTGGAGGGCGCCCCCGTAAGCGCAGTCTCTATCGTAGGCTTTGCTGTGCCTGCGGAAATCGCTCAGCGTGTGGTAAACGACCTACGCACGCGGGGGCGCGCCGAACACGCTTGGTTAGGCATCGACTATCAGGGCTTGCCCACGGGCGTGGTGGTGCGCCGTGTGGTGCCCAACAGCCCCGCCGCTCAAGCAGGAATCCAGGTAGGCGATCTCATCACGCAGTTTGATGGCAAACCTATCCGCTCGGCAGGCGACCTTACGCGCGCCCTCTATTTCGCGCGCCCCAACCAGTCGGTGCAGCTCACGCTTATGCGCGAGGGGCAAATACTCACGGTGTCTGTGGTGCTGGGCAAGCAGTCGCTGTAAGCGCGTCTATCGCGTGGGGTCGTCGGTGATAATCGCATCTACGCCCAGCTGAGCCATCTCGCGCTTGCGTATGGGGTCGTTGACCGTCCACACCACCATCTTTTTGCGGTGCTGGCGGGCACGGCGCATCGCTTGCGCATCTACCAGCGAGTGGTGCGGGTGCAACGCTTCATAGCGCACGCCCCAGCGACGCCCATCCTCGCGCATCATGTGCGGTGTGTGCTGGCTAATCAGCACGCCCAGCCGAATTTTGCGCGACTCTTCGGTAAACCAGCGCAGCGTATCCAAACTGAACGAGGCAATCAACACATAGGGTTCCAACTTGAACTCCTCAATAAGCGCAAGCACGGTGCGCACGATGGGGCGGTCGGCGTCGTAGAAGGTTTTCATGTCTAAGTTGTAGCGGGTACGCGTACCGAACGCTTCGAACACTTCGCGCAGGGTGGGTACGCGCTCGCCCGCGTATTTACTGCCGAACTTGATGCCTGCATCGTAGCGCTGGATCTCCGCCGCGCTGAGTTGGCGCACATCGCCCTTGCCGTCGGTGGTGCGCTCCAAGTCGGGGTCGTGGATAACCATTGGTACGCCGTCGGCGCTGGGGGTGATGTCCAACTCGATGCCATCCGCGCCCATCTCCAGCGCGAGGCGGAAGGCAGCAAGCGTGTTTTCGGGGGCGTGCATGCTTGCGCCCCGATGCCCCAAAATAAGTGCCCGCTTCGGTTGCCAGAATCGCATCGGCGTCTCTTTTGGCGTGTGAGATGCCTTTGGAATTCTACCTGCAAAACACGCCAGAGAAGCGCCTCTATCGACCGCCGCCTTGTCCACCGCCACCTCCACCGCGTGGACCGCCGCCACCGAAACCGCGTCCGGGTGGTCCAAACGCCCGCCCAAACGGCGAGCTGGGGCCTTCATCTTGGCGGTTGAAGATGCGCCCCACAACCACCACTTCGCCCGGTTGTAGCCCGTCCACAATTTCCGTTTTAGTGTTGCCCTGAACACCGAGCTTGACTTCGCGGCGGCGGGGTTGCCCGTTCACCATCACCTCCACGAATGCGCCCTGCGGGGTTTCGTGAACAGCTTCGTTCGGCACGGCAACCACATCGTTCTTACGGGCCACCAGAAACTCGCAGCTGGCGTTCATGCCGGGCTTGAGGCGCGGGTCTGGTTTTTCAATCTCCACGCGCACCTTGATGACCGTGACATTTTGCTCCAACACCGCTTGGGGGTCAATTCGGCTCACTTTGCCTTTGAACCGTTCGCGGCGGAAGGCGTCCACGCGGATGTCTACGGGCTGCCCGATGCGCACGCTACCGATATCGGCTTCGTCCACCGAGACCTCCACATACATGCGGCTGGTATCGGCGATTTGGAGCAGTGTGTTGCCCTGTGAAAAGAGCGAGGTGCCTGGTGGCACGATGGTGCCTTGCTCCACGAAGCGGGCGATGACCACGCCGTTCATCGGGGCAGTGATAGTGGTGCTATCCAGCTGCACTTTGGCATTGTAGAGTTGGGCGTCGGCGCGGGCACGCTGGGCTTTCGCTGCGGCGATATCTGCTTCGCGCAGCCGTATCTGGCGTAGGTTCGATTGGGCTTGAGCTAAGGCGGTTTTCGCTTGCTCATATTGGGCGCGTGCCTCGCGCAGGGCTTGTTGCGCGATTTCCACTTGGGCGCGGTTCGCTTCAGCAGCACGCAGGTTGGCTTCTGCTTCTTGCACGCGAGCCCGGGCGGTCTCCAAACGGGTTTGGATGTCTTGTTCCAGCGTTTGCAGGCGTTGCTGCGCGGCGACGAGCTGGGCGCGGGCATTTTCTAACTGTGCGGCGGCATTATCCACCTGTTGCTGCGATACATAGCCCTTCTGCAGCAGGTTCTTGAGGCGTTCGTAGTTGCGTTGGGCGGTTTCGACGGCTTGGCGGGCGGCGTCGTAATTAGCCTGCGCTTGTGCCCGCTCTTGTGGAATAATCACGCGCTCCAGCTGCTCAAGGTTTTTTTGGGCGGTTTCCAGCGTGGTGCGTGCTGCCTGCAGTTGCGCTTCGGTGACGGTGGGCTGCAAGCGGGCACGTTCTTCGGCTTGACGCAGGCGTGCCTCCGCCGCTTGTAAGTTCGCCGCCGCCTGCTGCACAGCCAGCTGGCTCTGTTCGCGTTGCAGGCGCAGGCTCTCTAAGGCTTGCTCGATGCGCGCGTCGGCTGCTTCCAAGTCGGCGCGGGCTTGGTTGTATACGGCCAGCGTGTCGGCGGGGTCGATCCGCGCCAGCAACTGCCCTGCTTTGACTTCGTCGCCCACATCCACCAAAATCTGGCTCACGATTCCGCCCGCTTTGGATTTCACATCCACGATGTTATAGGTACGCAACACGCCCACCGCCGTGATGGTGCGCACCACATCCTCGCGCGTCACTTCCGCCGTACGGATTTCCACCTCAGGTTCCGCCGCTTGGGTATTCCTCCCGCGCAGCCACAAACCGATTGCCAAAACCGCCACGATGCCTACAACGATTGCCACACGCTTTTTCATAACCGCCCTCTGCAAAGCTGCTGGAGACGCGCCAACGTGCCTGCCGATACGACAAGCACGCGGATGTCGCAACGCCGTCTATCCCTGCATCGGTTGCTTACGAACACCGTTGCAGTCTCCCCGATTGTGGACGCAGCGGCTGGCAATTTGTTCGGCAGGGCGAGGACCGGCTCCTGCTATTGGTTCCAGCCCAGATGCCCGTTGATGGAGATGGTGTACACCGCTTGCCCCGTGATTAGATGGTAGATCGCAAGGGGCATATCAATCGCAAACTCGCCCAAAATTACGCCGATGGCGACCGCGCGCAACTTCTCGTAGCCCGGCAAACCAAAGTAGCGGTTGACAAACAGCTTAATCAACAACACGACGCCCAAGCCAAACCACACGTAGTCAATGCCGAAGTTCATTGAAAGCGCATAGCCCGCAGGATGGATTGGAAAACCTGGCACGCGATAGCGGATGAAATCCAGCAACAGCACGAAGGTGAATGCGCCCGTAAAGAAAGCAATTGCGGTGACGTTGGGCGGGTAGCGGTTGTCGGCGAGTTGAGTGATGACGCCTGCCATGCCACCGCCCATATCGCCCGCGCCGTCGCGATAATAACGGTTGATGCTGAACAGCTCGCCCAAGAAGATGCCCAACAGCACAGCGGCGACCATTGCGAAGAACAACGCCTTCTGATTCAGGCGCGCGATTTCGCCCATCTTCATCGCTTCCAGCTGATAGGGCATCGGATGCGTGCGGTGCAAACGGTTCATAAAGTGGAAAGTGGTCATCAGCTTGGCAATCGTGGACTCCGTGAGGTTTTGGGTGCCCGTGAAGGCGATCATCAGCTGGTGGGGCCCCATAAACGCCATTTCGTGGATAGGTGCGCCTAGTTGCGCGCGCAGGCGTGCCACAATCACACTAAACGCCATATAAAGCAACACATAAATCGTCACCAACCACCATGGCAGCCCCACAGCAACGCCGATGCCAATCAGCACCGTAAGGCTGGCGATTAGCCCGATGAACGCCCACCGCGCCGAAATCGCATAGCCTGGTTCAGGATTGATGCCCGTTTTGATTTCATGCCAGATTTGTTTGAGGTAGCCACGCGAGGCATAAACCACGCTCACAAACAGCCCCAGAAACGCGCCCCACGACTGTTCGCTGAAATAGGGCGGCTGCGGCACGAGGTATCCACCGCCGAACACGCCCTGCTCATAGCCCATTGCGGCGGTGATTACCTGCATGCCCTTTCGCACGAAGTAAAACAGCACGCTGGAGAACAACAAGTCGTTGGGCACAAACACGCCGATTGCCGCCATATACGGGAATAGCCCCACAGGAATCCAGCCCACTTGGTTCCACGGCGGGGTGTGCAGGTATTCGTTCAGTGCGGCGAGGAAGCGCACATTGATGCGCGGAATCCATGGGAAGAACATGTGCAAACCGTTGATGACGCCAATGCTAAAGGTCACGATGAACGCGCCCCACAAGTAGCGGCTGCGCCACAGTGGGGATTGCGGTTGACATAACAGCATGGGCACTTGGATGATGGGAAACGCAAGGCGTTCCTGCTGGGTCCATAGGCGACGCATCAGTGCGTTGATGCAGAGCATCGCCAGCGCTGCAGAGCCAAACAGCCCCATCCAGCCCAAGAAAATCGGTAGCCAAGTGCCCAGCTTGGTCAGCGCATACGGAAACTTGTAGCCCCCGATGCCATATTCGCGAATGGGTGCAGCTTCCTTATGGAATAACCAATCTACTAAGTGGGGCAGGATACGGTTGCGGTAGGTATCGTTGTACTCCGCGTATAGCCCAAACGAGTGCCACAGCGGTGCGCACACATTCATCCACTCCGCCGCCATCGCTGTGCCTACAAACAGAATGGTGAAAATCACCACCAAGTCGGGCGTCTCCAAAAACCAGCGGCGGAACAGTAGTCGCCCAATCGCGTTCAGCAGAGCGACTGCCATAAGCGTGGCGACGGGCGGAATCATCAGCGAGAAAATCACGCTAAGCACGATCTCCACTGCCCAGTAGGTTGTAAAGGGCAGCAAGGCAAAGCCAACCAACAGCGCGCGCAATCGCAAACCACGCGCCCGCTCCACCGTCGGAGTTGTGAGTAGTCCGTCGGGCTGCGCTTGGGGTAGTTCCGACTCAATCGGTCTGATTGCCATCCACTGGGTAACTTCGACGCAGGCTAAGAGAATCCTACTGCCCCTTTCCCAAGGGGCAGTTGGTTGACCATCGGGTTCCTTGAGCAGCGGTCTCGGAAAACCTTGCGAGAAGTTTCCAAAAACCGCGTTATTCTTTTGGATAAGAGTCCCCTCTTGACAAACTGTTCAAGGTGATGTATAATAGGAGCATCCTGCTTTTGGCAGGCAAATCTACTTTCAGGAGGTCATTGATGAAAGGTTTTATTTTGTGGTGCGCGGTAGCGTTAGCGACAACAGCCTTCGTTGGTGTCGCAACAGCGCAAAAGTCGGTTCCCAGCGCAGGCTTGACAGAAGTGGAGGTCAGAACCGTACAGGCGACTCAAGCACCACCGATTTATCGAGTTGATCTACGTGGTGACTTCCAGCCCGCTCAAGACCCAGACCCGTATATCTACCTGCAAACGATGTTCGCCCGCTGGAATGATGCAGGAGCCTACGGGTTTAGCTTCTTCTCTTTCTCGGGTGGGCGAATCATAGGCGACGATGTAGTGCTTCTTGGCGGTGCCCCTGATCCTGGGACTGGCTACAGCACTACAACACCTGCTGCCTCGGCAAGTGAAATCACCTTCGCCTTACTGACCGTAGATGGTGTGGGCGGGACCTTAGGGCTCCAGATAGATATTCACCCGTGGAACGGTTTGTTCGGCTCTGCAGCCGCGCCCTCAATTGGCAGCGCTGCTTTCACGCTGAACATTCCGCCCGCTCCAACGCCTCCGGGCTTTGCGATTATTCTCATCACGGTTCCTGTGCAAAACTTGGCGCTGCCGAAGGCGTTCTGGGTGGTTTTCACGCCCGACCTGTCTCAATCGACCATCAACCTCGCGAATGTGGGCTTGCTAATCGCTAACGGTACCCCAGGCAATGTCTCCATGCTGCCCGGGCGGGGCTACTTCCGCGTTGCAACTCCGCCGACCGCGTTCACTGCAGTCACGGGAGGGAGCGTGTTTGCAGGGCTGCCTCAGGGTTCCTTCTATATGGCAATCCGTGGCAAGCATAACTTCGTTGGCACGATTGATCTTGCGGCGTTGTCGGCACGCGCTAAGCCCAGCGACCCACTCGCCTTCGAGTTCGATGACGACCCGCAAGGCGATCCCGATGAAGGCATCGAAGAAGGTCTGCGACGCAACCTTGTCGATGTGGAGGTAGTGAACGACAGCGGCACTATTCCCTTCACTTCGCGGTTCACAACCTACCTCGACGAGAACGGGCGTTTCAGCCTGCCCGTGACTAACGCGATTGCCTCTATCACTATCCGCCGTTGGGACAACGGGCTGAAAGTTACTTTCAACCGCCCAGCAGGTGGCTGGAGCACCGATGTCTTCAACCCCACTACCGCCACTGCCCAGATGATCTTCGGTGATGTGAACGGCGACGGCGCTATCAACGACACTGACTTGCTGGCAGTGCTGTTCGGCTTTGGCAACAGCGAACAGTAAGTCGATTCGCGCCCTCTTGCCCTTTTAGGCAAGAGGGCGCTTTGGTTTATCGCATCCAATACACGGGGTTCGTGAATGCCATTGGCGCTTCAGGCAGCAGCGCGGTGAACTTCTCGCCCACGATGCGCACGATCAGCCATCCGTGCGTGCCCTCCACAGGCACAGTTAGCGTGCCTCGGTAGTTCAACGGCTTGCCTTCGGGCTGATTGAGTGGTGCTTCCTGCACCACTTTGCCATTGACAATCACTTGAAGGGATTTCACGCGCACCCACGACGCTGCGCGCGCTTCTACATTCAGCAAAATCGCATCGCCCTGCAGCTTGAGAGTGTCGCCAATGCGAACCGTTCGTTGCGGGGTGCGCGAATCGGCAGCGGTTAGCGTCACTACGGGTCCGCTGGAAACTACGACATCGCCCTTGCGCAACTGCGCCACCAGATTAGTGGGTGTCACGCGGGCGGGGTCGCGATGTCCAAAGTAGACATAGGTACGCGGCAAGCCTGGCTGGAGGCGAGAGCAGTGGTGACCATCGGTGGTGCCGATACCCAACACGCGCTTGCCTTTGTTGAGGAAGTAGAACCAGTCGCGCATCACCAGCTCTGCCGCCGCCACGCTCATGCCGTTCATCACCTCAATGGCGTCAAAGTCTTCACTCAGTTCATCGGGGCGTTTCACTTCGCCGGTGGCGGGATCTAAGCCCACATGCAGGAAGTAGCCCATCATGGGCGCCCGCGGGTGGTTCACCATCACAATCACGTCGCCGTCGTAGTTTTTGCGCGCCTCGGCAAAGATTTCGCCCGCTTTTTTGTCGTACCACTCAATCGCACCGTTGTTCCAAGCGTTAGGATCATAACGTTGAGGAAAAGCGTTGAAGTGCCCGATACCGTTCATTGGGGTAATCTCGTTACCCACGATGGTAGCGATGCGATTGCGTAGCCCCATCGCCTGCACCGTCGGCGCCAGGTCAGTGTGATAGTCATGATCGGTGTTGACCATGATATGCACATCCATCGCTACGTAGGAGGCGATTTTGTCCTCAAAAAAGTCATACGAGTCGGGGGAGGTTAGGGTGTGCAGGTGGTAGTCACCCGACAGGTAGCCCGGCAATGGGGCGGTGTGCGCCAGTTGCGCGAAGAGTTCAGTAGTCTCGCCTGAGCGCAGCTCCAACTCGCGTTGAGCGATTTCGTATTCAAAGCCGCGCAAAAGCGTGATCCGGTAGCGTCCGGGCTCTACCAGCAGTGTCTCGTCGCCCGTGAGGCTGTAATGCACGCGGTCCCATCGCCCGAAGTTGCCCTCTTCGCCATAAAGTAGGCGTTCGGCTTTGGCGCGCGGGGCATCGAGCCGTTCAAAAACGACAGCGGTCGGCTGCGGGCGGTTCGAGCCATCGGTAGCGCGTAGGCGCAGTTTGGCAGGTGCAGGGAGGCTCGCGCTCGGCATCGCGCTTACAGGCGCACTGAAACGTAGCTCTTGAGGCGTGTGGTAGTCCGCAAAGACCATCGCGCGGTAGTCGCCCTGGGGCACACGCGCTTCAAATCGCCCCGCGCCGTCGGTGCGCACCACGGTGATGAACTGATTGCGCCCGTTGCTTTGCTCAAACAAGTAGACGCGGGCGTTCTCCAATGGCGCGCCCTCGCTATTGCGCACAGTGCCACTAACGAGGGTCAGCTCAGGTTGCTGGTTTAGCAGCCGGGCACGCTCGGCACGAATGGTTTCCGTCTCGCCCGTGCCGATGGTAAACGCCCAACGCACAGAGATACTTTCGTTGGGAGCCACCATAACCCCTGACAAGAGTGTGAATAGATAAATGTCCTGCACTTTTTGCACACTCGCAAACTTTTCGCTTAGCGGGAACAGCCCGTAGCTAAGGCTATGATTTACTGCGGCAGCAAACGGGATGTCGCCCCGAATGGTTTGCGCCATCGCAGCAATACCCGTGCCCATAGCCGCGCCCGGAGCCGCTTTGGCATGTCCGAATGGGGGCATGTACATTTGCATGCCGTCGTCTTGGATCCAGCTTTGCACGAAGGTGAAGGGTTGAGCGCGTTCTGAGCGGTTATGTAAGGTAGCCTCCGCCAGGAGCGTGGGGTTGTCGGGGGCTAAGGTGTAGGTAATCACCACGCGCAAGTTCATTGGTTGGCTGGGGATACGCGTGGTTTGATCAATCAGCGGTAGGCGTTCATCCACCATTTCCACACGCAGTATGGCAGGTTTGCCTGCGCCTCCTGCCGAGACCACCTCGAACCGCTCAGGGCGCAAGGTGCGTGCCGCAAGCAGCCCTCGGGCATCTGCGACCCCGAAAAAGAGTTCACCTAAGTAGTCGGCTTGACGCCCGTCTTCGTGGCGCACCGCGTCAACCAATCGCCCGCCAAAGCGTCCGTAGCCATGAGTGGGGCGGTTGGCAGCAATCACAAAGGTGGCGAGATGATTGCGCAATACATAGTCGCCGACGCGCCCGTCGGCTTTGGGACCTGCGGGCAAATCAGCTTGAGTGGCGACAATCAGTTCTGCGGTGCCTTTGGGTGGAACGGGCAGCTTGCGGGGTGCCTCTGCCCAACCGTATGTTAGCAACAGTACCAACGCAGATAGAATGTTTAGTGTGCGCTTCATGCCGTGCCTCCCTCTGTGGCGTTGAGAGTATACCGAATGCGATGTTAAAGTTTTTGTAGGTAGCGCAACGATTCGCGCGCCATCGTTTCAGGATCGGGGTAGTAGTCAAAAGGTTCCAGCGACACCCAGCCTGTGTAGCCCACCTCGCGTAGCGCGGCGAGAATCGGCGCGAAATCGGTGTCGCCATAGCCCGGAGCGCGCAGGTTGGAGTCGTTGAAGTGCACGTGGGCAATGTAGGGGGCATACTGGCGAATAAGCGCGGGTACATCGTCGGTTTCCGCCAATGCGCTTTTGACATCCAGCATGGTGCGCAGGTTGGGATGATTGGCTTGCTGCACCAGTGCGACCGCCTCGCCCAATCGCTGCACCACATTGGTTTCAGGGAGTGGTTCTAGTAGCATTAAGATACCGTGTTGCTCACAGGCGCGCAAGGCGGGCTGCAGCGTGTCGAGCCACAGCGACGCCGCTTGCTCAGGGGTCAACGGGGGAAGAGCATCGCGTTGTTTCGGTGAGCCGAACACCATCACCTGCCCGCCCACATCGGCGCAGAACTGCACCAGCGCTACAAGGTATTGCGCTGTCGCGTTGCGGATTTCGGGATCGGGGTGCGTGGCGTGAAGCCCCGACGGCGACCAGAGCAGCATATGAAGCCCCACGATTTCCAAGCCGTGCTGGTGGGCAGTTCGGCGGATTTCGGCGCGGGCATCGGAATCGAGCAACTCCACGCGCTCTGCGAAGGTAAACGGCGCAAGTTCCACGCCTTCGTAGCTCAGCGATGAGAGGAGTGCACAGGCATCCGCCCAGCGCAGGTGGCGTAGCACCTCATTACACAGGGCGTACCGAATCAACACGCCTCACTCCTCCGTGTGCGACATCGGGGCGCGCTCCACGCCGTACTTGAGCATCAACTTTTGGAAGTCGCGTGGGCTCATTAGCTTGATGTTGATGTCGGGGCGTTGGGCGCGCAACAGCGCGATTTTGCGTCGCTTCCGACGATTGATGTTTGCCCGACGCACGGTCAACTCCACATAGAGGTTATAGTCGGGGAGGTAAAAATCGGGGGTGAAGCACTCTTTGGGGTTGCCGTCTTCGTCGGTGCGCAGCACGAAGGTGTGAGGCTCATATTCCCAGCGAATCTTATAGTAGTCTAACAGGCGTGCAAACGCCTCCTCGCTGGGGTGCATAAACGCGACTGTCGCCTTGCGACCTCGCACGCTCCGCTTGCCTCCGCCATTACATTATACACGCGCAGTGTTAAGCAAATGTTAAGAACCAAGTTGCTACCCATGTGAGATTCCGCGCCTGCGGCTCGGAACGACGAGATTGTTTGCGCAACATGGAACTGTGTTCCAAGCGCGTCGGGGGGCTTAGTTGCCCCCCCTCGTCATTCCGAGCGCTTACTACAGAGAATCAGCGGTTTGGTTCTGTGCCAATGCCCAGCAGTTCCAGTAGCGACGGTACGCGGATTTCGGGTGCGCCTAAGATGTACTGCGCGTTCAATGCCTTGTCAATCACATCAATTGCCTCGCTGTAGTGAGCACGGGTGTAGGTGTCTTGCACACGAGGCAGCTGTTTGCTAAGCTGTTCGCGCAGCTGGCGCAGGTGGTAGCGTGCCAGCATTTTGGCGTCATCGGGTGCGCCCGTCTCTTTCGTGAGCATATCCACGAGTGTTTGGAGGTGGGCGCGTTGCAGTTGGCGACGCAGAGGCGAGACAGCACGCGGCGACTGTGCTTCCGCCCAGATGGCTTGCTGCAGCGTCTCAAACAGCTCCGCCATCGTGAAGGTGTTGCGTGGGTCAACAGCTTTGAACTCGTTGTTTGCCACGCGACGCAGGGTATCGGGCGACATCAGGCGCGCCAGCGTAGAGCGCTGGATGCTGCTGAGAAAGTCGCGCACTGGTGCATCGGGCGGCACTGCCCCGCCGAAGCCGTAGGGGTTTGGCGCGAGGCGCAAGTACAGCCCTTTTGGCAGGTCGAACGCCTTCTCGGCAAAGATGTAATCCACAATCAGGCGCAGGGCGCGTCGCTGCTTCTCCGCGCTCACGGGTTCAGAGGGCGGCAGCGCGTTCGGGTCGCTGGCGAAGTTGCGTCGGATGTGCAAGCCGCCGATGTAGCGGCTCAGCTGCACTGCAGCGCGGCTAAAGCTTGCCAGCGTGGCGAAGAAATAGCGCGTGAAGTCGTAGTAGCTCTCGCCCGCTGCAGGCACGCGCGAGGGCAACACACGCAGCAACTCGTGGGTGTCTTGCATCACCAGCTCCCAATACTCCAGCGGTTCCTTGCCCAGGTCGAAGCGCGTGACATAGGGGTCGAAGCGGTCGGCGTACTCATCGGTTTCGTAGGCGAGTTCTGGCTCGGTGTTGCGCCGCGCAATCTCAAGCAAGTAGGGGCGCTCATCTTCGGGCGTGCGCACATTCGGAAAGATGCGGTAGCCATACTCAATCGCCCAGTAGTCGTAGGGTCCAATGGTGGGGTTCCAGTAGTAGGTGTTGGGCGCGTGCAGTGCCATTTGGTTGAACGGGTCATATTCCATCACGCTAGCGACTGTGCCACGCGTGCGCACCAGCTCGCCATCTTTGAGCTGCTCTAAGGTAAGCATACGGCTAGCGACGAAGTTGTGGCGCAGCCCCAAGATGTGCCCCATCTCGTGCATCGCCACCGATTTGAGATAGTCTTTCACAAACTGCTCTTCGGAGATTTTGGTGGCACCGCGTGTGCTCGCCAGCAACTCCATCATCACGAAACCCTGCCACGCGCGATGCAAGGTATCTTGTGCAAAGGTACAAGCGTGCGGCGAGTTGTGGTCGTGCTCGCAGCAGTTGCGCTCGCGTTGCTCGGCTTCTCTGAACGCCGCCAGCGGGTCAATCTGGCGCAGGAACTGCAGGCGAGTGAAGCGCGTCATGTTGCCGTCAATCGTGATGCTGGCATTCAAGATTTGCCCCGTCAGCGGATTCGCGCGGAATAGCGCCACCGCGTAGCCGTTGCTAGGCGAGGTTACCCAGCGCACCACATTGTAGCGCATATCGGCGTGATCCCAGTCGGCGTCGTCGGGCATCTGCTTGACGACAATCGCGTCCTTGATGCCGATTTTTTCAAACGCCTTGTTCCACTCCAGAATGCCTTCGCGGATGGCGTCACGATATTCGTATGGAATCGCGTTGTCCAGCCAGAACACGATTGGTTCTTTGGGGGGTGATAGTTCGGCGTTCGGGTCGGCTTTTTCCAGGTGCCAGCGCAGGATGTAGCGGCGGGTTTGGTCGTCGCGCTCGCGCGTGAAGTCTTCGTAGGCAGTCACGAAGTAGCCCACGCGCGGGTCGTACAGGCGGGGCACATAGCCGTTGTTGACGGGCAGCTCCCACAGGTTGTAGTTGACGGTGATAGGCACGCTGCGTGGATCAGCAAGGTTGGCAGCACCTGCCAAACCACCCAAAATTGCGCCTAATCCGCCCCCACGCTGCGGACCACCCGCGAAGTGGTACGCCGTCTGAATAAAGATGTTGTTTGGAAACGCCTTCACTTGGTTGTAGACCGTTTTTTCGCGGTCAATCGCATAGCTACCGCCTGCAGCCACGCTCACCAGTTGCTGGATTTGGATGAGGTCGGAGCGGAACAGGTTGCTGACATCAATCAATAGTCGCTTGCCCTCGTCCGATTTGGCTTCGATTTTGAACGCTTCCAGATAGGCATCGGCAAACGAGCGGCGCACGGAGCGCGCCACGGGCGTGTCGGGGTTCGCCTGGAAGCGGATGTTGGGCACTACCATCAAAATCTGCTCGTCGCGCTGCACGAACTTGAACAAAATGTCGTTGATAGGGGTGCCTGCTGCCAAGAAAAAGGTTGGTAAACCTTCGCTGACGGTCGCCTGCAAGAAGTAGAGCTTGCCCAGCTGGTCTTGCCGAATCTCCAGGTAGAGGGTGTCCTTGCCCGACTCTTTCTTGCGGTAGAGCGTGAACAGCCCCTCCAGCTTCTCGAAGTCTTTGGTGACTTCCTCTATGGTTTTTTCTTTCTTCTTGGGGTCTTCTTTTTTCTCCTCTTTCTTCTCGCCGTCGGCGGGCTTCTGCTCGTCGGCTTTTTGTTGCCCCTGCTGGGTGGGCTGTGCATCGGGCTGTTGCGTGGTTTGCGGCTGCGTGCCGTTCACGCCTTCTGGCAGTGGACTGCCCTCGATGCGTTCAAAAACTAGATTGAAGGTGCTCGTGGCGCTTATCTCACCGAAGCTGGAAGTCGCTTCGCCCTTGATTGTGGCGTAGACCACATCGCCTGTGCGCAACTCCACAAGCATCTCGGATTCGCTGCTGCCCTTGACCTCGCCCGTGGCTGTGAAATTGACTTGGATTCGCGCCACGCGGGTGCCTTTCCAGGTTTCGAAGCCCTTCACGAGGTACTCGGCAGTGCCTGCGCTGATGCCCAGTTCCTTATTTTCTTCAAAGGTTTGGCTCCAGCGGTCGCCAACGCCCACAGGCTGCGTGCTGAATACCAAACTCGCGTTCGTGCCCAGCGCACCAATCGGCAATTCACCTTGCTGGTCAGTTTCGCGCTTGATGACTTCGCCGTTGGGCTTGACCGTGGTTTTGACCTTGCTTGCGCGCGCTCGGTCGGACAAGGGCACCCGTTGCCCGTTGATGGTGATTTCAAACGATTCGAACTCCTCTTCCCAGGTGATGTTGCCTTCGGGCGAGACTTCTACGAAGCGGCGTACCAACACAGCCGTAGTCTCGCCCTGTACAGAGTTGACACCAAAATCAAAGCTAATGGTGCCACTCACTCGGTAGCGGGCGACTTGCCCTGCCTGAGCACGGTATTGCAGGAGCACTTTCTCTTGAGCAACTGCCCCCAGTAACGTTACGAACGTCAACAGCCAAATAGTTGTGATTCGCCATCCGATTCGCATAGTCGCCTCCACGGAACGTAGGCTAATGTCTCCTACAGGTGTGTAGTGTACCTCAGAGAACAAGCAGTTTCAGCCGATCCGAGTTGCCCCTATAAGTCGGTTGTTCCGAGCGGGGCAAAGAATTTTACTTACGCAAAATCGCTGGGCAGCCACTTGGGTAATGTCAAGTGCAGGCTTACCTCTACGCTTCCGCGAGAACTGCTTCCAACGTGCGCTGGAACTCTTCCAGAGTGGGCGCATCCAATGCCAGTCCACTCAACGCCCACAGTTGCTCCAACGAACCCACCTGTCTCACCGAAGCGCCGCTGCAGAATCTGAACCATCACAGCTACGATTTCTTGTTGCAGATCGCGCTTTATTCCTTGCTGCAGCCCCTTTCGTGCCCCTCCTCAATAGCCAGTTTTTCCAGACTGGTCAGCAGCCACTCCGATTCCTCCTCAAACTTGCGCACTACTTGCTTCACCAACTGCTCCAACTCTTGCAAGAGTGTCATTATAAAATCCGCCACCTTGTATAAGTCTCGCGCCTTGATCTCATAAGCAGTCCCCAAGATTCCTCGCCCTCGGCTTGGAACGACAAGTTCATTTTCGCCAAAACCGTGCTGTCATTCCAAGCCGAGCGAGCGAGGAATCTTAGAATATCACTCCACCTGCAGCAGCTCCATTAGCAGCGAGAGGTTCACCTGCCGATCAAGGTTCCAGACAAAGTGCAAAATCTCGTCCTGACGCTGGCGGGGCAGCGCCCACTCGGTTAGCACATAGAACTTCGCCTCCACTTCCTCGTCGGTCATCGGGTTTTTGGCGTGCCCGCGCGGGAAGGTGTTCTCTTCCGTGAGGGTGCGCCCGTCTTTGAGGTAGAGCGTGATTCGGTTTGGAATGCCCTCGGGGTAGCGCGCGTCAAGTGCAGGGTCGTGGCGCACGGTGATTTTGCTCACCAGCTCCAGCAGCGCAGGGTCGGTGTAGCGCGCCTCTTCAAAGGTGTCCCAGTCAATCCTGCCATCCATCAACGCGGCGCCCACGATGTAGGGCAGGCTGTGGTCGGCAGTCTCGCGGCTTTGGGGGCGCCACTTCTCGGGCTCACTGCCGATAATCGAGTAGCAGGCTTCGAAGGTATCGATTTCGATGCGTTCGATTTGGCTGATGTCGCCTCCGATTTGCTCGCGCAGTGCCAGTGCCGCCCACACGGCGCTTTGAGCGTGGTATTCCACGGGGTAATACTTGATGTAGGTTTGGTTGATCATAAAGCCGCGTCCCTCCTCGCCGCCGAGCGGGCCCACCGTGAACTCGCCTGAGACCTGCTTCATAAAGCCCATCTTGCCCTCGAAGATTTCGGAGGGGCCCGTCAGCCCGTGTTTGGCGAGCCAGCTGGCGAACACGGCGTGTCGGCTGACATTGGCGAAGGCGCAGCCTTTCCATGCGGAGATTTCGCCCACACGCGTTTGGCGCATCGCAAGCCCCGACACGCCCGCGATGCTCATGGCATGGCGCGTGGCTGTGGCGTCCAAGCCCATCAGGCGGCTGGCTGCCGCCGACGCCGAGAACAGCCCGTAGTTCACATGATCCCAGCCTCGCGCCCGCAGGCTCGCCGAATCGCATAGACGGCACTGAATCTCATACGCCAGCACGGTCGCCAGCAGCACCTCCTTGCCCGAGCTGCTTTCGGCTTCTGCCACTGCCAGCACCGCCGCGAGGTTGTCGCTAGGATGCGCGGGCTCTTTGGAGAGGTAGGTATCGTTGTAATCCAAATAGCGGATTAGCAAGCCGTTGGCGAACGCTGCCCAGTCGGGCGAGGCTTTGTGACTGGTGCCGATAATCGTTGCGCCGTAGGGGCTGCTCACTTGCGTTGCGACCTCGCGCACCTGTCGTGCTGTCTCGGAGCGCCACGCCCCAAAAGCACACGCGATGGAGTCTATTATCCGCCGTTTTGCCTCATGGATCGCCTCGTGGGGCAGTTGCTCATAGCGCAGTTCTGTCGCATAGCGAGCAAAGCGTTCGGCTAAGGTCATCATCCACCTCCATACCCGCAAGGATACCTTATCAAAGGGCGAGGTATATGCTTTGGCACGTAACTGCTCCGATGCCCCGCAGAATTGGCAGGAACTTTTGCTTGAATGTGGTATACTTCTGTCTACTTGAGGAGGTAATGATATGCGCAACGGCAAACTGCCTGCGTTATGTGTGAAAGTGTGGGGCGAGTATGCCTGCTTTACGCGCCCTGAGATGAAGGTGGAGCGTGTTTCCTATCCGGTGATGACGCCGTCGGCGGCGCGTGGCGTGTTGAAGGCAATCTTTTGGAAGCCTGAGTTTGAGTGGCAAGTGCGCGAAATCCATGTGTTGCGCCCCATCCGCCACATTTCGCTGATGCGCAACGAGGTCAGCAAGCGCATGTCGCTTAGTGGCGGCCCGTTCTTCGCCGACGAGGCGCGCGCCCAACGCCATACCCTTGCTCTGCGCGATGTGGCATACCTGATCTACGCGGACATCGTGCTGAAAGACCACGCCGACAAGGATGTGGCGGCTTACCGCGACCAGTTTCGGCGACGGGTGGCGCGCGGCGAATGTTACTTTCAGCCCTATTTAGGCTGCCGCGAGTTCACGGCGTATTTCAGTGCACCCACAGGCAACGAACAGCCTATTTCGCTTAGCGACGATTTAGGGCGCATGCTCGGCGAAATTCGTTTCCGCAACGGCAAGGCAGAGCCTGTATTTTTCCACGCTTACTTGCGTCAGGGCATCTTGCATGTGCCCGAGGGAATCTACGGGAGGTAAAGCGCCATGTTGTTGCAGCGATTGGTGGAATACAGTCAGCGGCTGGCTCTGCCGCCCAGCCTCTACGCGCTCGTGCAAATCCATCGCCTGATAGATTTGGACTTGCAGGGCATGCCGCAGGGCATGATAGACATTCGCGAAGACGATGGTAAGCGCAAGCGCGGGCGAATCTATCCCGCGCCCAGCTTAGGCAACCTGCGCACCAGCAAAATTGCGCCTGTGCTGCTGTGTGATAACGGCGGCTATGTGCTGGGCAAGGTCGCTGCCGACAAAAAGGCGGAACGCGTGCACAGCCAACACGAGGCGTTTAAGCAACTTGTGCGCGAGTGTGCCACGCAGCTGAATCTGCCCGAGGTGCAGGCGGTGGCTCGATTCTACGAGCACCATTTTGAGAAGCTACAAGTGCCCGACGACTACGATGCGTCTGAGACCATTACCTTCCGCGTGAACGGGCAGTGGCTGATTGACCTACCCGCTGTGCAACAGTTTTGGGCAGAGTATGCCGCTCGCGCCCACGAGATTACGGGCGAGCCTGCCCAATGCATGGTATGTGGCGATGTCAAGCCTGCCACGCGCATTCACCTGGTGCCCACGAAAGGCATTCCGGGCGGGCAAAGCTCGGGCATGGCGCTGATTTCCGTCAACTCGGACGCATTTGAGTCATATGGGCTCAAGTCAGGCTTTGTCGCGCCCTTGTGTCTGGATTGCTCAGAGCGAGCGCTCAAAGCGTTAGACACGCTTATTCGCGATGAAAACACCCACCTTACGCTCGGCAACCTTGTGTATTGCTTCTGGACGCGCGAGGAGAGCCAGTTTAGCCCCACACGCCTGCTGGATAACCCCGACCCCCAAGAGGTCAAACGCCTTCTGAAAAGCGTGCAGGCGGGCAAGCCACGAGCCGCCCTCAGCGAACCCGATTTCTACGCGGTGGCGCTGTCGGCAAACAGTGCGCGCGTGGTGGTGCGCAGCTACCTCGAGCTGACCGTGCCTGAGGTGCAGCGCAACTTGGCGCAGTGGTTCGAGTGGCAGCGACTCAAGCGCACCTCCAGCGACGACGATACCCCCCTCAGCGTGTTCCGATTGGCGGTGAGCCCCTACCGCAAGGCGGAGGAGATGCCCCCGTATGTGCCCGAGATATTGATTCGCAGCGCGTTTACAGGCGTGCCGCTGCCCGATAGCCTGCTGCAGTTAGCCATTCAAGCCAACCGAAGGGCACAAGCGGTGTCTTACGAACGCGCTAAGCTCATCAAAACTATTCTCGCCTCACAAAATCCCTCGCTCAAGGAGGTGCTGATAATGCTCAATCGCGAACTTACAGACCCCGCCTACAAGTGCGGGCGATTACTGGCAGTGATCGAGCGCATACAAGGCGTGGCGATTGGCAACCCCAACGCGACGCTAACCGACAAGTACTACGGCAGCGCGTCAACTGCGCCCGCCAGCGTGTTCGGCGTGCTGCTGCGCATGACCCAGCCCCACCTTAGCAAACTTCGCAAGCACAGCGAAGGACTGGCAATCCGGCTCGAGCGCGAACTCCACGAGGCGATGCCCGACCGCTTCCCCACCACCCTCAGCCTCAAAGAACAGGGGCTGTTTGCCCTAGGCTACTACCACCAGCGCAGCGAGTTCTTCAAACCCAAAGCCAACCAGGAGGTGACCCCCGATGAAAACGCTTGATGCACAAGCCATCTACTGTGATCCTGAGCGACGGCACGACTTCGTGCTGCTGTTTGATGTGCGCGACGGCAACCCGAACGGCGACCCTGACGCGGGCAACCTACCCCGCATCGACCCCGAAACTATGCAAGGCATCGTCACCGATGTGTGTCTCAAACGCAAACTCCGCAATTACATTGACCTCCTGTACGCCAACGACTACAACAACTTGGACTACGACGACCGTGGCTACGGTATTTTCGTCCGCGACAGCGGCGTGGCGCTGAACGCCAAAATCCGCGACGCTGCAGAGCAGCTGGGCGCTGCGAAAGAGAAAAAACGCGAAAACCCCGACGTACGCGCCGAACTGTGCAAACGCTACTACGACATCCGCATGTTCGGCGCCGTGCTGAGCACAGGCGACTATAACGCCGGGCAAGTGCGCGGTCCTGTGCAAATAACCTTCGCACGCTCCATTGACCCCATTGTGCCGTTAGACTTAGCGATTACGCGCGTGGCGATTACCCGCGAGGGCGAATCGAAAGAAACCGAGATCGGGCGTAAGCCGATAGTCCCCTACGGGCTATATCGGGCGCACGGTTTCTTCTCGCCTGCGCTGGCACAGCAGACGGGCGTCTCACGCGAAGACCTGCGTCTACTGTGGGAGGCGATGCTGCATATGTTTGAGCACGACCGCTCCGCCGCACGCGGCGAGATGACCCTGCGCGGACTGTATGTGTTCACCCACGACTCTCCGCGCGGCAACGCGCCAGCCCACCTGCTGTTCGAAAAAATCGCGGTTCGGCGCGCGGAAGGCGTACAGACACCCCGCGCCTTCAGCGACTACCAAGTAATCGTCGCCAACGACCTGCCGAACGGCGTGCAACTCCACCGATTGGACGCCGTCTGACCCGTAGGGCACGGGCACACAGCCCGTGCCCCTCTCTGGAGGAACCCGATGCCAGCCCCCGATCTGTTGGAGTTCTGGAACGAGGCAGAGATCGTGCCCATCTCCGCCCTCGAACATTACGCTTATTGCCCGCGCCAGTGCGCACTGATCCACATCGAACAGGTGTACGAAGAGAATGTGTACACTCTGCGTGGGGCTGCGCTCCACGAGCGCGTTGACCAAGCCGAAGGTTTGATTGAAGACGGTTTCGTGTTAGAGTATGCCTTACCTTTGTGGAGCGTTCAGTTGGGGCTTATTGGACGCGCGGATGTGGTCGGCTTCCTGCCCGATGGCACCCCCTACCCAATTGAGTACAAGTCGGGCAAGCGTAAGGTGAAATACCACGACGATGTGCAGCTCTGCGCCCAAGCGATGTGTCTTGAGGAGATGCTGCAACGTGCCGTGCCCAAAGGTTCCATCTACTACTACGCCAGCCGTCGACGGCGCGAGGTGGAATTCACCGCCGACCTACGCGCCCTCACCGAGCAGGTCATCCACGAGACTCGTCAGATGTTTCGTTCAGGGCGCACCCCACCGCCCCTCAACGACGCCCGCTGCCCCGATTGCTCGCTCATTCGCCTCTGTATGCCTGATGTAATCGCACGCTTACAACAGGAGCAGACACGATGATTTATCAACTACTCAACACACTGTATGTAACAGTGGATGGCACCTACTTACGCCTCAATAATGAGGCGGTGGAAGTTACGCAGGAAGGTACCCTACTCAAGCGCGTGCCGTTGCACCACTTAGGAGCAATTGTAATGCTGGGCAACATCTCAGTAAGCCCTCCACTGATGGAGCGCTGTGCTCAGGATGGACGCTCGTTGGTCTGGCTTGACGAATCAGGGCGGTTCCGCGCCCGCGTGGAGGGTCCCGTCTCCGGCAATGTACTCTTGCGCCGTAGTCAACACAAAACGCACGACGACCCCCACGCCACCTGCAACTTGGCACGGAGCTTCGTACAGGGCAAACTTCACAACCAACTCCAGGTTTTGCAGCGGGCACTCCGCGAGCATCCCACCCCAGAGACGACCCAACTCCAAACGGCAGTTACACAAATCCGCACCCACCTACAGGCGCTTGAACATGCCCATGACCTCGACACTGTGCGCGGTGTGGAAGGCTATGCCAGCAAAATCTATTTCGACGCGCTGGACGCCCTGATTACGGCACAACGCGAGTCGTTCCGCATGCTGGGGCGTACTCGCCGACCCCCACGCGACCGTTTCAACGCCTTGCTCTCGTTCGTCTACAGCCTGCTGACTGTGGACTACGTCAGTGCACTGGAAGGAGTCGGTTTAGACCCGCAAGTGGGCTATCTGCACGCCCTGCGCCCTGGACGCCCAGCACTGGCGCTCGACCTAATGGAAGAACTGCGCCCAGCACTTGCCGATCGCTTCGCGCTAAGCTTGGTCAACTTACAACAAATCAACCCCAGCCACTTCGAGGAGCGTCCCGGCGGCGCGGTACTGCTCAACGACACGGGACGACGCGAAGTCATCGTTGCTTACCAAAAGCGCAAACAGGAACAAGTCTACCACCCCGTGGTGCAAACGCGTATTCCATGGGGGTTGGTGCCGCATATTCAGGCACGACTACTTGCCCGCGTACTACGCGGGGATATTTTGGAATATCCACCATTTACGATACGATGACGGGCGACGACCGTTCAACTCCAAGTGAGCACGGTCCTCACGGCGCTCGGAGTAGCCAAGTTACTTTCACAAGGTTATCTTGTCATGCTGAGCTGCGGGCGAGGCCGCTCAGGCTGAGGGTCAGCTGCATCTGTCAAACACTTCACGCGGAGGTAACCAACGATGCGCTTGAACATTCTCGTGTGCTACGATGTGAACACTGAAGACCCTGCGGGGCAGAAACGACTGCGCAGGGTCGCTAAAGCCTGCGAAGCCTATGGACAGCGTGTGCAAAAGTCGGTGTTTGAATGCCGTCTTACTGAAACCCAGCTGGAAAAGCTCAAGCAGCGTTTGCTTCGGATTATTGACCCCCAGAAGGACAGCCTACGCTTTTACCGCCTACCAGGCGAGCGGGAGCGCTGGGTGGAGGTATACGGGGTAGACCACTATGAAGACTTTGACGCACCGTTGGTTATTTAGCCATGCTAAATAGGTTGCGCGTACCCCAAGTGCCCCCCGTTTGAACCTGAGGTACGCGCAAAGCGTTGAGTTCAAATTGCCCGCCCAGGACGCGCACATCGGGCTTTAGGACTTGCAATTGGTGCGGCGTTTGAGGTAAACTGATACTGTTGCACCCGCCCCCAAGGGCGGGTGAGAATTGAAACTGTCTGGGGCGCGGGGCGTTGTGTCCTGCGCCCTGTTGCACCCGCCCCCAAGGGCGGGTGAGAATTGAAACTGGGCGGGACGCTCCGCCAGCGGTGTGGGTGGACTACGTTGCACCCGCCCCCAAGGGCGGGTGAGAATTGAAACCTGTCGCGTGCGGAGGTAGAGCAGATTAACTTAGGTTGCACCCGCCCCCAAGGGCGGGTGAGAATTGAAACGCCTCTTGGCTGCTACACATCGCCTGCGCCCTAAACACGTTGCACCCGCCCCCAAGGGCGGGTGAGAATTGAAACCGCTCGCGGTTCGAGATGGAACTCGCGGTGCAACGCGTTGCACCCGCCCCCAAGGGCGGGTGAGAATTGAAACTTGTCGGAGGGGACCTCGATCAGTCCTGCTTTTCCGTCGCGTTGCACCCGCCCCCAAGGGCGGGTGAGAATTGAAACCTGAATACAAACCGTGGATGCTGCCCCTGCTCAGCGTTGCACCCGCCCCCAAGGGCGGGTGAGAATTGAAACATTTGTTTCGAACCACAGTCTTCGTCTCATGGCAAAGTTGCACCCGCCCCCAAGGGCGGGTGAGAATTGAAACCCGCGCCGCTTTGCGCCAGTGGTTCACAATCGGCTCGCGTTGCACCCGCCCCCAAGGGCGGGTGAGAATTGAAACCTGCAGGGCGCTAACAGAAGCACACAGTTGAGGCAGGCAGGTTGCACCCGCCCCCAAGGGCGGGTGAGAATTGAAACCTCTGCTGCCGATGAAAGTTCGCCTTTCGGGGTTCGTTGCACCCGCCCCCAAGGGCGGGTGAGAATTGAAACAAGAACAGACTGGTATAATCACTACGTGCCCTACTATGCCCACACACCGAATACAGATGGACATTGGCACGACTTAGTGGCACACCTGCGTGCTACTGCCGAGCAAGCGCGCGCTTTCGCAGAGCGGTTTGGGGCGGGCGAACTTGGCTACTATGCGGGGCTATGCCACGACGTCGGTAAGTTTCGTGCTGAGTTCCAGCAGTATCTCCGAGCGTGCGCAGCAGGGCAATCTACCAAAAAGCAGCCCCATGCTCGCTATGGGGCGCTCTACGCAGCTCGGCATCATCAGCTCCTATCCTTCATTATTGATGGGCATCACAGGGGGATGCGCGACCGTGTGGAGCTTAGGGAGCTACTTCGCGAAAACAACCTGCCAAGCCAACTCGCCTCTGTGATCGAGTGTCATCTGCCGGAGCTCACACGGTCTCCGGCTCTGCCCACGCACTTGCCCGAGAGGGATGCTCTTGCGTGGGAGTTGCTCACGCGGATGCTTTTCTCGTGCCTGGTAGACGCCGATTTTCTGGACACCGAGCGCCACTTTGATCCTGTCCGTGCTGCGCAGCGCGGGCAGTACCCCAACCTCGCCACCTTGTGGGCGCGCTTTGAAGCTGACCAGCAAGCGCTGCTTCAGCAAGCGCCCGACACCCCCGTCAACCGCGCTCGGCGCGCGATTTACGAAGCGTGTCTTGCCGCTGCCGAGCAGCCGCCGGGGCTGTTTCGCCTTACCGCCCCCACAGGCGGGGGCAAAACGCGCGCCGCGCTTGGCTTCGCCCTCAAGCATGCGCTTGCCCATCAGTTGGAACGCATAATCGTTGCCTTACCTTACACCAGCATTATTGACCAAACCGCACGCGTCTACCGCGACATTCTGGGCGAGGAAGCAGTGCTGGAACACCACAGCGCCATCCAGTGGGACGATACCGACGAAGACGCCCTGCAGCGCCAGAAACTGCTCAGCGAGAACTGGGACGCCCCGCTTATCGTGACCACTTTCGTGCAGCTGTTTGAAAGCTTGTTTTCCAACAAGCCGTCGGCGTGCCGCAAAGTGCATCGCCTTGCACGCAGCGTGATTGTGCTAGACGAGGCACAAACGCTGCCTGTGGAACTGCTAGAGCCAACCACGCACGCGCTCCAGCAACTGGTGGACTATTTCGGGGCAACGGTGGTGATATGCACTGCCACGCAGCCCGCCCTAGAGCAGGTGAGCTTTTACCAGCCGCCCCGCGAAATCGTGCCCCAGCCAGAGCGGTGGTTCACTGCCTTGCGCCGCGTGGAGTATTATGTTGAGCCCGAGCCCCTTAGCCGTGAGACGTTAGCCGAGCGCCTCGCCAACGAACCCCAAGTGATGGTGGTGCTCAACGCCCGTCACGATGCGGTGGAGGTGGTACAAGCCCTGCGTGATGCCTACCCAACGCTGGAGGGTGTGTTTCATCTTTCAACGCTCTTATGCCCCGCGCATCGCTGGCAAGTGCTGTCAGCTGTGCGCGAGCGACTTGCCCGGGGGCAACCCTGCCGCCTCGTTGCAACCCAAGTAGTGGAAGCGGGAGTGGATTTAGACTTTCCTGTGGTGATGCGGGCGATTGGGCCACTGGATCGGATCGTGCAAGCGGCGGGTCGCTGCAATCGTGAGGGCACACGGGACCACGGGCGCGTGATTATCTTCGAGTTACAAGAGGGGCGCGCTCCAAGTGGCGTCTACCGCACAGGCATTGATGAAGCGCGAATCTTGTTGCGCACCGAAAACGCCGACCTTCATCAGCCCGCCACCTACACAGAGTATTTCCGCCGCCTGTTCAAAAACGCCCAACTGGATAAATACACCATTCAGCGTAAGCGAAAAGACTTCCAGTTTGCAGCGGTTGCTGCGGAGTATCGCTTGATTCGCGAGCAGACGCTGCCTGTGGTGGTTCTACGCTACGATGAGGCATCAGTGCAACGCCTATTGAGCGAGGCACGCGGGCGGCTGCAACGCGGGCAGTTGCCCCCCGCACGCTGGTACTGGCAGATTCAGCAGTTTATGGTGAACCTGTATTACCGCGAAGTGCGCGCGTTGGAGGCGCAGGGGCTGATTCAGGGGGAGCCTGAGCTTGGGCTAGCCCTCTATGTGGGCGAGTACGACCCTCTGTTGGGGGTGCAGGCACAGGCAGACCCCGCCGACTTGGTCGTGTAAGCGTTCACAGTCTTACCCGAATCTCGTACACGCGCTGCTTGCCGTTGTAGCCACCAATAACCGCCAGCGTGCCAATCGGTTGGGTAGGGTTTGGGTCGCGGGCATAGAGAATAAGCTTGCCGTCGCACAAGCCCCAGAGCCAGCCATTGCGCCGCGAAAACTGCAGTGTATGGCGGCCAGGGGTCATCATCTGCGCGCTGTCGCCTGTTTCGCTGCCAAAAACGCGGAAGCGCGTGCGCGTATTGAGGTAGCCTCCAACAAACATCACATAGTCGCGCCCGGCGTTCATGGCCTCGGGGGGTGTGGTGGGTAGGAACGCTGCCAGCACTCCATCGTGCTCGGCTTCCAACTCCACCCACAGGTCAAACTCCACGGCATTCAGCCCTGTGAGGCGGATGTGCGCTTCCTCGTGCTCGTTGTATGCCCACGCGCCGTTGCGCACCTGCCATCCTGCTCTGATTTGGAGCCTTTCGGCGCGTTCGGGCGTGAAAACAAGCGTGGCGCGTTCGCGCGTCAGTTCGGTGGGGGCGTTGGCGGGTGGAGGCAAAACGCCCGTCGGCTCTTGCATAATGCAATAAAACACGTCGTAGGGTTCGTAGGTGGAGTAGCCTGTGCCCTGCGCAGTGTAGAGGTCGGCATAGACGCCAATGGGGCGTCCGCCCCCCATCCAGAACCATCGGCTCTCGCCCCCGTTGGGGATGCTGAGTTCAATCACGGTGGTGCGGTCGCGGCGGCGGGTGGCTTCCCACTGCAACCCCGGTGCATCGCGCCCGACGGGGCGCAGTTCTACCGTGCCCCGATTGAGAGCTTCCAGCCAAATGACCGCCTCTGATGCAAACACGCCCAGCCCCTCACCGTCAAAGCCTGCATAAAGCCGATCCCAGTCGCCTGTAATCTCGAACAAGGCGTAGTAATAGTCGCCATCGTGGCAGTGTTTGAAGATCAAGCGCAAGTCGTCTTGCGCCAGCTCGCCCGCAGGTGGGATATATTGCCACTCACTGGCGTCGCCATCCACCGTGGCGCGAGCATACCACACAAATGGCTGCCATGGGTAAAGCGGGTAAGGGTCTACCGTGTCGGGCAAGCCATCGTTGTCTTGGTCGGTGAGGCGCGGGTTGGGGATGCGGGATTGCCACGCGGGCTTGACGAAAGTGTTTTGCAGGGGTGCGGGTGCCCAAGTGCTGAGCATCGCCTTGCGCAGGTCGTTCATCTGCCCGTCGGTTTGGGCGCGGGTGGGGTCAGAGCCGAACCGTTTTTCGTCCAACGGCAGGCGAGGGTCGTCGTCGGGGAAGCCATCACCGTCGGCGTCGCGCACCACAATAGCCTCGCCAAAGTAGAGGCGCAGCCATTGCGCCGGGCTAACTTGACGATCCCAGTACGCCATCACATTCCAATGCTCGCCATGTTTGCCAGCGGTGTTCCACGGGTTCATCGCGACGGAGCCGTCAGGGTTCTTGCGTCGATAGCGTGGCTCGGGATGGTTGAATACGATGCGCTCATCTTCGCGGTTCGCCAGCGAGAACGCCCCCATCGATTCCATCTGGTGATGGAACTCGTGGGCGACGAGCCATGCGGTATCGCCACCGCCGAGGAACTGGCTGCGGGCGGGGATGCCCTCGGGGAAGCCGTCAATGCCCAGCGTGCCCCCGCCGCTGTTGTAGAAGCGCCACTGACGGGCTTGCGCGTCCCAATAGCGCGGAAAGGCTTGCTCAATCTGCCCTGCATAAGGCACTTCCTCGTAGACGGGTTCCGTGGTGACGCGGGTAATATTGCGCGTGTCAACGATGGTGAACGCGCCCCCGCCCGGCGGCGCGAACTCCACGCCCGCATAAGAGCGGCACAGAGGCAACCCCTTGTAGAAACCGCTGGCTTGAGGTGGTTCCTCGCCCCAGCGTTGCCAGCGGTCGTCCACGAAAATCTGGAAATCGACCCAAAAGCGCATTCCACTGTTGACCCAGAAATAGCGCGCGGCGACGGCGTACTCTTCCTTGATGCGTTGCAACTGCTCGGCAGTCATGCGAGGAGGTGGAGGTGCAGGGTTGTTAGGGTCTTTATAGGCGGAGGCGACATTCACTACATTTGGCATCAGCAGCACCTTCACAGGCACGCGGATGATGGTTTTGTAGCCTGGCGGGGCGAGTGTCGCAAAGGCGTATTCGCGTCGCCAAGGCGGGGTCGCCCCCCAGCGTCGCTCCTCCACTGTGGGCCCATAGTCGGGGTCGTAGATGCGGTAGTAGTAGCGTGTGCCCGGCTTCAGTCCCGTGATGCGCACCCGGTGATAGGTACGCTTGCCCGCGATACGCACGACTCGCGCGTTCGCCCATACATCCACGCGCTTATCGGGCGGTCGCCATGCAGTCATCGGCAGGTTGCCCTCACGCAGTTGCACGCGGGTTTCGGTAGGTGTGCGCGTAAAGTATTGCAGCACAACATAATCGCGCCCGATCTCCATCACAGGGCGCATTGGGTCGTGCAGCGGAGCCGTATCGCCTTCCACCATCCCAAAGCCAAGCGCGCTCGCAAGCACGCTGCCTATAAGCCATCCAAACCAGCGCATAGCCATACAGTTAGACGCTTAGCGAGAGATTCCCTCATTACACTCAGAACGGTAGGGTCTTACGAGCACAAATATGCTTGCCATTCCGCGCCATAGGTGAGGAAGCTGTGTCGAAGCACGGTTGAGACCTCTCGCAGCGCTCGGGGTGACAAACGGATTGGCTTTAGCCAGCACTGTCACTCCGAGCTGCAGGCGAGGCGCCTCAGAAAGTCCCATCTGTCATGCCGAGCCGCTCGCCAATGCCTCCGCAAACTGGTGGAGACGGCGCACGGTTTCCTGCACATCGGCTTCGGTGGCGCGTGGGTTGAGTGTGCACATGCGCAACGCTACGTGCCCACGTAGTACAGTAGAGCTAACCATTGCAAAGCCATCTCTAATCATCGTGTCTACGAGGGCGCGGTTGAGGGCATCGGCGGCATCGGGGCTGAGGTGCGGCGGTGCATACCGAAAGACGACGATGCCCATCGTGGCAGGTGAGATAATCTGCCAATAGGGGCGTGCCCGCAACTCCTGCTCGGCAAGGCGCGCCAGGTGCAGGTTCCACTCCATTGCCTGGCGAAACGCCTCTATTCCGTGCACTTTGAGCGACATCCACAGTTTGAGCGCACGAAAGCTACGCGAGAGCTCCACACCGTAATCGCAGAGGTCTACGCCCGCGATGCCGCGCTCCTTGTCTTGTAGATAAGGGGGCAAGATGTGGAAGGCGTCGCGCAAATGCTCAAAGTGGCGCACGATGGCGCAGCCTGCCATCATCGGTTGATAGAGCCATTTGTGGGGGTCTACTGCCAGCGAGTCGAGCCGATGGATGCCCTGCAGGCGTTGCCTGCCCTCCTCGGTGAGAATCGCGGCGGCACCGTATGCGCCATCGGCGTGTAGCCACAGCCCTTCTTGGGCGCAGAGGTCAGCTAACGCCTCCAACGGGTCTACCGCGCCTGTGTTGGTGGTGCCGGCGTTTGCGACGACGCAGAAAGGTAGCCAGCCGTCGGCGCGGTCGCGCGCAATTTGCTGGCGTAACGCCTCCAGAGGGATCTGGAACTGCTGGTCGGCTGGCAGGATACACAGTTGCTCATCGCGTAAGCCGAGAATCCGCCATGCGCGCGTGACGCATGAATGGGTCTGATCGGAATAATACACCCTACCGCGCGTTAGGGCGTCGGGATAGCGACGGCGCGCGGCAGCCAAACACACCAAGTTCGCCACCGAGCCGCCGCTGACAAACAGCCCGCCTGCTGTGTCGGGCCAGCCGAACCAATCGCACAGCCAGCGAATCACCACGCGCTCTACTTGCGTGGCGCCTGCCCCCACCATCCAAGTGCCTACGAAAATGTTCATGCCTGCCGATAGGAAATCCGCCAGCACGCCCACATAGTCGTTGGGGGCAGGCACAAACGCAAAGTAGCGCGGATGGTCGACCTTGATGAGGTAGGGCAGTACCTTGTTGAGGAACTCTTCCAACACTTGCTCGAATGGCTGTGGGGTTGTGGGGGTTGGTTCGTTCAGCAGCGATTCCAAGTGGGGGCGTGCAGCGCGTTGCCCGATAGGGCGCGACGCCAAAGATTGCCAGTAGGCTACCAGCGTGTCCACCACGCGGTAGCCCATCTGGCGCATCGATTCGGGGTCAAAATCCAAAGGCGACTGCGGCATCACTCGGGCATCGGGTAGCGCAGCAGCGCGCTGACACCTTGAATGCGTGCGCGCGCCTCCCCGTGCACAGTTTCAGCTTGCGCCCCTTGCTCCAACGCACGCTCCAACACGGTGTCCACAATGTCAGGCATTGGCCACACGGTGACGGTGCCTTCGGGGGCGTCATCGGGGCTTAGCCCAATTGCACCCGACGGATAAAACTCCACTCCAGGGTGCGTGAACTCGGAGTCGTACAGCAACACACGCACATTGCTCCACTCCAGTGCGCGCAACACGGCGGGCAGCCCGATTGCCTTCATCGTGGATGGGGCTTCCTCTAATTCGCGCAGCAGCTGCGCCTCTTGCTCGCGATCCAGCTCAATTAGGCGATTGAGCACCCGCTCGTAGATTTGGTTGATGGGCATTTTGTCGTGGGCTTGGATTCTGCCCGCGTAAGTGCGGCGTACGTAGTCGTGCAGGTAGCTCGGAAACGCGCTTGCCAGCTCATCGGGCGCGGCGATAATCAGGCGGTCGAACGGATGCACGCGGCGCAGCTCACGGATAGTCTCGGCGATTTTGCGCAGGTGCTGTTGCTGCTCGTGGATTTTGAGCATCTGCACGTTGCGTTCGCCCATGCCGTGTTGCGCCGTGATGCCGGTGGGCGTGCGCACGCCGTAGACGCCGGGAGGCAATATCTCGCGGTCTCTGATGAAGCTAAACGCCTCCAGCGAGCGAATGCCCTGCAGGTCAATTAGATAGAAGTAAGCATCGCGTTGGTCAAACACGACCACCAAGTTCACCCCAAAGTCGGTTTCCACCGCAAACAAGCGGCGCACGTAGGGGGTTTGGTCAACCACCAGGGTGTCGCGTTCCACATAGGGCAACAGCACAGTTTCAAACAACCCTTCACCCGAGCAAGCAAACGCTGCCAAACCGCGCACAGGCAGCGAATTCTCGCCAAGCAAGTTCGAGGGTTCCTCAACAAAATCTTCAAGCCTTTTGAAATCTTGGCGGACCGATTCGCGTGCCTCTGGCGCGAGGGTATTGTTATCTTCCAGCCAATGGCTCAGCTGATTGATGAAGGTTTTGAGGCGTGTGCGGTAGAGTGGAGGGCGTGTTGCCCGCTCCTCGGGTGGAATACGCAAATACAGCGTAGTAACCAAATAGCGCTCTGATTTAAACTCCTTCAGCGTCTCGATAGTGCGTCGCATCGTTGCCCTCCTTGTTGATCTACGCCCCGCCCCCGATAAGGATACCTCAAAGCGACGTGTTATGGCTGGCGTCGCTTCGGCTCGATGGTCATCGTGCCGATAGGAACCCCATCACGCACTTTGGATTGGGCTTCCACGCGTTGGGTTTCCTCTTCCAGATAGACCACAATGCGCTCATTTTCGCGCCAGCGCATAATGTAATACTCATCCTCTCCGTCTAACGACACATCGCCCTCGAAGGTCACCGTTCGTTTGGTGCCGTCGTAAAGCACGCGGCGTGCAGTGCCATTGAGTCGGCTCAGCGGTTGCGGGCGGTTATAGCGGAAGTTGACGGCGCCATAGGCTTCTGCGCTTTGCACGGTGAGCTGGCGTTGCTCGTTGGGGGCGAGCGTCGCTTTCATCTGAGCACATGTCATCATGAAGTATTGGTCGGGCGATTCCAGTTGCACAGGCAAGCCGCGCCCTCCACGCACCTCTACTTCCACGATGTCGCCCTTGAGCCGTCGGGTAGACACAAGCGTGTCGTAGGTGATGCGCACAGTGCCGAACCGAATCTCTTGGGTGCGCTGAGGCTGCTGCGACTGTACACTTGCAGCCAGCAAGAGCAACGCCATGCCAAGCCAACGCATAGCACGATTATACCTTGCCCCTTGACACGCCCCACAGGGCATGCTATAATATCTCCAGAAATCGTATTCTGGGGTTCCAGTGGCAACGCTGCCCCGCACCGAGGCGGAACGCTATGGTCAGACGCTGTGGGTTAGTTCTTGTGCTTCTCGCGCTGTGGATCGGCTGGTCTGAGGAGCCGACCTATCCTGTGCAGTTCCGCCTTGTGTTGGAGCAACCTGCCGAGAAAGTCTATATCGCAGGCACTTTTAATGAGTGGCAGCCCCGCGCCACCCCGATGCAACCCGACGCTGAGCGACGCACATGGGGCATTACCCTACACCTACCCGC
>Ga0209289_100195_pt1 | contig 35763 bp, 35 predicted proteins | sample GXS110809BmetaG_FD_184121 | JGI IMG/M metagenome (GOLD analysis project Ga0209289, IMG submission 184121) | Hot spring microbial communities from Gongxiaoshe hot spring, China to study Microbial Dark Matter (Phase II) - GXS 110809B (SPAdes)... ...
CCCGCGTCAGCCGCGAGAGCACCCGCTCCTTCCCCAGAAGGGCCATGATCTCAAAAAGCCCCGGGGTTTCCAGGCTCCCCGTGAGGGCGGCCCGCAGGGGCTGGGCCACCTGGCCCAGCTTGAGGCCCCGCTCCTGGGCGAAGCCCCGAAGGAGGCCGTCCAAGGCGGCCTCGCTCCAGTCCTCCTGGGCCTCGAGGAGGGGCCTCACCTCCCGCAGGAAGGGAAGGCCCTCCCGCAGCTTGTCCAGGGCCTTTTCCGAAAGCGGGTAGTCCTCGCGGAAGAGGTAAGGGGCCTTTTCCGGAAGCTCCTTTAGGGTGTCAAACCGCGGGCGCATGAGCTCTACGGCCCGTAGGAGGTAGGCCTCGCTCGGCCAGGAGTACCCCGCGGCCTCCAAAAAGGGCTTGACCCTTTCCGCCACTTCCTCTAAGGAGAGCACCTCGCGGATGTACTTCCCGTTCATCCAGCGGAGCTTCTCCAGGTCAAAGACCGGTCCCCCCAGGGAAACCCGCTCCCAGCTGAAGGCTTGGATGAGCTCCTCGAGGGTGAAGATCTCCCGCCCATCGGGCATGGAAAAGCCCATGAGGGCCAGGTAGTTCCGCAAAGCCTCGGGCAGGAAGCCCTCCGCCTTATACCACTCCAAGGAGGTGTGGCTCTTGCGTTTGCTGATCTTGGTCTTGTCGGGGTTGCGCAAAAGGGGCATGTGGTAGAACTTAGGCACCTCCCAACCGAAGGCCCGGTAGAGCAGGACGTGGATGGGGGTGGAGACCAGCCACTCCTCCGCCCGGATCACGTCCGTGACCCCCATGAGGTGGTCGTCCACCACGTTGGCCAGGTGGTAGGTGGGGTAGCCGTCGGACTTGAGGAGGACCACGTCGGGGATCTCCTGGTTGTCGTAGACCACCACCCCCCGGAGCTCGTCCTTTACCTCTGTACTCCCGGGCCTTGGCACCTTCAGGCGGATCACGTGGGGTTCGCCCCTTTTTGCCCTTTCCTCGGCCTCCTCGGGGGGGATGTGGCGGGCGCGGCCGTCGTAGCCTCCCTTTTCCTTGCGGATCTGTTCGAGCTCCTCTGGGGTCTCGAAGGCCCGGTAGGCCCACCCCCGCTTCAGGAGCTCCTCGGCGTACTGGCGGTAAAGGGGAAGCCTTTCCGACTGCCGGTAAGGGCCCCTAGGCCCCCCGATGTCCGGCCCTTCATCGTAGGGGATGCCGAGCCATTTGAGGGCGGCCAGGATGCGCTCCTCCGCCCCCGGCACATAGCGGGTGCGGTCGGTGTCCTCGATGCGCACCAGGAAGCGCCCCCCATTCTTCCTGGCCCAGACGTAGTTGAAAAGGGCGATATACGCCGTTCCCACATGGGGGTCCCCCGTGGGGCTTGGGGCGATGCGGGTCACCACCATACCTCGCCCATTATCTCATCCGCGCCTAAAGACGGGGCCTTAGGCTGAGGAGCAATGGACGGGGAGCTTCTGGCCCAGGGTTTGCGCAAGCGTTACGGCCCCAAGGAGGTGGTGCGGGGGGTGGACCTCAGCCTTAAGCGGGGGGAGATCGTGGCCCTCTTCGGCCCCAATGGGGCGGGCAAAACCACCACCTTCTACATGGTGGTGGGCTTCATAAGGCCCACGGGAGGGCGCATCTTCCTGAAGGGGCAGGAGGTGAGCCGCCTGCCCATGTACCGCCGGGCCCAGCTGGGCCTCGGCTACCTGCCCCAAGAACCCTCTGCCTTCCGCCGCATGACGGTCTTGGAGAACCTCTTGGCCGTCCTAGAGTTTCAGCCCCTCTCCAAAGCGGAGCGCCTGGAGAAGGCCAAGGCATTACTGGAGGAGCTGGCCATCTACCACCTCAAGGACCGCATGGCCTACGCCCTCTCTGGCGGGGAAAGGCGCCGGCTGGAGATGGCCCGCGCCCTGGCCACCAACCCGGACTTCATCCTCCTGGACGAGCCCTTCACCGGGGTGGACCCCAAAAACGTGAGGGAAATCCAAAAAGTCATCGCCGAGCTCCGGGAAAGGCGGGGGGTGGGGGTCTTCATCACCGACCACTCCGTTCGGGAAACCCTGGCCATCACCGACCGGGTGTACGTGATGTACGACGGAGAGATCCTCTTCCACGGCGACCCCGAGACCTTCGCCCGGGACCAGGGGGTGAGGCGGCACTACCTGGGCGAGGACTACGAGCTCTGAGCCATGACCTTCTGGGCCCTCCTCATCCTGATCCTCCTCCTTTCTGCTTTAGTGGCTTACCTGGGGGACAGGGTGGCCAAGTGGGCGGGGAAGCGCCACTACCGCCTTTTTGGCCTAAGGCCCCGGCAGACGGCCACCCTGGTGGCGGTCTTCACGGGGGTGGGGATCGCCCTTTTCAGCTACCTGGGGTTTCTCCTGGTGTTCCAGGAGGCCCGGGAGGTGATCCTCGAGGCCCAGGCCATCCGGGCCGAGCGGGACCAACTTAGGAGGGAGCGGCAGGTCCTCCTGGAGGCCAAGGCGGCCATGGAGGCCGAGGCCAGTAGGGCTTTGGCGGAGCTCAACGCCCTTAGGGAGGAAAGGAAAACCCTGATCCAGGCCCTGGAGCAGGCTGGTGCCGTGAAGAAGCGCCTGGAGGAGGAAGCCGAGGCCCTGGCTTCCCAGCTGAAGGCCCTGGAAGGGGAACAGGAGACCCTGGCTAAGAAGCGGGCGGCCCTCGAGGCGGAGCGCCAGGCCCTGGCCCGGCTTCTGGAGGAAAGGAGCCGGGAGCTGGCGGACAAAACGGCGGAACTTTCGGCAAAGGCCCGGGAGCTTAAGGCCTTGGAAGAGCGCCTTACCGCCCTTCAGGAGGCGGTCCGGCGGGCGGAGGCGGAGAAGGCTCGTTTTAGCGAGGAAAGGAGGCGCCTGCAGGGGGAGGTGCTTCAGGCCCTTGCCCGCCTGGAGGAAGCCCGGCGGCAACGCCAGGCCTTAGCCCAGGAGGTGGAGGCCTTGAAGCTTAGCCTCAGCCGGGCCCGGGAGGAGCTTCGCCAGACGGAGGAACGGGTGAGGAACCTTCTGGTGCAGGCGGAGGTGCTCCAAGGGGAGAGGAGCCAGCTGGCCCAAAGCCTATTGCGCTTGAGCCAGGGCCTCTACCTGGGGGAGGTGCGCCTGGGGGTGGAGGAGGGGAAGGAGGCTCTAGAACGGGTGGCCGAGCGCCGGGCTCTTCTCCAGGGCTTCCGGGGGGTGGAGCTTCTGGACCTTCCCCTGGGCCCGGGGCTTGCGGTGCTGGAGGGGGCGGGGTACCGGGAGGGGAGGCTTCTGGTGCGGGTGCGCTTTTATCCCGAGCGCAAGGCCTTCGCCGCCGGAGAGGTTTTGGCCGCACGCACCGTTCTCCTTTCCACCCCAGCCCGCAACCAGGAGGTCCTCGAGGCCCTGGGAGAGGCTGTGCGGCAGAAGCTTTTGCAGGCGGGGTACGCCCCGGAGTACGCCACCTTCCCCTCCCCTGAGGAGCTGGCCCGGGGGCTTTCCCTCCTTCAGGGGAAAAGGGGGGTGGTGCGGGTGGGGGTGGTGGCGGCCAAGGATCTATGGACCACGGAAAGGCCCCTCCTTTCCTTCCAGCTCCTGGGGGGGCCTCCGGGCCCGGAGGTACCGGTCCCGACCCAAAAGGTCCCGTAGCACCTCCACATCTGTCCATCCGCTGGCCTTAAGCTCCTCCGCCAGGAGGCCCACGTTCTCCGGGGCCAACTCCAGGAGGAGGAAGCCTCCCGGTCTGAGGGCTTCCGCCGCCTCCTCGGCCAGGGGCCGGGCCACATCCAGCCCTTCCCTTCCCGCATAGAGGGCCTGGGGGCTTTCAAAAGCCAGCTCCTGGGGAGCCTGGGTCCGGTACGCCTCGGGCAGATATGGGGGGTTGGAGACGATGAGGTCCAGATCCTTCACCCCGCCGGTGAGGGAAGCCTGGAGAAAGGTGACCTCAAGCCCCAGCCTGCTGGCGTTCTCCCGGGCTAAGGCCAGGGCCTTGGGATCGGTGTCTGTGGCCCACACCTGGGCTTCCGGGAGGTGTTTTTTTAGGGCCAGGGCGATGGCCCCCGTGCCCGTGCCCACGTCCAGGAGGCGGGGCCTTTCGGGCAAGGGGAGGTTTAGGCTCAACTCCACCAGGCCCTCGGTCTCGGGCCGGGGGATAAGGACTCCCTCCGCCACCTTCAGGGGGAGGCCGAAAAACTCCACCTCCCCCAGGAGGTACTGCAGGGGGTAGCCCGTGAGGCGTTTTTCCAAGAGGGCCAAGGCCCGTTCCGCTGTGCCAGGGGGAGGGGGTTGGGCAAGGCGCAGGAGCAGGTCCTTGCGGGAAAGCCTCGAGGCCTTGGCTAGGAGGTCCAGGGCCTCGCCCTCGGGAAGCCCCGCCGTCCTAAGCCTCGCCTGTAGTTCCCGGAGGAGCCTGATCACGGGGATAGACCACCACGTGCCGCGCCTCCCCCTCCCCCTGGCTTTCCGTGGTCACCTTGGGGTGGTTCTTGAGAAGCATGTGGACGATGCGCCTCTCCGAGGGACGCATGGGGGGGAGGTGCAGGGGCTCGCCCGTCATCTCCACGGTTAGGGCGGCGTCTTCGGCGATCTTGCGGATCTTCTCCTCCTGGCGCTTGCGGTAGCCAGCGGCGTCCAAGACCACCCGGTAGGCCCCGCCGAAGTGCTTGGCCAGGACTACCCCCGCCAGGTATTCGGCCGCCTTTAGGGTGCGCCCCTCTTTGCCGATGAAGCGGCCTAGGTCTCCACCCTTGACCTCCGCCTTGAGGAGGTTGCCCTCCTGGCGGATCTCCACGTAGTGGGCCGGGTCCAGGCGCAGGAGGAGGCCCACCAAGAACTCCTCTAGCACCTCCTTTGGCCCTTTGGGGCGGGACTCTTTTCCCGCCTCCTTGAGCCCCACCTCCACCGGGGCCTCCTCCAGCACGCCCAGGTCGGAGAGGAGGTCGTCGATGCTCTTTTTCTTCTCCATGCCCCCAGTTTACGCCACCAAGGGCTTAAGGCTTCGGTTAATGAGCCACTGCTGCACCAAGCCGATGAGGTTGGAGAGCACCCAGTAGAGGGTCACCCCCGAGGGGAACTGGAGGACCAGGAAGATGAAGATCAGGTTCATGAAAAGGCTCTGGCGGATGAGGTCCTTGTTCCCATGGGCGGAGAGCCAGGTGGAGAGGAAGGTGGAGGCCACGTAGAGGGCGGGGAGAACGTAGAAGGGGTCGGGCAGAGCCAGGTCGGGGATCCAGAGGAGGCCTTGGCCGAACTCGTAGTTGGCGATCACCTTCCAAAGGATGAAGAGGATGGGCATCTGGATGAAAAGGGGTAGGCACCCGGCGGCGGGGTTCACCTTGTGCTCCTGGTAGAGCTTCATGGTGGCCTCCGCCCGCTTGTTGGGGTCGTCCTTGTATTTCTCGTTGATCTTCTGGATGAGGGGCTGGAGGCGCTGCATCTCCGCCATGCTCTTGAACTGCTGGTGCATGAGGGGCCAAAGGAGGAGGCGCACCACCAGGGTGAGGAAGAGGATGGCCAACCCCCAGCTCCCCGTGTAGCGGAAGGCGGTCTCCATGAGCCAGAGGAGGCCCAAGGAGAGCTGGCCCCAGATGTTGGGGGTAAAGAGGCCGGGCAGGGAGAGGAGGCCTTCCACGTGGAAGCGCACCAGCTCGTTCTGGCCCCCGTAGACCCTAAGGGCCTCTCCGGCTGCCAGGGTAAGGGTGGCTTCCTTCCCCACCAGCTTTCCCGAAAGGGGTTCCTGGGCGAGGGCCACCAGGGCGTAGCCCGCTTTGGGCTTGGTTTGCCAGGCCAGGTAGCGCAAGGCGCCTTCCCCGCTGGGGGTGGGTTCCCTTTGCCCCTCCATGAGCACCTTGGGGGTGCCCTGGGCCGAGAGCTTCAGGCTTAGGGGGAAGTCGGCGCGGATCTCCACGGTGTAGCGGCTCTTCTCGATGCGGTAGGTGAGGGTGCCCTCCTGCCCATGGAAGCGGGCCAGGAGGCGGCCATCCTCCACCAGAAACTCCGCCTTTTCCGGGGTGAACCCCTCCGGGGCCACCACGGGGCCATTGCCGCTCAGGTTAGGGGCCCGGGTGTAGTCGCTAAAGGTGGTTCCCTTGTAGGTCTTCACGTACCAGCCCACCACCTGGCCCTTCTGGTCAAAGGCTAGGTCCATGAGGTTGGTGACGGCGATCTTTTCCGGCACCCCGTCCCCGTTGATGTCCTGGTCCTTGAATCCCGCCTCGAGGGCCAGCGCGGGCACGAGGAGGAGAAGGAGAGCCCAAAGCCGCCTCATTGGACGCCCTCCTTCGCCTTCCTGGGCGGAAAGACCAGGGGAACGGGGTCTAGCCCCCCGGGGTGGAGGGGGTGGCATTTGAGGATGCGCCTTGCCGCCAGGTAGCTACCCCAAAGGACCCCGTGGCGCTCCAGGGCCTCGAGGGCGTAGGCGGAGCAGGTGGGGTGGAAGCGGCAGGTCTTGGGTTTGAGGGGAGAGAGGAACCTGCGGTAGGCCTTGACCAGAAGAATCAGTACGCCGCGCACGCCGCCTATTGTATCAGCCCACTCTTCTTGAGGGCGCGGATGAGGTCCTGGAAGAGCTCGGCGAAGGTGGCCTCCCGGGCTTCGGGGCTTGCGATCACCAGGAGGTGAACCTTGGGAAGGTGGAGGCGGCGGAGGATCTCCCTTAGGCGGCGCTTGATGCGGTTGCGCACCACCGCCTTACCCACCTTCTTGGAGACCACGATCCCCACCCGGAGCTCGGGAGCGGGGAGCCACTTCACGCTTAAAAAACGGCCCCGCCCCATGCGTCCTTGGCGGAGCCTTTGGAAAGCCCGGTCGCCCTTAAGGGAAAGGAGTTTACCCCCCGTCGTAGGGGGAGGGTGCCTCAGGCGTTCACCCTGGGGGTGAGGCGCCAGCGGCCCTTCTGCCTTCTCCGCTTCAACACCTTCCTGCCGCCTGGGGTCCTCATGCGGGCCCGGAAGCCGTGGGTTTTGGCCCGCTTCCTCCGGTTGGGTTGCCAGGTCCTTTTCATCCATTTCCCTCCCTGGGGCCTTCGCCCCCAATACCTTAAAGAGTGTAGCATAAGAAGGGCTATACAGGGTCTAACGGGTTTTTACACCCTGGCAAGAGAGCGTTGACATTCCTCCTGGCTTCCCCTTATACTTCCCCCCAAACGGCTGTTAGGGAGGAGGTCCGTGGCCCAGCTTCTGGTGGAGAACATCACCCTAACCTTTGGCGGCGTGGCTGCTCTCTCGTCGGTTTCCCTGGCGGTGGAAGAGGGGGAGCTGGTTTCCGTCATCGGCCCCAACGGGGCGGGGAAGACCAGTCTGTTAAACTGCATATCCGGCTTCTACCACCCCCAGCGAGGTCGCATCCTCTTTGAGGGGCACGAGATCACCCGCGCAAGCCCCCATGAGGTGACCCGTCTGGGCATCGCCCGTGCCTTCCAGAACATTGAGCTCTTCTCTGGCCTCACGGTGCTGGAAAACCTCATGCTGGCTCGGCACACCCACCTGGGCTACCACCTTGTCCAGGCCGGGGTCTTTTACGGTAAGGCTTTGGCTAAGGAGGTGGAGAACCGCCGGGTGGTGGAGGAGGTCATCGACTTCATGGAGCTGGAACCCTACCGCAAGGCCTTGGTGGGAAACCTCCCCTACGGGGTCAGGAAGCGGGTGGAGGTGGCCCGGGCCCTTTCCCTTTCCCCCAGGCTCCTTCTTCTGGATGAGCCCATGGCGGGGATGACCCTCGAGGAGAAGGAGGACATGGTGCGCTTTATCCTGGAGATCCGGGCCCAGGGCACCACGGTGATCCTCATCGAGCACGACTTGGGGGTGGTGATGGACATCTCCGACCGGGTCTATGTCCTGGACTTCGGCCAGGTGATCGCGGAAGGGGCCCCGGAGGAGGTGGCCAGGAATCCCCGGGTCCAGGAGGCCTACCTGGGGGTGGAGGCATGAAGGCCCTAAGGCCCTCCTACGAAATGAAGCGCTACACCCTGCCCCAGCTTCTGCGCCTCCGGGCGGAAAAGGAGGGGGACCGGGTGGCCTTGAGGGAAAAGGACTATGGCATCTGGAACGAGATCACCTACGCCGAGTACTACGAAAAGGTCCTCCTCTTCGCCCACGGCCTCCTCTCCTTAGGGTTCCAGCCTGGGGAGCGTTTGGCCATCATCGCCGACAACATCCCCGAGTGGCTCTACGCCGAGCTGGGGGCCCAGGCGGTCAGGGGGATCAGCGTGGGGGTCTACCAAAGTAGCCTCCCCGCCGAGATCGCTTACATGCTTCAGTACACGGGGGCCAGCATCGTGCTTGCCGAGGACCAGGAGCAGGTGGACAAGCTCTATGAGATCCGAAACGAGATCCCCCAGGTCCGCTACGTCATCTACGAGGATCCTAAGGGGATGCGGGGGTATAAGGACCCCTGGCTCCTTTCCTTCGAGGAGGTGCTGGAGCGGGGTCGGGAGCACCGGAGGAGGCATCCGGACGCCGTGGAGAAGCTCCTCCTCGAGGCCAGCCCCGAGGAGGTCTGCCACCTTTCCTCCACCTCGGGCACCACGGGAAGGCCCAAGGCGGCCATGCTCCGTCACCGCAACTTCATCCACATGGGGGTGGCCCTGCAGGAGGTGGATCCCCTGGAACCCACCGACGACTACCTCTCCTTCCTGCCCCTGGCCTGGATCGGGGAGCAGATGATGTCCGTGGCCGTGGCCCTCACCGGGGGTTTCGCCGTGAACTTTCCTGAGGCGGTGGAGACCGCCATGCAGGACCTCAAGGAGATCGGCCCCCACGTGATGTTCAGCCCCCCCAGGGTCTGGGAGAGCATCCAGAGCAGCATCTGGGTGCGCATGTCGGAGTCCTATGCCTTCAACCGCTTCGTGTACGAGAGGCTTCTCCGGATAGGCTACCGGGCGGCGGAGTACCGCATGCGGGGGAGGCCCATGCCCTGGGGTTTGCGCCTCGCCTACTGGTTGGCGGACCAGGTGCTCTTCAAGCCCTTGCGCGACCAGTTGGGCTTCCTGCGCCTTAGGCGGGCCTATACCGGGGGCGCCGCCTTGGGGCCCGATGTCTTCCGCTTTTTCCACGCCATCGGGGTAAACCTGAAGCAGATCTACGGCCAGACGGAGATCACCGGCATCGCCTTCGTCCACCGGGACGGGGACGTGCGCCACGACACCGTGGGCCTCCCCATTCCCGGCACCGAAGTCCGGATCAGCGAGGAAGGGGAGATCCTCTGCCGCTCCGATGCGGTCTGCGCCGGGTACTGGGAGCGCCCCGAGGCCACGGCGGAAACCTTCCGGGATGGCTGGCTCCACACCGGGGACGCCGGCTACCTCACGGAGGACGGGCACCTGGTGGTCATCGACCGGCTTTCCGACGTGATGCGCACGGAGAAGGGGACGGTCTTCAGCCCGCAGTTCGTGGAGAACAAGCTGAAGTTCTCCCCCTTCATCAAGGAGGCGGTGGTCTTCGGGGACCGCAAGCCCTATTTGGCGGCCTTCATCAACATAGATCCCCAGACGGTGGGCAAGTGGGCGGAGGACCGGGGGCTGGCCTACACCACTTACCTGGATCTCTCCTTGAAGCCCGAGGTGGCCGAACTCATCTGCAAAGAGGTGGAGAAGGTGAACCAGGAGCTTTCCGAGGACCTCAAAATCCGGCGCTTTGTCCTGCTCTACAAACTTTTGGATGCCGACGATGAGGAGCTCACCCGCACCGGCAAGGTGCGCCGGGGCCTTATCGCCAAGAAGTATGCGCCCTTGGTGGAGGCCTTGTATTCCCAGGCCGGAGCGGTGGAGGTGGAGGCGGAATACCGCTACCAGGACGGGACCGTCCAGCGGGTGCGGGCCCGGGTACCGGTTTTGGACCTGCGGGAGGAGGTGGTGGCGTGAGTTTCTTCTTGCAGCTCCTTTTCTCCGGCATCGTCCTGGGCCTGGTCTACGCCCTGGCGGCCCTGGGCTTTGTCCTCATCTACAAGGCCAGCCGGGTGGTGAACTTCGCCCAGGGGCAGTTCATCGCCATAGGGGCCTTTCTGGCCTACTGGGCCATGGTGTCCCTTGGGGCACCCTTCCTCCTGGCGGCGGCCTTGGCCCTGGCCCTGACTGCCCTTTTGGGCTTTGGGGTGGAGCGGGTTTTCCTCAAGCGCCTGGTGGGCCAGCCCATCATCTCGGTCATCATGGCCACCATCGGCTTGGCCTCCCTGCTGGACGGCCTCATCCACCTCACCCCCTACGGGGCGGGGAACTTTAGCTATCCCAGCTTCCTTCCGGCTGGAGGCCTCACCCTTTTGGGCGTCCAGATCTCTTATGCCCAGCTCCTTGCGGTGGCCTTCACCCTGCTTTTCCTCCTGGCCTTCACCTGGTTTTTCCAGCGCTCCACCCTGGGCGTGGCCATGCGCAGCGTGGCCGATGACCAGATGGCGGCCATGAGCCTGGGGGTTTCCGTGGAGAGGGTATTTGCCCTGGCCTGGGCGGCGGCGGGGCTCACCGCTGCGGCGGCGGGGATGGTGGTGGGCACCATCTCCGGCCTCAACCTGGACGGCCTGGTGCACATCGGCCTACGAGTTTTCCCCGTGGTGATCCTTGGGGGGCTGGATTCCATCCCGGGGGCGGTGGTGGCGGGGATCCTCATCGGGGTCTTGGAAAACCTGGCCGCGGGCTTCCTGGACCCCTTTATCCCCGGTGGGGGCACCCGGGATGTCTTCCCCTTTCTGGTTTTGCTCTTGGTCCTTTGGTTCAAGCCCCATGGCCTTTTTGGCACGGAGGAGATTGAGCGCGTATGAGAAACCCTTGGGCACAGACCGGAAACTACCGCACCAGCTACCAACAGGACACCAGCATCTTCGCCACCCATCGGGAGCTCGTTTCCTTGCTGCTCTTCCTGGGGTTCCTCCTGGTGTTACCCCAGTTTTTGTCCCGAACCCAGGTGTTTATCCTTGACCTGATCCTGGTGTACAGCGTGGCGGTGCTGGGCCTCAACATCACCACCGGATACGCGGGCCTCATCAACATCGGCCAGGCGGCCTTCATGGGGGTAGGGGCCTACACCGCGGCCCTGGTGGCCCCTCAGGGGATCCCCTTTTGGCTGGTGCTTCCTTTGGGCGGGTTGGTGGCGGCCTTTTTCGGCTTCCTGGTGGGCATCCCTTCCTTGCGGGTAAAGCACCTCTATTTGGCCCTGGCCACCTTGGCCTTTCAGGTGGTGTTTGAGTGGACCGTGGGCCACATGCCCCTTCTCAAGCAAGGTGGGGCCATGGACATGCCCCGGGCTAGCTTTTTGGGATATGAGGCGGGCTTTCGCAACCACTTTCACTTCTGGTACTACGTTTCCCTGACCGTTTTGGTCCTTCTTGCGGTATTCTTCCGCAACCTCCTGCGCACCCGCTACGGGAGGGCTTTGGTGGCGGTGAGGGACAACGACCGGGCGGCGGACGCCATGGGCATGGACCCCGGGCGCACCAAGCTTTTCGCCTTTGCCCTGGGGGCCTTTTACGCCGGCGTGGCGGGGGTGCTTTACGCCTACCTTTCCCGGGCCGTGGTCATAGAGGACTACACCTTTGCGGTTTCCATCAAGCTCTTGGCCATGGCCATCGTGGGAGGGTTGGGTACCCTGGTGGGGAGTTTCCTGGGACCAGCTTTTCTGGAGCTTCTGGACGTGAACATGGAGGCCCTGTCCAACTTCATCAAGGCCCTGGGCTTCAGCGTGGCCGGGGTGGATGTGGCCAGCGCCTTAAGGCCCTTGGCCTTCGGTCTCATCATCGTCCTCTTCCTGATGTTTGAGCCCAGGGGCCTTTACAACTGGTGGCGCATCGTGCGAAGCTACTTCCGCACCTGGCCCTTTAAGTACTAGGCAACCCCCCTTTGGGGTTGGCAATGGGAGGTGAGGCGCATGCGCAAACTTTGGTTGGGTCTTCTGACGGCGGCGGGCATGGCCTTGGGCCAGCAGCAGGTGACCATCCTCTGGTCGGGAGCCATCACCGGCCCCACCTCGGATGCGGGGGCACCTTACGGGGCGGCGGTGGAGGACTATTGCAAGTACGCCAACGAGAAGAAGCTGATCCCCGGGGTGGTCCTGAACTGTCTGGTGCGAGACGACCAGTACAACAACGCCAACACCCAGCGCTTCTTTGAGGAGGCCCTGGACCGCTTCAAGATTCCCGTGTTCCTTTCCTACGCCACGGGGGCCAACCTGCAGCTCAAAGGCCTCATCCAAGAGGTGAAGGTGGTGACCATCCCGGCTTCCATGCACGTGGAGCTCATCGACCCGCCCAACAACGACTACTTCTTCATCCCCACCTCCACCTACTCCGAGCAGGTGGTGGCCCTGCTGGAGTACATCGCCAAGCAGAAGAAGGGGGCCAAGGTGGCCTTGGTGGTGCATCCTTCTCCCTTCGGCCGGGCCCCGGTGGCCGATGCCCGGAAGGCGGCAGCTCAGTTGGGGCTCCAGATTGTGGATGTTCAGGAGGTGGGGGCGGGCAACCTGGACAACACCGCCCTCCTGAAGCGCTTTGAGGCCGCAGGGGTGGAGTTCATCGTCCACCAGAACGTGGCCGGCCCCGTGGCCAACATCCTGAAAGACGCCAAGCGCCTGGGCCTGGATAAGAAGATGAGGCAGCTTGGAGCCCACTACACCGGCGGCCCGGACCTCATCAACCTGGCGGGGGATGCGGCGGAGGGGTTCCTCTGGGCCACCAGCTTCTACATGTTCCACGAAGATGCCCCGGGTATCCGCTTGCAGAAGGAGCTCGGGCAGAAGTACGGGCGTCCGCAGGCCATCGTGGAGAGCGTGAACTACACCAACGGCATGCTGGCTGCGGCCATTGCGGTGGAGGCCATGCGCCGGGCCCAGGAGCGCTTCAAGCGCATCACCAACGAGACGGTGTACCAGGCCATCATCGGGATGAACGGGCCCAACGCCTTCAAGCCGGGCTTTGCGGTGTCCACCAAGCAGGGCATCGAGATCGACTTCACCAAGAGCGAGCACACCGGGGCGGAGGGCCTGAGGATCCTCGAGGCCAAGGGGGGCCGCTTCGTCCCCGTGACCGAGCCCTTCACTTCGGCCCTCTTCCGCAAGGTGCACTACGGCAAGTAAGCCCATGGGCCCGGGGCTTGCCCCCGGGCCTTCCTTTACGCCATGAGCCTGAACCCCACGCGTCCCGAAGACCTAGGCCCCATCCTCCTTTTGGTCAACAACATCGAGGTGGTCTACCATGACATCATCCAGGTGCTGCGCGGTGTCTCCTTGAAGGTGCCCGAAGGGCGGATCACCGCCCTCCTGGGCCCTAACGGGGCGGGGAAGACCACCACCTTAAGGGCCATCTCCGGCCTTTTGATCCCCGAGGACGGGGAAGTGGTGAGGGGAGAGATCCTCTACCAGGGAAAGCCCATCCATAACCGCCCCCCCGAGGAGATCGTGAGGATGGGGATCGTCCAGGTGCTGGAAGGCCGCCGGGTCTTCAAGCACCTCACGGTGGAGGAGAACCTGCGGGTGGGCACCTTGACCCGTAAGGACAGCCATCTTAAGGAGGATCTGGAGCGCATCTACCATTACTTCCCCCGGCTAGCCGAGCTCCGGCACCGCCTGGCCGGGTACTGCTCCGGGGGGGAGCAACAGATGATCGCCATCGGCCGGGCCCTCCTGGCCAAGCCTCGGCTCCTCCTCCTGGACGAGCCCTCCTTGGGTCTGGCTCCCCTTTTGGTGCGGGAGATCTTTGACATTGTGGCCCGGGTGAACGCCGAGGAGGGGGTCACGGTCCTGGTGGTGGAGCAAAATGCCCGGGTGGCCCTCTCCATCGCCCACTACGGCTACATCATGGAAACCGGGCGGATCGTCCTGGAGGGGGACCGGGACTACCTCCTGGAAAACCCCGACGTGCAAGAGTTCTACCTGGGGGTGGCCAAGGGGGGTGGGCGCAAGAGCTTCAAGGAGGTAAAGGCTTACAAGCGGCGGAAGCGCTTCATGTAGTCTGCCACAGGACCCCGGCGTGGCGAGGCCCACGCCGGGGTTCGTATCATGGAGAGCGTGGTGCGCTTTCGCATGGAAGGGGTGCGCCTCGACCAGGCGGTGGCCGAGGCCTGTGGGGTGAGCCGCAGCCGGGCCCAGGAGTGGATCGCCCAGGGCCGGGTCCAGGTGGGGGAAAAGGTGGTGGAAAAGCCCTCCTATCGCCTTAAGGGAGAAGAGGTGCTGGTGGTTCCCCCTGAGGAAAAGCCCTTCGTGGCTCCCCAGGACCTGGCCATCCCGGTGCTCTATGAGGACGAGGACCTCCTGGTCCTCAACAAGCCTGCGGGGCTTCTTACCCATCCAGCTCCCGGAGTATACACGGGCACCGTGGTCAACGCTCTCTTGGGGCGGTACTTTCCTCTCCAGGAGGCCGAGCGGCCCGAAGAGGTGCGCCCCGGCATCGTCCACCGCTTGGACAAGGACACCAGCGGCGTTTTGGTGGTGGCCAAGCATGGGGGGGCCCTCGAGGCCCTGGCCCGGGCCTTCCGCGACAGGCTGGTGATGAAGCGCTACCTGGCCATCACCGAGGGGCACCCCAAGGAGGGCACCCTCATCGCCCCCATCGGCCGCCACCCCGTGGAGCGGCACAAGATGCACGTGGGGGGCATCGCCCCCCGCTACGCGGAAACCGACTTCCGGGTCCTGGCCACCGCCGGGCCCTACGCCCTGGTGGAGGCCCGGCCCCACACGGGCCGCACCCACCAGATAAGGGTGCACCTCAAGCACCTCAAGGCCCCCATCCTGGGGGACGAGGTCTACGGGCGGAAAAGCCCCCACATCGGGCGGCAGGCCCTCCACGCCTATGAGCTCCGCATCCCCCATCCCCGCACGGGGCGCATCCTGGAGTTTTTGGCCCCCGTGCCCCCCGATATGGCCCGGGCCTGGGAGGCCCTAGGGGGGCGGTGGCCGGAGATGCTCAAGCGGGAAGAGCCCACGGCTACGGCAGGGTAAAGAAGTCGCCTTCGTATTCCACGCGAAAAGTTCCGGGGGGAACGTTGAGCAGGACGAGAAGGTCGCGAATCTTCTTACGGATGCGCTCTGCCGATAGGTGTACAAACAGATATTGACCCTGAGACAAAGGTTTATAAGCACTCGCTTCGTAAGGTTTCCCATCCCTCTTTCTTCGCTCAAGTTTGGAAGAAACTATATCTTTTTGCTTACGCATGTCCTCCAAAATGTCGTTTTGGCCTGTTTTTTCCAAGGCCTCCACCAGGGCTCCGTAAAAGTCGCGCCAGCTAGCCAAGGTGTGGATAGGCTCTTCATTCAGCCAGATGCGTAGAGGAAGCTCACCCCCATCACCAGGACCCTTGGCTCGATTGGCCACGGCTTGCCTGAAAGCGTGTAGCAAAGGGGGGAGGGAGGCGGTAGTGGGAGTCCCCCCACCCAGTAGCCGGTTCAACAAGCGGTCAAAGTGGGCCCAAGCGAGTTCTTGCTCGTTTGCGTTTAGCTCCTTTTCTATCGCCTTCCGCAAGCCTTTTTCACTGTGCTGATACCCTTCTTCTAGGGCTTGTCGCAGCTTGTGTTCGATGCGGGTAAGGCTCTGCTGAGTTTCTATTTCTTTGCGGATTTCTTCAACGATCCTCGCTAGCTTCGCCGATGCTTCCTTCGCCTCCCATAAATCGCGCTTGAGAGTCCGCTCCAAGTACCGGGCAGCAGAAGGGTTGTCTAGCTCAAAGAGAAGGGAGCGCTTTTCAGGAGCCTTGGCCTGCAGGGTGTTGTCAAAGAATTCCCACTGCTTGCCAGTGGTCAGGATGGCCCACCGAATGTTTTGGGCGTTCGCATAGTTAACAACCTGGGTTCTGTCTTCGTTATTGGGGGTGCGGTCAAGCCCTTTGACTTCCAGCACCAGAACTGGCGTTCTTCGCACCGACAAAATGTAGTCCGGACGGTAGCCTTTTGCTGAGGTGTCTTGCGCAACAACTTCTTCTGGGTTCCAAATATTCCATCCCAGGGCCTGAAGTAACCGCAGGATAATGACTTGCGTTGTTTGGCCCTCGTTCAAGCCTTTCCAACGATCAAGATTGTCCACTATCTCTTGGATTACATCCGATAGTTGGGTGCTCATTGCTTCCATTTTACCAATAGGAAGGCCTAGCCCGTCGGGGTGGTAGAAGGCGATGCCGAAGCAAGTAGCCCCCTCAGGACCTTGGCAAGCCGCCTCACCCCCTCCACAATCCCTTCCGGCCCCATGGTGGCGTAGGAAAGCCTTAGGGTGTTCTCCCCGCCGCCACCTGCGAAGAAGGGCCCGCCCGGCACGAAGGCCACGTTCTCGGCGATGGCTTGCTGGAAAAGGGCCTCTGCGGAAAGCCCTTCGGGAAGCTCCATCCACACGAACATCCCCCCCTGGGGCCGGGTGTAGCGCACCTCCTTGGGCATCTCCCGGTCCAAGGCCGCCAGCATGGTCCTTGCCTTGGCCTGGTAGGTGGCCCGTATCTTCTCAAGGCGTTCGGGGAAGCCTTCCTGCACCAGGGCGTGAACCAGCATCTGGTTCAGGATGGGGGTGTGCAGGTCCACCCCCTGCTTGGCCTGGGTGAGCTTGAGGATGACCTCGGGATGGGCCACGGCGAAGGCCACCCTCAGGCCGGGGGAGAGGATTTTGGAGAAGCTGCTGAGGTAGATGACCCCGGGGTAGCCCGCCTCCCGGGCCAGCTCAAAGAGGCTTGGCAGACGGCTTTCGCCGAAGTAAAGCTCCCGGTAGGCGTCGTCCTCCACCACCAAAAGGCCCCGCTCCATGACCATCTCCAAAAGCCGCTTCCGGGCCCTTAGGGGCATGAGGCCCCCCGAGGGGTTTTGGAAGGAGGGGATGAGGTAGAGGAAGCGGGGGCGCTCCCGCTTGAGGGTTGCTTCCAGGGCCTCGAGGTCCGGCCCCTCTTCCCCCGCGGGCACGGTGAGGAAGCGGGGCCCGTAGGCCCGGAAGGCCTGGATGGCCCCCATGTAGCTGGGGGCTTCCAGGAGGACGGGGCTTCCCTCGTCCAGGAAGACCTTCCCCAGGAGGTCCAGGGCCTGCTGGCTCCCCGTGGTGATGAGGACCTCTTGCGGTTTCACCCCAAGCCACTCCGCCACCCAGGTCCTTAGGGGCCCGTAGCCCTCCGTGGGCCCGTACTGCAGGGCCACCTCGCCCTTCTCCTTAAGGATTTCTGCCGCCTTTCTGGCCGCCTCCTCCTTGGGGAAAAGCTCGGGGGCGGGAAGCCCCCCGGCGAAGCTGATGACCCCAGGGCGCTGGGTGAGCTTTAGGAGCTCGCGGATGGTGGAGGCCTGGATGCGGCCTGCGCCCTTCCCGAAAAGGGTATTCCAGTCCAGGGTTTTCACCTACCCATTTTATCCCTCGCCCCCTGGGGTTTCAGGGGAAAAGCTTCCGGTAGGCCTCGAGGGCGTACCGGTCCGTCATGCCGGCGATGTAGTCGCACACGGCCCGCTCCAATCCCTCCTCGGGGATCCGGGCTTGGACCTCCCTGGGCAGGATCTCAGGGTAGCGGGTGTAGGCGGTGAAGAGGCCTTCCAGCACGGCCTCGGCCTTGCGCCGCTCCCTCAGAACCTCGGGGTGGCGGTAGAGCTTCTCCAGCAAGAAGGCTTTGAGCTCCCCGTGGACCCGCTCCGCCTCCGGGGTCAAGGAGGCCAGGCGCTCGGGGTGGCGCCGCACCCCTTCGGCGCTTTCCACCCCGGCGGCTTCCACCCGCTGGTGGGTGGCCTCGATGGCGGCGGTAATGAGGTAGCCTAAAAGCTGGCGTACCAGGACCCGGCGGGAGAACTCGGAGAAGCGCAGGAGATCCAGGCCCTCTTCCCGGGCCAGCTCCCGTATGAAGGGCACCTCGCTGAGCTCCCCGGGCCGGAGGAAGCCGCTTCGGAGCCCATCGTCCAGGTCGTGGGCGGCGTAGGCGATGGCGTCCGAGAGGTCCACCACCTGGGCCTCGAGGGTGCCCCGCCCCGGGTACTCCGGCTTGAAGCCGGGGGCGTAGGCGGCCTCGTGGGTGGCGATGCCCTCCCGCACCTCGTAGGTGAGGTTCAAGCCCTTGAAGCCGGGGTAGCGCTCCTCCAGCTGGGTAAGGATGCGCAGGGCCTGGGCGTTGTGCTCAAACCCCCCGTGGTCCCGCATGAGCTCGTTTAGAACCTTCTCCCCCGTGTGGCCAAAGGGGGGGTGGCCCAGGTCGTGGGAGAGGGCGATGGCCTCGGTGAGGTCCTCGTTGAGGCCCAGGGCGCGGGCGATGGAGCGGGATACCTGGGCCACCTCGAGGGTGTGGGTGAGGCGGGTGCGGTAGTAGTCCCCCGCCCAGTTGGGGAAGACCTGGGTCTTGTACTCCAGGCGGCGGAAGGCAGTGGTGTGCAGGATGCGGTCCCGGTCCTTCTGGTAGGGGGTGCGGTAGGCCGACTCGGGCTCGAGGTGCTCCCGCCCCCGGGTGTCCTTGGCCTTTTGGGCATAGGGGGCGAGCCTTTCCGCCTCCAGTTCCAAAAGCCGCTCCCGGGGGAAGAGCATCCTAAACCCGCCGGAAGAGGAGGACGGCGTTCTGCCCGCCGAAGGCGAAGGAGTTGGAGAGGGCGTACGCTACCTTGGCCTCCCTCGGCTCAGGCACGAAGTCCAGGTCCAGCTCGGGGTCGGGGTCTTCCAGGTTGATGGTGGGGGGGATGACCCCGTGGTAGAGGGCCTGCACCGTGGCGATGGCCTCTACCGCCCCAGCGGCTCCCAGGAGGTGGCCGATCATGCTCTTGGTGCTGGAGACCATGAGCCTCTTGGCATGCTCCCCAAAGACCTCCTTGATGGCCAAGACCTCCGCCCGATCCCCCACGGGGGTGGAGGTGCCGTGGGCGTTGATGTAGCCCACCGCTTCGGGGTTCACCTGGGCGTCCCTTAGGGCCCGGCGCATGGCCAAAGCGGCCCCTTTCCCCTCGGGGTGAGGCTCGGTGATGTGGTGGGCGTCGGCGCTCCGGCCAAAGCCCACCACCTCGGCGTAGATCCTGGCTCCCCGCCTCCTCGCGTGCTCGTACTCCTCCAGCACCAAGACCCCGGCCCCTTCCCCCATCACGAACCCGTCCCGGGAGAGGGTGAAGGGGCGGCTGGCCTTGGTGGGCTCCTCGTTCCGGGTGGAAAGGGCCCGCATCACCGCAAAGGCCCCGATGGCCATGGGGGTGATGGCGGCCTCCGTGCCCCCGGCCAGGACGACGTCGGCTTCCCCTAGCTGGACCATGCGGAAGGCTTGGCCGATGGCGTCGGAACCCGTGGCGCAGGCGGTGACCGCGGTGGAGCTTGGCCCCATGAAGCCGTAGCGCATGGCGATGTGGGCCGAGGCCATGTTGGCGATCATCATGGGGATGAAGAAGGGGCTGATGCGGTTTGGGCCCCGCTCCAGGAAGACCTTGCTCTGGGCCTCCCAGGTCTCCATCCCCCCGATGCCGGTGCCCACCAGGGTGCCCACCCGCTCGGGGTCTAAGGCGCTCGGCTCCAGCCCCGCGTCCTTAAGGGCCAGCTCGGCGGCGATGAGGGCGTACTGGACAAAGCGGTCCAGGCGCCTGAGCTCCTTCTTGTCCAGGTAGTCCTCGGGGTTCACCTCCACCTCGGCGGCGATGCGCACGGGGAGGACCGAGGCGTCAAAGCGGGTGATGGGGCGGACCCCGCTCTTGCCCTCCAGCTGGGCCCGGTGGTAGGCCTCCGCGCCCACGCCGATGGGGGTGAGGGGCCCGAGGCCGGTGACGACCACGCGTCGCATGGGGGTAGTATACCCTGCTCCCAAAGGAGAAAGCGGGGCACCTGGGTGCCCCGCTCACCCCTAGGGCTTTAGCCCAGCTTGCTTTGGATGTAGGCCACCGCGTCCTTGACGGTGCGGATCTTCTCCGCGTCCTCGTCGGAGATCTCCAGGCCGAACTCGTCCTCCAGCCCCATGATGAGCTCCACGGTGTCCAGGCTGTCCGCCCCCAGGTCCTCGATGAAGCGGGCCTCGAGGGTGACCTTCTCGGGTTCCACCGAGAGCTTGTCCACAATAACCGCCTTCACCTTTTCAAAGATTTCCTGCTCCGTCATGAAAACCTCCCTTGGGGATTTTACCACGGGGTTTAGCTTAGGGCCTGCCCCTTCAATGAGGGGTAAGCCCTCCATCCACGCACAGGGTTTGGCCGGTGATGTAGCCCGCAGCTTCGGAGACCAAAAAGGCCACCGCCTCGGCCACGTCCTCGGGCCGGCCGAAGCGGCCTGCGGGGATGCTTTTCAGGTAGGCTTCCCGCACCTCCGGCGGGAGCTTCTCTGTCATCTCCGTCTCGATGAAGCCTGGGGCCACGGCGTTCACCGTGATCCCCCGGGCGGCGTACTCCTTGGCCACCGCCCGGGTGAAGCCGATGAGCCCCGCCTTGGAGGCCACGTAGTTGGCCTGTCCAGGGTTGCCCAGGAGGCCCACCACGCTGGTGATGTTCACGATGCGCCCGAAGCGGGCCTTCATCATGAGCTTGATGGCCTCTCGGGTGGTGCGGAAGACGGCGGAGAGGTTGGCCTCCAATACCGCTTCCCAGTCCTCGTCCTTCATGCGCACAAGGAGGGTATCCCGGGTGATGCCGGCGTTATTGACCAGGGTGTCCAGACCCCCCAGGATCTCCGCCGCCCCGTGGACCAGGGCGCTGGCCGCCTCCGCTTCCAGGAGGTTGGCCCCCAGAACCCCCACCAAGGGGCTTCCCAGCCTCCGGGCCTCCTCGGCCACCTCCTCCGCCTTCTCCCGGTTCTGCCCGTAGTGGATCACCAGGGCGTAGCCTTCCTTGGCCAGCCTGAGGGCAATGGCCCGGCCGATGCCGCGGCTGGCCCCCGTCACCAGTGCCTTACGCATCCTGCACCTCCAAGGCCTTCTTTAGGCTATCTGGGTCCCCCACGGAGAGGGCTTGGGCTTCCTTCAGGGTGCGGGCCACGAGGCCTTTGAGCACCTCCCCGCTTCCGAACTCCAGGAAGCGCCTTAGGCCCCGCCTTTCCATGTCCAAGATTATTTCCACCCAGCGCACGGGGGCGGTGATCTGTTCCAGGAGAAGCTCACGGATGCGGCCGGGGTCCTCCTCGGGCCTAGCGGTCACGTTGGCGTAGACGGGGAAGCGGGGCTTCCTCAGGGTTACCTGGGCCAGATCCTGGGCCAGGCGCTCCCGGGCCGGGGCCATGAGGGAGGAGTGGAAGGGGGCGGAAACGGGCAGGAAGACGATGCGGGCCCGCCTTGCCTTCAGCCTTTCTGCCGCCTGCTCCACCGCCTCCTTCCTGCCGGAGATCACCGTCTGCTCGGGGCTGTTGAGGTTGGCGATCTCCACCCCCTCTAACCCCTCCAAAGCTTCTTGGATAGCTTCCAGAGGGAGCTTGAGGACCGCGGCCATGGCCCCTTCCCCAGGGGGCACGGCCTCCTGCATGTACCGGCCCCGGAGGCGCACCAGCCTTAGGGCATCCTCCAGCTCCAGGGTGCCCGCGGCCACGTGGGCCGTCCACTCCCCCAGGGAGTGCCCGGCGGCCAGGGCGGGTTCTTTCCCCCCTTCCGCCAGGAAGGCCCGGTAGGCGGCGTAGCCCACCGCCAGAAGGGCGGGCTGCTGGTTTTCCGTGAGGGTAAGGGCCTCCTCGGGGCCTTCCCACATGAGCTTTTGCAGGCCCGGCAGGGCGGCCTCGGCCCGGTCCAGCACCTCCCGGGCGGCAGGAAAGGCCTCGTAGAGGGCTTTGCCCATCCCCACCCGCTGGGAGCCCTGTCCTGGGAAAAGGGCGGCGTACATTAAGCTCCCCCCCAAGTAATTACGGCAGCCGCCCAGGTGAGCCCAGCCCCGAAGGACACCAGGAGCACGTGGTCCCCTTCCCGGATCCTGCCCTCGTCCACCGCCTCCTTGAGGGCCAGGGGGATGGAGGCGGTGGAGGTGTTGCCGTAGCGGTCCACGTTCACCACCACCCGCTCCCAGGGCAGGCCCAGGCGTTCCCGGGCGGCGTCGATGATGCGCAGGTTGGCCTGGTGGGGCACGAAGACCTTGATGTCCTCCGGGGTGAGGCCGGCTTTTTCTATGGCCTCGAGGGTGGCGGTGTTCATCACCCGCACGGCGAACTTGAAGACCTCTCGCCCGTTCATGTGGAGGCGCTTGGCGATGGCGGTGCCATCGGGAAGCTTGGGAGCCACGCAGGCGTGATGGAGCTCCTTGGCCCCGGTGCCGTCGGCCCCAAGGACGAAGGAGCGGAAGCCAAAGCCTTCCCGCACCCTTCCCACCACCGCCGCGCCCCCCGCGTCCCCGAAGAGGACCGCAGTGGCCCGGTCGTTCCAGTCTAGGATCTTGGAAAGCGCCTCCGCCCCCACCACCAGCACCTTGCGGGCCAGCCCCGCCGCCACCATGGCGTGGGCCTGGGCCAGGGCGTAAAGCCAGCCCGGGCAACCCGCCAACAGGTCGTAGGCAAAGCCCTGGATGCCGAAGCGGGCCTGGACCAAGGCGGCGGTGTCGGGGAAGAGGGCGTCCGGGGTGTTGGTGGCCACGATGACCCCGTCCACCCCCTCGAGGGCCCCCGGGTGCCTCTTTAGGAGGTCCTCCACCGCCTTAAAGGCCAGGTCCGAGGTGTACTCGTCCTCCGCGGCGATGCGCCGTTCCCGGATGCCCGTGCGGGTCACAATCCACTCGTCGGAGGTGTCCAGATAGGCCTCAAATTCCTCGTTCTTCATGACCCTCTCGGGGACGTAAGCCCCCAGGGCCAGGATGCCTGGTGCCTGACCTCCCGTCATGGGCACCACTATACCCACTGGCAGTGAAAAAGGTTGAGGCCCCAGGTTTCGGGGCCCCTTATGTTGACCTGGTCTAGACTTCTAGAACCTTGCGCCCGTCGTAGTAGCCGCACTCCGGGCAGACGGTGTGCGGGGGCTTCATCACCTTGCACTCGGGGCAGGGAACCAGGGTTGGGGGGGTCAGGGCGTGGTGGCTCCTACGGGCATCGCGCCGCGCCTTAGAGGTTTTCTTCTTGGGTACAGGGTGCTTGGCCATCTCCAGTCCTCCAGGGGGGCTTGGCCCCCGCTAAACCCCTGGTAGTATAGCAGACCTGCTAGAGTTCGGGAAGGAGGTCCTTAAGGCCGAGGAAGGGGTGGTGGACCTCCGGCTCGTGGCCGCAGTCCACCAGGTTGCGGTCCGCCCCGCACACCGGGCAGAGGCCCTTGCACCCTTCCTGGCAGAGGACGGTGTAGGGCATCTCCGTGACAAAGGCCTCGGTGAGGAAGGGAAGAAGGTCTAGGTCGGGTTCGCCAAAGGCGTAGTACTCCTCCTCCGCTTCCTCGTGGAAGACCACCTCGCTTAGGCCCTGCTGGTAGCGGAGGAGGTGCTGGAAGTGGGCGTGGATGGGAGTGGGGGTGGGCTTGAGGCAGCGGCGGCACTCCATGAGGACCACGCCCTCCACCTCACCTGAAAGCCAGTACTCATCCCCCCCCACCGCGGAAACCGCCACCTTCCAGGTGGCTTCGCCTTCCAAGGGGAAGCGCTCCTCGCCTACCCGAAAGGCCTCCCGCACCACGCCTGCGGCGCGGGCCGTGCCTCCTTCCCGCAAGAGGCGGGCCAGATTGATGCTTGCCACCTCGCGGTGTTCCATCCTTCTAAGTATAGCGCTCCGACCTCCTTTCTCCTAGAGGGAAGGCATAAAGTTCCCAAGCGGTGCATGGGGTTTTCTGCTAGCATGCCCCCCATGGAGCGGGTGGTCATCCTGGGTGTGCCGATGGACTTGGGCGCAGGCCGGCGTGGGGTGGACATGGGGCCTTCCGCCTTGCGCTATGCCCGGCTCCTGGAGGAGCTGGAGGCTTTGGGGTTTGCGGTGGAGGACCTGGGGGACGTGCGCGTGCCCTTGGCGGAGACCCTGAGGCGGCGCAAAGGGACCTACTTGGAGGAAATCCGCCAGGCGGCTTTGGAGCTGAAGGAGCGGCTCCAGGCCCTGCCCGAAGGGGTGTTCCCCATCGTCTTGGGAGGCGACCACTCCCTCTCCATGGGCTCGGTCTCCGGGGTGGCCCGGGGGCGGGTGGGGGTCATTTGGGTGGATGCCCATGCGGACTTTAACACCCCGGAAACCAGTCCTTCCGGCAACATCCACGGCATGCCTCTTGCGGTCCTCTCCGGCCTGGGCCACCCCCGGCTTACAGAGGTCTTCCGGTCGGTGGATCCCAAGGATGTGGTCCTCATTGGGGTTCGGAGCGTAGACCCCGGGGAAAAGCGCCTTCTGCAGGAGGCAGGGGTCACCGTCTACACCATGCACGAGGTGGATCGGCTGGGAGTGGCCAGGATTGCCGAGGAGGCCCTGGATAGGCTTTCCGGCTTGCCCCTTCACGTTTCCTTGGACGCCGACGTCCTGGACCCTGCGGTGGCCCCCGGGGTGGGGACCCCGGTTCCCGGGGGGCTTTCCTACCGGGAGGCGCACCTCCTCATGGAGCTCCTGGCCCAGTCCGGCCGGGTGCGGAGCCTGGACCTGGTGGAGGTGAACCCCATCCTGGACGAGAAGAACAGGACCGCGGAGATGATGGTGGGTCTGGCCCTGAGCCTCTTGGGCAAGCGGATTCTTTGAAGCCCCCACCTAAGGAGCCTATCCTGCGGTGCGTTCGCGGCCCATGCCTTGACTGGAAAAGTTGCGCCTTCTATGCTGCCCCCATGAGGCACCGGTTCCTCGTGGGGGTTCTGGCTTTGGGGCTCTTGGCCCTTGCGGGCTATGGGTTTCTTGCCCCCTTCCTCACCTTGAGGGGCTTGGCGGCTGCGGTGGAGCGCAAGGAGGTTCAGGCCCTGGAGCGGTATGTGGACTTTCCCCGGGTGCGGGAGGCGCTCAAGGCCGACCTCAGCGCCAGCTTGATGAAGGAGATGCAAAACGAGGAGAATCCTTTCGCCGCGCTAGGCCTGCTCTTCACCGCGGGCATGGTGAACGTCTTGGTGGATGCCCTCCTCACGCCAGAGGGCTTAGCCAGCCTCGGCACGGGAAAGGAACCCGGCCAGGCCTCCTTGGAGGAAGTGCGCAACTGGAGGCTCCGCTACCTGGGCCTTTCCCGTGCCTTCATCTACCACAAGGACGACCCCCGTTCGGGCCTGGTCTTGGAGCGGCAGGGCCTCCGCTGGCGGGTGGTGAGGCTGCAGATGCCCCTGGACTGAGGGGTCATCCCAGGCGCCGCCGCAGGGTGCTCCCCAGGAGATGGCCCTTCAGGTAGGGGGGCAGGAGCTGGCCATAGGTAGGGGCTGCCTTGCGGTGGCTCAGGGGCTCCAAGGCGTTTCTTGCCCACTCGCTCACCAGCACGGGGAAGTCCCAACCGGTTTCCAGGAAGAAGGCTTCGGCTTCCTGCCAGGCCCCTTCCAGGCGGCGGAAGAAGGCGGAGAAGTCCTTGGGGGGCGGGGCTTCCGGCCAGAGAAAGCCGCTGGCCACCCCCAGGAGCCAGGCGCCCTTGAGCTCTTTGGGGAGGGTCTGGGCCCCCTGGGCCACGTAGGCCAGGGGGTCTTTCCGCAGGAGCTCCTGGGGCAGGTGGGCCAGGGGGTCGTCCATGGTTTGGCTTCAGTTTAGGCCCCGGTGGGGCCGCAAAGCAAGGGGGGCCTCGAGGGCCCCCTTGCCAGCTTTCCTAAAGGCCTGTTGCACCCTTGGCGAAAGCCGAGACGGCTTGCCCATACCCTTGTCGCGGCTCAACCCCCCTGGGCCAAGGCGGGGAGGACGATCCCCGGGAGGAAGCCCAGGAGGAGGAGGGCCAGGGCCGCCAAGAGGGCCACGCCTCGGGCCAGAGGCCGGGGGGCGGCCGCGGCCTCGCCCTTTTGGAACACGGCCAGGCCCAGGGACAGGTAGTAGTAGGCGCTCACCACGCTGGTGAGGAGGGCCAGGATGAGAAGCCCCCACTGGCCCACCTTGGCGGCCTCGGTGAAGACCAGGTACTTGCCCCAGAAGCCCCCCAAGGGAGGGAGGCCCAGGAGGGAGAGGGCGGCCACAAAGAGGGCGAGGCCCAGGAGGGGGTCGCGGTGGAAGAGGCCCTTGAGGCGCTCTAAGGGCACGCGGTCTGGGGAAACCTCCGAAAGCACCGCAAAGGCCAGGCCCGTGGCCAGCACGTAGGTGAGGAGGTAGAAGCCCAGGGCCTCTAGGTTCCCGGTGTAAAGGGCGAGGGCCATGTACCCCGCGTGGGCGATGGAGCTATAGGCGAGAAGCCTTTTGGCCTCCTTTTGCGTGAGGGCCGCGAGGTTGCCGATCAGGACCGAGAGGGCGATGAGAAGGGAAAGGGCCTCAGGTGCCCCTGGGGCCACCACCCGCAACAGGGCGGCGAAGGCCGCGGCCTTGACCCCGGTGGCCATGAAGAGGACCACCGGGGTGGGGCTTCCCTGATACACGTCTGGGGTCCAGAAGTGGAAGGGGGCCAGGGCCACCTTGAAGCCCAGGCCCACCAGAAGGAGGCCTAGGGCCAAGGCGTAGAGGGGGCCTTCCCCCGGGGTGCCGGCCAGGAGGCTTCCCGTGGCCCCGTAGTGGAGGGCGGTGCCGTAGAGGAAGAAGGCGGCGGCCAAGGCGCCCAGAAGGAAGTACTTGAGGGCGGCCTCCAGCCCCTCGCCCCGCCGCCAGGTGGCCAGGGCATAGAGGGGGAGGGAGAGGGCCTCGAGGGCCACCAGCATCAGGATGAGGTTTTTGGTGGAGGCAAGGAGGTGCATGCCCAAAGCGGCGTAGAGGACCAGGAGGTAGAACTCAAACCGCCGGGTGCGCACCAACCCCACGGTCCAGAGCGCCCCCAGGAGGGCCAGGAGGGTGAAGACCTGGGAGATGCCGTCCACCTGGTACGGGCCAAAGGCGAAGGGCTGGCCCCAGGAGAAGAGGAGGGTGAGGAGGGCCAGGGAGAGGCCCAGGATGGTGAGGCGCTTGAAGACGGGTACAGACACCAGGAAGCCCAAAAGGGTGAGGGCCACGGAGAAGGCCCCAAGCACCAGGAGGGTCATGCGCCACCTCCGAGGAGTTTGGCAAAGGCCTCGGCCAAGGGCCTAAGGCCATCCAGGAAGTACCCGGGGAAGACCCCCATGAGGAGCAGGGCGGCCACCGCTAAGGCGGCGAAGGACCACTCAGGCCCCCGGAGGTCCTCCACCTCCCTGCTTCCCTCTTCCCAGAAGACCTTTTGGAAGGCGGTCAGGGCGTAGGCCGCACCGGCGATCACCGAGAGGAAGGCCAAAGCGGCGAGCCAGGGGCTGGCCTTGTAGGCCCCGAGCAGGGTGAGGAACTCCCCTGGGAAGCCGGAAAGCCCCGGGAGCCCCACCATGGCCAGGAAGAGGAAGAGGGCTAAAGCGGCTAGGCCGGGGGCGCTGGCCGCCAGGCCCCGGTAGCGCCCGATCTCCAGGGTATGCGTCCTCTCGTAAAGCCTTCCTGCCAGGAGGAAGAGGCCCCCGGTGTAGACGCCGCTCGCCGCCAGGAGGTAAAGCCCACCCAAAGCCCCTTCCGGCGTGCCGGAGAAGACCCCGAAGGCCGCCACACCCATGTGGGAAACCCCGGCGTAGGCCAAAAGGGTCTTGAAGTCCTTGGCGGAGAAGGCCACCCAGGCGCCGTAGAGGGCGCTTATGGCTGCCAGGAAGAGGAGAAGCCCTTGCAGCTCATAGAAGCCCTCCGGGGCCATGGGGATGGCGAAGCGGAAGAAGGCGAAGACCCCCACCTTGTAGAGGGTACCCAGGGCGTCCGCCAGCCCCGAGGGGTGGTTCTCCTGGTGGAAGAGGGGAAGCCAGGCGTGCACCGGGAAGAGGGGGGTCTTGATGGCGAAGGCCAGGGCAAAGCCCAGGAAGACCCAGAAGGCCGCCTGTCCCTTCACCGGGTGGGCTAGGAGGTCTTCCAGGAGGAAGGTGGGGCTTCCCCCCAGGGCCTTCACCGCCAGGATGGCGGCCAGCATGGGCAAGGAGCCCGCCAGGGTGAAGAGGAGGAAGGTGTAGATGGCCTTAAGGCGCCTCTCCCCGCCGTAGAAGAAGAGCATGAGCAGGGAGGGGATCAGGGCCGCTTCAAAAAAGAGGTAGAAGACCAGAAGGTCCCGGGCGGCGAAGAGGCCCAGGAGGAGAGCCTCCATGAGAAGGGCAAGCCCCAGGAAGCGCCCTTCCACCTTGGCCACCAAAGCGCCCAGGAAGACGGTGAGGCCGATGGTGAGGAAGAAAAGGGCGGAAAGGCCGTCCAGGCCCAAGGCCCAGTAGACCCCGGCCCCTGGAAGTAGGGGAGCCTGCACCCCAAAGGCCACCCCTCCGGGGTGGGCCAGGAAGAGGTAGAGGTTCAGGAGAAAGCTTAAGCCCGCTCCCCACACCCCCAAAGCGCGGGGCAGACCCAGAAGGAGGAGCGTGCCGAACACCGCGGGAAGGAGGATCGCCAGGACTACCACCGCATCACCCCCAAGACGAGAAGCACGCCCAGCACGAAGAGCAGGGCGTAGACCCGGAGATAGCCCGCCTGCAACCGGGCCACCCCCTGACCCAGGCTCCGCACCAGCCCGCCCAGGCCCGCGTAGCCGCCGAGGAGACCCATGTCCCCGAAGAGCAGGGCTTCCGCCAGGGCCTTCAAGGGGTTGACGAGAAGGGCGTTGTACACCCGGTCGGCGTAGAAGCTCTCCCGGCTCCAGGCCTCAAAGGTGAGGTACCAGGCGGGGAAGGCCTTCCTCTGGAAGAAGGTGTAGCCCAGCCAGAGCCCCAGAAGGGCCACCGCCCCCGAGAGGGCGATGAGGCCCCACTCCGTGCCCAAGGAAAGATGATGGGCCTCCACCTCGGCCAGAGCGGGCTTCAAGAAGGGCTCGAGGACGTTAGGCAGGGGATGGGGCAGGGCCAGGTACCCGGCCAGCAAGGAGCCCAGGGCCAGAAGGTGGTTGGGCCAGAGCATCACCGCTGGGGCCTCGTGGGGATGGTGGTGGCCTCGTTCCTCCCCCAGGAAGACCAAAACGAACCAGCGCATGGCGTACATGGCGGTGAGGACGGCCACCAGGAGGGCCCCCAGGTAGAAGCCCAGACCCCCAAAGGGGTAGGCGAGGGTAGCGGTGAGGATGGCGTCCTTGGACCAGAAGCCGGAGAGAAGGGGGAGGCCGCCTAGGGCTAGCGCCCCAATGAGCCCGTGCCAGCGGGTGTAGGGAAGGTGCTTCCAGAGCCCGCCCATCTTGCGCACGTCCTGCTCCCCGCCCAGGGCGTGGATCACGCTGCCCGAGGCCAGGAAGAGGAGGGCCTTGAAGAAGGCGTGGGTGAAGACGTGGAAAAGCGCCACCCAGTAGGCCCCCACCCCCGCGGCCAGGAACATGTACCCCAGCTGGCTGATGGTGGAGTAGGCCACGATTTTCTTGATATCGTTCTGGCCGAAGGCGGAAAGCGCTCCGTAGGCCGCAGTGAGGAGGCCGATGACGGCGATGGCGTAGGAAACATCGGGGAGGTTGGCGTAGAGGAAGGAGCTCCGGGCGACGAGGTAGACCCCGGCGGTCACCATGGTGGCCGCGTGGATGAGGGCGGAAACGGGGGTAGGGCCGGCCATGGCGTCGGGGAGCCAGACCATGAGGGGCACCTGGGCGCTTTTGCCCACCGCGCCCAGGAAGAGGAGGAGGCCCGCCAGGGCCAGCAGGCTGGGGTTCTTCAAGGGGCCTTCCAGGGCGTCTTTGAGCTCGGTGATGGAAAGGGTGCCGTAAAGGGCCCAGAGGATGGCCATGCCCAGCATGAAGCCCAGGTCGCCGATGCGGTTGACGATGAAGGCTTTGCGGGCGGAGTCGGCGTACTGGGCGTTCTTGTACCAGAAGCCGATGAGGAGGAAGCTGGCCAGGCCCACCCCTTCCCAGCCGATGAACATCACCGGGTAGCTGTCGGCCAGCACCAGGGTGAGCATCATGGCGATGAAGAGGTTGAAGTAGGCGAAGAAGCGGCTATTGCCCGGGTCCCCGTGCATGTAGCCGATGGCGTAGACGTGGATGAGGAAGCCTACGCCGGTGACGATCATGAGCATGAAGCCGGAGAGGTTGTCCAAGAGGAGGCTGAAAGGGATGCCGGGGAGCCACTCCGCTTGGAAGCGGGCCCCGCCCTGGGCGAGGAGGCCCACCCCCAGGAGGAAGGAGGCCAAGACCAGGGCTGAGGCCAGAACCCCAGGCAGAGGCTCTTTTAACCTCTTACCGAAAAGCCCCAGGAGGGCAAAGCCCAAGAGGGGAAGGAGGATGGTCAGAAGCAGCATGCTCACCCCCTAAGCTCCGAAAGGTCGTCCACCGCGGTGCTCTCCCGGTGGCGGAAGATGGCCACGATGAGGCCCAGGCCCACCGCCACCTCGGCGGCGGCGATGGCGATGACCATGAGGGCGGCCACCTGGCCCTCGAGGCCATGGGCCCGGGCAAACCCCACCAGGGAGAGGTTCGCCGCGTTCAGCATGAGCTCAATGGAGAGGAAGACCAATATGGCCGTCCTGCGGGTCAGGACCCCGTAAACCCCCAGGGCGAAGAGCAGGGCCGAGGTGAAGAGGTAGCTCACCGCACCACCTCCTTTTCCTCCTTGCGCTCCTCGGGGCGCAGGGCGTCCAGGGGACGGGTGGGCTGGACCAGGGCCACGGCCACCACCGTGGCCGCCATGAGGAGGAAGCCCACCGCCAGGAGGACGAAGAGCCAGTCCCCGTAGAGGAGGGGCCCCAGGGCCTGGGGCAGGCCCCCCTGCAGGTCTTTCGCGAAGGCCAGGTTCAGGCCCCAAAGCCCGGAGAAGAGGGCCAAGGCCACCCCCAGGGCCAGGAGGGCCGCTAGGGGTTTAGAGCGCACCAGGGGGTCAAAGCCCACCTCCCCTTGGGCGGCGAAGAGGAGCATGATCACGAAGAGGAAGAGGACCACGATGGCCCCGGCGTACACGATCACCTGGATGAAACCCAGAAAGCGAGCGTCCAGGCCCACATAGACCCCGGCCAGCACAAGGAAGTTCAGGATGAGGGCCAAAGCGGCGTGGATGGCGTTCCTCAAGGTCACCACCAGTACCCCGGTGGCGAGGAGCAGGAGCAGGGCCAAAGCTTCCCAAGGGCTCACCGCTTCCCTCCTTCCGTGGGGGCCTTGAAGCCCTCCAGCTCAGGGCGCACGTAGGGCACCACGTAGCCAGGCTTCACGGGCTTGCCGGTCATCTTGGCCTCCCGGCGCTGGGGCTTGGTGCCCACCACGTCCACCAGCATGTCCTCCTTGCCGTAGATGAGGTCGGAGTACTGGTAGTCGGCCATCTCGAAGTCGTAGCCCAGCACGATGGCCCCGGTGGGACAAGCCTCCTCGCAAAGCCCGCAGAAGATGCACCGGAGCATGTTGATCTCGTAGACCTTGGCGTAGCGCTCCCCCGCCGAGACCGGGTTCTCCGGGTCGTTTTCCGCGGGCTCTACGTAGATGGCGTAGGCGGGGCAAGCGGCGGCGCACAAGGAGCAGCCGATGCACTTCTCCAGGCCGTTGGGGTGGCGGGTGAGCACGTGGCGGCCGTGGAACCGGGGCTTGAGGGCCACGGGGGCATCGGGGTAGGGAACGGTCACCGGCTTGGAAAAGAGGTACTTAAGGGTGATGCCGAGGCTCTGGGCCAGGGCTTTAAGGGTCATGCGCCACCTCCTTTACGGACGGGTTTGGGGCTGTACATCACCGCCCCCAGAAGGACCAAGAGGGTGGCCAAGGAGAGGTAGAGGAGGTAGGAGCGGGGAAGGTCTAAGGCCACCACCAGGGCGGTCACCAGGAACCAGACCAGGGCCACCGGGAAGAGGAAGCCCCAGCCGAAGCGCAGGAGCTGGTCGTAGCGCAGGCGGAACCACGTGGCCCGGATCCAGATGAAGAAGAAGAGGAAGAAGGCGATCTTGAGGAACATCCAAAGATAGGGGACGTTCCAGAAGGGCATGGTCCAGCCGCCCAGGAAGAGGGTGGGGATGAGGGCGCTGGCGGTGATGAAGTGGATGTACTCCGTCATCTGGAAGAGGGCCCACTTGATGGAGCTGTATTCGGTGTGGTAGCCCCCCACCAGCTCCTGCTCGGCCTCAGGGAGGTCAAAGGGGGTGCGGGCAGCCTCGGCCAGGGCGGCGATCATGTAGACCAAGAAGGCAGGGAAGGCGTACAGGGCCAGCCAGCCGTGCTCCTGCTGCCAGTTGACGATGTCGTTGAGGTTCAGGCTTCCCACCAGGAGCACCGGGGAGAGGAGGGCGATGCCCAGGCCCAGCTCGTAGGAGATGAGGCTCGCCGAGGAGCGCAAGGAGCCCAGGAGGCTGTACTTGCTCCCCGAGGCCCATCCCGCCAGGAAGATGCCGTAGATGGCCATCTCGCTCACGGCGAAGAGGTAGAGGAGGCCCAGGTCCAGGTTCAAGACCCAGGGCTGGAAGCCGAAGAAGCTCCCTGGGGGGCCGAAGGGGATAGCTCCGAAGGCCAGGAGGGCGAAGACCACGCCGATGAGGGGAGCTAGCACGAAGATCACCTTGTCGGCGCGCTCCACCACCAGGTCTTCCTTGAAGATGCTCTTGATGGCGTCGGCGATGGGCTGGAAGAGGCCAAGGGGCCCCACCCGGTTGGGGCCCAGGCGGACTTGGAAGCGGGCGAGAAGGCGGCGCTCGATCAGGGTCATGAAGGCGAAGGCCGTGAGGAGGCCCACCACCACCAAAAGGGCCTTCAAGGCCACCATCCAGTAGGGATCCGAGGGATAAGGGTTCATGCCTCACCTCCCGTGGGAACCAACACCCTGGCCTCCATCCTCCTGCCCGCAAAGGGACCGAGGGCGGAGAGGTAGAGGAAGCCCTTGGGCAGGTCCTCCCGGTGGACCACCTGGGCCAGGACCGGGCCCAGGGGGCCTTCCACCTCCACCCGGGCTCCCTCCAAGAGGGCCTCGGCCTTGGCGGTTTCCGGGTGGACCCAAAGCTCAGGGCGGACGGTCTGGGCCACCTTACCCGTAAGCTGCCAGGCCCTCCACATGGTGGGCCTCAGGTAGAGCCTTCCCTCTTGGGCCTTGGGCCGTAGGCGCTGGGTGCGGTGGGTAAGGAGGCCGTTAGGAGCGGATACCTTTTTCTTGAGCTCCCGCTCCGCCTCGAGGCCAAGCCTAAAGGGCGGCCGCACCCCAAGGGCCTCGGCCAGCAGGGCCAGGGCCTGGATGGCACCCTCCGCCTCGCCGTTTTCAATGGGGGCGGGGTTGAGGGAAAGGACCCGCCCCTCCAGGTTCACCACCTGCCCCCGCTTCTCGTAGAAGGTGGGGGCGGGGAGGACAACATCCGCATACCGCTCCGCCAGGGGGTGGAGGTGGCTGAGGTGCATGATCAGGAAGCGTTTGTCCTTTAGGGCCCCTTCCGGGGGTACGAAGCCGTAGTAGGCGTAGGGGCTTCCGGGTTCGTCCCAAGCTGCCCCTTTCTCCCCGGGCCAGACCCCCAGGGCCTCGAGGCCCCGGGCATTGGCTGCCGGGGTCATGGCCAGGACCTTGGCCCCCTTGCGCTCGGCGAGAAGCCTGGCCCTTTCTGCGGCCACGGAATCTTGGAGGACACCGGCCCCTAGGATGAGGACAGGGTTTTGCGCCTTTTCCCAGGCCTCTTTGGCCATCTTCACCGCTTCGCTACCCTCCTTCTCCCCAAGCAGGGCGAGAAGGATCTCCCGCTCCTCCCCGGGGGCATGAACCTGGTGGATGGCCGCCCACTTCATGAGGGGGGCGCGGTAGGGGGCGAAGAGGGCCATCTTGTCCCGGCGCCTGGGCATTCTCTCCTTGATGGAGAGGTCGGCGAAGGGGGTGCCGTGGGCGAAGCGCTGGGGGGGCTTTAGGTCGCGCACGAACTCGGAAAGGCGCAGGTGGAGGAGGGGGGCTTCCTCCGTGGGATCCCCCAGGACCAGGGCGAAGTCCGCCCCCAGGAGGTCTTCAAAGGTGGCCGCGGGGTAGAGGCTTGCGGGGGCGGCGGTGCGGCCCTCGAAGTCCAGGTGGGGGGTGCCTAGGGCCTTGGCCAGCTCGCTGGCCATCAGGCCTTCCTCCAAGGTGGCGTCATGGGCCAGGTAGATCCCCACCTCCTCCTTCCTGGCTCCCTTTAAACCTTCCCGAAGGGCAACGAAGGCCTCCTCCCAGGTGGCCTCTTGGAGCCTCCCGTCCTTGCGCACCATGGGGGTTTTGAGGCGCTCCTGGTCCGCCCACTCGTGCCCGAAGCGGCCCGCGTCGCAGAGCCAGATCTCGTTGACCTCGGGTACCTCCCGGGCGCGGATGCGCAGGAGCTCCCCGCTCCTGGTGTCCGCGGTGATGCCGCAACCCACGGGGCAGAGGGTGCAGGTGGTGGGGGTTTCCTCCATCTCCCAGTTGCGGGCGCGGAAGCGGGCGGTGAGGTCCAGAAGGGCCCCCACGGGGCAGATGTCGGTGATGTTCCCCGAGAAGCCCGAGGGGAGGCCGAAGTCCATGGTGCCGATGAAGGTGTGCATCCCCCGCTCGATGAAGTCTAGGACCTCGTCCCCAGGGATCTCCTCAAAGTAGCGCACGCACCGCTTGCAGTGGATGCACCGCTCCCGGTCCAGCACCACGAAGGGGGAAAGGGGGTGGTGTTTGTCCACGTGGCGGCGGGTGAACTCAAAGCGGGTGTAGGTGGGAAGCTCGAGGGGAGCCTTCTGGTAATACTTCTCGTAGAGCCCGTACTCCACCGTGCGGTCCTGAAGCTCGCAGGCCCCCCCCTTGTCGCAGGTGGGGCAGTCCAGGGGGTGGTTTAAGAGGGTGAACTCCACCATTCCCGCCTGGGCTTCCCGCACCACCTCCGAGAGGGTGTCCACCACCATGCCGTCGGCCACGGCGGTGACGCAGCTGGCGGCCAGCTTGGGCTGCCAGGCGATCTCCGGCTCCCCCCTTTCGTTCAACACAGGCTTCCCGTCCGGGCCCCGCTTGGGCAGGCCGATGCGCACCAGGCACATGCGGCAGGCCCCAATGGGGGAGAGGTGCTTTTCCGAACAGAAGAGGGGCACGTCGTACCCCGCGTGGAAGACCGCGTCCATGACGCTGGTCCCCGGGGGCACTTCCACGATCCGGTCGTTCACCTTGACCCTAACCACCTTCACCTCCAGAGGCTCACCCTGGGCACGGGCTTCTTTTCCCGCGCCAGGGCCAGGTACTGGTCCTTGAAGTGCTTCAGCGAGCCTTTCACCGGCCACACCGCCGCATCCGCCAGGGGGCAGAAGCTCCGCCCCTCGATGAGGGGGAGGAGGGCCTCGAGGTTCTCCACGTCCTTTTCCTCCCCTTGGCCGCTGCCGATCTTGGCGAAGAGGTTCACCATGAAGCCCGCCACCCCCTCCCGGCAGGGGGTGCACTTGCCGCAGGACTCGTGGGCGTAGAAGCGGGTCACGTTCCACATGGCGTCCACCATGCTCACCCGCTCGGGGATGAGGATGACCCCGCCCGTGCCCAGCATGGAGCCCTTGGCCTGCAGGTGCTCGTAGCTCATGGGGGTGTCCAGGACCTCATCGGTGAAGGGCAGGGGCGGGGTGGAGGACCCCCCAGGGATGAGGGCCTGGATGGGCTCCAGAGGACCTCCCGCCCAGTCGTAGATGAGTTCCCGGAAGGTGGTGCCCATGGGAAGTTCGTAGACCCCGGGCCGCCTCACGGGGCCGGAGATCTGGTAGAGCTTCATCCCCTTGGACTGCTCGGTGCCCATGCTGGCGAACCAGTCGGCCCCCCGCTCCAGGATGGGCACCACCGAGGCTAGGGTCTCCACGTTGTTGATGGTGGTGGGCTTGCCCCAAAGCCCCGACTGGGCGGGGAAGGGGGGTTTGAGGCGGGGGTTGGCCCGAAGGCCTTCCAAGGAGTTCATGAGGGCGGTTTCCTCGCCGCAGATGTAGGCCCCAGCGCCCCGGTGCACGTGGAGGTTGAAGGAGAAGCCCGAGCCGAAGAGGTTTTCCCCCAGGTAGCCCCCCTCGCGGGCCTCGCGGATGGCGGCCTCCAGGCGGTCCGCCGCCTTGCGGTACTCCCCGCGCACGTAGATGTACCCCACCGTGG
>Ga0209289_100196_pt1 | contig 35740 bp, 49 predicted proteins | sample GXS110809BmetaG_FD_184121 | JGI IMG/M metagenome (GOLD analysis project Ga0209289, IMG submission 184121) | Hot spring microbial communities from Gongxiaoshe hot spring, China to study Microbial Dark Matter (Phase II) - GXS 110809B (SPAdes)... ...
TCGGTGATTTGACTGCAAGGCGTGCTAAAATTAAAGGCGTCCAAGAATTGGCAGGAAACGCTGTGATGATAGAGGCGGAAGTGCCGCTGGCGGAAGTCTTCGGATACGCCACTTCCCTGCGGTCACTGACGCAGGGGCGCGGAAGTTACACTATGCGTCCCAGCCACTACGAGCCAGTCCCTGTGAACATCGCAGAACGCATCATTTTGGATCGCGGCTATTCAATGAGTTACTACGCAACCAGCGCATTGAGCGTGTGAAAACTCTTGCAGATGCTACGAAGTGAGGGCGAAGGGAAATGCCAGTGGAACAACGAATCAGGATCAAATTGAAAGCATTTGACCACCGGATTTTGGACCAATCGGCTCAGGAGATTGTCTCTGTCGCTCGCGCAACGGGTGCGCGGGTGAAAGGACCTATTCCTTTGCCGACAGACCGTCATGTCTACTGCGTGATTCGCTCGCCGTTTATTGACAAAGAGAGCATGGAGCATTTTGAACTGCGAATTCACAAACGGCTCATTGACATCCTGGATGTCAAACCCGAGACTGTTGACGCACTGCGACGACTCAACTTGCCAAGCGGTGTGGACATTGAAATCAAACTGTAAAGCGTGCAATCGTGTAAGCGTGCAAGCGTGAAAGGGGTGCTTGAAAATGAGCACAGCGACAACGATAGTTATAGGCATTTTGGGGCGGAAAGTTGGGATGACGACGATTTTTGACGAAAACGGACAGGCAATCCCTGTCACGGTCATAAAAGCAGGACCATGTTACATAGTCCAACGAAGGACGCCAGAGAAAGATGGCTATTCCGCTGTCCAATTGGGCTTTGAGGAAATTCCTGAGCGAAAGGTCAATAAGCCGATGCTTGGGCATTTCAAAAAAGCGGGAGTTAAACCTTGTCGCTTCCTTGAGGAGTTCAAAATTCCGAACGAAGCGGAAGTTAAAGTCGGTGATGTGGTTACAGTCGCTATTTTCCAGAAGGGCGACAAGGTTAAAGTGACGGGCACATCAAAAGGCCGAGGTTTTTCCGGCGTCATGAAGCGTTGGGGGTTTGGCGGTTACCCGGATTCTCATGGTGCTCACTTCCACCGAAAACCTGCATCTCACGGTCCGCAAGGACCACAGCGAGTTATTCCCGGCGCTCGCTTGCCAGGTCACTATGGAAACGAGACCGTAACAGTTCGTGGCTTGACAATTGTTGATGTAATCCCAGAGCAAAACTTGTTGGTCATTAAAGGTAGCGTCCCAGGTCCAAACGGCGGTTTGGTTCGGATTGAAAAGTTGTGAGGAGAATGGAGGGTAAAGAGCACGCGTTGGAACGGGCGAAAGAGTTTCTGAAGAGTGCGGAAGCGTGTTGGCAAGCAGATGGGTTAGTCGGTTGCGCACTTTGCTGCTACACAGCAATGTTCTGGGCTGCAATTGCTGCTTTGATGCATGTATTGGGGTAAAGGCGAAGAAGTGGAAGCATGATGATGTTAAGAGACTTTTCGGGTTGGAACTCATCAAGAAAAGGCATTTGACACCAGAAAAATTTGGCGAATGGTTAAAAGACGCTTACGAGTTACGCAACGATGCCCATTATGGATTGCAAGAACTGAGCCAAAAAGAAGTTGAGCGAACCGTTCGCCATGCGCGGTAATTCGTTGCGATAATCAATGAGGTGATTAAGGGTGGGAGTTAAGTCCAATCGTAGGAAAGACACAATTCGTCAGCGTCTCAAAGAACTGGCTGATTTAGCAAAACAGTTGTCACCTGACCTTTTAATCGTTGAGGAGAAACCACCTTACGAGGATGAAGTTGCCCGACTGGAATTTGTCGTGCCTAAGCAGTTAGGAAACAGAGTTCGTCGGGCACTTATTAAACGCTCGTGGGAAATTCTTTTGGAAGACGGATTTGAAATTGGAATTGGAGTTCGCGGTGTGAAGAAATTGGAAATCACTGCTGCAATGGAAACTGGGCGAAGCAGGTAGAGACAAGGATAGAGGGTAAGGAGCATGCGTTAAATCGGACGGGTGATTCAAAAATGAAGAGCAGCAAAGAGAGGAAAAAGCAACAACGATTGAGACGATGCGTTGCAGAATTGACCAACTTGGCGTGCGAAACGGCGCCAGCAGTGGAACGGAGGGAAGAATGATGGAACTTCCAGTTTACAACTTGGACGGAGAAAAGGTTGGAACTTACACAGTGCCGGATGAATTGCTTGAAGGCGAGATTAAGATCCCTTTGCTTCACCAAGTCGTAGTTGCTCATCTCGCCAACAAGAGGCAAGGAACTCATTCAACCAAAACTCGCGGCGAAGTTCGTGGTGGTGGGCGAAAACCTTGGTCTCAGAAAGGGACTGGTCGCGCTCGGCAGGGTTCAATCCGAGCGCCCCAGTGGGTTGGTGGCGGCGTGGTGCACGGACCAAAACCACGCGATTACGACCAAAAGGTCAACAAGCGAGTTCGCAAAGCAGCAATAAGGATGGCTTGGATAACTAAGTTGCAGGGAGGACAAGTTTACTTGGTTGAGGGATTGGACGAAATTGAAGCCCCTAAAACTCGGGTCTTCAAAAACTTGCTTGACAAGTTAGGCTTGAGCGAACGGAAGGTTCTAATGCTCCTTCCCGAGAAGAAAGAGGTCGTCTTGAAATCTGCGGACAACCTGTCCAATGTTGACAGGTTGCCAATTTTGCAGCCTTCAACTTACGACTTATTGGTTCACGATGCCATTCTAACCACACCGCAAGCCTTTGATGTGGTCGTGGAAAGGAGGTTGGCAAAGGTCAATGTCAGGTAACCTTGACCGAAACCCGTTCACAATCTTGATTGAACCTGTCGTAACCGAAAAGAGTTTGAGGTTGGCGAGGCTTTACAATCAATACACCTTCAAGGTCAGACTTGACGCAACTAAGCCTGAAATTCGTGAGGCAGTTGAGAAAATTTTCGGCGTCAAAGTGACGAAAGTCAACACGCTGACTGTCAAGCCAAAAAAGCGTGGTGAACGATGGCGTCACATCCGACCCGTAGGGCACACTCCACGGTGGAAGAAAGCCGTTGTCACTGTCGCTAAAGGGCAAACTTTGCCTGTTTATGAAGGATTGCTGTGAAGGTAAGGAGAGTGAATGGTTATGGGCATCAAGAAGGCTAATCCAGTTACACCAGGCTTGAGGCACGCAACCTTCTACGACTTTGAGGAAATCACGAAAGACGAACCCGAAAAGTCCTTGGTGAAGCCGTTGAAGAAACATGCGGGCAGAAACAATCAAGGCAAAATCACAGTTCGCTTTCGCGGTGGAGGCACCAAGCGCCTTTATCGCATCATTGATTTCAAGCGAGACAAGGACGAAATTCCCGCGAAAGTGATCGCCATTGAGTATGACCCTAACCGTTCCACCCGTATCGCTTTGCTTGAATACGCTGATGGTGAACGGCGATACATCCTTTGGCCCGAGGAGTTGAAAGTCGGCGACACTGTAATGTCTGGTCCTGACGCTGACATAAAAGTTGGCAATTGCTTACCACTTGAAAAAATTCCCGACGGCACTGTCATTCACAACATTGAACTGAAACCAGGAAAAGGCGGACAACTTGTCCGCGCTGCCGGAAGTTTCGCAATTCTACTTGCTAAGGAAGGGAAATATGCGACTGTCAAGATGCCTTCGGGAGAAATTCGGCTCATCAACTTAAAGTGTCGGGCGACTATTGGGCGAGTGGGTTTAGCGGAGCATGAACTTATCAGGCTTGGTAAGGCGGGGCGAATGCGCTATCTTGGTCGCCGACCCCATGTTCGCGGCTCAGCGATGAATGTTGATGACCACCCGCACGGCGGTGGTGAAGGTAGAGCACCTGTGGGCATGTCAGCCCCTAAATCGCCTTGGGGTTGGATCACTTTGGGACGAAAGACCAGGAAACCACGAAAAGTATCAGATAAACTCATTGTCAAGCGTCGCCGTGTGGGCTACGGCGACAAGATGGTTTAGTGAGGTGACAGAAGATGGGAAGGTCACTCAAGAAAGGTCCTTACTGTGACCCAAAACTGCTGAGGAAAATTCAAGAGATGAACCGAACAGGTGAAAAGCAGGTCATCAAAACATGGTCTCGCAGGTCAACTATCTTTCCAGAAATGGTAGGACACACTATCGCTGTCTATAACGGTAGGCGTCATGTGCCTGTTTACATCACTGAAGCAATGGTGGGACACAAATTAGGAGAATTTGCTCCTACCCGTATCTTCAGAGGACACGGTGAGGCAAAGGAGAGAGTAGTGCGGGTGAAGTGAGACGAAAATTGAAAGCGAAAAGAAAGTGAGGGAAGCAAAATGGAGCAACAATTGATTGGGACAATCCAAATCGTTGCTCACAGAAAGTATGTCAGGGTTTCGCCGAGAAAAGCGAGAAGGGTTGCCCAAATCATTAAGGGGAAACCTGCCTTACAAGCGTTGAATATGTTGCTTTTGATGCCGCAAAAACCCGCCAGATACTACGCCAAACTTCTCAAGCAGGCTATAGGTAACGCCGTCAACGATTATGAATTGGACGAGAAAAAACTTGTCGTTGTCAACGCGCTTGCAGACAACGGACCAATGTTCAAAAGGTATCGCCCGCGAGCGCGCGGTCGGGTTTACATGGTGCGAAAGAGAACTGCGCACTTGACCGTTATCGTTTCTCCAAAGGAGGAAGAGTGATATGGGGCAGAAGGTTAACCCTATCGGCATCCGTATTGGGATTGTCAAGGAATGGCAAAGCAAATGGTTTTCATCGCGACACTACACCGAGTGGGTTCTTGAGGACATCAAAATCCGTGACCACATCAAAAACAGGTTCAAGCAAGCGGGCATCCCGCGAGTTGAAATTGAGCGGAAAGCAAACACGGTCATTGTGACAGTATACGCTGCTCGTCCGGGAATGCTCATCGGTCTGCGAGGTCGGACTATTGAGCAACTGAGGCAACAGTTGCAGGAACTCACAAAGGGCAAAGAAATTTACATTCATGTTCGGGAAGTTGAAAGACCAGAGTTGGAAGCGCAACTTTTAGCAGAAAGCGTCGTCCAGCAAATAGAGCGCCGAGTCTCGCACAAACGAGCAATGCGACAAGCAGCACTGCGCGCTTTGAATGCCGGTGCTTCGGGAGTGAAAATTATCGTTGCTGGAAGGTTAGGTGGCGCTGAATTGGCACGGGACGAAAAATTGCACATCGGACGAGTTCCCCTCAGCACACTACGAGCGGACATTGACTATGGCTTTGATGAGGCTTGGACGAAATGGGGACGAATTGGAGTCCATGTTTGGCTTTATAGAGGCGAAATTTTGGAGAAGGGGCAAGAACGAATTTTGCTGGCTCAACAAAGGCAACCCGCTCAAGTCGTTGCTGTATCTTCCGAAGAGGAAGAACTGGAAGAGGAAGGAGGCGAATAGTCCCATGTTAATGCCACGACGCCGCAAATTCAGGAAGGAACAAAGAGGAAGGATGAAAGGGAAGGCAACTCGCTGTAACACTGTTGTTTTGGGCGAAGTTGGGTTGCAAGCATTAGAACCTGGTTGGATCACAAACCGCCAAATAGAGGCTGCTCGCATCGCCATTACTAACTTCGTCCGCCGTGCAGCAAAAATTCACATCAGAATTTTCCCACACAAGCCAGCAACCAAAAAACCTTTGGAGAGCAGAATGGGTGGGGGTAAAGGTGACCCAGAGTTTTATGTCGCGGTTGTAAAGCCTGGAACAATCCTGTTTGAAATTAGTGGCATCTCACAAGATTTAGCAATAACTGCACTCCATCGCGCATCATACAAACTACCTGTCAAAACGCAAATTGTCACTAAGGAGGGCAAAGTTGTCCATGTCTAAGCGAACGGAACAATTGGCAAGGTTAAGGCAAATGTCCGATGCAGAATTGGTGCAGGAACTTGAGAACGCATATCGTGAATTGTTCAATCTCAGCCAGCAAAAAGCCATTGGCAAAGGAGTTGTGGAGCGTCCACACCGAATCAGGGAACTCAAAAAGACGATTGCCCGCATTAAAACCCTTTTGAGGGAAAGGGAACTTTTGCGTGTTGGCTATTGAAACCTGCGATTGAATTGAGGTGACAATTATGGAGCAAGTTCGTGGCAAGCGAAAAGTTTTCACGGGAACAGTGGTAAGTGACAAAATGGACAAAACTGTCGTTGTGGCAGTTGAACGGCTTGTCCGACATCCACTTTACAAAAAGGTCATTCGCAAGACAAGCAAGTTCTACGCCCACGATGAGGGCAATGAGTGCAGGGTCGGCGATATTGTTGAAATCATGGAGACCAGACCACTTTCAAAACTGAAGAGATGGAGAGTTGTCAGGATTATTCAACGAGCAAAAGTGCCCATGACTGTCGCTCGCGAGGAAGTGGCTGAGGAAACCGAAGAGCAATTGCTTGAGGAAGTGCTCGCCCCTACCGAGATAAGCGAAATTCAAATTGAGCAGGAATTACAAAGGCAGGAAACTGAGGTCAGTAAACAATCCAGCGAACAAATTTCAGAGGGAGAGAACAATAAGCCTTGAACTCCAAGTTGTTGACATGGAGAGAGCCTTCAATCGTTCTTTGTTTCGCATTGAGGTGGCGAATGAAGTAAGGAGGTGACAGAAAATGACAGCAATGACACCAAACCAGATTCGCAACATCGCTTTGCTTGGAGGTCCTGGCTCAGGGAAAACCAGTCTGGCTGACACTTTCCTTTGGCTGGCTGGGGCAGTTTCAAGGAGGGGTTCGGTTGATCAGGGTAACAGTGTTTTTGACTACGAAGAGGAAGCGAAGAACCGACACCACAGCACGAGTTTGTCCATAGGTCACTGCCTTTGGAAAGGATTTTGGATCAACATCATAGACACTCCAGGGCTTCTGGACTTTTTCGGTGACGCATACGCTGCAGTCAGAGTCGTTGAAGGTGCAATCTTGGTTATTGATGCGACGGTCGGAGTTGAGGCTCAAGTTGAACGAAGTTTCAAATTAATTCGCCGACAAAATTTGCCTTGCATTGCTTTTGTCAACAAGATTGACGATGAAAGGGCGAGTTTTGAAAAAGTGATGAGCGAAATAGAGACGAACTTACAAGTCCGCCCAGTTCCCCTCTGGGTGCTACAGGAAGGCAGCAAAGGCACAGTCATCAATGTCATTAGCGGCGCTGTTGACAATGGTGAACAGGTCATATCAGGCGATGCGTCGTCTGTTCCAGGGGAGTTGAGGGAGAGAGTTATTGAGGCTGTCGCCGAGACCAGTGACGAGTTGCTTGAGAAATATCTTTCCGAAGGGACTTTATCCGAAGAGGAAATTGCCAACGGTCTCAAGCAAGTCGTTATTTCAAGCCCACAAAACTTGCTCGTCTTTTTAGGTTCGGCTAACAAAGGTATTGGTGTTCGCGCCCTTTTGGATGCGGTGGTAAATTTCTTCCCATCACCAGTTGAGATAACCGTCCCAATCCAAACCGACAGCAAAGAGGCAACTTTGAAATCTGACCCTGAGGGGTTGGGTGTTGCTTTTGTCTTCAAACTGTTTGCTGACCCGTATGTAGGAAGGGTGAGTGTTTTCCGAGTTTTCTCTGGCACAATCAAAAGCGACTCAACGGCCATCAATGTCACAACGGGGCGAAAGGAGCGCATTGGTCAATTGATGGTCACTCAAGGGAAAAATTACGAGCCAATTGGTGAAGCCCCAACAGGTGCAATTGCATTGGTTGGCAAACTTGAGAGCACTCGCATTGGTCACACTCTTTGCTCGGAAGGACTGAGTGTTCAAATCCCGCCAATTGAATTTCCTCAAGGTTACACGGAGTTAGCAGTTTACCCTAAGGCTCAGGGAGATGAGGAAAAGATTCTGTCAAGCATACAAAGGCTCGCTGAAGAGGACGGTGTTTTCCGATGGTATCGGCATTCTGAGACTGGTGAAACCATCATCGTCGGCATGGGTGACCAGCACCTTGATGTCATCGTTGAAAAGATGAAGCGAAAGTTTGGAGCAGAAGTTGTGACCAAGTTGCCTAAAATCCCTTACAAAGAAACCATCCGAAAACCAGGCGAAGGCGAAGGTCGCTACATCAAGCAAACAGGTGGAAGAGGTCAGTATGGTGTTGCGAGAATTCGTATTGAGCCACTTGAGCGTGGCGCTGGTTTTGAATTTGTAAACCAAATCACTGGTGGCGTCATACCTTCAAAGTTCATCCCTTCTGTTGAAAAAGGCATCCGTGAAGCAATGCAAAAAGGGATTTTGGCTGGCTACCCTATGGTTGACTTTCAGGTAATCCTCTTTGACGGAAAATACCATGAAGTTGACTCATCTGACTTCGCCTTCCAAATGGCTGGGATTTTGGCGCTTCGCAACACAGCCGAAAAATGTGACCCATACTTGCTTGAGCCGATCATGAAGTTGGAGGTCTTCGTGCCTGAAGAGTTCGTCGGTGACATTATCGGAGACTTGAACGGCAAGCGTGGACATGTTTTAGGAATTGAGCCTGAGGATGGAATGCGGAAAATCACCGCATTGGTTCCCCTCGCAGAAATCCAAAGGTATGCCGCCGACTTGCGTTCCATTACAAGAGGGCGGGGCACTTATCGCGTGGAATTTTCCCATTACGAGGAAGTCCCATCCCATCTGGCTGCGCAAATTATCGCCCAAGCAAAGGCTGAACAGGAGAAGGAGAGGTAACACGGAAACTTTACAAAAAAGGAGCAAGATAGAATGCCCAAAAGCATTAAATTCGGCACTCAAAAAGAATGGGCAGATTTCGTGGACACTCGCGATACATCGTCAATTTGGGAGAAAATGGAAGTTGTTGACAATAAGCAATTCATGTTAAAGACGCCAAAAAGCGGAAATACGCTTAATGCTTAATAAGCGTGCTTTGGAGCAACTCAAGACATTAGCAAAACGGAAAAAATGTCACCTAAGGAGTTATTGCGTCAACATATCTTGGACTGGCTCAGTCATGAGACAACCTGAAATAGCCGAATGGAGGGAACCGACATGATTCAGCCGATGTCCAAATTGAAGGTTGCTGACAATTCTGGAGCAAGGGTTATTCAATGCATTCGCGTTCTTAGAGGTAGAACCCGTTATGGCAGCATTGGCGACATTATCGTTGCTTCTGTTAAAGATGCAATTCCTGGTGCTTCCGTTGAGAAAGGGCAAGTGGTTCGGGCAGTTATTGTCCGAACTGTCAGAGGAATTCGCCGTTCTGACGGAAGTTATGTCCGCTTTGACGAAAATGCAGCCGTTCTCATTGACAAAAACAAAAACCCGATTGGCACGCGAGTTTTCGGTCCTGTTGCCCGAGAATTGAGGGCTGAATTTCTGAAAATCCTTTCCCTTGCACCGGAGGTCGTCTAAAATGGCGAAAAAAGTGAAAGAGCAAAAGCGCTGGAAAATGAACATCAAAAGAGGCGACATGGTTCAAGTTATGTGGGGTAGCGCTTTTTGGCGAGGAAAGAGAGGGCGGGTAATCAAAGTGCTGCCGAAGGAGAACAAAGTCATCATTGAAGGTGTCTATCTTGTCTGGAAACATCAGCGCCCAATGGGACGATTAATGCAGGGGGGAAGAATTCAAAAACCCGCTCCCGTCCCAAGGTCAAAAGTGATGCTGGTTTGTCCCCATTGTGACAAACCAACGAAAATCAAAATGCGCTTCTTGGGTGAGGGAAGGAAAGTCAGGGCTTGTAAGCGCTGCGGCGAAATAGTTGATGCCATCTAATTTGGACGAGGTGAAATTTGATGGCTCGCAAAGAAAAGGATGAAAAAACGGTCACACAAACTTTAGTGGCTGAGGGCGAAAAGTATGTCCCAAGGCTAAAACTTCACTACCTAAACAAAGTTGTGCCGAAACTGATGAAGAGGTTCGGATACAAGAACATCATGCAAGTCCCCCGCATAACCAAGGTGGTTATCAATGTAGGCGTAGGAGAGGGCAAAGAAGACATGAGGGCAATTGAATCTGCTGCCAAGGAAGTTTCCCTTATAACAGGGCAAAAGGCTGTCATTAAACGAGCAAAAAGGGCTATCGCTGGCTTTAGGCTGCGCAAGGGACAACCTATTGCTGTCACTACCACTTTGCGAAGGGATAGAATGTGGGAATTTCTGGACAGGCTAATTAATATCGCTTTACCACGCATCCGTGACTTCAAGGGGCTCTCACCAAAGTCTTTTGACGGGCGAGGAAATTACAACCTCGGCATAACGGAGCAATTGATTTTCCCTGAACTTACTTACGACGACATTTACCGAGTGAGAGGCATGAACATTACCATAGTGACTACTGCCGAAACGGACGAGGAAGCAGCAGCCTTGTTTAGGGAACTGGGATTCCCACTCCGAGAGGAATGATAAAGGAGGGCGAGAGGATGCCGAGAAAATGTCAAATCGTCAAAACATTCATGAAAGAGCCCAAATTCAAAGTCCGCAAAAAGAACCGTTGCCAAAGATGCGGTCGCGGGCGAGCATACATAAGGGACTTCGGACTCTGCCGCATCTGTCTCAGAGAACTTGCAAGCAGAGGTTTGATCTCTGGCGTTAGAAAAGCCAGTTGGTAAAGACATGAAAATCAAGGTTTAGGAGGGAAAGACATGCCAGTTGTAAATGACCCAATCGGTGATATGCTAACGAGAATCAAAAACGCATATCAAGCCCAGCATGAAGAGGTTTGGATGCCTCTTTCAAAGTTCAAAGTCGCTGTCGCTGATGTCTTAAAGCGAGAGGGCTATATCGCCGACTACAAGGTCATTACCGAACAGGATTTGATGAAAGGGTTACAGGTTTTGAATCAAGCCCTTGATCGCAAGGTCCTTTCCTCGTCTCTTCTCAAGAGCCGTGACTTTGACTTAATTGACACCCTTCGCAAACGGGGATTTAACTTAACCCGAGATGTTGAAAGAGCGTTGAGAACCATTAAGCGACTTTTTGACGAGCGTTTGATTGACCACCCGAAAAAGTGGGGCATCCTAAAGCAAGGGATTTTAGTCATCAAGTTGCGCTACCTTGAAGGGCGACCTCCTAAGCCAGCCATCACTACTGTTAAGCGAGTTAGCAAACCGGGGCGACACCTTTACGCCCGTAAGCATAAGATTCCAAGGGTAATGGCTGGTTTGGGGATAGCCATACTTTCAACAAACCAAGGCGTAATGAGCGATAGTGAGGCAAGGCGTAAAGGCATAGGTGGTGAAATCTTGGCGTATGTTTGGTAAACCTTTCCAGCAAAAATGACGGAGGCGAGATGATATGTCAAGAATGGGAAGGAAACCCATACCAATCCCGCAAGGAGTTACTGTTAGCCTTGAAGACCATACGGTAGTCGTCAAAGGACCAAAAGGAGAGTTGCGTCAAACCATTCATCCGCAGATGATTGTCAAGATTGAAAATGGACAAGTAATTGTTGAGAGACCCAACGACCAAAGGCAATTCAGGGCTTTTCATGGGCTTTATCGGTCGCTGATTGCGAACATGGTTGAAGGGGTTACGAAGGGCTTTGAGAAGACCCTTGAGGTTCTCGGTATGGGTTACCGAGTGGAGCAAAAGTCACCAAAACAAATCATCTTAAATGTCGGATACGCTCATATCGTTGTTTTTGACGCACCAGAAGGCATAACTTTGGAAGTCCAACCGCAAACTCCTAATCCGCAAAATGATTACCTTTGTGCCAGAATTATCGTTCGTGGAATTGATAAGGCTTTGGTCGGAAATACTGCTGCCAGAATCCGCTCCATTCGCCCACCCGACCCTTATAAAGGCAAAGGAATTCGCTACGCCAATGAAGTTATCAAACTCAAGGCTGGCAAAGCCACAAAGGGACGAAAATGAATTGAGATTCTTCCAGACAAAAAGTAGTTGGAGGGAATTGGAAGATGGCTGTCAAGTATAAGTCAAGGCAAGAGCGAAGAGTGCAACGCCATTGGAGGATCAGAAAACGGGTTTTGGGAACACCAGAAAGACCGAGACTTTCCGTTTTCAAAAGCCTAAAGCACATTTACGCTCAAATCATTGACGACACAACGGGGAGAACTTTGTGCTCTGCTTCAACTTTGGACAAAGAACTGAAAGGGAAACTCCAAGGGCTCATGAAAACCCAAAAGGCAATTGAGGTAGGCAAGTTAATTGCAAAGCGAGCGCTGGAGTTAGGTATCAAGCAAGTCGCTTTTGACCGAGGCGGTCACAAATATCACGGAAGAGTTAAAGAACTTGCTGATGCCGCAAGGGAGGCAGGGTTGGAGTTTTAACGGGAGGCGAAGCAAATGGGCATCGTCACAAAGCGAATTCGTCTGGTCGGTTCAAGAGGGGAGCATGAAACCGACGGACTTTTTGACACCGGAGCAAGTTACTCGTTCGTAAGGCGAGATGTCGCTGAAAGGTTGGCAACACTTGAGCCTTTACCGCAACCGATGTCTTTTGAGATGGCACAACAAGGTGCAACGGTCACCGCACGGGAACGGGTCGTTCTGGATTTTTGGATTGACGGCTATCGCTTTTCCGATGAGTTTTTGGTGCTTGAAAACCTTGCTGACGAACTCATCATAGGCGCTGCTACGATGCAAAAGTGGCGATTGAAGTTGGACATGGAGCGAGAAGACATCGTCATTGACCCATCAGTCACAAGGTTGCGATTCATTTAACACGAAGGAGGTCAAAGGAATGGAATTGCACGAACACGAAAAATTTGAAGAGCGGATGATTGAAGTCAGTCGCGTTTCGCGAGTTATGGAAGGTGGCAAGAGAATGTCCTTTAGGGCACTCGTTGTCGTTGGAGACAGTCACGGTAGGGTAGGTGCAGCAATTGGCAAAGCGTTAGGTGTCCCTGAAGCAATTCGCAAGGCTTCTGAGAAAGCAAAACGGAATTTAGTCACTGTGCCCATGTTGGGTGATACAATTCCCCATGAAGTTTGGGGTGAAACAAAATCAACAAGGGTTTTGCTCAAACCTGCTGCGCCTGGAACTGGTGTTATTGCAAGCGGACCTGTGCGAGCAGTTTTGGAATTAGCAGGCATCAGAAACATCTTGACCAAAGTTTACGGTTCTCGCAATCCGATAAATGTTGTCCAAGCAACTTTGGATGCCCTTCGGCGATTGCGTTCGCCACATGAAATTGCAAAAATGAGAGGCAAATCTGTTCATGACCTTCCCATACCAATCAAACTTAGGAGGTGGCTTGAAGAACATGCCGAGCAAAAAACTTCTCCAAGTGACCTTGGTTCGTAGCCCTATTGGTTGCCCAAAAGAGCAAAAAGCAACCGTCAAGGCGATGGGACTGAACAAAATTGGCAAAACTGTCACTTTGCCCGATAACTTGTCAGTGCGGGGAATGATTCTCAAAGTTGCCCACCTTGTCCGTTGGAAAGAATTGATGGAAGGAGGTCAGAACTGAAGTGATAGCACTCCACCAACTTAGACCTGCTCAAGGTTCAAAAAAGCCAAGGAAGCGAGTCGGGCGAGGAATTGCTGCAGGGCAGGGAAAAACAGCAGGAAGAGGGACGAAAGGGCAAAAGGCAAGAGAGAATATTTCCCCTTGGTTTGAAGGCGGGCAAACACCACTTTACAAACGAGCCCCAAAGTTGAGGGGCGAGAGCAAAAAGGCTATGCCTGTTGAACCCTTCCGAAACCATTATGCCATTGTCAATGTCAAGCAGTTGGAAGCAAAATTTGATGCAGGAGAAGTCGTAACGCCTGACGAACTCGTTAAGAGACGAATTATTGACGACATTGAAGACGGGGTTAGGATTTTAGGTGAAGGCGAATTAACGAAGCCATTAACCGTTTACGCCCATCACTTTAGTTCGTCCGCCAAAGCAAAGATTGAAGCAGCAGGAGGAAAAGCAGTGGTGATTTAGCCATGATGGTGAGACCAGACCGAGGGAGTAACCTAATTCAAAATTCACTTGCAGCGCTGAAGATACCAGACCTTCAACGCCGCTTCAAGTTTCTTTTGTTCGCTCTCGCTGTTTATGTTTTTGGTTCACATATTACCGTGCCGGGAATAGACACAAGTGGCATTGAACGCTTCTTCACTCAAGGTGCTGGTGCTGGACCGTTCTTCGGTCTCATCAACATGTTCACGGGTGGCGCTTTGCGCAAATTCTCAATTTTCGCCTTGGGTGTTATCCCATACATCAACGGCAGTATCATCGTCCAACTTCTGACAGCAGCCTTCCCCCAATTGGAGGAATGGCGAAAAGAAGGCGAATGGGGCCGCCGCAAACTTGCAAGGCTCACAAGATACTTGACAATCCTGTCCGCTTTATTTCAGGCTTTCGGATACATCCACCTTTTCATGAACACTCCTTTGCCTGGCGGCGGAACAGTTTTGCCACAGGACTTGAGTATTTGGCAGCGGACATGGGCAATTTTGTCAATGATTACTGGCACAGCCTTCTTGATGTGGTTGGGAGAGTTGATAACCGAGAGGGGCATCGGTAACGGCATTTCCATCATCATTTTTGCTGGCATCGTTTTGAGGCTGCCAGGAGAGTTGGCTGGAGTTATTGGAAGTGCTGTGAATGGAGGTGTCCCTTGGGGCAGTGTTATTTTGCTCTTCGCACTTTTCGGTTTCACCCTCATCTTCATCATCTATGTCCAACAGTCGCAAAGGCGTATACCTGTCACTTACACAAGGAGAATGGTCGGTAACAGGCTTGGAAGCGTCACCAGTTATTTGCCGATTCCTGTAAACATCGGTGGCGTCATCCCAATCATTTTTGCTCTGGCTATCGTCAGTTTCCCAGTCACACTGGTTTCCTTCGTCCCAGTTAAGTTCACTGTTCCACTCGTGGGCTGGACTGTTGATATGGTTCAAGTTCGGTCGGTTATTCAGTATTGGTTCACCCCAAGTGGTAGTTGGTTAGGACTGATGCTTTATGGCGTTATGGTCATCATCTTCACCTACTTTTACGCAGCCATCGTTTACCGTCCCGACGAGATATCCGACAACTTGCGCAAATGGGGAGGCGTCATACCAGGCATCCGTCCAGGTCAGCAAACGGTTGAATACATTGACAAGGTTGCCACTCGTATAACTTTTGCTGGCGCTTTATTCCTTGCAATCGTTGCTATGCTGGAATTCCTTGTTCCATCTTGGACGAGGATACCTGAGTCTCAGTTCAGCCTTGTCGGAGGAACTTCCATCCTGATTGCTGTCAGCGTCGCCCTTGAAACGATGAAGCAACTTGAGGCTCAATTGCTGTTGCGCCAGTATGAAACCTTCATCAAATAGCGCACAGCGGTAATGGAGTGAAAGCCTATGGCACAAAGGAAAACAAAGCAAACAACTGAGAACCCTAAAGACATAGTGAGTGGATTTAGGCAGGTCATTCAAGATTTGCTCGTGCCCGAATTGAAAGCGTTGCAAGTTCGCGTTGAAGGTTTGGAAACAGAATTGCGTGAACACAGACGACAAACAGCCGAAGAATTCACTCGTGTCTGGCAATCCTTGACTCAACTTTTTGAAGCCCAACATCATACTCAACTGGTATTGCAGCGAATTCTGGAAAGGCAAGAAGCATCTGAGCGCCGTTACGATGAACAGTTTGAGAGGTTATGGCAGGTTGCAAATCAATTGCTTGAGGAAAACAGACAAATGCAGGCTGCGTTGAGGGAAACGCAAGTGGCGCTTCAGCAAGCAATAGAACGCATAAATGGGATGGAGCAACGCTATGATGAGCAGTTTGAGAGGCTATGGCAAGTGGCGACGCAGTTGCTTGAGGAAAACAAGCAAATGCAGGCTGTGTTGCAAAAAACGGTAGAACGAATTGATGGAATGGAGCGTCGTTACGATGAGCAGTTTGAGAGGCTATGGCAAGTAGCGACGCAGTTGCTTGAGGAGAACAGGCAAATGCAGGCTGTGTTGCAAAAAACGGTAGAACGAATTGATGGGATGGAGCGTCGTTATGATGAGCAGTTTGAGAGGCTATGGCAAGTAGCGACGCAGTTGCTTGAGGAGAACAGGCAAATGCAGGCTGTGTTGCAAAAAACGGTAGAACGAATTGATGGAATGGAGCGTCGTTACGATGAGCAGTTTGAGAGGCTATGGCAAGTAGCGACGCAGTTGCTTGAGGAAAACAAGCAAATGCAGGCTGTGTTGCAAAAAACGGTAGAACGAATTGATGGAATGGAGCGTCGTTACGATGAGCAGTTTGAGAGGCTATGGCAAGTAGCGACGCAATTACTTGAAGAAAACAGGCAAATGCAAGTAGCGTTAAGGGAGACACAAGCAGCACTTCAACAAACAATTGAGCGCATGGACAGGACGGAGCAAAGATACGATGAGCGGTTTGCTGAGATTCAAGAGACTCAGAGGTTGCTTGTTGAAACGAGCCGAGAAACGCAATTGACTTTGCAGCAAATTTTGAGTCGTTTAGATGTCAGCGATGAGTTAAAAGAGACGAAAACGAAACAGCAAGTGGTAGAGGAGCGGACAGGGCATTTGGAAGAAGAAGTAAAGCAGTTGAGGGAATTGATTCATTTGCTTTTGCGCCATAGCGGAATTTCGCTGCCACCATCTCCTTAAGGGTTAAGCAGCCAAACGCACTCGTGCCCGGAGGGATTTACCGAGTGTCAGGGGAAAAAGAAATCATCGTTTTGCTTGGTCCTCCTGGTGTAGGGAAAGGAACTCAAGGGCAAAGATGGGCTGAAGAGAATGGTTGGCGTTACGCTGCAACTGGTGACCTTTTAAGGGAAGCGGTTCAAAAACAGACGCCACTTGGCATCCAAGCAAAAACCTACATAGAAAAAGGTTTGCTCGTTCCAGATGAAGTGATGCACGGAATCGTTGAGGAAGTCCTTCAAAGTGCGGACAGACCATTGCTTTTAGACGGCTACCCGCGCACTCTCGCGCAAGCACAAGTATTGGACGAAATGACTCAACGGTTAGGTTGGAAGGTGAAGGCAGCGGTTTTGCTGACCTTGAACGATGACGAAATTGTTGAGCGTTTGTCTTCAAGAAGGATCTGCCCAAATTGTCAAGCGATTTACAATCTTAAGTCCAAGCCACCGCGAAACGACGAAATTTGTGATGAATGCGGGACGAAATTGATTCAGCGGGATGATGATAAGCCTGAAGTTATCCGAAAGCGTTTGTCCGTTTACCGAGAGCAAACTGCGCCAGTTTTAGATTACTACCGAGCAAAAAGGATTTTGAAAGAAGTTTGCTCTTCTGGGACAACCGAAGAAGTTTACCAGCGGTTGAAGAAGGTGAATGTGGGATGAGCAAAACTGTGACAGAAACGAAAAGGCGACCGCCGCTCATCTTGAAATCGCCAGATGAGATAGCCAGGATGAGGGAAGCAGGAATCATAGCATATCATGCTTTGAAAGCAGCAAAGGAAGCAGTTCAAAATGGTGTTACGCCGATGGAGTTAGATGCCATTGCTGAGTCAGTCATTCGGAAAATGGGAGGCGTTCCTTCCTTCAAAGGTTACCGAGACTATCCAGCATCAACTTGTATTGCCGTCAACGATGCTGTCGTCCACGCAATCCCGACTAACCGAAGACTTGAGGAAGGTGACATCCTTGGCATAGACTTAGGTGTGTTTTACAAGGGCGTCCATGTTGACACAGGCATAACGGTCGGGGTTGGAAGAATTAGTCCTTTGGCTCGCAAACTCTTGATGGTTACATCCAAAGCCCTTTACAAAGGCATAGAGCAAGCAAGGGCGGGAAACACTGTTTGGGACATCGCTGCAGCAATTCAAGATTGGGTTGAAAGTCACGGCTTTTCTGTCGTCCGAGAACTCGTTGGGCACGGTGTAGGAAGATACTTGCACGAAGCGCCTGAAATTCCCAATTTCACTGAACCGAGATTAAAACGCATCCTTCTCGTGCCGGGCATGACCTTCGCCATTGAGCCGATGGTGACATCTGGCGATTTTCGTGTTAAAGTTTTGGCGGACAAATGGACGGTCGTGACAGCGGATGGAAGTTTGGCAGCCCAGTTTGAACACACAGTCGCAATCTCTCAAGATGGCGAGCCCATCATCCTGACATTGGGACCCAATGGGGAGGACGACCTTTGGCGGGTTAAATATTGACAGAATTTTGCCGAAAATTGTTGGGAGGCTTGAAAGAAAATGCCAAAAGAGCAAACAATTGAAGTTGAGGGAACAGTAAAAGAAGCGCTGCCAAACGCAACTTTCAAAGTGGTTTTGGATAACGGTCGTGAAGTCATTGCCCATGTCTCTGGGCGAATGAGAGTTCATTTCATTCGCATCGTTCCTGGTGACCGAGTTAAGGTTGAAATTTCGCCATACGACCCGATGAGAGGACGAATCGTTTACCGAATACGCTAACGAAGGAAAATCCAAATTTCACTTTGAGGTGGAAAGCCATGAAAGTGAGAGCATCTGTCAAAAAGATGTGCGACAAGTGCAAAATTATCCGAAGAAGAGGTCGCATTTATGTCATCTGTGAGCGTCCAAAACACAAACAAAGGCAAGGCAAGTGAGGTGACTTGAAAAAATGGCAAGAATCGCCGGCGTGGAAATCCCTGACAACAAAAGGTTGTTTATTGGCTTGACTTACATTTACGGGATAGGGCGAACTCTCGCCATTAAAGCCTGTGAGGCTGTCGGAATTGACCCGATGAGGAAATTGAGTGAGTTAAGTGACGAGGAATTGGCTCACTTGCGTGACTACATTGAGCGCAATTACAAAGTTGAAGGCGACTTGAGGCGAGAAATAGCCGAGAACATAAAGCGCCTAATTGACATCAAGTGCTATCGTGGCTTGAGGCACATATCTGGTTTGCCTGTTCGTGGTCAGAGAACACGCTCCAATGCTCGGACAAGAAAAGGTCCACGAAAAACTGTCGGAACGAAGAAAGGTAAGCGCTCTAAGAAGAAGGGTTAAGCCCCAATATCTGCTTTGGCAATTCAGCATGAACATTGTCAAACCATCGTGGCATACTTTGGCGATGCATTAATGGAGGTGTAAAAAATCAATGGCTCAAAAGCGGTCAGCAAGGAGAGGGCAAAAAAGGCGCCGAGAGAAAAAAGTTATCACTCACGCTATTGCTCACATCCAATCAACTTACAACAACACGATAGTGACCATCACTGACCCACAAGGGAACGCACTTGTTTGGGCAAGTGGTGGGACAGTTGGGCTTAAAGGCACTAAGAAGGGAACTCCATACGCTGCCCAATTGGCTGCCCAAACGGCTGGCAAGAAAGCACTGGATGCTGGCGTGAAGAAGTTGGACATACTTGTCAAAGGTCCAGGTCCAGGACGGGATACAGCCGTTAGGGCTCTTCAAGCGTTGGGGTTTGAGATTGGCACTATCAAAGACATAACTCCAACACCTCACAACGGTTGCCGACCGGCTGGACGAAGGCGAGTTTGAAACTCTCAAAGGAGGCGAAAGAACTCATGGGTCGCTACATCGGTGCTGTTTGCCGAATATGCCGAAGGGAAGGCACCAAGTTATTCTTGAAAGGCGAAAAGTGCCTGACAAAATGCATTCTTGACAAAAGGCGGAAACCGCCAGGACAACACGGTGAATTAAGGCGAAAATTGACCGAGTATGGCAAGCGGTTGAGAGAGAAGCAAAAAATTAGGCGCATCTACAATGTCCGTGAGGAGCAATTCGTCAGATATTTTGAGATGGCAACAAAGATGCCGGGCAACACAGGAGAGAACTTCCTTCAAATCCTTGAGAGAAGGCTTGACAATGTTGTTTACCGACTGGGATTTGCCCTTTCACGCAATCACGCTCGGCAACTTATAACTCATGGTCACATTTTGGTCAATGGGCGAACTGTTGACATCCCTTCCTATTTGGTTGATGTTGGCGATGTCATCAGCGTCAAAGAAGGAATGCATGAAAACCCTGACATCCAAAGGTCGTTGGAGATTAGAGGCGATTGGACAGTTCCTTCATGGTTGAGCCGAGATGCCGAAAACTTCACGGGGCGGGTGATTGCCTTCCCCACCCGTGACCAAATTGATGCCCCTGTAGATGAGAACTTAGTCGTAGAGTTCTACTCACGATGAAGAAGTTCACTTGCCATAAGCCCAATTGCAGGATTTTTATTCCTGCAAACTCAAGGGTTTGACGCTTGTTGAAATGGAGGCGATTAGATTATGATGACGATGGAAAGGATATTGTCCATGCCGCAAATCCGTGAATTAGTCCGTGAGGCTCGTTATGCGAAATACGAAATTATGCCTTTGGAGCCGGGCATGGGCACAACTCTCGGAAATGCTTTGAGGAGAACTTTACTTAACGATATTTTGGGAGCAGCGATAACCGAGGTTTGGATTGATGGTGTGTCTCACGAATACACAACCATAGCAGGCGTCAAAGAGGATGTAGTGGAAATAATCTTGAACCTGAAGGAAATCGCTATCAGAACTTTGCCGACCATTAACCCAAGAATTCCTTACACAGCAAGAATTCAAGTTCGCGGCGAAGGTGAAGTCACTGGTGCTGACATTCAAATGCCTTATGGTTTTGAAGTTGCCAACCCTGAGGCTCATATCGCAACACTGACCGATAGTAAGGCTTATTTGGACATGCAGTTAACAATCAGAGTAGGCAAAGGCTATTTGCCCCTTGATCGGATTGACAGGTCAAAATTGCCATTGGGCACTATCCCTATTGATGCCATTTTCTCACCAGTCAAAAAGGTTAACTTCATCGTTGAACCCACCCGTGTTGGCATCCGCAGCGACTATGATAGACTGATTTTGGAACTTTGGACTAACGGCGCAATTGAACCTGAGCAAGCCATTGTTGAGGCTACACAATTGCTTATGGAACACTTGCGCCTGTTTCAACCCCTCGGCATGGCAAGACAGTTTTTCTTGCAAGAACTGGGTGTGGAAGAGGTCGGAGTTGCTCTTTCAGGCGAACCTATAGAGCGACTTGATTTGCCCACGAGAATTGTAAATGTCTTGCGCCGAAACGGTATCACCACTATTCAGGAACTTACAAGTTACACCCGCGAAGAGTTGCTGGAGCGAGTTTCTGGTTTGGGTGAGCAGTCTTTGCAACTGATAGAAGAGAAGTTGAACGAACTTGGACATCGCTTCCGTGAGGAATGGGGTGAGTGAAACCATGCGTCACAAAAAGGACCACAAATTGCTCGGTCGTTTCCCGTCGCACCGAAAGTCTATGCTGAAAAACTTGATGGCTTCTCTTTTCCTTCATGAAAAGATTGAGACGACATACACTCGTGCCAAAGAGGCACAAAGGCTCGCTGAGAAACTCATCACTATCGCAAAAGAAGATACTGTTTCTGCCCGCCGTTTAGTTGCCGAGTATGTCCCCAACCCTTTGCGCAGGCAAGTTGTGACTAAGTTGTTCCGAGAAATTGCACCACGCTACAAAGACCGAAACGGTGGCTACACGAGGGTCGTCAAGGCAGGAATAAGGCAAGGTGACGCAGCACAAGAAGCGGTTCTAATGCTGGTGGAGTGAGTGGGAAGTTAAGCCCAAAACGCTTCAAACTTGCAACGCTCATGAGGCACATCAAATTGGTCATCGGCTATGATGGCAAAGACTTTCATGGGTTTCAAAGGCAAAAAGGCTTAAGAACCGTTCAAGAGGAACTTGAAAGCACCTTGACAATTCTTTTAGGGCATCCAGTTAGTGTAAAATCAGCGGGACGAACTGATGCTGGCGTCCATGCTGAAGGGCAAGTGGTGAGTTTTTGGACAAATTGCCCAATACCGACTGACCGTTTCCCTTTAGCCCTGAACTCGCTTTTGCCATCTGACATCGTTGTGAAGAGAGCAAGGGAAGTCGGACAGAATTTTCACCCAAGGTTTGATGCAACCAGCAGAGTTTATCGCTACCTGATTGACAACAGACCAACACCATCAATTTTGCTGAAAAGATATGCATGGCACATCCCCAAACCGTTGGACATAGCCTCAATGCGCCAAGCAGCAAATTATCTTGTCGGAGTTCATGACTTTGCTTCTTTCCATGCCAGTGGCAGTGACTTGGGTTCTACGGTCAGGGAGATGAAGCGAATTACCGTTGTCAAACGCGACGGTGTCATTGCAATCACGATGGAAGCAAACGCTTTCCTTTACCACATGGCTCGCATCATTGTCGGGACGCTGGTTGAAATCGGATTGGGGAGAAGGAAGCCCGAAGATATGGAGGCTATCCTTAAAGCCCGTGACAGGACAGTAGCAGGGAAAACTGCACCGCCACACGGATTGTGTTTGATGCAGGTGAAATACGAGAGAAGGAAGGGCAACGATTATGGCTCAGAGGAAGAAGAAGCAAGTTGACAACCCGAAAAGTTTTGTGGAAGGGCTAAGGCAGGTTATTCAAGACTTGCTTGTGCCTGAATTGAAAGCAATTCAGGTGACTTTGCAACATCACGGCGAACTTATCCAGAATTTACAACGGCAAATGGAGACAATGCAGCGACAAAACGATGAGCGGTTTGCCGCTTTGCAGCAGCAAATGGATAAGCGGTTTGCCGCTTTGCAGGGGCAAATGGACGAACGGTTTGCTGATGTGCAAAGGCAGATGGACGAACGGTTTACCGCTTTGCAGCAGCAAATGGATGAGCGGTTTGCCGCTTTGCAGCAGCAAATTGTTGCCTTTCAGCAACAAACGGCGGAAGAATTTTCAAAAGTCTGGCAGGCTATCACGGAGTTATTGGAAGCCCAAAGACACACTCAAATGGGTTTGCAGCGGGTTTTGGACCGCTTGGATGTAACCGAGATGATCAAAGAGACGCAAACAAGGCAGAAAGTTGTTGAAGCCCAGACAGAGCAATTGAGAGAGGAAGTTGCCCATTTGAGGCGATTATTGGAAATGGCGATGCAACAAAGAGGAATTCAACCGACAACACCGTAAAGGGGGAAGTTTGGTCATGGCGAACAAAACGACTTGGATCAACCCGAAAACTGTTGAGCGAAGATGGTGGGTCGTTGATGCGGAAGGCAAAATTTTGGGACGGCTCGCCAGCGAGATCGCTCGCATTTTGATGGGCAAGCACAAACCACAATGGCAACCCAATCTGGACATAGGTGATTTCGTTATCGTCGTCAACGCTGAGAAAGTGAAATTGACAGGCAAAAAGTTGGAACAAAAATTCCACTACCGTCACTCAGGACGGTTGGGTAACCTGAGGGCTTACAGTTACCGATGGATGCTGGAACATCGCCCCGAACGAGTCATTGAACTGGCAGTTTCAAAAATGTTACCTAAAAACAGACTGAGGGCACGAATGCTTAAGCACTTGAGGGTCTATCGTGGTCCAAACCATCCTCATCAAGCGCAAAACCCGAAACCTCTTGAATTGACAAAATCAAGAGTTCCCGTGCCCACAGAGGAAAAATGAAACCGACAAGTATGTTAGGAGGTGTTGAAAAGCATGGAGCAGCAGTCTCCAGAAACCGAATTCAAAGCGGGCGAGATTGAACAACCGAATGAAACCGAGGCGGAAGGAAAAGCAGAGAGCCAAGTTGAAGCCTCTGGGACTGAGATGGCATCTGCTGAGCCATTTTTGTCCATGCCGTTGCATACTGAACCTGTCAGGAAACGGGAGGGCAAGATTGACATTACTCCCAAAGGTGAAATCCGCTTTTACGCTACTGGTCGCAGGAAAGAATCCGTTGCAAGAGTTTGGCTAATCCCAGGTGGCACAGGTCAAATCATTGTCAACAATCGTCCTCTGTTGGACTATGTAACCCGCGTCTCGCTCTACGAGGAAGTTATTGAGCCGTTGAGGGTGACCAATACTCTTGGGATGTTTGATGTTATGGCAACAGCAAAAGGTGGAGGTTTGAATGGGCAAGCAGGGGCATTGCGTCACGGCATAGCAAAAGCACTCACCGTTTGGAACGAAAAATTGAGACCATTCTTGCGCCAATACGGATTTTTGACGAGAGACCCCAGAGCGAAAGAGCGCAAAAAATATGGGCATAAGCGGGCAAGACGAGGTTTTCAGTTCAGGAAGCGATAAGTCAGGTGAATGAAACAGCATCCCGCTTCTAAAGGCGAAGACCAATGGAGCGAAGAACTCTTGCCTTTGACCCACTTAAACTTTGCTCGGTTGGAACAGTCAGAAAATTGCTGCTTGAAAGCAGGATTAGACCATCAAAGGCAATGGGTCAAAGTTTCATCGTCAACAAGCCAGCCCTTGAGAGAATTGTCAATGCTGCGGAGTTGAAACCTGATGAAGGTGCCTTTGAAGTTGGTGCTGGCTTAGGAGCATTGACAGCCACTTTGGCTCAAAAGAGCCATGTCGTCATTTCGCTGGAGAAAGACAGGCGATTGTTTTCATTGGCTCAGTCTTTACTGTCATCGCTCACAAATGTTTTTTTGCTCTGCGAAGATGCTTTGACTGCTAATTGGGAAGGTCTGCTCAAAGCACACGAAAATGTTAGTCGCTGGAAGTTCGTCAGCAACCTTCCTTACTCAATAAGCAAACCTCTTTTGATGCAACTCCTCAAGAAGCGACACCTTTTTGGATTGGCAGTTGTGACTGTTCAAAGGGAGGTCGCCCAACGCCTTGTCGCTAAGCCAAACGAAGATTATTACAGCATTCTGAGTGTCGCAACCCAACTTTACGCTGAACCCTTCATCCTTTTCAACCTCCCACCAACGAGTTTTTATCCTGAACCTGAAGTTTGGTCATCGGTCGTCAAATTGAGGTTTTTGCCAAATCCGAGAGTTGAAGTTTCCGATGAAGGCTGGTTTTTCAAAGTTTCTGAGGCGGTCTTGATGCAAAGGCGCAAAACGCTCGTCAATGCCTTACATATCCGCTTCGGGCTTGAAAAAGGTTTGCTTAGAGAATTGCTGCGAAGTTGCAACATAGACCCAGAAAGGCGAGGCGAGACTTTAACTTTGCGAGAACTGGCTCAGTTGGCGGAAAGTTTGAAGCAATTGGTGTCACAAGTTTGTAGCGCTAACTGAGCATAAAACCCATCTTGAAAGCCCAACCCTGAACATTGGCAAGATTTCATGGCATCTTTACTTGTCGGGACGAAGGGGACACCTGCTAAAGGGGAGGTGCCCTTTCGTGGAAGAGCATGTCAACGGAGAAAGGTTGAAAGGATGGCTTGACGCATTCGTGCTCTATTTGCGAACTGAACGGGGTTTGCTTGAAAGTTCCGTTAAGACCTATGCTAACGACTTGCAAAATTACCTTGAATTTCTCGCACGAAGAGGAATTAAGCCAGACCAAGTAGGCACAGAGGCAGTAGTTAACTATTTGGCTTGGCTTCAAAGTCAAAACTTGTCAGCAGCAACCATTAACCGACGATTGACCATCGTTAGAGTTTTTCATCGCTTCATATTGCGAGAGGGTTTGGCTTCTCGTGACCCAACTTTGCACTTGCTTTCACCTAAGCATCAGCAACCCTTGCCCCAATTTTTGAGCGTTTCAGAAGTCACAACTTTGCTTGACCAATTGGGCAAACTCGTTGATTCCGCATCGGGCAAGAATTTGCCTTTGCTCTTGCGTGATTATGCGATGCTTGAGTTGCTTTACGCGACGGGCATTCGTGTGGGTGAATTAGTTGCCCTTAGGGTTGAAAGCCTTAACCTTGAAACGGGGTTCGTTCGTGTTTACGGGAAAGGTGGAAAGGAGAGACTTGTTCCGTTGGGAAGTGCAGCCATTAATGCTTTGCGCCGATACTTGACCGAAAGTCGTCCCATCCTTGACCGAGGTAACGGTAGTCCTTTCCTCTTCCTCAGCAGGAGAGGTCAAGGCTTAAAGCGAGAGACAGTCATACGATTGGTTAAGCGATACACAAACTTGTTTTTGAACCGCAGATTATCGCCGCACAAAATTCGCCATTCATTCGCCACCCATTTGCTTCAAGGCGGTGCCGATTTGCGAAGCATTCAGGAGTTACTTGGTCACTCCCGCATCACAACTACTCAGCGATACACTCATTTGGTAACACCGCAAATTCGCCAAACTTACATCAGCGCCCATCCGAGAGCAAGGGAGAAAATAGGCAAAACTTAACTCATTGCCGATGCTCAAACTCATTCTGCCCCAGGAAGATGCATTGGCATGACGACATAAAGCCAACGGTCGTCATTAACGGGTTGCCAAAGTGCTGCTTGGTTTGGCTCTTGGAATTTGGCGTTAACTTCGCCTGACCGAAGGGTGCTCAAAAACTCCATCAGGTAAGGATGCTGGAAAGCGATGGTGTAGGGTTGTGGCGGACTTGAAATCCATTCAACACTCACTGCCTCTTTTCCAACTTCCTCGTAATTGCCCATCTCAATATCAACGGCAACAATTTCAACCAGAGAAGGTTCAGAAACAAGCCTCAAAATGACCCGCAAAGGTTGACGGCGAGTGGCTGGTCGGAAGACTGTCATTCGGCGCAGGGCGGGCAAAATATCCTCAACTTTCAACTTGACTTGATGCAAAAACTGCTGCGGGATAACCCTTCGGTAGTTGGCATAAGTTCCTGCAAGTGCCGTCATCAGAATACGCCACTGGTCATCGCTGAATTCAGCAAGAGTGTTGTCTTCGCTGATTCGCCATTTGATGATTGCGGTTTTCTCAAGGAGTGGCAAAAGAATTTTCAGAGCCGATGTTGGAAGTGTGATGTTCATGGTCGGTAAGTTCTCATCGTCAAGCCTGAAAAGAGCAAGCCTGTGAGTGTCTGTTGCAACGATGTCAAGGAACTGGTCACCTTCGTCTTTGCGGAAGTGGACGCCAGTGAAAACGCCCATAGTCGGATCAGAAGAAGGGGCAAAAATCACCTTTCTTAGCGCCTCCGCCAACTTGCGACCGTTGATTTGAATTGGCTCTCGCATCTGAACTTCTTCTGGTGGGACAGGAAATTCCTCTGCTGGCAAAACGGGCAATTTGTATTCGCTTCCGTCAAATTTCATCGTCATCCTGCCCGCCATTTCAAGTTCCGATGGCGCTTCCAGTTCAACATTGGAAGTTATGCCCGCCACCAACGACCTCCATTCTTTACCAGCGACAGCGATTTGACCTGCTTCTTCAACTTCAGCAGCAATTGTCCACTCAAGCCACAAAGTCAGGTTAGTGCTTGCCATCCTTAAGGTGTTGTCATCACGGGCGTCAAGCAGAATGTATGACAGGATAGGCAAAGTTGAACGGGCACTGCTCGTCGCTGCAGCGAGAAAACGAGCCGCTTCATCCAAAGGGCTACCAGCGACAACACACTTCATAGACCACAACCCCCCTTAGCAGTGATTGTTGAGCGTTAAGTAGCGCTTCAATTTATTTTAAGGCGGCAAGAGCAAAATTTCGGTTGGCATTAGATTTTTCAAGGCAAATGATTGCTACCGAGATTTTGCTAAAGAGCGTTCCGAGAAGATGCTTTTGAGTGAACCGACAACCTTATCAAGGGGTTCACTCCACTGCTCACTTTTCTGCATATCGCGAACCGTGACGATTTTGCCCTTCATTTCGTCTTCTCCCAAAATGAGCACAAACTTTGCTCCAAGTTTGTCGGCATATCTCATTTGCGCCTTCAAACTCCTGCCAAAGTAATCTCGGTCAACCCTGATGCCTTCCCTTCTGAGTTCATAAAGCAACTTTTGCGCCAAGTTCTCGGCGACAGGTGAAGCGATAGCGATAAAAGCATCAACCGTTGCATCCATCGGTTTCGGTTGTGAGTTTGCCTCTCTGACCAACAAAACCCGCTCAATGCCACATCCAAAACCGACCCCAGGTGTCGGTTCGCCTCCGAGTTCGGAAATCAAACCGTCATATCGCCCACCACCTAAAACAGTGCTTTGAGCACCCAACTTGGGATGCACAAACTCAAAAACTGTCCGTGTGTAGTAATCAAGCCCGCGAACCAGCCGACCGTTTAACTCGTAAGAAACGCCAAGTTCGTTCAAACTTCTTTTCACCAAATCAAAATGCTCACTGCATTCTCGGCAAAGAAACTCAAAGGAAACAGGAGCATCTTTAACAATCGCTTGGCAACTTTCCTCCTTGCAATCAAGCACGCGCAACGGGTTGATTTTCAAGCGGCGTTGACAATCCTCACAAAGTTCATTTTCGCGAGATTGCAAGTAGTCAATCAAGGCTTGCCTATACCTTGGGCGACAGTTTTCTTTCAAGCAACCTATTGAGTTCAAATTGATGACGAAACCTCCAGCACCGATGCAGTTTAGGAAGTCAAATCCGAGAGCAATAACTTCAACATCCAAAAAAGGGCTTGGCGAGCCTATGGCTTCAACGCCGCATTGGTGATGCTGGCGCAACCTTCCCGCTTGCGGTCGCTCGTAACGAAATATGGGTGCGATGTAAAAGACTTTGACCAGCGGAAATTGCTGCAATAAGCCGTGCTCAAGCAAAGAGCGAGCCACAGGTGCAGTTCCTTCAGGTCTCAAGACCCACCGCTCATCCTCCCTGACTTGGTGAAGAGAGCCATAAGGCATAACGGCAAACATCTGCTTTTGCACAATGTCAGAAGTCTCGCCAACGGTGCGTTCAAAAAGCCCCAAGTCTTCAAAAGCAGGAGTGCGAATTTCACGGTAACCGTATCGGGCACACCATTGGCGAAAAGTTTCCTCAACCAAAAGCCATTCGGTAATTTCTTCAGGCAAAATGTCTTTCGTCCCTCGCGGCGCTTTGAACTTCAAAGCCATTCGTCAATTCACCTCGTTAAGTGCCCGTTTTAACCCTTGTAGGCGTGAGTGAGCGAAATTAAGCAAATTCGGTTGCCTACCTTCCCGCTTAATTTGCTACGATTGACGCTCAAGGACGAATTTTGCGAGTGCCCTAAGCAAATTCGCTTCGTTGCCAAAAATTGCCAAAGCATCAATGGCTCGCTCAACTGCTTCGTTTGCTAACTGCCTTGATTTTTCAAACCCGAAAACCATTGGGTAGGTCAGTTTCTTTTGCTGCTTATCTTTACCGAGACTTTTCCCTAACTTTTCTGGGTCTCCGATTTCGTCCAAAATGTCATCGGTTATTTGGAACGCCAAACCGAGCCAATAGCCAAAGTTTTTAAGGGCATCAATTTCCTCATCGCTTGCATTGCCGATTAAACCGCCGATGATGCAGCACCCTTGCATCAAAGCAGCCGTTTTTCGTTCGTGAATGAGCAGAACTTTTTCTGGTGACCTATCGGAGTAGCCTTGAGCTTGTTCTGTTATGTCAAGGGCTTGACCGCCGACAAGCCATTTTGAGCCAGCCAAATGAGCGAGAGCAGCAATGCATTTTAACGCAATTTCTGCAGGCACACCCCGCTCTGGCAACTTTGTCGCCAGCAACTCAAAAGCGAGAGTTTGCAAAGCGTCGCCACAAAGCACAGCCATCCCCTCACCGAAAACCTTGTGGCAAGTTGGCTTACCGCGACGAAGGTCATCGTTATCCATTGAAGGCAAATCATCATGGACGAGGGTGTATGTGTGCAAAACTTCAACGGCGCAGGCTGCCGGCAACGCTTTATCCTCATCGCCACCAACAACTTTGCAACTTTCAAGCACCAGAAAAGGTCGCAACCTCTTGCCTCCAGCGAAAACGCTGTATCTCATCGCCTGATGAAGCACCGACGGAATTTCTTCTTCCTTCGGCATCCATTCATCCAAAGCAGCATCAACTTTTTGGCGACAATCATCCAAACGGTGCATCAGTTCTGCAATTTCGGTTGAAACTTTCACATCGTTCACCTCTTCCGTATTCCAGCACCTCTCTGGCTGGTGGCAGGATTTGAGTTCAATTCTTGTCAGCAGCGAATAAATTTGTGCCTTACAATTCCCCTTCAAAATCCTTGACCTCAATTCTACCGTTTTCGGCGAGTGTCACCATTTTGATGCGCTTCTCAGCCTCGTTAAGTTTTTGCTCACAAAATTGCCTAAGCCTTTGACCCTCCCCGTAGAGCCTAACGGTTTCTTCAAGGGACAACTCGCCTGACTCAAGCAACCTCACGATCTCCTCAAGGCGAGCCATTGCCTGTTCAAAAGTCAAAGTCTCTTCAGGTTCAGATGTCGGTTCTATTGGCAGTTTCGTCACTTTTCATCACCTCGTCAACGGTTACCTTAAGTTTGCCGTCCGCAAGAATCACTTCCACTTGCTGTTCCGCAGCGAAATGGCTGGTTCGGGTCAAAACCCGCCCTGTGTTTGGGTCGCAGACGAGGGCATAACCTCGCTGCAAAACTGCAAATGGGCTTAAGGCTTCCAACTTGCCCGAAAGTATCTCCACCTTGCGTCGTCGCTGATTTAACACAAATTCGGCGAATGAACGAATGGCGTCGGCATATCGGCTTAATCGTTCTCGCCATTGAGTTAGCCGAGCCTGCGGGCTGCAACTGGTGAGGCGATGCGAAAGTTCCAAAAGTTGCCTCCGCTTTTGGGCAAGTGAGTTTTGAGTCAGTGCTTCAAGTCTAACGCTAAACCTGTCAACATCTTGCCTGAAATCGGCGAGCAAACTTAATGGGTCAGTGAAAAACCTTCTTTCACTCAAACGCCTCCAATACTCACGGAACTGCCTTAGCCTGTTTCCGACAGCCTGTTTAAGCCTAATTTCAAGTTGCCATAGCCTCTCAAGCAAATCTTGCCTGTTTGGGACGACCATTTGGGCTGCGGCGGTAGGTGTAGGTGCTCTGACATCAGCGGCGGAATCTGTCAATGTGGAGTCAACTTCGTGACCGACAGCACTGACCGTCGGGATTTGAGATTCGGCGATGGCTCTGACGACGATTTCCTCGTTGAACGCCCATAAATCTTCAATTGACCCACCACCCCGCCCAATGATAAGGACATCAATCTTGCCGACAATTCTCTCAACTTCTTCTGAATTTGCCAAAGCGATGGCTTTGACAAGTGAGTTGGGTGCATCCTCACCTTGAACTAACGATGGGAACAAGATGATTTCAACGCCAGAATGTCGCTCTCGCACAATCCGAACGATATCGCGGATGGCTGCTCCATCTGGTGAAGTAATGACACCAATTCGGTGAGGGAAGAAAGGTAACCTTCGTTTTCGCTCAGGGGCGAACAAACCTTCAGCCTCAAGTTTCCTCTTCGTTTCCTCATACTTCTGCTGCCAGTAACCTTTGTCAATTTCGCGGATGATCGTGTAGGCATCAATTTGGAACTCGGCTGTGAACTTTCCGTCCCTTCTTGAACCTCGTATGCTTCCCAGCACCAAAACTTTTTCACCTTCATTTGGCGTTTCCCTCAACTTGGCGAGCCTTTCCTTCCACATCACGACACCTATTTGGCTTTGCTCATCTTTAAGGGTAAAGTAAGCATGCCCGCTCTGTGAAACACGCCAACCTGAAATTTCTCCCCGAACCCAAACCCGCTGAAGGAGATTGTCTCCGTGAACCAATTGACGCAAATAATTGGTGATTTCAGTTACCGACACAGGCTCACCTTGCTCTATGCGCATAGCGAATTCAAGCCAACTTTTTTCAACACTTTCAAGCCCAAAATCCATGCATCTTTTCACCCCCAAAACACATTTTGACGCCTTCGCAAATGCTTTGCACACCTTTGCAAAGCACTCGCTCTGGTCGCTATCTTACCCGATGTCGGAGTGCATGCTATAATTTAAGCGCCGTCAAAACAGGGTTCATAAAAACTTCATGTAGGAGGTGCATTACAATGTTGCGACATGGGTTTACCTTGATTGAATTGCTGGTTGTGATCGCGATAATTGCGATCTTGGCAGCAATTCTGTTTCCTGTGTTTGCTCAAGCACGGGAAAAGGCTCGTCAGAGCCAATGCACAAGCAATAACCGAAACATCATTATGGCGACTCAACAGTATCTCCAAGACTACGATGAGCGCTTTCCTTTCTGGCGGACGCCTTGTTGGGTTGGCGGTCCAGCGAACATGTATGCTCCGCCTATCCCAATTGTTCAAGAACCTTACGTCAAAAACAAGCAAATTTACAAATGCCCAAGCACTGGTCGTGATTGGAGTTGGCCACTTGCATGTGCTGGTGACAATCCTCAAGACAACATCAACAAAGGTTGGTGGGTTTGTCATGGTGCTTACGGAATAGCGGTAAATCGCCTTGACTGGATCATCTTCACCAGTTATGGTTACAACGAGTGGGTTCAAAACGATATTGACGCTTACACTCGCTTATCGCGAATCCGTAACCCTGCTGAATTTGTAATATGGGGTGATTCCGAAACCGCTTTCTTCACCCCTTGGGGCATGGGAAACAACTGGGGCGTGACAACCCAAGGTCATGTTGTTAGGCTTGCTTGGCCTGAGTATTGGAGTCTAGACTTTTCCACTTACACTGATGTCAATGCTGGTCGCCACCTGAAAGGTTCGTTGTTAGCATTTGCCGACGGTCACACTAAATGGTTCATCTGGCACCAAATTCGCATGCATCGTTGGGGCGGTCCGCTCAGATTTATGAGGTGCGATGAAGAGCCTTGCAACCCTAATGATTGGCGCTAAGGTCAGTTCAAAAGTCCTAAGACTTACGCAGTTGGTGTCATTTTGTGTAGGGGCGGACGATAGTCTGCCCGAAAACATCCTTTATAAGGGGTTAAAACTGCCCTTGCGGGCGGCTTAGCAGCCGCCCCTACATCCAACTGCGTAACTCCTAAGTCCATTAAGTTGCTTTGAACGAAAAACGGGGATAATAATGCGGGAATGGCAGGTTAGGATTAAGAGGAAACCCGTTGAAGAGACCGCAAACATAACTATCAAGGCTGCAGTTGTTGGATTTTTGCTTGTTGTCGGCATCTCCATTGCTGGCTGCTATTCAGCCTTCCTGCGTTATGACCTAATTGGGACGGGACATTTGCCCCGTTGTGCCCTCTTCCCAATCATGCTCTTTGCACTCATCAATCCAATTGGGCGTCGCTCCTTCGGCAAACCGCTTTTCAGCCATGCTGAATTGCTTTTCATCTACTGCATCGTCCTCATCATGACTGGCATTCCAGGACAGCAGTTTTCCAACTACCTTTACTTGGGCTTAATTGCGCCCGTTTACTTCTCAAATCCACGAAACATGCCTGCGTTGCTTCAATATGAGGGTTTGAATTGGCTGCAATACATCCCAGATTGGGCGCTGCCTTCAAAAGACCCAAGAAGCGGTGTCATCGCTTGGGTATTTGAGGGTTTGCCTGAAGGTGGGCAAATTCCTTGGCAACCTTGGGTTTTGCCCCTCGCTTTTTGGACTTTGTTCTACTTGGCTTTGTTCCTTTCACACATCCTAATTGCTGCATTGCTTCGCAAGCAATGGGTTGAACACGAAAAACTCTCTTTCCCTTTGGCTCAAGTTCCTGTGGAAGTTGCTGACGAAAATCGCCTAACTGCGATGGGGCGAAATTTGCTTTTCTGGGCAGGTTTCATCATCCCTGTTTTCGTTTACATTTTCCGAGCGCTCCACATTTATTTTCCCTACTTCCCAAACATCAACATCTACCCGAACTGGGGCGCAATTTTTCAAGGGCGACCTTGGGATGTCCTTAACTACACTCCCTTCAACATCTACTTTGACATGATCGGCGTTACCTACCTAATTCCGTCGGATGTGGGCTTCAGTTTTTGGTTCTTTGCCTTTGTCTTCCGTCGGGTGCAGATGGTCATCCGTTCTGCGATGGGGTTGGCAGACCACCAACTACCTTTGGAGATGCAAACCATTGGGGGATTGTTTGCTCTCTTCGCAGTGCAAATGTGGGTTGCCCGCCTGTATCTTCGTGATGTTTTCACTCAAGCGTGGTGTGGGATTCACTCTGACCAAAACTCTGCACCTTTGCCATACCGACATTTGCTTCTTTTTCTTTTGCTGTGTTTTGTTTTTCTGGTTTTGTGGGCAAAGTGTTTCAGCACAGCAATTCATTGGGCAATTGCCTTGTTCCTCATCCACTACATCTGGCGAATTATGACTGCTCGTATGGTCACGGAAGCGGGTTTGTTCGTTTTCTGGACACCGTCACCAGTCAACTTTCTTTTGCGCTTCTTCGGTCGTGATTTAATTGGAGCACCGAGCATTTCTGGGTTGACGATGGTTCATTCAAAATTCAGCGACTCAGCAACTTGCTTGCTCCCGCAAGCGCTTCAAGCCTTCAAAATTGCTCAATCGGAAAGTTTGAATCAGCAACAAGTTTTCAAGTTGATGCTCGTTTCAACGGTTGTTTCCATGTTAGTTTGCCATCCAACGAGTTTGCGAATCCTATACACCACGACAGTCCCGAAAATGGGGTGGTGGACGAGAGGTTACCCTCAAGGATTGGCTAATGAGTTCCTCAACCGTTTGGCTCAGGATTTGCGGATGCAGACATGGCGTTATGTCTCGCTTCTTGGTGGCGCAGTTGCGACGATTTTTCTTGCATGGATGCGTTGGCAATTTTTCTGGTGGCCATTTCACCCACTTGGTTTCGCAGCAGCAAATGCAGTCGGTTGGTTTGGCGACCGTTATGGCTTTAGCATGTTCCTCGGTTGGACTGCAAAGGCATTAATCACATGGTTTGGTGGTATCAGGCTGTGGCATTTCTTCCGACCCTTCATGATGGGCATGATAGTCGGTAACACTTTTATCCTTTTCACTTTGCTCCTCATCCATTTCTTCTTCCCGACTAACGAGGTTGTCGTGATTGAATAGTTCACTCCTTAACACAACAAGGTTAATGGTGGGCGGGGCGGGACTTGAACCCGCACGGCTTCAAACCACTGGATCCTAAGTCCAGCGCTAAGATGTAAACACACTTCCATTTTTACCGCCATTTTCCCCGTTTTTACCGCCATTTTTGCCCTTTCCCCTTCCAACCCCAAAAACCAACTGGATTTTTCGCAAACGCTACCGCAACCTTAGTTTGACATCGCGAAAGAGATAACGCAATAGTATTGCGTTAAAGGAAAAAACAAGGTAGCGCTTTTGTTGGAGGCGCAAGGAAAACACTAAACTTGAAAAGCGGTGATGAAAATGGATGAACTTCTGCAAGCACTTGGTCTTTTGCTTTCTGGTGCAGCAATTTACGCGATAGCCAGTCATACATCGGGATGCGGGAAAACATCCACTTCGTTTGTCCAAGAGAAGATAATCGGATGGAACAAACGCGAAGTGCCACCTTCACCAAAAGAACTTGAGCAGTTTTGGAAAGACTCTATCCCAATCCTTCGTGCCTACGCAATCAACCCATTGGGCATTCACGCCCTAACAGGCAAAACCTTCAACATGGTCGCTTTGCGAGTTTACGATTTGCCAAAGTTTCTTTCAAACTGCCAAAAACTTGGCGTCCAAAAAGAAGCCCTTGAAACGCCGAAATACAGAGTAACCTCGGAAAGAATTGGGTGGATTTGCTTCTTGTTCCGTTATCCAGCACGCCATCGGATTGTTGGTCACCATTACAGTGAATTTCTGGACGCTGAACTTCTCGGCGATTACGAAAACACGATTGTCCCACCGGGGAGCGTTGGGAAGGGAAAACGCGTCTACACTGCTACTTGGATTAGGTCGCCTCAAACGACCAAGTATGCTGTGCTGCCTGACGCAATTGTTGAGCAGTTCATTCGCGAGAAGGAGCAACTGCCTGAAGTGGAGAAAAATTTGAAACCCTACCTTCAACAAATGTCGGAACCCTTGCGGGACTACTTTTACGGTCTCATCGCTCGCGCGAAGGCATCCAACAAAATCATCAGGTTGGCTTGAAAGAAAACACCCGCTCGGCAAGTGAACCGAGCGGGTTGAAGTGGGGCATGGCACTCAATCGCGAGCATCAACTTCAACGCGAGCGAGTCTGTCGGCAAGCATTTCAATCAGGTAGGCAAGACCAAGGTAGAAGCGATAACCGTAGTCGCTTTCAGCAAGCCTTTCAGCGCTCTCGCCGATAAGTGTGCTCAACGCCCGCAAAGCCATCTCAATCTC
>Ga0209289_100199_pt1 | contig 35491 bp, 22 predicted proteins | sample GXS110809BmetaG_FD_184121 | JGI IMG/M metagenome (GOLD analysis project Ga0209289, IMG submission 184121) | Hot spring microbial communities from Gongxiaoshe hot spring, China to study Microbial Dark Matter (Phase II) - GXS 110809B (SPAdes)... ...
GCCTTCCAGATTGCCTCCGCTGATGCCGAGCGAGGAAAGCAGTTTGGGCGCTTGAAGTTCGGACCAAAGCGCCAGCCCCAAACCCACCGCAAAGAGCACCGCCATCGCCGCAAAAAGCGCCCAACCTTGCTTGCGGTCACCCACCAATCTCCCAAAGGCAAAGGGCGCTGCCGCTGGGATCAGGAGAATTGCAAGCATTTCCAGAAAGTTGCTCAGCGGCGTGGGATTTTCCAGCGGGTGGGCAGAGTTGGCGTTGAAAAAGCCTCCGCCATTGGTGCCCAAGAGTTTGATGGCAACTTGCGAGGCAACCGGACCGACGGCAATGACTTGTCGCTTGCCTTCCAGCGTGACCGCTTCAGGATACGGACTGAGGGTTTGCACCACGCCTTGGCTGACCAGAAGGAGCGCCAACACCAAGGACAAGGGCAAGAACACATAAACTGTGGCGCGCACCAAGTCCACCCAGAAGTTGCCGATGGTAGGGCTTTCTCGTCGGACAAACCCTCGCGCCAGCGCCGCCATCGCCGCAAGCCCAGCGGCTGCCGAGACGAAGTTCTGCACCGTCAAGCCCAGCATTTGCGTGAGGTAACTCAGCGTTTGTTCGCCGGCGTAGGCTTGCCAGTTGTGTTCGTCACGAAGGAGACAGCGGTGTTGAGGGCGATGTCCCAGCGGACAGGTCCGAACCCTTGCGGGTTGAGCGGGAGCCACTGCTGCACTTCCTGCAGCAGCACTAATGCCGCAATCCCGACGAGGTGGAACGCCACAAAGGCGAGGATGTAGGTTTTGCCATCCATCTCCGCTGCGGGGTCAATGCCAGCGAGGCGGTAGAGGAGATGTTCTATGCCTCTGAGAAATCGACCTTTTTTGGGGAACCCCTCGGAGAAAACCATTGCCAAGTATGTGCCCAGAGGAATCGCGGAGAGGGCAGCACCGAGTAGGAGGAGGACAAGCTCCAGCATAACTTGGGAGAAGCAAAGGGAAACACGACACAAAAATACAAAGTGCCGCTGGCGGCAGGGAAAGTAGTCTCCGTGCTGGGAATCGTTACCTGACCCTGTGGGAAGGGGGCTCGCGGGACACAGAGAGTAGTAGCTTTTCTACCGCACCACAACCACTGCCACAGGAGACAGCGGCGACGAACCCAGCGCTGTCATCACCCGCACGGCATAGCGGTAGCGTCCGCGTCCGACCAGTTCCCGGTCCACAAAGCGCCGCTCGCCTGGCGGCACAGCACGGAACTGCGTCAGCTCGCCATCGTCCACGGCACGGTAGACCACGAACCAGAATTGCTCAGCAGGCGGACGCGGAAGCGCCCACTCCACGATAATCGCCTGTGCAGTGGTGTCGTAGGTGCCGCGGAGGTCTGCTGCCGGCTCGCGGACACCGGGATCGAATGGACGTGCCTGCACGGGCAGCGCCCGCTCTGAGCGCAGCCCGCTCCGGTCAATCGCCTCGAGTGTGTAGGAGTACGTCATCCGCTGCACAACGCCGGTATCGACGTACATCTCCTGCTCGGGTGCCAGCTCGGAGATCTGCCGCCAGGCTGTGTCGCCATCGACGCGACGGTAGAGCACCTGGCGCGCAACATCGTTGCTCGTCGAGGGCTGCCAGCGAAGTTGCACGCGGTCCTCGGTCACGTACACGTCCGTGAACAGTGGCGCCACCGGTGGGACAACGTCCGGGCGCTTGATCCCAATGATCGGCGATGGATCGGAGTGGAAATAGCGTGTATCCACCGCCACGACGCGGTAGTACACGAACTCGGTCAGCGTATTGAGTGCAACCGTGTCGGTGAACACTGTATCCATCCACACCAGGTTCGTGCGCTGGGTGAATTCATGCGTGGTATCGTTTGCCCAGAGGACGCGGTAGCCCAGTAAGTCCCGCTCTGTGCCGAGATTCCAGACGAGCCGCACAACGCCATTGGTATCAATCGTGCCACGCACGTTCGTCGGTGGTGCTGGGGGAATGGTGTCGTGGATGTCAACGTAGATCGGCAAGTAATCGCTCCGGTTGCCCGCCGTGTCGAGCGCGATGACGGCGTAGTACGCCAAGTCCGGATCGGCAAGGGTATCGAGGAGGGTACGCTGCGTGGGCGGGAGAGGCTGTTCGTGCAGGGCGCGCCAGTCGCGGTCGGGTTTGTCGCTCTTGATGACGATAAAGCCGCTCAGGTCCGGGGGAGCGGTGATGCTCCATTCCAGCCGCACCATCGTCATGCCGTAGATGTATGGCTTGCCCAGTACCGGTGGTGGTGGCGGTGTGCGGTCCCGAAGCATTGCAACGATGGTGGCGGGTTCTCCCTCTTCGGCAAAGGGTGAAATACCCCGCACTTCGTAGGTGTAGCGGACGTTCCACTCTGCTGTGGTGTCACGAAACCAGGGCTCGATCCGCTGCGTCCAGCCACGTGGTGTTGCTGGGACAATCGGTGTGCTGTTGAGCTTTCTGCGATGACCATCAGGACCGGTGCGGTAAACATTGAACGCCGTGTAGCCGCCTCCGTGGAAGTTCTTCCACCGTAGCGTGATTTCTCGGTCCGTCTCCTCTGCTTCCAGACTCAGCACCGGTGGCCATGGGCGGTAGGGTTCAACATCCACGACGAGGACCGCCGTGTCGAGCGCGAAGACGGAATCTTGTCGTGCGGGAAAGACACGGTAAATCCACGTCTGCCCGGTGCGCACCGCGCGATCGACAAACCGCAATCCCAGTCCGGTTGCAGCATGCGCATCACAATCGGCGGCGAAGAGTGCGAAGCCGAAGCGATTCTCCAGCTCCGTTGCTGCGTCGAGGAAGCTCTCGGCTGTGTTCGGTTGCGGGATAGAGACTCTGCCGTAGAGGCATTGCGCTGCAATTGCGGCGAACTGTTGTTCGGGGCGGCTCCGCCGCTTCCATTCCTCGAGTGTCCAGGGTTTGAGCGGCTCTTGGGTCAACCGCTCGTAGCGGAGCGGCGTTGGACTGGTTGTGTCCAAGAGTGCGCGCTCGACGTGGTAGCCGATGCGGTTATAGGCACGCCATGCTGGTGCATTCGAGGGTGCCCAACGCAGGACAACTGAATCACCGTAGGACTGTGCGAGCAATTTCAGCTCGGGGAAGAAAAGCCTGCGGTAGCTTTCTGCTAACCGCTGGCTGGTATCAGCTTCCTGGGCGGACACCACCAGCGGAGTCAGGAAAGCCAGGACAAGTCGCTGCACGATCATCGCTGTTCCTCCGGCATCAGTAGCGGAAACGGAATTGGTACGAGACCGGGCGGTCGGGGTCTTGGCAGCGTGGATAGCTCACGGTGAGCGTGTAATCCCCCCGGTAGGGGAAGTCAAACCGGCGCGCTGCCAACCGGCGAAGTCGTGCACACGTTGCCGGGTCATAGCCAACATCCCCCCCCCTTGAGAGCACCACCGTAATTCACTCGCTGCTGCACCGCGCAAGAGCCCAACATCTGATGCAACGTAGAAGGGTTGGAGATAACCCACCGTTGTCGCTTGTGGCTGAGGTGTCGGTGCGATGAGCCGCACACCGCCACCCTCACCAGGAATGTACCGGAAGGATGTCGTTTCGAGTGCAAGAAGTACTCGTAACACTGGGTCTCCTGTGCTGGCAGCGATTTCTCCGTTACTCAGCTCCCGATGGCTCGTTCGTTCGACGGTCGCCATTCCTTCCCGCACCCCTCGGTTCCACCACCAGCGGTTGGGTCCGAGAGAGGAAGAGCGAGTAAGGCGGTGCAGCCATTCGAGTTCGTCGTACACCTGAGGATTGACGTAGAGCGTGTGCCAGCGGTCGGTGCGGGTGAGCGCGCTCAGGTGGATAAGTGGAGGAAGCCCGTAGCTCTGCGCCCTCCCGCTCCCTGTTGGATCAGCGGAGATGCTCTGCCATTGAACATCGTGCGGGTCGAAACCTTCGGGAGAGCGGAGGTGCGTGACCAGCGCTACGACCGGGACAAAGAGCACGATCTCTTGAATCGAGTCGGTGCGCACCGTTTCGAGCTCCCGGACTTTCTCTGCAAGACGGTTGTAACGGCTGGTGCGGAAGAAGTACACGTAGAGCAATTTCTCATTACTCGCTACCGCCCGCGCGACGTCGAAGCCACTGGGGCGATAGGTGCGCCGAATCATGAGTGTGCTTCCCTCGCGCTCGAACAACCGGCGGTGTATCGTGCCGGAGAGCCGGGAGCCACCGAGCTCCTGGGGTAGTTCGCGAAAACGGACATTGAGACCACTGCTCGTGCTGCCCCTCTGGACGACAGAATCCCGGCGAATGACTTGGACCGCGTAGATCGCTCCATTCGCAAGGCGTGGGATGGGATGGTGAACAGAATTTCCCCACCCCGCTGACCGCTGGTCTCGCCAGGGCGGGTGGTGGCACGGTATCTGAGCGGTACCTCCACGCGCTCGCCGGTCTGGAGATTGATGAAGCGTACACGGAAGAGACGATGCGTATCGGCGACCGTCCCGCGCGCAAGTTCGCTCATCCGTGGCGGGAAGAGCCATGCGGTGTTGTTGAAGAGCCAAATCTGTCCTTCCCGGCATTCATCCTGCAGGAAGAAGCGTTGCCGCGGTCGTGGATAGGCAACGTACACCCACTCGTGTGGGATTGTATCGGGTAAGGCTTGCGTTGTGAAGGTTGTGCTCACGCGCTGCTCGATGCGTCCACCGCCACTTCGGCGCTGAACATCCCGCCATGCAGTCGTACTGCTGAGCTCGCGGGCAGCACGTTGGCTTGCCTCTTCGACTGTCTCGCCTGGGCGCCGCGAAAAGCTCCCGGTATATTCCTGCCCATATGCCATGACCTCGGCACGGTAGGGTGTCAGCGGTTCAAGCGGCTGGTTTGGGACAAACGCTACTGCCGGCGCTTCACGGGTCGAGCGGTTGACCGTTGTCCCGGGAACGTTCCGTGGACTCCCTCCGCCAAGCTGCGTAAGCGTAAAGCTTCCCACCCGAATGCGGAAGATTTTCGTGACTGTTGAGCCATCGCCCTGCATTTCTTCCAGTGCAAAGGGGCGATCGGGCTCCAGATTGAAAAATGCGGTCGGCTCAGCGAAGAGCGAGACGTCCCTGGAGCCATCGTCGGGGACGATGTCGCTGATCATTTCAAGGCTGGCAAGCGCGGATTCGGTCGGTGGCGCACAGCGCTCCCCGAGTGTGAAGCGGAAGTTGCAATAGCCACGGACTGCGCCACCGAGAATGCTGTACTCCCCGCCGCACGCTCCGGCAATCCAAGTCGGATTGGGCAATCCTGCCTGTAACGCTGCACCGACCCGAAGTCCGAGAATTTCATACTTGCCCGAGGTGAACCACAAGTCAACGAAAAGACCGATCGAGGCATCCAGCCGCGCGTACATCTGTCCGGTGGCGTACCAGCCGTTTGCACCCATCGGGCGACCCTCGGTACACTGTGCCATTGCCCCGTAGTTGAGCAGCGCGACATCGAAGCCGATCAGGAAGCGGATTGAGGCATAGAAGACCAGAAAGCGGAGCTCTGGGGGAGCAAAATCGGCACGGGCACCGAAGAGAAAGCCATCCCCACGCCCAAGGGCTTCTGGACGCACAGGGGCTGGAATCGGACCGGTCAACTCCAATACCTCTCGCGGGATTGGAGGCAAGGACGGCAGATTCATCCCCGTGGCAAAGTACGCTTGGAGTTGAATGAAGTTCAGCACATTGATGGTGATCCGTTCGCCCTCAGGGTCGCCAATTTTGATGTACCAAAGGTCAGGTGCAAAATGCATGACCATGCGTCCGGTGGCGGTCACTGCCTCGAGCCGAACGCTCACCCCAAAGTCTCCATGGAATGTTCGCTCAGGGAAGTTGTACGAGATATCCGCAGTGAGTCGTATCGGGGCACTGGTGCGCTCGAGCAGACCGGCCATCATCCACCCATCTCCCCGCAGGCGAATCTCATGGATGCCTCCACCGACGAACTGCACTTCCAAGCGCACATCGCAGTTGAAGGCATTCGGACTTGGATGCGTCCCGAGCGTTACGAGGGCATAGCAACCGAATGTCTCACCGCTGGGTGAATACGTCGGGATGTATCGTGCACCGGAGTTTGTTGAGCCGGCAGAACCCGTGCTTGCCGTCGTTGTACGCTCGTCGCTGCCAGTGGGTGCGATGCTCCTCGGCTCCTCTTCCCTTCGCATGTTATACCAGGCACCGCCGCCAAAGCCGTAGATCCCAACCCCGCTGAACACCGGGATTCCCGAGGTAATGAGTGCCCGTGCATCCACGTACCAGTAGCGGTAGGCAGGTGGACCACTTATGGAGCCGAACTGCACTGTTGCACTCACCTCGACCATCCGCACAAATGTCGCTTGCACCGCGCCGCGGAAGCCAGAGCCGTAGGTGGGATCGTTGCGGTAGAACACAACCGAGCCGCGGATATCGACTGCGCCGAGATCGGCGCGGATGCCGATGGAATCAAGGTCAATGCCGCTGAAAACAAAGGAGGGTGGACCATCGCTACGACTTTGAAAGGCACCCCAGACGGTGATTGTCGTTCCGCCACTGATGCCGTTCCCACCACTCTGAAGGTTGACATCCACGCCGATTCGGACTCCAACGCCGGGACCTTCAGAGCGAGGACCGCTCGTCAGGGTGAATTCGCGGATACTCACCGGGAAGCCGCCCGCGCTCTGCGCGCCGCCAGACGAGCTACTTCCCCCATCGGGCTCCGGCGGAGCCAGGATGCTATGCGGTGGCGATGCAAACGCCCAGCTCCCGACCGAGACGTAGGGCGTCTGATGCGTTTGGATGTGCATGTCCTGGAACCGAATTCCACCGAGCGAGAGCGGTATGTCGCGTGTCCCACCGAACGTGATCTGCCCAGTGAAGTTTGCCTGGGCCACAAAGCCGCTGCTCCCACCGGCTTCCAGACGTACCCACGAGCTCGGTTCGAGCCGGAGCGATGCTGCCCAAAGCGGAATGTTGATCGCCGCCCGAGGCTAGATGGCAAATTCAAAGCGGATGCCACCGACGGTGTCGCGCAGGATGGCACGGTACAGAAGCGACGAGTCACTGACCGGCACCTTGATCTGCCCGGACATCCACCCACGCTGGAGTGAGCTGGATACCAGCCGGAGCCCGAGCGTATCAATGCTCGCACCCCAGGAACCGAAATTGCCTTGCGGGTAGCGGATGACGTTGGTCACTTGTGCATCCAGTGTTAGACCGCTTCCGTCAATGAGCAGATTGGTCACCTCTACTATCGGCGGTCCGCTGGAGAACGTCCGCAACGCTTCCGGTAACGTCATCCGGAGCCGTCCGAGGAAGAAGCCGCGCCAGCTGTTGTCTGTGGTACCTCTGTACCCTGGCGGGAACACAATCCCTGCGGGGTTGTCACGGTCCGAGAGGTCCACGGTCACTCGTTCACAGGAGAAGACAAAACCTGGAGCACCAGCTGGGCTAAAGGGTGTGATGGTGGCGTCGGCGGCTGCCATTGGAGCAGGATTGCTTGGTCACAGCGCTGGGCAGGGTCGCTCCCGAGTGGGCGGATGAGCACGGGAGGCTCAGGCCAAGTGATGCGGGGGTATGCGCACCGAGCACCTGTGGAGGCGAGTTCGGTGCGGCGGTCTGCGGCATCGAGGACAGTAATGTAGAATTCATACTCGCCCTCAGGGATTGCTCCACTCCGGAGAACGCTTTCTCGGATTGCAGGGTCCATCTCAAGCGCATCCCTGCAGATGAGATCTGGCATGCAGGGATGCATAGCGTTGGTGCTGACCGTTTGTCGCAAACGACGAGCACCCTCCAGTGTGGGGGAATAGTTCGCTGGTACCCGTGGCTATCCATAGTGCCGCACCATGACCTGATGTGACAGAGTGCAGCCCGCCGGTCAACGCCCCTCACCCGAGCCCCAGCGGGTTCCGTTCCCACGGGGAACATACAAGCAAGAGTACAGCTTTCGCCGGACATTTGCGCCGTGGCTTCCGCAAATGCCAAGGGAGAGGGTGACCGTTGCTGGGGGAAGTAGGGCGTATCCTGTGGGTGGGATTTTTTGTAAGTTCGATCCATACCGGAGGCCCGTGCTCAGGATAGGAACCCTGAGGGGAGGGGCAAAGTGGAAGGGCAAGGGAATCCAGGGCGGGAAGCTGCCTGGGAGTGTAGAATACCACAGGAGGATGTCATGGCAGCTCGGCTCAATCTGGCACGCCTTCGGAAGTTGCAAGGGAGCCGGACACACCGCACAGGACTTTCTCGCCGCCAGCTTCTCCGTATCGCCGCGACCTCAGCCGTTGCGCTTCCTCCGGTGCTGTCTTTCCTGAAGGCACCGCGCACGCTCCGGTTCGAGCGTCGGGGAAATGCCCTCGCGCTGGTGGTCGGCGATCGGGAGTGGTGTATTGATCCAGGGCGGTTTGCCGGGCGTCCGAAACTCCTGGTAGAGGAAGCTGACGAACGGGTTGTCCTCAGCCTGCGGGGGGCGGAGTTCCCCGGAAGTGACCTGCCAGCGGACTTCGTGTGCGTGCTGGAGCGGTTCGAGCAGTCCTGGCAGATGATACTCCGTTTCGCCTTCGGTGCGACGTTCCGAATGTCTCCGGAAAAGTGGATTGCTTCCGGGACTCCCGTGGAGACAACGGCAGTGCTCAACGTGCTGATTTCCTCTACAGAGCACGTGGGTATCCAGCTCCAGGGTGTGTATCGCTGCACCGTGACCCCGAACTGGGAACTGCGCTTCCAGGCTCTCCGCGCACCGATCCGACTGCGTCTGCCGGAGGGAGAAGTCGAGGGGCACTCCCTTCGGTTGCAGCTTGCCGGGGATGCGGAGAGCCTCCTCCGACATCCGCCGGCACGCCGTACACGCTGGTATCTGGAACCGATGCCACCTTGCTCCTTTGTCCCGAGGCTTCACACGGAGGCAGATTGGCAGGTGCGTCCCATACGGCTGCGGTGGCGCTCTCTCGAACTGGAAAGCGGTGTCTCGGCAGCGGGTGCGCGCATCTGCGCACTCGTCTTCCATCCTGAGGAGGAGGCTGCCCTGGCGGTTGTCCCTGCTGCTGCCCTGCCGGGGATTGCTCTGCGGCTTTGCAAGCCCCTCCTGGCGTGGATGTATACCACGGGTAGGACCGAAGCATTTCTCAACGCTGCGTACGATCCTGAGTGGCGACAGTGGCTACACACGGACTGCGGCAGTGTGGAAATCGGTGCTGGAGACGGGGCGCAGCCGTTTGAACTCCTGACCGTCAACCGACGGCTGGAGTCTGTGCGCTGCGAGCCAGCGCTGCTCCGTACGCGCCTGATGGTAGAAGGCGCAGAGAGCGAACCAACCGTTCCAGCAACCTCAACACCGATTGCCCTTGTGACGCAGCCCTTCCAAGGACGGCAGCTTCGGAGACCACAGGTTGTGCTGGGCAGAGAGCCGCAGCTACAGCTTCCGGGGGAGGTCAGCCTGACGCTCCTCCGACCGCAGGATTTGCTCTTCCTGCGCCTGGATTTCTCCGATGTGCGACTGGTTGGCACGGAGCTGCGAATCGGGCGCAATGCACGGCTGCGGGTGACCTTCCCGCCCCAGAGTATTGCCGAGCGCGCCTTCTACGAAGCAGCTCCTGGGGAACAGCAGCCCGGCACAACGGAGCCGCCAAGCGCTCCTCCGGTTCCAGCGCGGATCGCCGGGGAGAGCCGTCTGGTGTTCCGCATCCCCCAGCATCTGGGGAGTATCCCATTGAAGCTGGATGCCTTGCTCAACTGGTCAGCCTTCGAGCCGCTTGTGCCTGCCAATGCGCTCCCACCTCCGCAGGAGAGGGTTGTCGGTGCCGCGGCACAGCTTCTCGCGGCAGTGACTCTGCCGACCGAGCACCTTCCGATTTCTCCTCCTCGTGTTCGAGAGCAGATCAGGCGTCCGACCGAGCTGCCCTACGACTCAGCCAGGCACTTGCTGGCATCCTCACCGCTCTTTCTCCGCTTGCGTTCCCTATCGGAGCAGCGACCACCGGCGCCTGCGGAGCCGAGAGCAGATCAGACGGCGATTGAACTCCCCTATCGGCTCTACCTCTCGCCGCACGCTCTGTCTGGCTGGGCACACCGGAACCAGCTTCCCGGAGGCGAGACCGTGGAACTCTGGCATACTCGGCTCGGGGTTCGCCGCCCGGATGGGAGTGTGGATGAGGACTTTGCTCCCCTGCGCACCGTGCGTGCGATTTGGTCGAAAGATTACCGGACCCCACCGCCCAGCCCCGGGGACTTATGGCCGTTCCGCACAAGCCTGACCCGCAACGACCGCTACCAGATTGTTGAGCTGTCCTCGAATTTCACCCGGCAGGGCTATGAGCCCAACCCCATCGACGTCGAACTTCTGATGCTGACAGCGCTGGGTGCCTGGTTGCGCTCCCGAGGACAGTGGGAACCGCCCGCAGGACTGACCGTTGAGGAGTGGATTCACCGAGCGACGCTGGCACGCGATCACTACGTGCGGGTGGTCTACAAGGGCTTCCTCTTCCCCTTCGGGCACCGGGCTTCGCTGGTCAAGGTCACGGAGCGGAAGTTCGCACGAACGCCGCGCGGTGATATGGCGGCGTACCTGTTCCAGCGGATGTTCATCGTTGTCCGAGAGCCTGTCAAGCTCTTCCCCACAGCTGGGCTGCCCGGACAACGCTTCCAAGGGCGCAACTTCCCCTTCCGCCGCGTGGAGTTGCGCACGCTCGTCACCCCGAACCTGGACGATCCCGCTACGACGGGCATTGCCGGGATGGGGATCGAAGCGTTCTGGCCCAGGGTTGCAGGACAGGACGTGCGTTTCCACGTGGTAGCTACAGATTGGGAGGGCAGGGATGTGGAATTCACACTCCCGCTGATCTTCATCCAGCAGAGCCGCAATACGGCGTCCGATGTGGGGCAGATCGCAACAGCGTACAACACAGACCGCGCACGCCGCACACTCTCCCTCTCGGGAGCCCTCGTTGCCTACGCGCCGCCCAGGAAGGCAGGGGATACGAGCTTTGAGACCTCCGAGCTCGTGCTGACGGCAACAGTCCCGCCAGCTGGGACGCCCGGGCTGGACCCGCAGAGGACACCGTGGTTCTACCCAGCAATGGAAGAAGCCACGGTACGGCTGCAGCAGGTTGCAGAACTCCTCGGTACTTCTGGCGAAACACAAGTTCGGCTCTACGGCGATGGAACCAAAGGATTCCTCGATGTAGGCTTCGGTCCCCAGAATGCTGGCGAGGTCTTCCTGGAGCTCCTTACCCCGGTACCTATGACCTTCTCGCAGAATACTGACAAAGCCGGCGGACTGGCAGCCCCGAATGTGAAGATTCAGGCACTCTCGCGGCTTGTCGGACCTGTCGGGGCAAATTCCCCCTTCGATGACTTTGTCAACGGAACCTTTGACCCGCAGAAGTTCTTCGACCAGGTCCTCGAAGCAGACCTTGTCGGTTCAGTGAAACTGCGCCACATCCTCCAACTGCTGACGTTTGCTGGGACTGCTGCTGCGAACGCGGAGAAGATTCCCCAATTGGTTCAGCAGACAGTCTACGACTTCGTTGACGATGTCAGCCAACTTGCCACGCACATAGGGGATACTTACGAAACGACGATTGCCACCCTCAAAGCGCTTCCTGGAGCGGTTTCCGCGGCGGTACAGACGGCGATTGCAGAAGCTGAAGGTGCCCTCAGTGATTTGAAGAGCGCAGCCCAAACCCTCTGGTCCAACTTCAGCACCTTCATTACGAACGACCTCGGTGGGGTGAAGACAATTCGGGAGCTCAAGGAAAAACTGGAAGACCGGGTTGATACCACCAGTCAACAGCTCAAGCAGGCGCTGGAGGACTTGGAGCAGAAGAAGAAGCGGGTTGAGCAGAAGCTCAACGCTCTCAAAGCCCTCATCGAGCAGGAAGAGAAGGCTCTCAAAGCCTTGGAGAAAGACGCTCGGGAGAAGTACCGCAAGTGGAAAGAGCAAGTAGACCGGTGGCGCCAAGGGCTGAAGCTGGAGTACACCTGGAAAACCGACAAGCTCCAGAGCTGGCCTGCAGGGAGCCCGATTTTCGAGGTAATATCTCCCCCTGTTCCGCAATACACCTGGCTTTCACTGGGAACACGGGTGACAAAGAAGTTCGATCTGAGCCCTCCCGAGGTTGTGGTTGAAGGGAAGCTAGCCAATTTCAAGCTGCATCTGATCGCCGGCATTATGGAGTTTCTCCAGATTGACTTCGACCACGTGGTGGTTTCCTCGCGGAATTTCGAGAAAATCCGAGTAAATCCGAAGATTGCCAACATCCAGTTCAAGGGACCTCTCAGCTTTGTCAGCAAGCTTCAGGAGCTTGTCCCGAAGGGATTGGGAGGCTTCCTACCGAAGATTGAGCTGTACAAGAATCCAGGCATCATGGTCAGCTGGAAGCTCGGCTTACCCAACGTGACTGTTGGGGTGCTGAGCATCACGAACATGGCGCTGTTCATGAAGCTCAAGGTTCCTTTTGTCTCGCAGCCGCTGGTGTTACGGCTCGCCTTCTGTGAGCGCAGCGCCCCGTTCGCTCTGACCGTGTATGTGTTCAGCGGTGGCGGATTCTTCGCCTTGGAGCTTACCCCTGCTGGGGTTCAGCTCCTGGAAGCTTCCTTTGAGTTTGGGGCACAGGCAGCGCTGAACCTCGGGATCGCAAGCGGTTCGGTCGGCGTCATGGCTGGGATTTACTACCGGATGACAGTGCAGGCGGGCGCCAATATTGCAACCCTGGAAGGGTACCTTCGGATGTGGGGCAAGGTCGATGTGCTGGGAGGCATCGTCGCTGCTTCCATTACAATCTACATGTCGCTGACGTGGCAGTCAAATGGGAAAGTCTACGGACAGGCGACACTGACCATCGAGGTGCGGGTTACCTTCTTCAGCAAGACCTTCAACGTCAAGGTGGAGCGCCAGTTTAAGGGTTCCTCGGGCGATCCTGCTTTCCATCAGTTCGTTCCCACACCCGCGGTGTGGGAAGAGTACTGCCGTGCGTTCGCATAAGTCGAACAACGGGTGTCCAGGAGGGAAGAACCAATGGCAGCCTCGCAGCGGCTCATCTGGACGGTCATCCCGCGGGGAATCAACACCGGGAGTTCTCCTCCTCGACTGCGGGTGTCAGTGGTAGTTTCGCCGCGACTGGAGCATAGCTCACCGAACCCGACCACGCTAGCGGAATACCCGGATTGGCTGGACTGGCCAGCATCGCTGGCAACCATTTCGTTTGACCTGCAGCTGAGTAATGGCACACTCATCCCGTGGAGTGCGTTGACGCGGGTGACCACTCCGTCGTCGCCGCGGTGGCGGGCAATTTTTCTGGAAACTACGCCGGTGAATCCTTACACCTTCCCTGCCATCGCGCAGCTCCCGATTGCCTCGTACCCAGTCGGGAGTATCCTGCAGTTTTCCCGGCAGCTCTACCGGCAGGTTGCACAGCTTGGGCTTGTCGATCTTCCTACGCTACCGGAAAAGCCTGGTCAGCAGGAAGAGTCTCTGTTGGGACTCATTGGGCAGTTGACTTTCGATGAAGAAACCTGGCAGCAACTCAGGGAAAGTCTGAGAGGACAATTGCAGTCACGAGAGAGGGCAGTCCAGTGGAACGAGCAGACGCCGCTGAGGGAAGCCATCCAGTGGGCGAAGTACTTCCACGAGCCGCCGGCAGCGAGAAATCCCTGGAATCCGAACCCGAGCTATGAGGCTGCCTATACGCCATTTGTCAGGGTTCCCCTGACTCCGCCTCGACCGGATTTCCACGAGATTCACGCTGCACTGTTGAACCACCCACTCCTGCTCCAGCAGCTCGGCTTTGTGCTCGTCCTGGAGTTTGAACCTCCTGCAGGGATGCCTGCAACGGGCTGGATCCAGCTGGTCAATCTGCAGTGGACCCCCAAGATCCCGACAACCCATATCACTCCGCAGACGCTCTACGAGCGCTCTGCCATGTTGTTCCTCCCACAGCCGGCACCGGGTTCAGAACTGCAGGACGGTTTACTCAACCTCGCTGGAGGCGCCTACGGACTCGATACCCTGGACCCCGATAGCATGGTGCACAAGCTCGTCAGTTTTGCCCATGCGGTGCGGGAGGCATGGCGGGGCACACTGGCACCATTTCAGTCCGATCGGCGGCTCGGCGGGACGGCGATGCTGGAGGAATCCCGCAGCCTCGGTACCCCAGCCCCTCGCACGGTTGGGATCATGCTCTACCGGAAAAACGCCGCCTTCAAGCTGCGGCAACACCTGATGAAGGCAATCTCCCACAATTCCACCGCCACAACTGGAGGAACACCACAGCTGACGTACGATGATCTCCTGCGTGGCTACCGAGTAGATGTGTGGAACTCGCTTACCGGAGGCTGGCACTCCATTACGCTGCGCCAGGCAACATACCGCCTGCTGCGGACTGCGGATGAGTTGTCAGACACTGACGAGAGCACGCTGACGGAAGCCACTACCTCGCGTGCCGATGCCGAGCCAGACGAGCTGCGGCTCCACGAAGGAATCCTCGTGTGGAAGGGCTGGAGCCTTGCTGCCCCGCGCCCGGGGCGAGTGCTCCACACCGAGGATGAGGATAACCCCGTTGACCCACCCAACGACCCGCTGAGCGACTACCAGGTGCAAGGAGAGTTCAAAGTGCCGCCGGGTACGTTGCCGCGCCTGCGCTTCGGGCATCAGTACCGTTTCCGACTCCGGGCAGTAGATGTAGCGGGATACAGCAGAGGCTGGCAGGAGGTGGACCCAACAGATTTCAGCCGAGCAACACCGCCGATTGTCTACCGACGGTGGGAACCGGTTCCTCCGCCGGTATTGCTCATGCGCCAGGTACCAGATGCAACGGACTGGCGCGGTGAACAGCTGGAGGTCATGGCAATTCGCTGCTACAACGATACCGATGACGCAACGCCGACGACCCAGACCAGTGAACGGCACGTTGCTGCCCCTCGGGGGAGCATCGAGCTAGCAGAGCAGCACGGCAAGCTGGATACGGGACCCGGTGGGAGGCTCGATCCGACCACCTACACTATGCTCGTGCAGCGGGAGGACACATTGCCCGGAGGGAGCGCAACGCTCCCATCGGCACAGTGGACAAATCCCGTCACGGGCGAGCAGGTGACGCTGCCGGTGGAGCCGGGGGCACAGTTTGTCGTCCCCTATCTGCCTGACCCGCTGGCGCGTGCGGCTGTCTTCCAGCATGTCCCCGGTGTGCCTCCGGGACAGGCGTGGTGGATTCAGCCGGATGGTTCGCTGCAGATTGAGACGATTCCGATCCCGCGTGGGGTCGTCATCGTCAACTTCGGGCGAGCGGAGGACTGGCCCGCTGTCCCAGCATTTCGCCTGGTTCTGGCGGAAGGGAATGCTGCCCCCGTATGGGATGGTGGGAATCGCATGCTGACCCTCTACCTGCCCAAGGGGGCTGAGCAGAAAGTGCTCTACTCCTGCGCACTGGGGGCAACGCTTACGGAAGCAACGGCGGCTCTGGACCTCATGGCGCTCTACCATGAGCTTGCGGGCATTTCTCCGCACCTCAAGTCCCTTGCTGCCCATGGGCTTGTCTGGATGGTAACGCCCCACCGTGTGCTGACCCTCCTCCATGCGGTCCAGCGTCCGCTGGCTGAACCACAGCTGACCAGCGTGGGTTTGTCTCCTCGGGGATACGGTGAGACGAAGGCTGAGTTGACGGCGGACATCTCCTACGACGGGAAGAGCACGGGTAAGCTCGCTGTTGCAGCCGCGTGGGAAACCCCGGTTGACAATCCCGCCGAGGATGAGCCACGAGACGGGAAAGACGGGCGTCCTGCTCCCGTGCCCGGGAAGGCTTCGATTGCTGAGCTCATCACCGACCGCCCGGGGCACAATGTACTCTCCGGACAGAAGCTCGTCCACGAATTTGGGGATACGAAGCACCGGGTGGTTCGCTACAGAGTTACAGCTGTTTCCCGATTCCGGGAGTTCTACCCCGTTGATATGGGACCGGAGAAGTTCGTCCGCGAAGGACCTGAACGCACCCTCAGCATTCCCAGCAGTGCGCGCCCTGCAGTACTGGAGGCGGTATACGCTATCCCGGCATTTCGGTGGAACCGGAGAAGCGATGGCACGACGTACGTGAGCGAGCGGCAGACATTGACACGGGTCTATATCCAGCGTCCATGGTACTCTTCCGGGGAGGGCGAACTGGTAGCGGTTGTCTTGCCTCCGGGCAGTATCGGTGGTGGAGGTGTCCCACGCGGTGGGGGAGTGCTCGGGCAGTTCGCTGTCCGGCTCTTGGGAAGTCCGTCGCTCCCGGAGACGCTCAAGCCGTACGTGACGCAGTGGGGGCTTGATCCCATCTGGCTTTCGGCACCGGTGCCGTCAGACATTGCACCGATCCCAGCGTTGTTCCGTGATACGGTGGCTTCTGCCCAAGGGTTGACGCTCGAAGAGCTGACAGGCGCCACGGTTGATGTAGTTGCCTATGAGCCGCGCTACGATGCTGAGCGCAAGCTCTGGTATGTGGATATCGCACTCGACCCAGGCGAATCGTACTTCCCCTTCATCCGCTTTGCCTTGGCGCGGTATCAGCCGGAGTCTATCGCGGATGCCCATCTTTCGCGGGTAACACAGCTTGACTTTATCCAGCTTCTGCCGCGGCGGATGGCACAGGTTGTGCAGGACGGCTCGGTCCTGCGCATTCTGGTGGAGGGGCATACCTACCGCGCCGGTGCTGCGGTCCATGCCACAAGCGAGATGGAGGCGGTATTAGAAGCCCGTGTGGTGGCTGCCCCCGACGCGGAGCTGGGCTGGGAGCCGGTATGGGCAGCTCCTTTGAGCCGGATGGAGAGCCGTACCCCAGGATTCTGGGTCGGAGAAGTGCGCCTCGACAATCTCCCCAGCCGGTACCAGGGAAAGAGCCTCCGGCTGGTGCTCAGGGAGTACGAGCAGTGGGTTGCCGATGCTCCCTTCGGCTTTACCAAGCCGGGGACACTCCCGGACTGGATGGGGTCGCAGTTTACCCGACGACTGGTCTATGCGGATACCATCGCGCTGGGGCAAGCAGGGATCCAGATTCCCCCTGAGCGATGACTGTGGCGTGAAGCTCCACAGAGTGACGAGGTGAACCATGTGGCGCAACGTTCTGGCACTGCTCCTCACAGTAGCCGCTACGACGATAGCACAAGGTCTGGGACAGATTCAGGTCCGGTTGTTCCGTCCGCCGCCGAACCAGCTACGCCAAGCCGACCTGTGGCGGGTGCAGCTGACAAATCTCGGCAAGGAACCGGTACGGCTCTACCTGCAGGGTGTGGTCACGGAGGCACGGGATGGGGAAGTCATCAACGCCCGGAGTGCTGTGATTGTGCTGCCGCCGGGGACACGTACCTTCACGGGGACAGAGCTCAGCCCGATTTCCGTCGATCGGGTTCACCCACGCTACCGGGAGCTCTACCTGCGGACCGGCGAAGTCCCCGCAGGGGAGTACACCGTCTGCGTGTACGCCCGCGCGGCAGAGACGGGCGAGGAACTGGGCAGCGATTGCTACGAGCAGACGATCCAGCGTCTCTCGCCGCCGATCCTGCTCCAGCCAGCCGATGGGGATTCCATCCCGGAGGGGCAGCGACCGGTGTTGAGCTGGATCCCACCCTCGCCCGTGCCACCGGGAATGCAGCTGACCTACACGGTGCGCATCGTCGAGATGCTCGGGCAGCAGAGCCCGTACGACGCGATGCAGAGCAATCCGGCATTCTTCGAACGCAGCGGGCTCACAGTGCCAATGCTCCAGTACCCACTGGATGCCCGTCCGTTTCAGCCGGGAAGGGCGTATGCGTGGAAGGTCGGCGCGTATGCCGGACAAGTCCTGCTGGGTGAGAGCGAGATTTGGTCGTTCCGGGTCTTTTCCCCTAGGCGTCCGCCGACGCCACCTCCTCGCCCATCGGTGTCGGTCAGCGCACTGGCTGCGGGCGTTGCACACTCGCTTGCCGTTGGCGATGTCCGGCGGGTGCCGGTCCATCCTGTTGCCTTGCGGACGGAGTATCTGCTGGATGCTCTCGACCGACAACCGACCAGTACGGGAGGGGAGGAGGCACTGCTGCGGGCGGCGCAGGACCGCGCGCTGCGGCGGGCTGCTTCCCCAGCGCTACCACAAACGGCAGCGGGCACAGCTTCCCTGTTGGCGCGGATATGGCAGAGCTACCTCAAGGGCGCTCTCTACGCCTGGGGCGACAATAGCCGGCGGCAAGCCACCGGGACACAGCCGGCACTGCTCAATCCAGTTCGGACCCAGCTGACCAACGTGGTTGCCGTTGCCGGCGGGTATTGGCACACGCTGGCCGTGACCAGCGACGGACAGCTCTTTGCCTGGGGACGGAACGATTACGGGCAACTGGGGGATGGAACGCTCACAGATCGCCCCGCTCCCGTCCAGGTTGCGCATCCGATGGGGAAGAAGTTCATTGCCGTTGCTGCCGGTGAGCGGCATTCCCTGGCGCTCGATGAGGAACGCCGAGTCTGGGCATGGGGAATCAACCTCAATCGAGAATTGGGGCTCGGAGCCGATAGCATGGTTGCCCGCCGCCCTGTCCAGGTACGCCAGCTCTCCGTGGGGGTTTCGGGAATTGCTGCCGGTGTTGCCCATTCCATGGCGTTACTTCGGGGGCAGGTGTGGGTGTGGGGCTCGAACTTCTACGGGCAAGCTGGCTTTGTGCCTCAGGGAATGGGAGACTTCCTGGTGTCCCTCCCTCGGAGGGTGACGCCAGAAGGACAGACCTTCCTCGCCATTGCTGCAGGAGATTACCATTGTGTCGCCTTGCGGCAGGATGGAACAGTCTGGGCATGGGGCGACAACCGCAGCGGGCAGGTGCATCCGGACTCAGGCGACATTGTCTGGACCCCTGTGCAGGTTCCGGGACTGACCGATATCATTGACATCGCGGCGGGGAGCTGCTTCTCCGTTGCGCTTGCCCGTGATAGTACCGTCTGGGTCTGGGGCAACAACGGGGTTGGGACTTACGCAGACGGCACTCGGCGAGCATCGTCGGCGCCGGTTCGAGTCCCGGGGCTTTCAGGTGTTGTCCGGGTCGTGTCCGGTGGGAGTCATGTGCTGGCGCTGAAAGCTGATGGCACAATTGTCGCATGGGGCAACAACAATGCTGGACAGCTCGGGCGGGGGACACAGTCTGACGTTGCAGAATCCCCAGCGCTCCCGCCTAATGCGGCAGCACCAGTTGAATTCGGGGGACCGTAGTCTGGAGCGACGATGCGCGGCGTTCTTGTATGGAGCGTGCTGCTGTGTGCTGTCGGGGGAGGCACAGGTATACTCCGTGCTCAGCCGGTTCCGCAATCCCCGGGGTCGGTCGTTGTGTTGACGGGCTCGAATTCGCTCAGCGCGCAGACAGCAAACCGTGTGGGAACCTACCAGGAGCGACCGCAGCGTTTCTGGCGCTGGGAATTCGAGCCGACGCTCCAGCTCTATGGGGTCCCGCTCTCGTTCTACGTGCTGCTTTCCTCTGAACAGCGGGAGTTCCGGCAAAACATCAACGCCATCACGAGCCTCTTTGCCCCGGAGCAGATCCGCGCGCGGGTCCGCGGGCGCATTGAGCAGGCGCTTCGGGCAAGCGAGCAGTACGAGGATGTGGCAGGGCTTGCCCAGCGGTACGAGGAAATCCGGGACTCGCTGGCGGCAGCCGATCCACAGGCGCTGCAGCGGTTGGAAGCCTACCGTCGGCTCAAGGAGCTGGAACGGCTCAAGGAAGCCGATCCGATGGAGCATCTCGGGGAGCTGCGGCGCCTTGGCATGATCTCGGCAGCTGAGCAAGTGATGATGTGGCTGCCGGAGGTCCAGCTGGGGGTGACCTATCCGTCGTATTCGCCCCTCGTTCTGCGCGGAGTGGCACTCAATGGCGGCTCTCTCCTGTGGGCGCCCGGCAGCCTGGTGCTGGGGTTGGCCGGCGGACGCACGCGACGCCCAATTCTGCGCGCCGATAGTGCGCAACTATCAACCTACGGGCAAGAGCTCTATGCAGTGCAGTTGGGCTTCGGACGGGGAAAGCCAACCGCGGTGACAGTTGTGGCGCTGACCGCCCGCGATGCCATGGCGTCATTGCCCGATACTGTGCGCCCTCTCCAAGGGGGACCCGGGGCGACGCACGTGCTCGGAGTACAGCTGAAGAGCGCGCTGCTCAAGCAGTACGTGACGCTGGAGGCTGAGGCTGCCACAAGCCTTGTCACCTGGGATGTTTCCAGCCCGCGTCCGGAGAGTTCGGACTTGCCTCCGTGGCTTGTCCGCCTGCTAGACCTCCGGGTATCCAGTTCCGTGGACTTTGCCTACGATGCCCGGCTTACGGTTGTTGCCCCGACACTGGGTTCTCAGATGGTGCTGCGTTCGCAATTGGTCGGACCTGGGTACTTTAGCTACGGTGTTCCCTCGCTGCGCCGGGATATTGCGAGGAATGAAGTTCGCATCCAGCAGCGGCTCTGGCGACGGCAGCTGGCTCTCGGGTTTGGGGTAGCGCTCGAACGCGACAACCTCCTGGGAACGAAGCGGGCAACGACGCGCTCGACCCAATACCTGGTTAGCCTGGGTGTGACACCGAGACGGTTCCCTTTCCTCCATGGCAATGCTGCTTATTCCGAACAGCAGAACTCTTTCGGGGTCCACCGCACGCTGCAGTGGCAGCTGAGCCTCGGGCATTCGTACGCGCTCGGCAGGGTCGCGATGACCTCGACGCTTTCGTACGGGCAGAGCCAGAGTACGGGCTTTGCCGGACGGACTGGGATTGCAACACTGACGGTCGGGCACTCCGTGAGTTTCCCCTTCCCGCTGTCGCTGGAGCTTGCATTCCACACGGGGATGCCGGTATTTGCCGGGGATACACTCCAGCAGCGTAGCACGCAGCTTGCAGTCACGGCAGGATATCGGCTGTGGGAGAGCGTGACGCTTTCCCTGACCCCGACGGTGTCCCGAGAAGGAGAAGCAACGCGGCTTTCTCTCCCTCTGCGTCTCCAGCTGGATTTGAAGCGCTGGGGGATACTGCGAATGGAGCTGTCTGCGACGCGCTACCGCAATCCGACCGAGCCCACGCGCAGCTTTGAGGAGACCGTGGTGCAGGCTGCGTTTGAGCAGCGGTGGTGAGGCGCATGGGCATCTGGATGAGGAGCAGCGGTGTCAAGGGAGCTGACCTATAGCTGGTGCCATTTTTGCCCGTGGCAACGTGGTAGTAGCATGGTCCATGAGCGGCGTGCCTCAGAGAGGTTGCTGGAAACTGCTCGGATAGTCCGTTCTCAGGCAGCCTGGGGCAAGGCACGCCGAGCTTTCGTATTCCTGAGAAGCTCATGGTGCCGCACTGTACGCGGCAGGGATGAGTTTCCCCTTGCTTCCCAGCGGTAGAGGTTGTGCACTACGAAGCAGAACGCCCTTTTATCATCAAAGCGAAGGACATGCGGGGAGACATAGAGGCGCGCGTCGCCTCGGTGCCCGGCATATTCCCCATGTTCGTCGACGAAGGGGCATTTCGCGTTGCGCTGCGCTGGTGCTTTGACCGGAATCCAGACTGTCTTCACTGCCCGCTTCAGAAGCTCTGTCTGGCGGGGCAGGGAAGTGATGAGCATCGCCGCTGGACAGCCTACCAGCAGTGAGGACAAACTTCAGGCAAGGCTGCGCCTGCCTACTGCCGGATCGCGATTGCCAGGAAAAGGCAGAGGGAGAGGGCATGGGCGCAGACCGAGAAGACCGCCACCAGCGAGGGCGACACATCGTAGAGCACGCCCATCGCTGCACTGCCCAGGAACCACCCGAGACCGAAGCCTGCACCGAAGATCCCGTACGCTAACCCGCGAGCACTCTGCCCAACTATCCCAGCAACAGCGGCTCGGAGCACAGATTCGTGCGCACCAAGGTTAGCTCCCCAGAGGAGCGTCCCTGCCAGAATCCCTGGACCGCCGCCAAATAGCACCAGCGGCGCTACCAAAGCCGCTGGGATAACCAGGAGAGGGAGCAATTTCATCCCCAGCCGGTCGAAAAGGCGCCCGAGCACTAGCGCTGCCAGAGCGTCTGCTCCCATTGCCAGAGCATAGAGCAGAGGAATCCAAGCATCCGGAATGCCCGTGCTTCGGCTGAAGTGGTAGGCAAACAGCGGGAAGTCAACCGTGCCAGCAGCTGCGAGGGCAGCGGCGAGCAGGTAGAGCCAGAACATCGTCGGGAGCCGAGGGGTAGAGGCAGGCTGTGTGGTGGATTCCAGCCCTTGTGGACGTGGGTAGAGAGCTCGGGCACGGAGCAGCAGTGCGAGCGCCGACAGAGCCGGGAGCAGCAGCAGGGCAAAACTGAGCCGGTACTGCCCTCCAGCCATGAGCGTGAGGCTCACCAGAAGCGGACCCAGCAGTGCCCCAAGCTGGTCGAGCGCTTCGTGGATCCCAAATCCCCAGCCCTGCCCAACGCTGGCGGCAGCATAGGAAAGCATCACGTCGCGGGCAGGGGTGCGGATCGCTTTCCCAAGGCGCTCTGCCAGAACCAGCCCGGCTGCCTCCAGCCAGTGACCTGTCAGCGCCAGGAGAGGGACTGCCAGGAGGTTGATGCTGTAGCCCGCGATGGCTACCGCCCAGTAGCGTCGGGTCCGATCGCTGATGTAGCCGGAAAGCAGGCGGGCTCCATAGCCCAAGAGCTCCCCTAGACCGCTTACAGTGCCGATGACTGTTGCGCTCGCGCCGAGTGTCCCGAAAAACGGACCGAGAATGCTGCGCGCCCCTTCGTAGGTTACATCAGCCAGAAGGCTGACACCACCCAGGAGCACGATGAACTTCCACTGTGGGGAGCCGGATGTGCTGTTGTGTGCCATCGTGCTCTTCCACGCTGCCGGAGCCAGGGACGAACCAAGGCAGTCTTCGGGGCAGGGAGGCAAGGTAAGGTAGGAAAACCCCTAAGTTTGGGCATCTGGCAAGTGCCATAGCTTCGGCAGAGCGCAAGAATGAACTGGGACGAGCTCCGCGAGAAGCACATGCCAACGTTGGAACAGGCACTCGAGGCTGTACGCACTCGAACGTTCTACGCCCACTGGGCGGAGGTCCCGAGCGGCAAGATATACGGGGAGACAGCCCACGAGGACGGAAGGCGACGCTTCGAAGGATTGCTGCACAAGCCTTTTCAGGAGTGGCTCCAACAGGGCGATGGGGAGTGGGTCGGCGGCGAGATTTCCCCGTACGGTTTCCCGCTCGGGGTGCACTATCGCCGGCTCTCTGTGGCAACAGCTGTGGAGCGAGCACAGCGGGCACAGCGTCAGTGGCAGCGGCTCGACGGACGCACCCGCGCCGTGCTCCTGCTTGAAGCGCTCGAACAGGCAGCGGCAGAGTTCTTCCCGCTGGCGTATGCCACTATGCATACCACGGGGCAGGGCTTCGTGATGGCATTCCAAGCCTCGGGACCACACGCGTTTGACCGGGCGTTGGAAGCGATTGCTACCGGGGTCATGGCGCTGGAGGGATTTGCCCCGGAGGTGCTCTGGAGGAAGCCTCTGGGCAAGGGTGAGATCGCTGTGCGGAAACGCTTCCAGGCTGTGCCGAAAGGGCTCGGGGCTGTCATCGGCTGTTCGACCTTCCCTGTCTGGAACGCCTTTCCCGGCGTTTTTGCCAACCTGATCACGGGGAATGCATGCCTGTGGAAGCCGCATCCAACGGTGATGCTTCCTGTGGCGCTGGTGGTGGCTCGGTTGCAGCGCGCATTGGAGAGTCTGGGTATCGACCCGAATGTGCTGCTGATGCTCCCGTGTACCCTGGAGGAGCCGCTGACGTGGGAGGTAGTTGAGCACCCAGCGGTGCGGATTGTGGATTACACCGGAAGCCCAGCCTTCGGCACCGAGCTCGAACGTCGGCTCGGCGGCAAGGTGGTCTTCACGGAGAAAGCCGGGGTCAACTCCGTCCTGCTCCACTCGGTTGCTGATCTGGGCGCTGTTCTGGACAATCTTGCCTTCAGCCTCTGCCTGTACAGTGGGCAGATGTGTACGGCACCGCAGAACATCTTCGTGCCAGAGACCGGGGTTGAAACACCCGATGGACGCCTCTTGCCGGAGGAAGTTGCTGCCCGACTCTGCGCAGCCATTGACGCCCTGGTGCACAATCCCAAAGCAGGACCCCCGACGCTCGGGGCTCTTCAAAATGAGCAGACGCTCCAGCGGCTGCGTCAGGCGGAGGCGCTCGGGCTGCCTGTTCTGCGGGCAAGTACCCCGCTTGATCACCCTGACTATCCCGATGCCCGGACGGCAACCCCGCTGCTGCTCGAGGCTCGGCAGGGCGAGCACCGGCAGGTTTACGGGCGGGAGTGGTTCGGACCGATTGCCTTCCTGGTGCGTTCACCCAGCGCCGACTCAGCCCTGCAGGAGATGGCTGCGCTCGTCCGCAGTGCCGGGGCTCTGGTGACGGCAGTCTACACAACAGAGGAGGCGTTCAAACGCCAGGCAGCGGACCTCCTCACAGAAGCTGGGACCTCCGTTGCCTTCAATTTCGTCGGTCCGGTCTGGGTCAATCAGTCGGCAGCCTACAGTGATTTCCACGGTGCCGGGGTCAATGCTGCTGGGAATGCGAGCTTTACAGACCTCGGCTACGTCGCGGCACGGTTTGGGATTGTCCACGTTCGAGAAGTGGTCTGAGATGCTCAAGCGCACGATTTTCTTCGAGCTCCACTGTCAGCTCGGGGCGAAGATGGCGCCCTTTGCTGGCTTCGAGATGCCGATTCACTATCCGAAGGGCATCGTCCACGAACATCTGCTCGTGCGGCAGCGGGTTGGGGTCTTCGATGTCTCGCACATGGGGGAGTTCCGCATCTGGGGGCAGGATGCGCTGTCCTTCCTGCAGTACGTCACCGTCAACGATGTGGCTCGGCTTACCCCGGGGCGAGCCCAGTACTCGGTCATGTGCTATCCCGACGGGGGCATTGTGGACGACTTGCTCCTCTACCACTGCGGCGATTTCTACATGATGGTGGTCAACGCCGCCAACATCAGCAAGGATTTCGCCTGGCTGCAGGAGCATGCCCCGGCATTTCGGGTGCAGCTCGACGATGTGAGCGACCGGACGCATCTGCTGGCAGTGCAGGGACCGAAATCCGCCGAGGCGCTGCAGCCGCTGACAGAGCTGCCATTGCTGGAAATCCCCTACTACCACTTCCGCTCCGGGACGCTGGCAGGGGTGCCGATGCTCATCTCCCGAACGGGCTATACTGGAGAGCTGGGCTACGAGCTCTACTTCGAAGGCGACCGCGAGACAGCCGAACACGTCTGGCGGGAAATCTTCCGTGCGGGCGCACCGTACGGTATTGAGCCAGCGGGCTTGGGAGCTCGCGACACTCTCCGGCTGGAGAAAGGCTACTGCCTTTACGGCAACGACATAGATGAGACGACCAATCCGCTCGAAGCCGGGCTGGGCTGGATTACGAAGCTGGACAAGGGTGACTTCCTCGGACGGGAAGCTCTGCTGCAGGTCAAACAGCACGGACCTACACGCCGCCTTGTGGGACTGCGTACGGAGAGCGAACGCTCTATCCCGCGTCCTGGCTACGCGATTGTGCAGGCAGAAGAGCCCATTGGGCGGGTGACCAGCGGGAATATCTCACCCGTCTTGCGGGTCGGGATTGCGCTCGGGTATGTCCCGGTACGCTTTGCCGAGCCGGGAACGTGGGTAGACATCAGCGGACACGGTGGGCGCCGCTTCCGTGCCGAGGTGGTCAAGCCACCCTTCGTCTGAGCACTTTTACGTGCCTGAGGGACCCGAACGGTTCTTCTCCTCGAAGCGGAGGTAGCGGTACCAGAGAGTGAACAGCTCCCACGTGGCGGCAACATCGCCGAGGCAGTACTCGGCAATCTCCAGTAGGCGTCCGTCGTGGTAGTACTCAGCGACCCGGGAACCGTCAATGCCGTGCGCTTTCGGCGATTCGATACCGAAGGCACGAGCGTAGAAGTCGAAGTTGAAGCGCTTCGTGGCACCCATGGTTTGCGGGTTGTAGAAGCAGAGTTCGTCCAGCAGGTCAGTATGCCCGCCGTAGCGGTAGCGGGTTCCTTCCATCAAATTGCGGGAGGGGCGGATCCGGTAGAGCGCCGAGCGGAGCATGAGGAAAGGGGCATCGAAATTGCGCCCGTTGAAGGTGACCAAGTGGGCACCGGCGTACTTGTCGAGAAGCTTCCAGAACTGCTCCAGGAGGGTGCGCTCGCTGCAGCGATAGACTGGGATGCCGTTCGGGAGCGCCTCGGGTAGGAGCTCGCCCACCTCGCATGCCGGGTCTACAATGTAGGCACCTCGGCTGCGGAGCGCCCATTCCGCTTCCCCGGTTGTCTCCATGATCTGCAGCCCCAGGCAGATGACCTGGGCAGTGAAGGGAGACAGTGCCATTTCAGCTTTGCGCCTCTCCTGCTCACTTTCGGAATGAGCGCCGCGCAGGAGGAATTCCTGCTGGCTGGGGGCGAAGCTCTCCCACGGCAGCGGGATGGTCTCGATGTCGAACACGATGTAGAGAGGCTCGGGCATCTCAGCGCAGAATGAGCAGTGGGGCAATGAGGCTGTGTCCATCGGGGAAGAGAGCCTGCACGGCGTAGACGCCGGCAGGGAAGCTCCGCAGGTCTAGGAGCACCTCTGCAGACGAGCGCTGCAGAAGTGGCACAGGACAGGATTGCCCGAGAGCGTTCCAGAGGCGGAAGGATGCCCGTTCGGCGTTGGGGATGCGGCAGCGCACGATGGTACGGGCAGGGTTCGGGAAAAGCCGCGGCTCTTCAAGGACGGCTCCAGGAACTGTGGTGATAGTCTGGATGCGGATATCATCGAGGAACCAGCCTTCGTCGGTCCGAATCGGTCCGGAGAAGAAGCGGAAGCGCACCCAGAGTAGGCGGGCAGTGTCAGGACGCGGGAGCAGGAACCGCTCCAGACGCCAATCTCCATCGTCCAGAACGCCATCGCCCCACGGGGCATAGAGGCTGGCGTTGTATGCGCCGAGCTGCTGCCAGGAGTCCCAGGTATTCCAGGCGATTTCGACGAAACCAGTGTCTGACGGGTGAACAATCGCGGCATGGACGAAGCTGAGCTCGAGCGCAGAGTCGCCCGCAGGAACCGCGATAGGGAAGAGCACGAGGGTGTCCCGCTCGCGGTTCGCATAGGGTCCTTGGGGCGATTCCGTCAGAGAGAGCGGTGGGGAGAAGGCGAACACGGCGGTCAAGCCCCAGGCGCCGCTGTTATAGTAGCGCGGCAGTTCCGGAGCCGCAAACGGCTCGAAGAGTTCTCTGAGCACTCTCCCGGCATAGACAATCTGCCAGGCGCTGGGTGGGCTTTCTTCCGCTCCTGCCAGGGCGGTAGCGAAGTACCGGTAGAAGCCAGCCTCAGAGACAACGTCGGTAACTGTCAGGGTCGTTCCAGTATCTGCCGGGGAGACGGGGAACGTGGCAATCAGGGCACTGTCCCGGTAGAGCCGGAGTGCGGAGAGATTCCTCAGGGGCGTCGTGCCATCGGCGCGCCGAGTCGGGAGACGGAAAGAGAGCCGAACAGAATCGGGCTGTACCAGTGCTGCCGGGAGGAGCTCCGGGGCAGCGGGCTGGCGCGCCCCACCGGCGCGGGCAGAGTCCGAGCGGAAGAGGCTGGTATCGTTTCCAGAGACAACGGCAATGCTATAGCGGTACAGTTCATGCGGCTGCAGGGCGGTGTCGAGGAAGCTGGTCAGAGAGCCGGGCAGCGTCCGGTAGAAGCTGCCGTTGCGGAGGAGGACATACTCAAAGGCGGTCAGTGGCTGCCCAAAGACGCGCTGTGTCGGTGCTTCCCAGCTCAGGCGCAGAGCCGTCGGGGTGTCTGGCAAGAGGTGGACACGGAACTTCTCCACCGGCAGAGGTGCTCGGACGTTGAGAGGGGCGGTGTAGACATCGTTGTCAGCGAGATTGATGGTGGTGTTGCGCATATCAACCCACGAGGGGTAGACCCGTCCGGCAAAGAAGGCGCAGCCGCTGTAGTCGCCAGCAAAGGCATTGCCACGGAAGGGATTGCGCCGCAGGTCCCAGAGGGTATCGCCAATGCGGCGGTCTGTCCAGGTTGTGCCTCCATCGCTGGAGTAGCTGACCGAGACTGTCGTCAGCACGTTGCCCGGATCGTCACGGCTGTCTAAGTACATGATTGCCAGATCTCCCGTTGTGGGGTCCAGTGCCATCCAGGGCCAGAACTGGTCCCCAGCAGTGTCGGAGTGGACAATAACGGGCTCGCTCCAGGTTTGCCCGCCGTCGGTGGAGCGGGAAAAGTAGATGTTCGGCACGGGGTCGGCTGCCCAGCAGAGGTAGAGCCAGCCTCGGCGCGATCCCTGTGTGGTATCGCAGACCAGGACGGGGTAAGTTTCTGCCCGTACGCCGCCTTTGAGCGTGTGGCGCACACCTTCCGGAATGGCTTTCGCCGTGCCCAGAGGGCGGTAGCGTAGAATCAGCCGAGGTGGTTCAAAGCTTGCCCCGCCGGTGGTCGAACGGGCAAAGCCGAGAGCTTTCTGCGGACCGTGATTCCACACGACGTAGACAGTGCCGTCCGGACCTGTTGCTGCCAGCGGAAAGCTCTGCCCGTAGGTGGTGTCTTCCGAGGAAAACGGCAAGCGGTCACTGACCGGGACAGGGGTGCTCCAGGTAAGCCCGCGGTCCTGGGAGAAGGAGAGCACGATCTGCGTGGAGGAATCCCGCGGAATCACTCGCTTCCAGGGAATATAGAGCCGCCCGCGGTAGGGAGAACTGCCGCTGTGATCGGCGGTGATGTAGTACTTGTCCTCGAAGGCGGAATCCGGAGTCATCGTCCCCCGATGGAGGATGACAGGGATATGCGCTTGCCAACTTTGACCGCCATCGGTAGTGCGGGCGATGAAGACCCCATTTTCCCCGGTGGTCAAATTGAAGCCGCCGTAGCAGAGGTAGCCATAGCCATCGGCGTCGAAAGTAACGGAGGGATCGTTGGAGGAGACCCAGTCGGGGAAAGGTTTGCCGAGGTTGCGATTGCTCCAAGTGTACCCGCCATCGCTGGAGACATAGACCCAAGTGGAGGAGTTGGCGCGGTAGTCCACCGCGGAGGCAATCAGGTTCCGGGGATTGCGGGGATTGATAGCGATGGAGGATTCATTCTGGATGGGTGTTGGATCAGCCTCGGGCACGATGAGATTGACGTTCGGGAAAAGGCTTACCCGAGGCGACGGCGAAAGAGGCTGGAAGGGGAGAAGAGGGAGTGACTGTTCCGTTTCCGGACGTGGTTGAGCGTACTCCATCAAGTGTCGAAAAGGGTTCTCAGTGCCCTGAGCGTGCGCAAGCAGCGCGGCGGCTACGAGCCCGGTAAACTGGCGCATGAGATCACTGCGCGTGGCTGGAAGACGAACAGTGAAATTTACAGCTTTCCGACGCGGGATGGGGGTAGCGGGGTGAGACGGCTGCTGGAAGCGGGGGAGTGGGTTTCTGTATTTTCGCGGTGTTCAGGGCTTGTGGAGTGGGATGAAGTATCTGCTGCTTGCGGTCGGATTGGGGGGTGGGCTGCTTTTGGCGCTTCTCTATCCACCGGAGCGACCACGCCCGATGTGGTGGCAGGTGACGGTGATTACGGTCATGGGAGTGCTCATTGTTGCAGCGCTTGCACCACCGATTGGAGGCACATTTGCTGATGCTGTCTACGCCAACCGCTGGGGAACTCTTTCGGTACCCTCTCTGCTGAGTGTTCGGGAGCGCGAACGCTTCCGGGGGCAGGAGCGAACTGTGCCCGTTGTGCTCCGGTGTGTGAGTGCCGCGGTGTACGATACGGCGCTCGGTCTGTGGAGCGTGTGGGCAGAAGATGACAGTCCGCGGCGGGTACTGGCGCGGGTGCTCTTCCCGACGGTGCCGTCGGAAGAACTTCTGCGTGCACGGCGGGCAATTGTTGAGCTGGAGTGGACGGGCACGGACACACTCTGGATTGCCCAACGAGTGCGCTCGCTGGAGCCGTTTCTGGTGCTGCCCTACATCCCTGGGCTTGGGGAGCGGGCACGGATCCTCTACTTCCACGTTCCTCTGGCGTGGATTGCCGTGTTCGCCTACGCTATTGCAGCGCTTGCGGCGCTCCGGTACCTCCGGCGTCGTGACCTCGAGGCAGAGTCGCGGGCAGTAGCAGCGGCAGCGCTCGGGACGCTCTTCGCGGTACTCGCGACGGCAACGGGTGCGATCTGGGCGCGCTTCAACTGGGGAGCCTTCTGGAATTGGGACCCGCGGCAGACGACCATCGTTGTACTGCTGCTCATCTACCTGGCATATTTCGTCCTGCGAGGCTCGCTGCCGGAAGGAGAGCGGCGGGCGCGGCTTGGAAGTGTCTATCTGCTTTTTGCCTTCGTTGCCGTCCCTGTTCTGGTCTTCATCCTGCCGCGGATGATGGAGAGCTTGCACCCGGGTGGGAAAGGAGACGTGACCATTGGTCCAGTGCTCGATCCGAATCCCGAAGCGCTGGACACGCTCAAGCAGGTGCTCTTCAGTGGCTCGCTGCTTGCCTTTACGGCACTCTTCGGGTGGCTCTGGAGCCTCGGAGTTCGGGTTGTGCGCCTGACAGAGCTGGTGCGGTGGCACATGGATAGAGGAAATGGGGTTTCTGGAGAGGCACGCTGAGTACGTGGTGCTCTGGGTGACTCTGGTGGTCTGGTTGGGGATTGCTGCTTCCCTGCTGTGGATGGAGCGCCGATTGCGGAGGGTAGAGCAGCAGATGGAACGTCCACGGGAGCAGCGGCGTTTCTCCAGCGGTGGTCAATGAGCAGTGCACTTCCTTCGTCCATGGCTGCTGGTCGGAGAGGAGGAGCAGGATGATGCGGCTACGTGCACGCTACTGGCTCGGTGGGCTTGCGTTGGGTGGGTTCATTGCGCTGGGTATCTCGGCGCTGGAGTCTACAGCCGTGCCGTATGTCTCTATCGGCGAGGCGGTGCGCTCGGGCGCGCGGGTGCAGGTCAAAGGCACCTGGGTGCGGGAAATTCCGCCCGTCTACGAGAGTCAGGCGAACCTTTTCCGCTTCGTGCTGCAGGATGAGCACGGGGACCGAATTCCGGTGGTTTACGCTGGAGCCAAGCCGAACAACTTCGAGCTTGCTGAAAGTATTGTGGTGCGGGGCAGAGTGATCCAGGGCGAGCTCCATGCGGAACACATTTTGATGAAGTGCCCGTCGAAGTACGAGGGCGGGGCGCCGCTGCCGCAGTGAGGATCCATGCGTCTGCGTCCCATTGTGATTGTCGTTCTCTTGCTCGGGGTTCCGGCAGCGTTGTTCCTGGCGCAACGCTTTGCCCAGGTGCCTGAGGTGACATTTGCCGAAGCACTGCGTCTTGCCGAGGAACAGCCCAGTGAGGAACGGGCACCGAAGGTGATGATTCGCGGGGTGGTCCATGCGCTGGCGGCTCCCGGGCAGGTCAGCCCTACGTTCTGGATGCAGGATGCACAGGGGCAGATTTTCGCGGTTGACTACACCGGCGGGGAAGCCTTGCCCGTGCTGACACCGGGCACCCGTGTGGTGGTGCTCGGGCATGCCCATGGTGGGGCATCCCCATACTTCCATGCGTCGGAGGTGCGTCGGGAGTAACCATGCTCGGGCAGTTCTTGGTCCATGGGGTCTGGGCGCTCGCGGTGGGCGCTGCTGTGACCTTTGCCCTCGGGCGCCGGCGGCAGGAGTTCCTCGTACCGGCCCGCGTCAGTTTCGCTCTGCTGGTTGCCGGGATTGGCGTGCTCTGGCTCCTCTTGCTGGGCGCCGTGCTGACCCATGATTTCCGCTACACTTACGTGTGGGGGCACTCTTCGCGGCAGCTGCCTTTCCACTTGCTGCTCAGCAGCAGTTATGCTGGGCAGGAAGGGAGCCTGATGCTGTGGGTCTTCTGGCTGGGGCTCCTCGGGATTGCCGTTCACGTGATTGCCCGGCGGCAAGGCTGGGAGGCGGAGATGATGAGCCTTTACAGTGCTGTTGTCGCGGGGATGCTCCTGCTACTGGTAGCGAAAAACCCCTTCACCTTCGTGTGGGAGACCTACGCCGAACAGGGGGTGGCCGAAGGCTTCCGCCCTGCCGATGGACGTGGACTCAACCCGCTCCTGCACAACTACTGGATTGTCTTTCACCCGCCGACATTGTTCCTGGGCTTCGCCCTTGTGAGCGTGCCGTTTGTGTTCGCGCTGGCAGGGCTGTGGCGGCGGGAATACCAGCGCTGGATTGTCGGGGCGCTGCCCTGGCTGGGGATTGCCGCAGCAGTGCTCGGGGGTGGAATTCTCCTGGGTGGACTGTGGGCGTATGAGACGCTCGGCTGGGGCGGCTTCTGGGCGTGGGATCCGGTGGAGAACTCCTCGCTGGTTCCCTGGCTCTTTGTCGTGGCAGCGCTCCATACGGGGCTTATCCAGCGGCGGACCGGTGGGTTGGTGCGTACCACCGTAGTGTTGGTCGTTCTCGCCTTTCTGGCGACGCTCTACTCAACTTTCTTGACCCGCAGTGGGGTGCTGGGAGATACATCCGTGCACTCGTTTGTTGATCCTGGCTTGTTTGCCTACGTTCTGCTCCTGGGGTTGATGGTGGCAGGGACCGCCGTGAGCGTTGGGTTTCTCCTCTGGCGCTGGCGGGAGCTGCAACGGGAAGCCTTGCAGCTGTCGGTCGACTCTCGGGAGTTCCTCCTGGGGCTGGGGACATTGGGACTGGTGGTCAGCGCTGTGGTTGTCCTGGTTGGAACCAGTTACCCCATCGTTGCAGAGCTGCTGGGGCGCCCGAAGGTTGCCGTTGAGCAGCGCTTCTACAACCTGCTCCACTTGCCTTTGGGAGTCTGGATTCTGCTGCTCAATGGGTTGTCGCTGCTGGCGCAATGGCGAGCAACCCCGGGGAAGCTCTTCGGGAAGCGGCTGCTCCTGCCGGCTGCCATCGCGGGGGGAGGGACGGGACTTTTGTGGATGCTGGGAATCCGGGATGGTGCTCTCCTTGCGCTGGCGGCCACGGCATGGTTTGCCTTAGCCGTCAATGGGCGATTGCTCTTTGGAGGTCTTCGCCGCCGTCCGGCAGCACTAGGAGCGTGGATTGCCCACACTGGGCTGGCATTGCTCCTTGTGGGTGTCGTCACGCTTGCAGCCCTTTCGTGGACCTCCCATGCCCGGCTCCCCCGTGGGGAACCCGTCCAGTTGGGTGCTTACCGGCTCACATACCTTGGGCGCGAGCAGGTCGAACGGGAGTACACCGACCGGGAGAAGTGGCGCTACGCCGTGCGGGTAGAACACCGAAACGGCAGCGTGACGATCTTCCCGGTGCTCTTCTGGAGCGACTACAACCAGCGGCAGTCGGCGTTCTTAGAGCCTGGCATTGCATGGCGCCTGGCTGCTGATTTCTACATGGCGCCTAGGGCGGTTGAGAGCGAAAATCCGCCCACCGAGCTTGTGTTTCGCCGTGGAGAGGAAGCGCCACTGCCGTCGGAGCCTCTGGTGCGGGCGTCTGTCCTGCGCTTTGAGATGGGAGCGCAGCACGGGGATACGCTCGAGGTAGCCGTCTGGATTGTCCTCCGTCAGCCGGAGCGGGATGATACGCTGCGCCTTGCTTCTCGGATGCTGGCTCTGGACCGATTCCTGCCTCTCTGGCAGCCGTTCCGGGATACGCTCGAACTGGCGCTTCTACGCATTCTCCCCGACCGGCGCGAACTGGCACGTTCGCAGGCAGTGCTCGGCGTGCGGCGCCGAGGAACACAGGAGCGAGAGGTGCTCACGGTGGAGTTTTCTCTCAAACCCGGTATCAATCTCGTCTGGCTCGGAGGGCTGCTGACCGTTGTGGGGCTGCTCTGGAGCGCCGCGACCCGGCTGCGGCAGAAGCGCCGAATAGTGACGTGCCCGGATGGCAAGTACCCTGCCCCTGTGCACGAGGCGGCGCTCCCGCGCTGATGGGGCTTCCTCCCGAGGGAGTCTCCCGGAGGCTGTACAACGGGGGCTTATTTTTGCACGTGTCAGCTGACTCAAGGGGGAGTTATGCGCCGAAGCCTGCTCATCGGCGGCGTTGCTCTGGCAGTTGCCGTGTTCCTCGCTGTGCTGCTGATCCGCACTGTTGGGCTGCAGGCGGGTGAGGAACCGGGAGAAATTCCACTGCCGGCGCTCCAGCTGGATTCGACCGCTATTCTGGAGCGCTTCGCTGCGGCACTGCGCTACCGAACGATTTCGCACCAGGATACGGCGCAGGTTGAGCATGCGGAATTTGAACGCTTCCATCAGTTCCTGTTCCAGAGCTTTCCGGAGGTCCATCGGCAGCTGGAGTGGGAGCGCGTCGGCGGTTACAGCCTGCTCTACCGCTGGCGCGGGCAGGATACAACAGCGCCGGCGGTGCTCCTGATGGGGCACATGGATGTGGTACCGGTGGAGCCGGGGACGGAAAAGCAGTGGCGCTACCCGCCTTTTGCAGGAGTGATTGCCGAAGGATCCGTGTGGGGACGCGGGGCAATCGATGACAAAATCACCGTCATGGGGATTCTGGAGGCGGCAGAAGCATTACTGCGGGCGGGATTCCGCCCCGTTCGGGATGTATACTTCGCCTTCGGGCATGATGAGGAGGTCGGCGGACGGCGAGGAGCGCAGCAAATTGTAGCGCTGCTCAAGCAGCGGGGGGTTCGCCTCCACTGGGTGCTCGATGAGGGCGGCGCCGTCACCGTCGGGATGTTCCCCGGAGTGGAACGCCCGCTGGCAATGGTGGGCATTGCCGAGAAAGGATACATGATGGTCGAGCTGAGCGCCGAAGGACCGGGCGGACACTCATCGACACCACCCCGCCGGAGCCCGTTGGGACTGGTCGCAGAGGCAATTGCGGCGGTGGAACACTCGCCGATGCCTGCGCGGCTGGAAGGTGTAGCCGTCGAGATGCTGGAAGCAGTAGCCCCGGAGATGCCTTTCTGGCAGCGCCTGCTGGTGGCAAATCGGTGGCTCTTTGGTCGCTTCCTCTTGCGGCAGCTGCAGCAGACCCCGCGCGGGAATGCCACGGTGCGGACAACCTTTGCCCCGACAATCTTCCAGGCTGGCATCAAGGAAAATGTCATCCCCTCCTCGGCTCGGGCACTGGTCAACGTGCGCTTGCTGCCTGGGGATACCCCGGAGGCGGTTGTGGAACACCTGCAGCGCCGTGTCCCGAAGGGGGTCAAGGTGCGGCTACAAGGCGTGCTGAGCCTGCCGTCCCCGGTCGCGGATGTCCGCAGCGAGGGCTTCCGCCTCATTCGGCAAGTTGCCCGCTCGGTCTTCCCCGAAGCGCGACCGGTCCCCTACCTGGTTCTCGGAGCAACGGATGCCCGGTACTACACGGTGCTGACCCCAAACGTCTTCCGCTTCCTGCCTGTTCGGCTGACACCGGAGGAGTACCGGACATTTCACGGGACCAACGAGCGCATGCCCGTCGGCGAGATCCTTCGGGCAGTTCGCTTCTACGCTGGGCTTCTCTCTGCTGGGGCAGGCACTACCTCCCGTCCGTAGCTGCTGGCACTGACGTACGCTCCGGTGCCGAGAGGGAGCAGAGTGCTATTTTTGCGACCAACGGTCGGAAATCGACGGATGGTCAGCATGATTGGGCGGTGGGCATTCCTGGCAGCGGTGGCGGTCAGCCTCAGCTTCGGTCAGCAGCCTCTGCGACTGAGCCTGCAGCGAGCGCTGCAGT
>Ga0209289_100200_pt1 | contig 35445 bp, 28 predicted proteins | sample GXS110809BmetaG_FD_184121 | JGI IMG/M metagenome (GOLD analysis project Ga0209289, IMG submission 184121) | Hot spring microbial communities from Gongxiaoshe hot spring, China to study Microbial Dark Matter (Phase II) - GXS 110809B (SPAdes)... ...
GTAGTGGGTAAGTCAATCACTTATCAGGCTTGTGCTTTCTGGCCAACGGCACTTGCCTTGTCATTGCAAGGGAGCATAGTCCCTGAAGCAATCTCTATTTCAACTCACCCCCTTTAATTCCCCCTCTCTAATTTTAGAGAGGGGGACACAGGGGGTGAGTAAATCTTTTCCCCCTCTCTAAATTCTTAGAGAGGGGGCAGGGGGGTGAGTTAATCCATCAGCAGGCTTGTGCTCTTTGAACAATCAGCCTTACTCCCTCATTGCAAGAGATGAAACCCGAACACAATTTATATTTTAACTCACCCCCTTTAATTCCCCCTCTCTATTTATAGAGAGGGGATAAGGGGTGAGTCAATCTTTCCCCCTCTCTAAATTCTTAGAGAGGGGGGCAGGGGGGTGAGTCAATTCAAGTTGTCATTGCTATAATAGACACGGGCGAATCTAATACAATGATAGAATCTTTATTTGCCCCCTTAAATTAAACCCTAATTTGACAATTGGGCAAAACTTTTCTAAATTTCCTGTGAAAGCAAACTAAGAAAACTATTCAAAATGAGAGATAAAACAGCTCAAATACTTTTGATTTTTTTCCTTGCGCTTTGTTTAACATTTATTCAGGTTAATCGTTATTCAACTGCACAGGAGATTTATCAATCAAAAAGTGCTTTTAAAATCGGACGTTTAAAATATCGTGGTGGGGGAGATTGGTATAACGATCCCTCAGCTGAGGTAAATCTCTTGAAATTTATCAAAGAGAACACAAATATTGATGTCATTCCAGTTTATGAGTTTGTTGATATAGCAAGTGACAACATATTTTCTTATCCCTTTCTTTTTATGACAGGACATGGCAATATAACTTTCAACGAGGATGAAGCAAGAAGATTAAGAACATACCTTGAAAACGGTGGGTTTCTTTACGCTGATGATGATTATGGCATGGACAAATCCTTCAGGCGAGAGATAAAAAAAGTTTTTCCAGATAAAGAACTTGTTGAATTACCATTCTCTTATGGGCTTTTCAACTGTTATTTCAATTTCCCAAATGGAACTCCTAAAACTCACGAACATGACAATAAACCACCGCAAGCATTTGGAATTTTTCACAACGGGCGACTTGTCCTCTTATATACTTACGAATCAAATCCAAGCGATGGCTGGGCTGACCCTGATGTCCACCACGATCCCGAAGAAAAAAGACAGGAAGCTTTAAGATTCGGAACAAACATAATCGTGTGGGCTTTGACAAACTAAACTTTAACAAAGATGAACGAAATTTATTTACAGATAAAATCAAAACTTGAACGCCTAAGAAAATCCCTTGATATTGATGAGTTTAAAATAAAATTTTCACAATGGCTTATCCTCGTTGCATTTTCGCTAATTTTGATAGGTTTGCTTGAATTAGAATTTTATTTTCCTTCGCCAGTTAGAAAATTAATTTTTTATTTCACCAGCCTCACTCTTGTGTTAAGTTTCAGTTTCTATGTTCTCCCACCAATTTTGAAAATTTTAGGCTTGATAAGATCAAAGGATGATTTTGAGCTCGCAAGATTTGTATGGGCAAAATATCCAGAAATCGGAGATAAACTCATAGATGCATTACAAATTTATGAACAAAAATTTAATCCCAAAGCCCCATATTCAATTGAATTAATTGATTCTGCCTTCACACAGCTTGCCAACGAAATTTTAAAAGTTGAATGGGATAAGATTGATAGTTCAAAACCTAACAGGAAACTTTTAACCTCGTTTTTAATTCTCGGCGTCTTTGTTTTAACTTTTTCATCCTTGCCCGAGTTAAGAAATTCATTTATCAGGATTTTAAACTACGATAAAAAATTTATAAAACCCGAGGATTATATCATCAAGGTTGAACCAGGTGATACAACCATTGCGAAGGGTGCAAATGTCAAAATTAAAATTTATGCAATACCACAGAAATTAAATCTCCCTTCACCCTCAGAAATAGAACTATACCTTGCACAAGAAGGGGTGAAAAACTTTGAGCTTAAAAAGGTCAAATCGGATAAATTCTTCACAGGTAAATTTGAATATGAAATTTACAACATCAGGACATCAGTTGAGTATTTCGTCAAACTCAAAGATTTGAAGACAGAAAAGTTTAAAATTGATGTAATTGATAAACCTGTCGTGAAACTTTTAAAAATCAAGCTTTCATATCCATCTTACACAGGATTTATGCCGATTTACCTTGAAGATAACTTTGGAGATATAACAGCAATATCTGGGACGATCGCAAGGTTTGAGGTATTGTCAAATAAGGTGCTTGACTCAGCGAAAATTGTCTTCAATGATGGAACCGTTTCAAATCTTTTTGTCTCGGGGTCAACAGCAAGGGGAGAAATAAAACTTTTGAAAAGCGGGACATACCACATTGAGTTAAAAAGCAAAGATGGATTGAAAAATGAACAACCAGTTGAATATAAAATCAGTATAATACAGGACGAATATCCGAAAGTTCAGATATTAAGTCCAGAAAAAAGCATTGATATATCCCGTGATATGCAGGTTGGCATTCTTGCAAGGATAAGTGACGATTTTGGATTTACAAAGTTAAAACTTGCCTACAAGTTGAGCTTTTCACGATATATCAAAGCGTGGGATGAGTTTAAATTCATTGAAATACCGATCAATAAAACTTTGAAAGAGCAAGAAGTTCCGTATTTATGGGATCTATCAGATCTTGAACTTGCACCGGATGATGTTGTGAGTTATTACCTTGAAGTTTTTGATAACGACATCGTAAGTGGTCCTAAGCCTGCACGAACGGAAATTTACACGATTAGATTTCCGTCCCTTAATGAAATTTTATCTCAAGTTGAGCAAACGCAAAGCGAAATTTATCAGGATATAAAGGATATTTTTGAAATGGCTAAAAAGTTGAGGCAGGAAATGGATGAGGTTGAGAAAGATTTGAAAAAAGGCACTTTGAAACCAGACTGGCAAAGACAGCAACAAATTCAAAATATAGCGAAACAATACGAAGAACTTCAAAACAAGATAAAAGAAACGAGCCAGAAACTTCAGGATTTAGTTCAAAAGATGGAGGAAAACAGGTTAATCTCACCCGAGACGCTTGAGAAATATATTGAACTTCAAAAGTTATTAAATCAGCTTGACATACCTGAATTGAAAGAGCTCATGAGGCGATTTGAACAGGCGATGCAAAACATAAATCCAGACTTGATAAGGCAAGCACTTGAAAAGTTTCAATTTTCTGAAGAAAACTTTAGAAGAAGTATAGAAAGAACTTTAAATCTTCTCAAGAGAATTCAAGTTGAGCAAAAATTAAATGAAATTTTGAAACAGACGGAACAGCTTATTGAGAAACAGGAGGAGTTGAGAAAGAAAACAGCACAGGTAAATCCAGAGAACAAGGCGCAGCTTAAACAGTTAAGCGATGAGCAAAAAGAGCTGAAGGAAGATATGGAAAAACTTGAAGAGAATCTTGAAAATTTAAAAGAGAAGATGAAAGAGTTCAAAAATGAAATGCCACTTGATTCACTTGAAAAGATTCTAAACGAGATGAAAGAGCGAAGATTTGGTGAAAAGTTTGAAAGGGCTGGTGAAAGAATAATGTCTGGAAATTTAAAGGAAGCAACGCAGATGCAATTTGAGCTTTCACAGGGGCTTATGCAAATGCAAAGTGGTTTACAAACCCTTCAACAGCAACTGATGCAAAATCAGCAGAGGCAGATAATCTCAAAAATGCAAAAAATTCAAAAAGACCTTCTTACGCTTTCAAAAGAACAGGAAGAGATAAAACATGAAACTCAAAAATCTACACAGGGCTCTTCAAGACTTCGGGAACTTGCACGAGAGCAAATGGACCTACTCTCAGGATTGAACTCTGTTGCAAATGAGATGATTGAACTCTCACAGAAAACTTTTGCCATAACCCCTGATATGGGAAAGGAAATTGGATCGGCTCTAATGAACATGCACAGGGCAATTGAATCGCTTTCCGCAAGGGATAACTTAGGAGCATCAAGTTTTCAAAACGAAGCGATGAATTCGCTAAACAAAGCTATAATACAGCTTGGCAATGCAATGCAAGCAATGATGCAAGGCGGGGCAGGTGGTGGGTTGCAATTTTTACTTCAACAGTTAAATCAACTTGCAATGCAACAACTTGGATTAAACCAAGCTACCCAAGAACTTATGCAGCAACTTTCACTTCAACAGCAAGCAGAGATGGCCAGGTTAGCAGCTCAACAGGAGCTCATCCGGAAATCTCTTCAGGAATTGATGAAAGAAGCGGAAACTTCTGGAAATAGAAGCAGAATTCTTGGGGATTTAAATAAAATTGCAGAAGAGATGAAAGAAGTTGTAAGTGACCTTGAGTCAGGGAATTTAAATGAGGAAACGATAAGAAAGCAAGATAGGATTTTATCCAGGCTTCTTGACGCGCAACGCTCAATCCACGAACGAGACTTTGAGAAACGGCGTGAATCAAGACCCGGGCAAAATATCACAAGGCAAAGCCCCGCGGAGCTAAAACTTGACGAAGAAAAAGAGAAAATCTTCCAAGACCTACTCAGATCAATTCGCGAAAACTACCACAAGGATTACGAAGCCCTTATAAAGAAATACCTTGAACTTTTACGCTCCCTCCAGCAATAGTTGTTTCACTTTGCCACTATTTGAAATTTTTGAGACAAATTTAAACCTTCACAATTCTAAAATTAATTGATTTATAATTTTTTATGTCTTGGCACGATTTTTTATTTATTTGTTTAAAAACAAAATCAAATCAAAGGCATATGATTGAAATCCGATGGCATGGTCGCGGAGGACAAGGAGCTAAAACAGCTGCGATGCTATTTGCAGAGACAGCAATTGAAGAGGGTAAATTTGCACAAGGTTTCCCTGAATATGGTCCTGAAAGGATGGGCGCACCAGTAAAAGGTTTCACAAGAATTGACAATAAACCTATAAGAATTCACAGCGGAATTGAAAATCCTCAAGTAGTGGTAGTCCTTGATCAAACGCTGCTTGAAACAATTGATGTAACAGAGGGAATGCCAGATGATGGAATTTTAATCATCAACACCGAAAAAAAACCTGAACAAATACGAAAACAGTTTGGAATAAAAAAGGGCAAAATATATACTGTAAATGCAACAAAAATAGCACTTGATACAATAGGAAGACCAATTCCAAATACTGTTATGCTTGGTGCGTTGATAAAAGTTACAAATGTTCTTGATCTGGATACACTTTTGAAGAATATAGTTAAAAAATTTTCTAAAAAATTCAGCGATAAAGTTGTTGAAGGCAATGTTCAAGCAATAAAAAAAGCATTTGAGGAGGTAAAAGGAGAATGAGCGAACTAAAAAAATGGTTTGAACTCCCAGTCGGAGCTGTGATTGATGAGCCAGGAAGTGCTATGAAGTATAAAACTGGCTCTTGGAGAACATTTAAACCCGTCATTGATAAATCAAAGTGCAATGATTGTTTAATTTGCTGGATTTATTGCCCCGATAATTCAATAATTGTTCAAGATGGCAAACTTATCGGATTTGATTATGACCATTGCAAGGGTTGTGGGATTTGCGCTGAAGTTTGCCCGGATAAGAGCAAAGCAATAACAATGGTCCTTGAACATCAATAATCAAAAAATTTTTCAGGAGGTAAAAATGAAAGTAATGGCTTTGACCGGGAATGAAGCCGTTGCAGAAGCAATGAGACAAATTAACCCAGATGTTGTTGCAGCATATCCGATCACACCACAAACAGAACTGATGCATAGGTTTACAGAATTCGTCGCCGATGGACTTGTTGATACAGAAATGGTTCTTGTTGAATCTGAGCATAGCGCATTAAGTGCAACAGTTGGGGCAAGCGCATCTGGAGTAAGAGCGATGACAGCAACGAGTTCGCAAGGACTCGCTTTAATGTGGGAAATACTTTACATTGCAGCTGGATTGAGATTGCCAATTGTTATGCCTGTCATAAATAGAGCTCTAAGCGCACCTATAAACATTCACGGTGACCACTCCGATACTATGGGAGCAAGGGACTCGGGGTGGATACAACTTTTCTCGGAAAATGCCCAGGAAGCATACGATAACACAATCATCGCATTAAGAATTGCAGAACATCCCGATATTCTCCTTCCAGTTATGGTAATGATGGACGGATTCATAATAAGCCACACCATGGAAAGAGTTGAAGTCCTTGATGATGATGTTGTTAAAAGTTTCATTGGTGAATATAACCCAAAATATAAACTTCTTGATGTTAAAAATCCTGTAACGATGGGTCCGCTTGATCTTCAAGATTACTATTTTGAGCACAAAAGAGCACAAGCAGAGGCGATGGAAAATGCTTACAAGCTCATAAAAGAAATTGACGAGGAATATTACAAAATCAGCGGAAGAAAATATGAATATGTTGAGCCGTATGAAATTGACGATGCAGAGATTGTTTTGATTTCACTTGGTTCAACTGCTGGAACGATAAAAGAGGTAGTTGATGAACTTAGACTAAAAGGCTTAAAAGCTGGTGCCTTAAAGATAAGGCTTTACAGACCATTTCCAAAGGAAGAGATAAAAGAGCTCCTCTCAAATGCACTTGTGGTTGGAGTTATGGATAGGGCAATTGCTTTTGGGGCACCATGTGGACCAGTCTGCCTTGATGTTAAGGCAACTCTCCAAGGAACACGACTTGCTAATCTTCCCATCGTTAACTACATTTATGGACTTGGTGGAAGGGATATAACTCCAAAAGATATTGAAAAAATTTTCAATGAACTTGAAAAGGTCAAAATCTCAGGCGAGGTTCCCAATCTCCCATGTTATATTGGCGTCCGCGGTGAGGAAGATTATACAGAACAAAAAATGAAATTTAAAATTAAAAATTAATTCATGAGCTGAAAATGGCTAACTTAAAAGAACTTTCACAAAGAGAGATAAAATTCACAGCTGGACATAGAGCATGTGCTGGATGTTTGCCAGCAGTCGCCTTACGGCAAGTAACACTTTCTATTAACTATCCTTGTGTTGTTGGATTTGCGACAGGCTGTATGGAAGTTGTTTCAACCATTTTCCCTTATACCGCATGGAATATCCCCTACATTCATGTTGCGTTTGAAAATGTTGCAGCCGTGATGAGCGGAGTTGAGTCGGCGTATAAATCTTTAAAGAAAAAAGGAAAGATAAATGAAGAGATAAAGTTTATTGCTTTCGGTGGTGATGGTGGAACATATGATATTGGATTCCAGGCTCTTTCAGGAATGGCTGAAAGAGGGCATGATGTCCTTTATGTTTGTTATAATAACGAAGCTTACATGAACACGGGAATTCAAAGGTCAAGCGCAACACCTTTCGGTGCTCAAACTTCAACAACGCCAGTTGGTTCAGTTGAATTTGGGAAAAAACAGTTTCCAAAGGATTTGACCCAAATAATGGCAGCACACGGAATCCCTTACGTTGCTCAAGCTTCCGTTCATAATTGGAAAGACTTAAATATGAAAATTGAGAAAGCATTGAATATCAAAGGACCAAAATTTATAAACATACTTGCACCTTGCACGCTTGGCTGGAGATATCCAGCCGAGAAAGGAATTGAAATAGCAAAACTTGCTGTTGAAACATGCGTTTGGCCACTTTATGAGGTTGAAAATGGAAAGTATAAAATAAATTATAAACCAAGAGAGAAGAAACCAGTCGTTGAATGGCTTAAAATTCAAGGTAGATTTTCACATCTTTTCAAGCCGGAAAATCAACATCTCATAGATGAAATTCAGAAAGAAGTTGACAAAAGGTGGACACGCCTTCTTGAATTAGCCAGCGCATGAGATAACCCCTCCTTCATCCTTCGGTCGCCGTCGCCTCCCGGCGACCTTTTTATTTATAATCGGAACTTTTTAAAAAAATCAAACTGTTAAATTTTTTAGTTGTAAAATCAATAAAGGGCGAGGTGAGCAAAAATTCAGCAATTTTAATCTTCATTCCAAGCGTAAACTTTTAATTTTTTTAACAAAATCAAATTAAGGGAGGTAATTCAACCATGCTTAAACCCAATTTATTCAACCAAGTCAAAATTGGGGAAGCCCAAAAGTTTGAAAATATGACTGTTTACCCTATGTTTAGCCTCAGCGATGGAAAAGTTGAATATATTACGCTTGATGAGGCATTGAAAATGAAATCGGTTAAAATAACCGAGATAAGCGTTAGTGGCGCAGTGAATCACATAAAAGTTGAAAACCTCTCTGATTTGCCCATCCTAATACTTGAAGGAGAAGAATTAATTGGAGCAAAGCAAAACAGAACCCTTAATACAACCGTGCTCATTAAAGAAAAATCTGAAACAATCATACCTGTAAGTTGTGTTGAGCAAGGACGATGGAGCTACAGGTCAAGGGAATTCGTAAAGCATGATTTCATCATACCAGTGTATGTGAGGGCTACCAAGGTGAAATCAGTTACTGAGTCAGTTAAAAGAGAGAAAACTTTTCGTTCAAATCAAGCTGAGGTCTGGGAATCAGTTTTTAACTTTATGACACCCTTTCAGGTGGAATCTCCAACTGAAGCAATTGATGACACCTACAAAGTAATAGAAGACAAAAAAGATGAATATTTCAACACATTCAAATATCAGGAAGGTCAAAATGGAATAATTGTTTTCATTAATGAAAGGATTGCGGGGGTTGAGTATATTTCCTTGAAGAGAGCTTATAAAAACTATCACGATGGGTTTATAGCCAGTTATATTTTGCAAGCGATTTTTGAAAAAGAAAATCCACGAAAGTTTAGCGGATATAAAACGATTGATAAACTTATTTCAGAGTTCAATGAATATAAATGGAATGTAACAAAATCTGTTAGCCTTGGCGATGATATAAGGTTTGATAACAATGAATATGTTGCAACGGGTTTGATTTATCAAAATGAGTTAATTCAGCTGTCCGTTTTGAACCTAACCCGTGAAAGGTATATGGGAATGGATTCATAATTTTAAAAGTCCGGGCGGGATTACACCTATGCCCGCCCGGGATTTTTTTATAAAGGGGGTTTTACAGCGCAAACCTGGATTTTTTTAAGTTTCTTTTTTTATTTAAATTCATTCAAAAATAAAGGTCAACCATCCAAACGGATTATGTATAATTTTTATCCCCTGATTTCAAAAGAAAGAATCCTTACGGTTTCAGAGTTGACCTATCAAATCAAAAAGTTCGTTGAGCCAAATTTTCAAGATATATGGCTTCAAGGTGAGATATCAAATTATAAGATTCACACATCGGGGCATGTTTACTTTACACTTAAAGATGAAAACGCCTCAATAAACGCAGCGATATGGAAAAGATACGCTGACATCTACTTAAAAGATTACACTTATAAAGATGGGGATAAAGTTCTGGTTCACGGTAAAATTGAAATATATGAGCCACGGGGTGAATACAAAATTATAGTTGATTTTATTGAACCACTTGGCATTGGTGAACTTCAGATAAAGTTTGAAATGCTCAAGCAAAAACTTGCAGCTGAAGGCTTGTTTGACGCAAAATATAAAAAGCCAATTCCAGAATATCCAAGCAGAATAGGTATTGTTACAAGCCCGACTGGTGCAGCTATAAGAGATATGATAAACATAATTTCGCGTCGTTTTCCGGCGGTTGAGTTAATCCTTTATCCTGTTAAAGTTCAAGGTGAGGGAGCAGCAGAAGAGATAGCTCAGGCAATTAGGGATTTTAATTTTTATGGCAAAGTTGATGTAATAATTGTTGGAAGGGGTGGTGGTTCAATTGAAGACTTGTGGGCTTTCAATGAAGAAATCGTCGCAAGGGCGATCTTTGAATCAAAGATTCCAATAATAAGTGCAGTCGGACATGAAATTGATTATAGTATAAGTGATTTTGTTGCAGATTTAAGAGCGCCAACCCCATCGGCTGCAGCTGAACTTGTGGTGAAAAATCGCGATGATGTTATTGAAAATATCCAAAATATTTGGTATACTATTCATCAACTGGTGACGGACAAGATAAAAAATGCGAAAAAAGAGGTTGAACACATAGTTAAAAGTTATGCTTTCAACCGACCGATTGATTGGATAAAACAATATACGATGAGAATTGACGAACTTACGCGAGCCCTTGATATTGCGATGTCGCATAGGTTTGAGTTAATAAAACATAACTTTGAACAGTGGCATAAAAGATTTGAATCTGTAAATCCAGAACTTGCCCTCAAACGTGGCTATGCAATCGTTTTCAAAAACGGAAAAATAATTCACAGTAAGGAAGAACTTAAAATAGAAGATGAATTCAATATAAAACTATCAGATGGAATAATAAAAGGGGTGGTAAAAGGCTATGGCGAAGAAAAATGAAATAACCGAGATCTCATTTGAAAACTTAACATTTGAACAAGCGCTGAGAGAGCTTCAGAACATAGTTGATAAACTTGAAACGGGACAAGTAACTCTTGAGGAGGCAATTGAAATGTATGAGCGTGGCGTTAAACTTTCAAAATATTGCATTGAAAAATTAACACAAGCGGAATTAAGAATAAGGAAAATAATAAAAGACGAATCCCAAGGATTTACACTCATTGACTTTGAAGATTTCAATAACAAAATTTAAAAGAGACAAAATGAGTTCAAAATATCCCTTAGCCGAGACAAATTATAAAATCTTACCGAGCATAAATTCTCCAGATGATTTAAAACGACTCAATATCCATGAGCTTGAAACCCTTGCTGGCGAAATAAGAGAATTTATAATTGACACGATTTCAAAAACTGGTGGACATTTAGGAGCAAGCTTAGGTGTTGTTGAATTAACTCTTGCGGTGCATTATGTATTCAACGCCCCAAAAGATAAGATAATTTGGGATACGGGACATCAAGGTTATGTGCATAAAATCATCACTGGAAGAAGGGATGTTTTCCATACAATAAGACAGTTCAGAGGGATAAGTGGATTTTTGAAGAGAAGTGAAAGCATTTATGATGTCTTTGGGGCAGGACATGCTTCAACTTCAATTTCAGCAGCGCTTGGAATAGCAACAGCAAGAGATTTTGACGGTGCTGACTACAAGGTTGTGGCGATAATTGGCGACGGCGCGATGACAGCTGGGCTTGCCTATGAGGCGATGAACAACGCTGGGATGATGAGAAAAAACTTGATTGTGATCTTAAATGATAACAACATGTCAATTTCACCAAATGTATGGGCTGTATCAAAATATTTTACAGACTTGATTGCAAGTGCACACTATAACAAACTCAAATCCTTTATCTGGGACTTAACGGGGCAACTTGACGGGATGGGAGACAGAATAAGAAAACTTGCTGCAAGGGTTGAGGGCGGGGTAAAAGCAATTATAACACCAGGGATGCTCTTTGAAGCGCTCGGGTTTAGATACTTTGGTCCTGTGAACGGACACAACATTGCGAAACTTATAAAAATTTTAAATGAGATAAAAAATCTCAATGGACCGATACTTGTTCATGTTATAACTCAAAAAGGCAAAGGTTACAAACCTGCTGAAGAAGATGAACAAAAGTATCACGGGGTAACTCCGTTTGATAAAATCACAGGGAAGATGTATAAAAGCGACAAGCCTCAACCACCAAGTTACACAAAGGTTTTCGGTGAAGCTGTAGTCCAACTCGCAAAGAGAAACAATAAGATCGTCGGAATAACAGCAGCGATGCCAGAAGGAACGGGACTTAACATTTTAGCAAAAGAAATTCCTGAGAGATTTTTTGATGTCGGTATAGCAGAACAGCACGCTGTGACATTTGCAGCAGGACTTGCAACTGAGGGATACATTCCAATATGCGCTATCTATTCAACATTTTTACAAAGAGCTTTTGATCAGATTATTCATGATGTCGCACTTCAACACTTACATGTTATTTTCGCAATTGATAGAGCTGGACTCGTTGGAGCCGATGGACCCACGCATCACGGCGCCTTTGACTTAAGTTACTTACGCCTTATCCCTGGCATGGTGATAATGGCACCAAAAGATGAAAGCGAGCTAAGAGATATGCTCTATACTGCGACGATTTACAATAAAGGACCCGTAGCAATAAGATACCCACGTGGTAATGGTGTTGGTGTTCCACTTAAAGATGATTTTGATTTAATTGAGATTGGAAAAAGCGAGATTTTAAAAGAGGGACGCGATATAGCGATACTCGCAATTGGAAATATGGTTTATCCAGCATTAAAATCCGCTGAAATACTTCAAAGATACGGGATAGATGCAATGGTTGTAAATATGAGATTTGTTAAGCCACTTGACGAAAAACTTCTTGATATGATTTTTGAAAAATTTAATAAGGTTGTAACTGTTGAGGAAAACACAATTCGTGGTGGATTTGGAAGTGCAGTGCTTGAATATGCAGCTTCAAAAGGGGTCGTAAATGTTAAATTTTTAATTCATGGGATACCAGATGAATTTATTGAGCATGGGACTCAACCCGAACTGTGGCAAATGCTCAAACTTGACGCCAACGGGATAGCCGAAAAAATCCTTGAAACATTTGAATTTGATAAAGTTTTAATTCCTCAAAAAACACACTCATAAAAATATGGAAAAGGTTAAACTTGGCATAATTGGGCTCGGTGGTATAGCTCAAGCAGTTCATCTACCAATACTTTCAAAACTTGAAAATGTTAAAATTGTTGCTATGTGCGATGCTGATAAGGCAAAGGCAAAAATGCTTTCCGAAAAATACAATGTCCCCTACTTCTACACCGATTATGAAAAAATGTTGAAAGAGGTTGATGAAATTGAAGCTGTTGAAATTTTAACTCCGACAAATCTTCATGCTGAGATGACAATAGCATGCGTTAGCGCTGGGAAAGATGTATTCGTTGAGAGACCCCTCGCAAGGACATATAAAGAAACCGTAGCAGTTGTGAAAGCTATTGAAGAAACCAATCGCAAGGTGATGGTCGGAATGAACTTAAGGTTTAGACCTGATTGTATGTTGATGAAGGGCTTTATTGAGCAAGGGGAACTTGGGTCAATTTTTTATGTAAAAGGTGGATGGTTCAAAAGACCAAATGATAAAAAGTGGGTATTAATGAAAGATAAATCCGGAGGCGGAGTTATACTTGACCTCGGAATTAGCATACTTGACCTCGCACTTTGGATGGCTGGATACCCCGAAGTTAAAAGCGTGAACTCAATCTCATATAAACATCAAACTCGCTCAGTTGAGGATAGCGCCATTGTTCTCTTAAAGTTCAAAAATGAAGCGACACTTTTTATTGATGTGAGCTGGTCATATGAATTTGAAAGCCCGATATTCTATCTGCATATATTTGGAACCGAAGGAACAGGCGAATTAAACCCATTCAGGATTTATAAAGACATTCAGGGAAAACTTATAAATCTTGTGCCAGAGAAAACAGAAAAGCCAGAGATACTTTATTGGAAATCATATGAAAATGAACTGAAACACTTCCTTGGCGCTGTGCGTGAACTTCATCCGCTTATTTCAACAGCAAAAGACGCGCTTTATAGGATGAAAATTGTTGAAGCAATTTATAAATCAGCCGAGCGAGGAAAGGAAGTAATCCTTCAATAAAAAATTTTTAAAAATAAAAATGTTTATAACTTTTGAAGGGCTTGACCTTTGCGGTAAAACAACACAAGCAGAAATTTTAATTCAAAAACTAAAAAACTCCGGTTTTGACATCACATTCGTCAGAGAGCCCGGGGGAACGAGAATCTCCGAGCTTATACGAAATATACTGCTTGATTCACAGAATAAAGAAATGGATCCAATCACGGAACTTTTCCTTTTCTCGGCAAGCCGTGCCCAACTTGTAAGAGAAGTTATAATCCCATCTCTTAACTCAGGAAAAATTGTTATATGTGATAGATTTTATGATTCAACACTTGCTTATCAAGGCTATGGTCGTGGGATTGAGATTGAAAAAATTAAAATTATAAATGAGCTTGCCTCATCCGGGCTCGTTCCCGACTTAACATTTTTAATTGACATCCCAGTTGAAGAAATCTATAGAAGAAGAAAAGAAAAATACGGCGACCTTGACCGAATGGAGAACTCAGGTCTTGAGTTTTATAAAAGGGTGAAGCATGGATACCTTGAAATTGCGAAATCAAGCGATAGATTCATCATTATAGATGGAATGAAAAAAATTGATGAGATAAGCGAACAAATTTGGTATATTGTTTTTGAAAAATTAAAAATGAAGGCAAAATGAAGAGAAAAATTTTTTTCTTCGGCTTCGGGCTTCTTGTGCTAACTTTATTTGTAAGATTTGAACTTTTTCAGTCGCAAAAAGATGATATATTTTTCAAGATAGACAAAAGCATTGATATCTTCGGAAAAATTTATAAAGAGGTGCTCTTAAACTATGTTGATGAAGTTGATCCTGAAAAATTTATGAGGGCAGGAATAAAGGGAATGTTAAGTGAACTTGACCCTTACACCGTCTTCATAGATGAAAAACACAGAGAAGATGTTGACGCCCTAACAACAGGAAAATATGGAGGAATTGGCGTATCAATATCAAAATTTGATGACCAAATCGTTATAACCAAAGTTTTAAAAAGCTACCCTGCTGATATGGCTGGGATAAAAGTTGGCGATGTCATCATTGAAATTGATGATATACCCACAAAAGATAAATCACTTGACGAAGTTAGAACCTATATGATTGGAAAACCTGGAACGCCAATAAAACTTAAAATTTCAAGGGAAGGATTTGAAAATATACTTACATTTGAAATAACGAGAGCCGAAATTGAAGTCAAGAACATAACTTATTATGATTTCATTGACGATGGAATTGCGTATATAAAACTTGAGCGCTTCTCAAGAAACGCAGGTGAGGAATTGAGAAAAGCAATAAAAAATTTACAGACAAGAGGCGAGATAAAAGGATTAATACTTGATCTTCGTGATAACCCCGGGGGATTGCTTGACGCTGCGGTTGATGTTGTTGAAAAGTTTGTTCCAGAGGGAAGTTTGATAGTTTCAACCCGAGGTCGCAAACCTGATGCCTTGAGAAACTACTACTCAAATGAAAAACCCATTCTTCCAGATATCCCCCTCTGTGTCATAGTTAACAACTCAAGCGCAAGTGCAAGCGAAATAGTTGCTGGAGCAATTCAAGACCTTGATAGAGGCGTGATCATAGGGACAAAAACATTTGGAAAAGGTCTCGTCCAGACAATAAGCTATCTTTCCTATAATACCTTCCTCAAGATAACAACTGCTAAGTATTACACCCCGAGTGGTCGCTGTATCCAGGAAATTGACTATTTCCATAAACCTGATGGCGTTTTCATTTCAAAACCCGACTCGGAGCAAAAGGTTTACAAAACTAAAAATGGTCGGATCGTCTACGCTCAAGGTGGAATAATGCCAGATACAGTTGTTCCCGAAACAAAACGAAGCGATTTCGTTGAATCCCTCGCTCAGAAAAGATTGTTTTTCAAATTTGCAAATTTATTCGCCATAAGGTATAAAACACTGCCGGAAAATTTCAAAATAGATGAACAAATCCTTGAACAATTCAAAAAGTTTGTTGAGAAAAATAATTTCGCATTCCGAGATAGTTTTGAAATAAACCTTGAAAAAGCGGTTGCATACGCAAAAAAGCAAGGATATCAAAATGGCTACCTTGAAACAATTGAGTTTACACTCAACAAAGTAAAAACTCAAAAAATTGATTACTTTAATCTTTATCGTGATGAAATAGCAAGAGAACTTATGCGCGAGATACTTGCAAGATATAAATATGAAGATGAGCTAATAGCATGGGGTCTCTCAAATGATGTTCAAGTTAAAACAGCGATCGCAATTTTAAAAGAGAAAAAAACATATAACTCTATCCTAAGTCTGAAATGATATTCTGGAAAATTTTATTTCTCCTTGCTTCTGGACTTTTTGCCGGTTTCCTAGCAGGATTTTTCGGAATCGGAGGTGGTGTAATCCTCGTTTTAATCCTGATGTATTATTACTCGGGAACTGGAATTCCAGCTGACTTAACCCCCAAAATTGCTGTTGCTACAAGTTTATTCACGATAATTTTCACATCAATTTCAAGTACGATAAAGCAGTATGAAAATAAAAACATTGAGTGGAAATTAACATTTACTATGGGGCTTGCCTCAATTATATCAGCTCTTGTCGGAAGTAAAATTGCATCTGTTGTTTCTGGAAATTTCATAAAGACATTCATCATCGCTGTTATAATTTTTGCTGGATTAAGAATGCTTTTGGCTGGAAACTCAGAAGTTGATATAGACGATCTGACAAATTATAAAAGCGATGCCTCTCCGTTTTCCGCTATCTTTTGGGGTTTCATCACCGGGATAGTTTCTATATTTGCAGGCGTGGGAGGCGGAATTTTACTTGTCCCTGTGATGAACCATCTTATGAAAGTCCCAATAAAAAGAGCAATCGGAACATCAAGCTCAATCATAATTTTAACATCAACTTTTGGAACACTTGGTTATGTAATCAACGGACTTGGGAAACCCGAACTTGAAGCTCTCGGAACGCTTGGCTTTGTTGATTATACAGCCGGGATTCCTATTATAATTGGTTCAATTCTTACAAGCCGACTTGGGGCTCACGCATCTTATAGGACAAAGTCAAAACTTCTAAAAAAACTTTTTGCGTTGCTTTTAATTACAGTTGCAATTTTAACACTTTTAAAATAAAAAAACAATCGGAAATGCTTTTAAAATATCGCACATTTGAACTTAAACTTAAGCACCCTTTCAAGATCACACGAGGTGTAAGAACATCAAATTGGGTTGTGCTTATTGAAGTTGAACACGACGGCGTAATTGGTTATGGCGAAGCATCCCCATCACAAAGATATGGCGAAACCATTGAAACAGTGCAAAACTTTTTAAATAAAGTTGATCTATCAAAGTTTAATGATCCATTTAATCTTGAGGAAATTTTAAACTATATTGATTCAATTGAGCCGGGAAATACATCTGCAAAAGCCGGGATTGATATCGCCTTGCACGATCTTATCGGAAAATTGCTTAAAATCCCCATTTACAAACTTTTCGGACTCAATAAAGAAAAAACTCCAATCACCTCGTTCACAATCGGCATAGACGAGCCAAATGTTATTGAACGAAAGGTCAGAGAAGCTGAAGAATATCCTATTTTGAAAGTTAAGCTTGGACTTGAGAACGACGAAGAGATAATCAGAACGATACGAAAGATCACAGATAAATTAATCAGGGTTGACGCAAACGAAGGATGGAAAACCAAAGAACTTGCACTTGAAAAAATCAAATGGCTTCAAGATGAAGGAGTTGAACTTGTTGAACAACCAATGCCTGCCAATGATCTTGACTCAGTTGCATGGCTTAGAGATAAAGTTGATATTCCAATAATCGCAGATGAGAACTGTATTCGCCTTTATGATGTTCCAACTTTAGGAAAGGCATATGATGGAATTAATATAAAGCTTATGAAATCCACGGGTATAAGAGAAGCAATAAAAATGATAAACACCGCAAGAGCAATGAATATGAAAATTATGATTGGTTGTATGATTGAATCATCTGTTGGGATAACCGCAGGAGCCCAAATTTCACCACTTGTTGATTTTGCAGACCTTGATGGAAATCTTTTGATAACAAACGATCCATTTGAAGGAGTTAAAGTTAAAGGTGGAAAGTTAATTCTTCCAGATGAGCCAGGACTTGGCGTAAAAAAATTAATTTAAAAACTATGCTTTTCAAAAGACCACAACATCTACGCTTTGAGTACATCCCGAGGTATTACAAACCTGAAAAAGATGAGGAGCTCAAAAGGAAGGAACGTTTGAGAAGGAGCTTAAAAATCCAGAGAATCGGTATCTCCGAAAGAAAGAAAAGATCATTGCTTTGGTGGCTAATAATTGTCGGGATTGTCTTTTATCTTTATCTTGTGTTATCAGGAACACTGTAAGGTAAAAGATTCATGATGAATTGTTTCATCTTTTTTGGATGGCAAGAATTGAAAACTTCTATAATACTTGAAAATGGGAAGGATAAAAATTTTACCTGAAGAAATAGCAAGCAAAATTGCAGCTGGTGAAGTCATACAAAGACCCGAATCCGTAGTTAAAGAATTGATTGAAAACTCAATTGATGCAGGAGCAAAAAATATAACCGTAATTTTAAAAGACGCTGGGAAAGCACTTGTTCAAGTGATTGATGATGGTTGCGGGATGAGCGAGGACGATGCAGTTATTGCCTTTGAAAGACACGCAACAAGCAAAATTGAAACATATGAAGACCTTGAAAACATACGAACGCTTGGCTTCAGGGGAGAAGCCCTTGCATCAATCGCAGCTGTTGCCCAGGTTGAAATGAAAACAAGAACACAAGAAGATGAACTTGCAACGCTTGTTAAGATAGAAGGCGGAAAAATAATTGAGATTTCAAAAACATCGCATCCAATTGGAACATCAATTGCGGTTAAAAATCTTTTCTTCAATACCCCAGCAAGGAGAAACTTTTTAAAAAGCAATTACACAGAATTCAAACATGCTTATGAGGCTTTCATAAGGTTCGCTATAGCCTATCCCGAAATATCCTTTGAACTCATAAGCGATGACGAATTAATCTCAAAATTTGAAGCAACTGATTTTGAAACAAGAATAAAACAAATTTTTGGCGATGAATTTTTTAAAACTCTAATCCCTGTAGACGAGAAAACTGAATATGTAAGCATATATGGATTCATAAGCAAACCAGAATTTTCAAGAAAGACAAAAGCTGATCAATTTATCTTTCTTAACAGAAGATATATAATAAATCGCTCCATAAATCACGCAGTCTACAATGCCTACGAGCATCTCATTGATAAAGGGAATTTCCCGTCATTTATTTTGATGATCCTGATTGACCCAAGGCATGTTGATATAAATGTCCACCCATCAAAACTTGAGGTTAAATTTGACGATGAACAAGGAATTTACAACTTTGTTCGTGCAGTTGTGAAACACTCGCTATCAAAGTTCAATTTAATCCCTGAAATTGAAATTGAGCCATCTGGCGGAATTAAACTCCATCCACCTTCGGAAATTGAAGAGATAAAACAAAAGTTAATAAACTTAACCGAACCAATTAAAGAGAAAATTCAAAAAGAGCAACAATATTCACTTGAATTTTTAACTTCTTCTTTTCCAGAAGCAATGACTGCAATTCAAGCGAAGGAAGATATCAAAAAGGTTGAAAAAATTTCTCAAGAAATTCAATCTGCAATCTCACAATCAGTAGAGGAAAGAGGCGAAGAAGGAATCTCCTTTATGCAAATCCATAATAAATATATAATTGCCCAAATTAAAACTGGGATAATGATAATTGATCAGCATGTCGCTCATGAGAGAATTCTTTACGAAAGGGCGCTTGACAGTTTAAATTCAAGATCCCCATTCACGCAACAACTTCTCTTTCCTCAAACAATTGAAGTCACGCCAGCAGACATGGCAGTTGTTAAAGAAATTAAAGAGCATCTTGAAAGTTTGGGATTTGACCTGCGAATTTTCGGAAAAAGTACAATAATACTTTACGGAGTTCCACCAGAAGTCAAACAGGGCTCGGAGAAAAAAATTTTTCTGGAGATAATTGAACTTTACAGAGAAAATTCAAATGCCGAACCAAATTTAAGTGTTCGTGAAAATCTTGCAAAAGCGTTCGCTTGCAAAACAGCGATCAAAGCAGGAGATAAATTGACCCCAGAAGAAATCCAAGTTCTCATTGATCAACTCTTCCTTACACGAAATCCATATGTGTGCCCACACGGGAGACCGATAATAGTTAAAATTCCAATTGAAGAGCTTGACAGAAAATTTGGAAGGATATAAATTTATTTTCTCGCAGTGACAATTAAACCAGTCCCCTTCCTATTTTCAACCTTTGTATCAAGCCACATCAGAAAAAATCCCACACCAGAAATTACGAGATAATACAAAGGAAGAAGCACGACAAAAATAAAACTTTTCCCAAGCAAAAGGATTGGAATTTTCACCATAAGTTTCCACGATAAATTCCCCCATCTTCCATAACTGTATTTCAGGGTTATATTTTTAAATCCCGCCTTTTCAAGTTTAGATTTAATTTCATCTGCTCCATATCCACTTCTGACATGTTCTTCAATAAAACTTTCCTCTTCATCTGAATGAACATCCGACCCTCCAAGATTTGACGGCGTGCTTATTATCAACAATCCATTTTTTCTCATGGCTTTGTAAAAATTTTCAAAAACTGTTTCATCATTTTTAATATGTTCCATCACATCAATAGCAAGAATGAGATCAAACTTATCTGAAAAATTTAACTTTGTAAGGTCGGCGATTTCAAATCTCAAGTTTTCAATTTTAACTGCCCTGGCAAAATCTTCACAATCTTTGATTCTATTTTCATTTATATCAACCCCAATAACTTCCGAATTTTTAAATCTTTTCGCTATAAGATACGAATATTGTCCAAAACCACATCCAGCATCAAGAACGTTGATTTTATCATTTCTTGAATTGAAAAAATTTTTCACCTCCCTTTTCACATACCAAGCACGAAGAAGAAATATGTTAAGGATGCCATAAAAAAATTTCCGTAAAAAGATTTTCCCAGAGATTATTTTGTCAATCTTTGATTTTATTCTCTCGTATCTCATTTTCACTTTTTCAAAACTATTCTAAAAGTTGAACCTTTGCCGATTTTACTTTCCTTTAGGAAAAGCTTACCGCCGTGGTAAATTTCAATTATCCTTTTTGACAAACTCAATCCAAGTCCCCATCCCCTTTTCTTCGTAGTGTAACCAGGTCTGAAGATATCCTTACGATATTTCATATTTATCCCACGCCCTGTATCTGAAACATCAATTATAACAAGTTTCCCCTTCTCTTGAATTTTAAACTCTATTTTCCCTTCGCTGTTTTCAATCGCATCAAGTGAATTTTTGAGCAAATTTTCAATAACCCATTCAAATAATTCACGATTGATGAAAGCTTTTGCATCCATGTCCCCCTTGATTGATATCATTATTTTCTTGCCAGAGTGAGGAATTCTCTTCTCAAAATACCTGATCACGGAATTTATAACATCTGAGATTTTTTCCTCAACTAATTCCGCTTTTGAACCTATCTTTGAAAATCTTTGAGTTATTTTGTTAAGCTTGTTAAGATCATTTTCTATTTCATGAATTACATTGCTTACATCCTCACCGTTATCAATTTTTGTCCTTAAAATTTCAAGCCAGCCATATAAACTTGAAAGCGGTGTCCCGAGCTGATGTGCCGTCTCCCGTGCAAGCCCAACCCAGATATTGCTTTGCTCCGTTTTCTTAATATAGCTAAAACTCAAGTATCCAATTAAAACGAAAATCCCAGCGACAATTAGTATTATATATGGTAAAATTTTGAGCTGCTCAACAAGTTTTGAGTTTCCGTAAAAGACATAGTTTAAAATTAGCGTATCTTGGTAAGCTATTTTTATAGGCTCAAATGTTTTTTCCATCTTCTCAATCTCCCTACGCAAAATCTTCTCCCTTTGTTTCTTGGATAGGGTTGTATCAATTTCAATGTTTCTGTAAAAAAGAGGATTCCTCTCCCTGTCGGTTACAATCACAGGAAAATCAATCGCAAGAATGATCTGATCAAAGATAAATGTAAATTCAGATGTCCCAGGGGAATTGACTATATATTCAATTGACTTTGCGTAAAGATTTGCGATTTGTTTTTCTCTCATTTCAAGATTTTTGACTATAACATTTGTATAGTAAAGAATCCCAAGTGCGATTGCCAAGGCAAGCAAGATGAGGAATCTTTTTATATTAACTGCCTTTAACATTTTTAAACAGTTTATCTTAAAATTGTTTGATTTCTGTCTGCCCCAACAGAAATGATTGAAACTTCCACACCTGTTAGTTTCTCTATAGCTTCAATATATTCTCTTGCCTCCGACGGAAGATCTGAATAAGATTTAAGATCTGAAGTTTTCGTTTTCCAGCCTTTGAAACTTTCATAAACAGGTTCAACTTTAGAGAGCGTCTCTGAATTAGTCGGGAAATTTTTAAGTTTTTTCCCTTTTAGTTCATAAGCGACGCAAATTTTTATTTCATCAAGTTCATCAAGGACATCAAGTTTAGTTAAAGCGAGTTTTTCAATCCCGTTTATCATAATCGTGTAGTTTAAACTTACAATATCAAGCCAACCGCATCTTCTTGGTCTACCAGTTGTTGCACCATATTCATGACCTTTCTCCCTTATGTGATCCCCAAGTTCATCTTTTAACTCGGTTGGGAATGGACCTTCTCCAACTCGTGTTGTGTATGCTTTTATAACACCAATTACGCCATTTATCTTCGTTGGTGGTATTCCCGAACCTGTTGATGCACCTCCAGCTGTTGGACTTGATGAGGTCACATAAGGATATGTTCCATGATCAATATCAAGCAAAGCCCCTTGTGCCCCTTCAAGAAGAATTTTTTTCCCCTCTTTTATTGCTCTGTTTAAATAAACAGCCGTATCCGTCACATACTCATCAATTTTTTTATCAAACTCAATGTATTCGTCAATTATTTTTTCAACATCAAACTTCGTTTCACCGTAAATTTTCTCTATGATTTCGTTTTTTAACTCTATATTCTTGCGAAGTTTTTTGCAAAATACATCTCTATCAAGAAGGTCAACAACTCTAATTCCAACCCTTGCATACTTATCAACATAAGATGGACCAATCCCCTTTCCAGTTGTTCCAATTTTATCATCCCCCTGCTCATAAAGTTTATCAAGAAGCTTGTGATATGGCATTATTAGATGAGCCCTGTGACTTATAAAAAGTCGTCCGGAAACATCAACACCCGCAGATTTCACCATCTCAATTTCTTCAATTAAAGCAATGGGATCAAGAACAACTCCATTACCAATTACACAAACAACATTAGGATGAAAAATTCCCGAAGGCAGAAGATGTAGAACATAGGTTTTTCCATCAAATGAAACCGTATGTCCTGCATTTGCACCCCCTTGATATCTAACAACGATATCTGCATCCTCACTTAAAAGGTCAACAATTTTTCCTTTTCCTTCATCACCCCATTGAGCACCAAGGATAACCCATACAGCACCATCAGGAATTTTAATTAACATTACAATGTAGATTACTTTTTCTTTGTTGCTCTTTTTTTATAACTTTCAATTGCTTCTTCAACGGAGTTATAAGTTTCAAAAACTTTTATAAGTCGTGTTATCATCAAAAGCGATTCAATTTTATCGGTTGGATTTGCGATTTTGAGGTCACCCCCGCCATTTCTCATTGTCGTCAAGCCACTTATCAAAGTCCCAAGCCCTGCGCTGTTCATAAATTTAACATTTTTAACATCAACGACGACTTTATTTTTCCCTTGATCAAGGAGTTTGTGCAAAAGCTCTCTAAACTTTTGAGAGTCAGGACCTCCCATTAAATTTCCTTTAATCTCAATTACGACAACATCATCAAATTCCTTTGCTCTTAATCGCATAATTTTTCCTGTTTAATTTTAAAAAGGCGGGGCTAATTTGCCCCGCAAGATATTTACTTTGCTGTTACGGGTTGCTTCTTCAAAAGTTTCTCCTTCTCTGCTCTCCTCTGCCTCGCAAGATTGAAATCAACAACAATTGAACTTGCGACATAAATTGATGAATAAGTTCCAGTTATCATACCAATCGTTAAAGCGAAGGCAAATCCACGGGTGACCTCACTCCCAACGAAAAGTAAAATAACAAGAACTAAAATAACTGTTCCGCTTGTTATTATCGTCCTGCTTAATGTTTCATTTATGCTCTTGTTAACAAGACTGATAAAGTCCATCGCTTTGTAAAGTTTCAAATTTTCTCTTATTCTGTCAAACACAACAACCGTATCATTTACAGATAAACCAACAAGTGTAAGAAGTGCAGCAAGGAGTGATTGATTCATTTCAATGTTCAGATAGGGGACGGAGCTAAAAATTGAACAAAATCCAAGCGTAACCAAAACATCGTGGAACAGTGCAACTACAGCACCAAGCCCGTAAATTGGTTTAAATCTTAAACCGATATAAACAAGCATAACAATTAGCGATAAAATAACTGTATAAAATGCCTTTCGCCTTAATTCAGCTCCTATTCTTGGACCAACCTTTTCCTCATTTAAAACCTCAACTTTGTTATCTTGAAATTTTGATTGTAAAGCTGAAAGAATTAGTTCTCCCATCTTTGTTCCTTCCATCTGCTGCGATGTTCGGATCAAAATTTCATTATGCGTTCCGTATGTTTTGATCTCACTTTTTGCAAGCCCGATTTGTGCGATTGCACTTCTGACATCGCCAATTGAAACAGGTTTCTCAAAGCGAACGATCACCTCGGTCCCACCAAGGAAATCAATACCAAGTGGGATGCCACGAAAGATAAGCGAAATTAAACCAATTAAAATAACAATAATAGAAACCGCATACCAGATTTTTCTTTTCTCAATGAATTTTATATTTGTCTTGCCGATAAATCTCATTTTAAAACCCTCTGAAATTAATTTTTACTTAGCCAAATTTAACAACAGCTGGATACTTTTCAGCTACAATATCATACAAAACTTTTGTGATGAAAACGGCACTAAAAAGGTTAGCAATGATACCTATCATCAACGTAAGGGCGAACCCCTGAATCGGACCGGAACCGAAATTATAAAGGATTAATCCCGTTAGAAAAGTTGTGATGTTTGAATCAAAAATAGCGCTAAAAGCTTTTGAATAACCCTCATCTATCGCTGACCTTAAGGTTCTACCTATTGCGAGCTCCTCACGAATCCTCTCATATATAAGAACATTAGCGTCTACAGCTACTCCAATTGTTAAGATTATCCCTGCTATTCCAGGCAATGTAAGCGTGGCGTTAAATCCTGCCAAAACAGCAAGTATAAAAGCGATATTTAACACAAGCGCAAGATCAGCCACAAGTCCACCAGTTGAATAATAAACAATCATAAACAAGGTTATGACAATAAAAGAAAAGAGCGCTGATTTTAAGCCCTTTTGAATTGAATCCTCACCGAGTGATGGACCGACTGTTCTTTCTTCAATTATTTCAAGTGGTGCTGGCAAAGCGCCAGCTTTTAAAACGACTTCAAGAAGCTTTGCCTCTTCAGGTGAGTCAAGCCCTTCAATTTGCGAACTTCCACCGATTATCTTTGTTCTCACAACGGGCCATGAATAAGCAGTCCCGTCAAGAATGATAGCTATATGCTTATTTATGTTCGCTCCAGTTATTCTTGCCCATTCACGTGCGCCCTCGCTGTTCATCCTCATTATAACAATCGGCATGTTATTATTAGGGTCAACAGTTGCCCTCGCCTCGGTTATAACCTTTCCAGTGATTTCGGGGTCTTTCTTAACAGCAATGAGATTATAATATTGATTTCCATCCCGCGCTGTAAATGGCTTTGCAGACCAAACAAACTCAAAATCTGATGGGATTAAATTCCTTACATCTGGACGAGATAAAATATATTCTACCATTCTTTTATCCCTTGCCATAACAAAACCAATCCCAGTTTGCTCATCAACCCTAACATAAGCAAAGAATGGGTGTTCCTTCTTGAACTTTTCAAATTCGCTTAATCCAGCAGTTGTATCAACGCCAAGCTCGGAGGCTATGGTCTTCAAGGTGTCCTTCTTTAAAGTATCTGATTTAACAATAACCCGTGAAGTATCGGTCGTATCAGCAATACTTTTGCCAGCAAGATAGTTATCAATTGATTGCATCACCTTTATTGCTATATCGGCCGGTTTTAGAAGTTTGAATTCAAGAACAGCAGTGCTTTGCAAAAGTTGTCTAACTTCTTCACGGTTTTTTACCCCCGGCAACTCAACAACAATACGATTTGCGCCTTGCTTTTGAATTGATGGTTCCGCAACGCCATATTTGTCAACCCTGTTCCTTATAACCTCAAGAGCTCTATCAACCGCGTCCCTTGCCTGCTTTTCAAGCTCTGAAATTATCTCGGAATCACTTTGGCGAATATCACCATAATATCGGCTTAATCTGATTCCTCTCTCCTGAAATTTTCTCAAAAGAATTGAGGTAACTGGCTCTTCCGAAACCACGGCTTCCTTTTTTACCTCAGCAAGTATTTGCCTAAATGTTTCATCTTTGTTTTTGGCAAGGTTATCAAGCATTTTGATAACATCCACCTCAAGCGCAACATACATACCACCTTGAAGATCAAGCCCAAGTTTGATCCTCTTTTGTTTAACCTTCTGAATATCATCAATGTGTTGCTGAATGAACCTTAAACTATCCTCACCTCTCAGCTCAGATAATTTCTTCTGATAGTTCATATCTTTGTATGTTGGGTAAAGATACCAAAACGCACCAGCAATTGATATAATGATCAAAATTATTTTCCATCTGTTCTTTTTCACTTTTGCATCACCTTTTTAATTTTATTTTGCAAAGATAAAGTTAATCTCTGATAATTTAAAAATCAATCTTCCTCCTCCTCAGCCACAACGCTTGCAACTGAGGCAATTATGTCACCATGGTTCAACTTTATAAGTTTAACACCTTGAGCCTGCCTTCCCATAACTCTTATGTCCTTAACATGATGTCTTATCAAATAACCTTTCGCCGTCACAATCATTATATCATCGTTATCAAGAACCTCTTTTATTGCGACCATATTCCCAGTCCTTTCATTAACTTTAACAGCAATGATTCCCTTCCCACCCCTATGCGTAACTCTGTAATCATTCAAATCGCTTCTCTTTCCAAATCCATTTTCGGTGACAACAAGTATTGTCGCCCCTTGCCTCTTAACCGCTATCATCCCGATAACTTCATCATCTTTCTCAAGTTTAATCCCCCTTACGCCAGTTGCCTGCCTACCCATAGGTCTTATGTCTTTTTCGTTAAATCTTATAGCTATTCCCTTTTTCGTTCCTATTATCAAATCCTGAGTCCCGTCTGTCAAACGAGCATCAACAAGGCGATCACCACGATTTAGGTTAATTGCAATTATCCCAACTCTCCTTGGATTTGAGAATTCCATAAGTGGGACTTTTTTAACATAGCCCATCTTTGTAACCATTGTAACAAACAAATTCTCGTTAAATTCCCTAACAGCTACAAAAGCGGTGATTTTTTCGTCCGGTTCCTTATTGACAAGGTAAGAAATTGATTTACCCCTTGAAGTCCTGCTTCCCTCTGGAATTTCATGCACCTTTAACCAATATGCCTTACCTTTATCTGTAAAGAAAATAATGTAATGATGCGTTGAGGCAACAAACATATGCTCAACAAAATCATCCTCACGAGTTGCAGTCGCAGTGATCCCTCTCCCCCCACGATTTTGCCTTCTATATCCACTTACAGGATATCTTTTTATGAAACCATTATGGGTTATCGTTATTACCACATCTTCCTGCGCTATTAAATCTTCAACGCTAAAATCTTCTTCACCCTCAATTATCTGTGTCCTCCTTTCATCTCCATATTTTTCCTTAAGCTTAAGCAATTCATCTTTTATCAATTCCTTTTGCAATTCTTTGCTTCTTAAAACACTCTTCAATTTCTCAATTAACTTTATCGTCTCCTTGTATTCAGCTTCAATTTTGCTTCTTTCAAGCCCTGTTAATCTTTGTAATCGCATATCAAGTATCGCCTTAGCCTGAATCTCTGTAAGTTTAAATTTTTTCATCAAATTTACCTTCGCTGTGTCGGGATCTTTTGATTTCTTTATCAATTCAACAATTTCATCAATATTATCAAGCGCAATCTTGTATCCCTCAAGTATATGAGCTCTTTTTTCAGCGTCTTCAAGTTCAAATTTCGTTCTTCTGACTATAACATTTAGTCTGAAATTAATGAACTCCATCATCATTTCTTTCAAATTCAAAATCCTCGGCACCCCATTAACAAGTGCAAGCATTATCACCCCAAACGTTGACTGAAGATTTGTATGTTTATAAAGATTATTTAAAACAACCTCTGGTTGCGCATCACGCCTTAACTCAATAACAATCCTCATCCCATCTTTATCAGATTCATCCCTTATGTCAGATATATCCTCTATTTTTTTATTTTGAACAAGTTCAGCAATTTTTTCAATCAGGGAAGCCTTATTCACTTGATATGGGATTTCAGTTATTACAATTCTTGAACGACCTTTGTAATTTTCAATGTTTGCTTTTGCCCGAACAATTATTCTACCTCTACCTGTTGTGTAAGCCTCCTTGATCCCCGAAAGCCCAACAATTATCCCACCAGTTGGGAAATCAGGACCTTTAATATACTTCATCAATTTATCAACCGTGAGATCAGGATTTTTAAGAAGAGCGATTAAACCATCAACAATTTCACTAAGATTATGTGGCGGAATGTTAGTTGCCATACCAACTGCGATACCGCTTGAACCATTGACAAGCAAATTTGGAAGAATCGTAGGTAATACCTCAGGCTCTTTGAGGGTTTCATCAAAGTTTGGGCGAAAATCAACCGTGTTCTTATCAATGTCTTGAAGCATCTCCTCAGCAATCGCAGATAACCTCGCCTCAGTATAACGCATCGCCGCTGGGGAATCACCATCTATTGACCCGAAATTACCTTGACCATCCACAAGTGGATATCTCATTGTAAAATCCTGAGCGAGACGAACAAGAGTATCATAAACTGCAGCATCACCATGAGGATGGTATTTCCCAAGTGTCTCTCCAACTATTCTTGCGCATTTTTTATATGGTCTATTATGCAAAAGACCAAGCTCATACATTGTGTAAAGAACCCTTCTTTGCACTGGCTTTAAACCATCACGAACATCAGGCAAAGCTCGTGAAACAATAACCGACATCGCATAATCAAGGTAAGAATACTTTATCTCCTCTTCAATTTCAACAGGCTGAATTTTCTCCTGTATTGTTGCCATCTATCTACCTTATAAAAATTTTGTTTTTGATTTCGTTAGATTTTTTAAATGTCAAGATTTCTCACGAATTTCGCGTTTTTCTCAATAAATTCCTTTCTTGGCTCAACATCACTACCCATAAGTATTGAGAAAATTCTATCCGCCTCAGCTGCGTTTTCAATTGTAACCTGAAGTAATGTTCTTTTCTCCGGGTTCATGGTTGTCTCCCACAACTGTTCTGGGTTCATCTCACCAAGACCTTTGAACCGAGTAATTGTTATCTCCCCGGGCTCTTTTTCCTGTTTTAATCTCTCTATTATTTCATCTCTTTCATCATCGCTATATGCATAAAATTCAAGTTTGCCCCTTTTAACTTTGTAAAGTGGCGGTTGAGCAATATAAACTCTACCAGCTTCTATAAGTTCACGCATATATCTGTAAAAGAAAGTTAAAAGAAGCGTTCTTATATGGCTTCCGTCAACATCAGCATCGCACATCAAAATAATTTTTCCATATCTTACTTTATCAGGGTTAAAATCTTCATCTCCAATCCCTGTGCCAAGCGCTTGAACTATTGCTCTTATTTCCTGATTTTCAAGGATTTTATGGAGTCGGGCTTTTTCAACATTCAAAATTTTACCCTTTATGGGCAAAATCGCTTGAAACTGCCTATCCCTTGCCTGTTTTGCACTTCCACCCGCAGAATCACCTTCAACTATGAAAATTTCCGTAAGCTCAGGGTCATTTATAGAACAATCAGCAAGTTTTCCCGGAAGACCACCCGAATCAAGAGCATTTTTCCTTCTTACAAGTTCCCTTGCTCTACGAGCTGCCTCTCTTGCCTCAGCTGCACGAATACACTTATCAAGTATTTTCCTCGCCGTTGATGGATTTCTCTCAAGGTAATCCATCAATCCATCTGCAACTATTGATTCAACTATACTTTTAACCTCGCTGTTACCAAGCTTCGTCTTCGTTTGCCCTTCAAATTGTGGTTCTGGAACTTTAACACTTATTATCGCCGTAAGACCTTCCCTAAAATCATCACCTGTAAGCTCAATCTTTGATTTCAAAAGATTATTCTTCTGAGCATAGGTGTTAAGCGTTCTCGTCAACGCAGATTTAAAACCACTTACATGCGTCCCGCCCTCAATTGTATTTATGTCGTTAACATACGAAAGAATTGTATCAGTATATTCCTCCGTATATTGAATCCCGACATCAACATATACCCCTTCCTTTTCACCATTTATGTATATTACATCCGAATGAAGTGGTTTCTTAGTTGAATTGACATACTTAACAAATTCAACAATTCCACCTGTATAATGATAAACTTCCTTCTGCCCTGTTCGCTTGTCTTCAAGCGTTATAGTCACATCAGGATTTAAAAAGGCAAGTTCCCTCATCCTTTCGGAAAGTCGCTCAAAATCAAATTTTATGTTCTTGAAAATCAACTTATCAGGAAGGAAAGTCACCTTCGTTCCCCTTTTATCCGTTGTTCCAACAACCTCAACTGGCGTAACAGGAACACCACGCTCATATTTTTGCCTGTAGATTTTCCCATCTCTATAAACTTCAGCAACAAGCCATTCAGAAAGCGCATTTACAACTGAAACACCAACCCCATGCAGTCCGCCTGAAACTTTATAAACTCTTTTATCAAACTTTCCTCCCGCATGCAAAACCGTCATCACAACTTCAAGAGCCGATTTCTTCTCCTCTGGGTGAATGTCCACAGGAATTCCACGACCATCGTCAAGGACGCTGACCGACCCGTCTTTATTTATAGTAACTTCAATATTCTTACAATACCCAGCAAGTGCCTCGTCAATGCTATTGTCAACAACTTCATAAACAAGATGATGCAAACCTCTAACCCCAACATCTCCAATATACATCGCTGGTCTTTTCCTTACAGCCTCAAGCCCCTTGAGAACATGAATTGTTTCCGCCGTATAATCGCTACCATCACCATTAGAAGGTTGAGGTTTTGCAATTTCTATCTCTTTTTTCTTCAACTCCTTTTCAACTTTTTCTTTTTTCTTGTTATCAACCTTAACCTCCGTTGATTTTGAACTTTTTGTTTTCTTCGCTTTCTTAACTACTTTAGACATTTTTCAAAATCATCATTTTGTTTTTAAAAGTCATTTCCAGAATCAATGAAAACAATCTCACGAACCACATTAAGTTTCAGGGAATCGTTCAATTTATTAATTATTTCACGCCTTAACATAAAAAGATGATGTTTCCATGCTGGATTTACGACCCTAACATAGAGAACGCCGTTTTCAATTCTTTCAGCTTTTGAAACCTTTGCTATGTAAGGACCAACAACCTCACTCCACTTCTCAAGCACCATCTTTTCTTTAACAGTGTGTTCAACTCCCATGTTTTTTAAAAGCTCATCCAACGCGAGACCGAACAAAACAGGTTCTCTTTTACGCATCAAATACCCTCCCTGAATTCACGATGAATTTTTTCATCTTAAAACCTCCCTCCATTCCAGACAACACATCAAGATCAGTTGCGGTTATAAAAACCTGTCCCACATTCCCAATAAATGAAAGCATCTTCTTTGCTCTTTCAACATCAAGCTCAGCAAAAACATCATCAAGCAATAAAATAGGGGTTTCAAGCTTCTTCTCTTTTAAATAAAAAAATTTTGCCATTGTTAAAGCGACAAGAAATGTCTTCATCTGTCCCTGAGATGCAAATTTTCTAACTTCCCAGCCGTTGATTTTAAAAATATAATCGTCTCTGTGCGGTCCAATCAATGTAACACCTCGCTTTATTTCCTCTGACCTCATCTTGTTTAGCATTGCTCTGAACCTCTCTCTAACAGTTTCAAAATCATCCTGTGCACTGACTTCAATTTGAGTTGAATATTCAATTTCTGCACTCTCATTTTCGCCAAAGTTTGAATAAGTGCTTTTAAAAAATCCGATAAAATCACTTATAAATCTAATCTTTCTGAAAATTAACTTCGCTGAATAATTAATAAACTCTTCATCCCACACATCAAGAAGGTCAATGCCTTGTTCAAGTTTTATCTCCTCGTTTGCTATTGCATTCAAAATTCTGTTCCTTTGCCTTAAAATTTTTTTATAATCAAGAAGCTCATCCACATAAACAGAATTTAATTGAGCGATTGCGAGATCAAAAAATTTTCTCCTATCTTCAGGGGAGCCATACATAACTTCTTTTGTCCTTGGGGTGAGGATAACAACCGGGAGTTTGTTTATAATTGTTGAAAATTTTTCAACATTTTCTCTGTTTAAGAAAACTTTTTTACCTTGCTCATCATCAAAACTTACCCTAACACTCACCTCATGCCCATCATCAAACCTAAACTTTCCAAAAACCTCAAAAAATTTTGAACCGAAATTTAAAACATAAAAATCGGAATTCGCATTGAAACTTTTCGTCAAACAAAGATAAGAAATCGCCTCAAGTATACTCGTTTTTCCCTGTGCATTACCACCAACAAATAGGTTCAAATTGTCAGAGAACTCAATTTGGGTATGAATGTGATTCCTGAAATTTTTTATCTCTATTGACCTCAAAACCATTTTATTTTCATCTCTCATGCATTTAACCTCATTGGCATAACAAGCATTAGAACTTCCCTGTCCTCTGCCGTCTCATAAGGCTGAACAATTGCAGCTCTTGTGGGGCTCCCAAATTTAAATAAAACTCTATCGGAATCTAAATGCCCCAAAATATCAGTTATAAACTTCGCATTAAAAGCAATTTCCATTGGCTCCCCATTATATGTGCAATTCAATGTCTCCTTCGCCGAACCACCAAAGTCTATATCTTCGGCAGAAACCTCAATATAACCTTCGGGGTTAAGGGCAAATTTTATCTGATTCGTGGTTGAATTCGCAAATATCGCAACACGTCTAACGGTTGAAAGAAATAAATCACGCTCAACAACAAGCTCTTTATTATTCTCATATGGGATAACGCTTTCATAGTTTGGATATTTTTCGTCAATTAACCTTGAAATAATTGTGATGTTCTCGGTTGAAAATTGAATGTGCTTCTCATTTATAGAAATTTCGCAAGTATCTTCATCTTCAATTGACTTTGCTATGATCTGAAGCGTCTTTGCAGGAACTATAACGCCTGAAGAATCCGCTTTCCCCCTTAAATCCGCCACTCCCTTCCTTGTTATCTTCACAAGCCGATAACCATCTGTTGCAACCGCAACGAATTCATTTTCCCTGAACTGGAATAGAACTCCCATCGTCGCTGGACGAAGTTCTTCCTTTGAAGTCGCAAAAACAGTATCCTCAATTATCTCTTTTAAAATTTCACCAGAAATCGTAACTCCAAAACCCATTGTTTTATCAATTGATTCAGGTATTGCAGGGAATGAATCTGCAGGCTCGGCGCTCATCTTATACTCTCCGCCTTTATTCGTTGTGATCAAAACCCTATCCGAATCAACGGTTTCAAACTTTAAAAGCAAACCCTCGGGCAATGCCTTGATCACACTTGTCAGTTTATCTTCTGGAATTGCTACCGCCCCATCTTCCTCTCCATCCACTGGATCAATCGTTATGCGCACAGAAATTTCAAGATCTGTCGCTGTCAAATAGAGTATATTACCCTTTAACTCAAATAAAATATCCTGAAGAATTGGCAATGTTGTTTTTGATGGAACAACAGCGCTTACCTTTGCTAACGCAGATTTTAACCTGTCGCTTGAAATTAAGAAACGCATTTCTACCTCCGATTTTTCGTGATTTTTAAACTGGATTAATTTACCAAAATATCCGATAAAATTCAAGTGAAAAAGCCTTAAAAATGAATTTTTTACAAAAGAACTTGATTGAAAATCAATCAAAAAGAGCATTTAAATTCGTTACCATCAAAATCGTTCCGCCTGTGAGTTGCCTGTATCACAGATTTTAAGCTGGTTATTTTGCATTTTATAAATGCAAGGGTTAAATTAGTATGCCCCGCTTTTGGATTTCGTCATATGCTTTAACCCTTGCTTGTTTTATAAAAAATTAAAAACAAAAGCAGTGAATTTTTATGTTGAAAATTTTCGTTCAAAATAAAAAATATAAGCGGGCTGGCAAAACTCGTAAAGTCAGTAAGAAAGCCCTCGCCGAAGCAGGGCATAAGGTTATTGCTTTTCTTTTCAGTATAACATTGGCTATAAACTGCAGTGGAATCCACCCACAGATTAAATCCTTGTCAAACAATTCCTCTAACCTCGGTTATATTCAATCCTCTGATGATTCCCCATCCGAAGACCAAAACGCCGATCCATCGTTAAGTCTCCATAATACTAATATAATTCCAGAGAATCTAAAAGAATATCTGCCGGTAATCAAAAAATACTCAAAGATATACGGATTTGACTGGAGATTGATCATAGCTGTAATTCAGCAGGAGTCAAACTTTAAACATGATGCTGTGAGCCCCAGAGGTGCCTACGGTCTTCTCCAAATTATGCCAGAAACAGGTGAAGAGCTCGTTTTAAATGTTTCCCATATCTACGATTTCAGAACCCCAGAGCAAAACATAATAGCGGGGATACATTATCTTTGGACACAATTCAACAGATTTTTCTCACAAGGCATGGATTCAACTGAATGCTTAAAACTTGCCCTTGCTGCTTATAACGCTGGTCCAGGGCGTGTCCTTGATGCCCAACAACTTGCTATCTATTTCGGTGAAGATCCCAATAAATGGGAAGCCATTAAAACCATATTCCCGCTACTTTCAAGCAAATACTATACCCTTCACAAATATGTCTGGGCAAACGGACGCCCTAAAAGTGGCTACTTCCACAATTACCAGGAAACTGTAAACTATGTTGATAAAATCATGAGAAATTACGCCAGATATAAAAAATTATTGAGATAACCTTTGGATAACCCCTGGGGTCCCCGAACTTTCCCGGGGACCCATAATTTAAAATGGTAAAATTAGCCCTCTTGAATTAAAAATCTTTTTGTTATATCTTCACCAAAAAAGGGATTTTCAACCATGAGAAGGATTGCTTTCTTACTGGTGATTTTACTTTTTTATTCCTGTCGTGAAACCACCCCAGTTGATCAAATTGAAACTAAGGAACCCCCCAATTATTATCCGCTTACAAAAGGTTCATATTGGATTTATTCAATTGATACAAGCGATGCAAATGGTGAAAATTTTGGAATTTTTGGAACGAGAAAAAGTACCATTGCGGGTTTTGATACACTACTTAACAAAAAATACGCCTTACAGGTTGATACAATCATAACACCAACAGCAACAGCAGTTGACACAATTTATATCCGAAAAGATGATTTTGGGCTTTATATTTTTACACCACCTTTGAATCTCTCAAGTCTGATAATCATCCCGGCACATGAACTAAAGCTGCTTCCATATCCGCTTGAATCGTTAACAACATTGAGCTGGGTAATTTACGATACGACATTTTACCTCGGGACAATACCTATTGCAAGACTAAATTTAACAGGACAACTTATAGGTTATGAAAATATTCAAGTTCCAGCAGGAAATTTTTACTGTGTTAAAATTA
>Ga0209289_100201_pt1 | contig 35429 bp, 24 predicted proteins | sample GXS110809BmetaG_FD_184121 | JGI IMG/M metagenome (GOLD analysis project Ga0209289, IMG submission 184121) | Hot spring microbial communities from Gongxiaoshe hot spring, China to study Microbial Dark Matter (Phase II) - GXS 110809B (SPAdes)... ...
ATCCCGATACTTTGCTATTGAATTCCCCCAAAAAAGCAACCTCTCCTAAAATTTCACTTACCACATAACCGGTACAAAAGTGGAGTTGGAGATGGGAATAAGGGGTAAAGACTGAGATAAGGGTTCCAAATTTTTCGCCAATTTTTATTCGCGGATGTATTTCAAGAATTGTTTTTCCAATTTTGAAACGATAAAAATTTTTTACTTTTTGCGCTTTTGTTTTTAAAATTTTCGCAATCTTTTGTGCATCCGTTTTGGTAAATTTCATGGCAAAATTTTCAAATTTAATTTAAACTAAAAAACCCCAATTGCCTGTTCAATCCGAACAAAACAATTGGGGTTTTAAAATATTCTCACCTTTGCTCAGTTATGCCCTGTTTCACACAACAACGACATTAACTGCCTTCGGTCCCTTTGGTCCATCAACAACTTCAAATTCAACAGTTGCCCCTTCTTCAAGGGTTTTGAAGCGCTTATCGGATTTAATCTCAGAGTAATGGACGAAAACCTCACGCCCATCCTCTGTTTCAATAAATCCGTAGCCCTTCTTGTTGTTGAACCACTTAACTTTACCGCGTGACATCTTACTACTACCTCCTAATAAATTTGACTGCTCAAGCAACCACCCAATTACGCACCCAGGAACTAAATTTAACTCGGGCGGTCACTCTCGCTATTTAACTGTTCCTGAGCGCAAAAGTTATCCACAATATAATAAATTAAATCATCAATGTCAAATTAAGAACCAAATTTACCACATCATTTTCTCTCCTCATTCATCTTCGCCTGGAGCCTTGCGATTCTATCCTTCACAAGGTACTGATATTGCTGAGGATAATAAACAAGAACCCTATTCAAAATATCAATCGCTTTTTGATATTCTCCCATCATCTCATAAAGGTTAACAAGAATCACATAAGGATTATATTCACCATAGATATTCATCGGATCGCGATTTATCTGTTCAAGTGCTATCGGTTCAATTTCCTTGGCTATTTTCAAGAACTTATCCCTCGCCCCAACAATTTCATATAACCTTGCAACATCATAGCGCAAACGATAATCCATGGGCAAAACATTATTCGGAATTTTGCTTTCCATACGATCAAGAACTTCAATGACCTTTGAGGTATCACGATTATTTTCGTAATAATAAATTGCAAGTTTTAAAAATGCATTCCTATAGTTTTGCATAAGATTTCTATCCGTCTCAAAGAAATGAACCTTTGAGTTATCTAAATTTCTAAACTTAAATCCATAATACGGGTCACGATAAAAACCCTCTGGCTCGTTAAATAGACACTGTCGCATTATACCTTCGTGAATGAATGTTGGAGAACCTTTAGGATTCTTAAAAGGAACAACTCTATATGCAAGACCTTCCATCCTTAAATACTCATCAAGTCCAATGAAATTATCAGGTGAAACTGTCACCGCAAAATAAATTGGTCTTTCCCACTTGTTCGTTTCAATTATATCACGAACCATGACATCTTGAACACGGATCGCTTTTATATCACCAAATTGAATAGTGTTAGGCATTCTGAATGTTATCTTGCCCTGATTAATAATTGATGTATCAGTGATCCCAAACTTTTCATAAACTTGCCTTGAAACAGGGATACTTACATCTCTCGGTTCCCATTGCACAAGCCCAAGTTGTCTTATTATGTTATCACTTAAACTTATCGGAACTTTCTTCGCACCGTATGGCTCTTCATGTTTTAACTGCAAAATATACCAGTCGGTATTTAATAAACTCAAATTGACAATCCTTATATCTCTTCTCACACCTTCAACCACTTGAAGATACCACAGAGGGAATGTATCGTTATCCCCGTTCGTAAATAAAATTGCATCTTTCTCACAACTTTGCAATAAATTATATGAATAATCCCACGGGACATAATTACCGCTTCTATCGTGGTCGTCCCAGTTTTGAATAAGCAAATTCAAAGGAACCACAAAAGTTGAAACGACCAAAACCGCAACAGCATAAATCTTTCTAATTTCCGTTTTTATGATCTCACTTATAATATCAATCAAACCCGAAACACCTATTCCAATCCATATAGCAAAAGCAAAGAATGAACCAACGAAAACATAATCCCTTTCTCTTGGTTGTGGTTCAGGCATATTAAGATAGACAGCAAGCCCAAGCCCCGTCACAACAAACAAAGCAAGATAAGCCAAAAACATCTTCCAATCTTTTTTATAATGGTAATACAAACCCCAAAGACCTAAGATAAGTGGAAGGGCGAAATACCTATTTGGGAATTCATTTGCTTTTCCCCACCCGCTCTCAGATTTTATAAATGCAACAGGCGCATCTTGAATATCACCAGCACGCCCAACAAAGTTCCATAGAAAGTATCTCAAATACATATGATTCAACTGATATCTTATAAAGAAATCCCAATCGCTACTGTATTTTTGATAATTTTCCTGATGCGTTGGCTCCTGACTCCACCTTCTTTTGAACGGAGACGGTTGCTCCCCATATTGTTCACGCTCAAGATACTTAACAAAACGAACAAGGTTATCAGGGGCGTTCTCATTTATTGCTGGCTTATCATTCGCTCTTATTATAATAAGAGCATATGTGGTATAACCGAGAAAAACAAGCAAAACACCCATCAAAAATGTAAATAAAATTCTCTGCCTGTGTTTATAAGCGTAATAAATACCATATGAAACCGCAACTGAAATGATCGCAGGAACAGCAGGCATATCATCAAGCATTGATGGTATCCAGAAAATTATAACCTTATATATCAGGAAAAATAACCCAACCGCAATCACTCCCATGATCGTAAAACTTTTTAAATCAAACTTTTCTCTGAATCTGAAATAAACTATCATCGCAAGTGTAAAGATCGTCAATATACTTAAAAGATGCACCCCAATTGATAAACCTATCACGTAAGCGATGAGAAGAATCAACCTATCGCTTTCAATATCCTCTGCTTTCTCAAACCAAACCATCCCAAGCCAGATAGTGAAGCTCATCAAAAACAAACTTGTCGCATATACTTCCGCCTCAACCGCATTAAACCAGAATGTATCGCTGAAAGCAAGAGCTAAAGCTCCTACTACAGGCGCTCCATAGACGGAAATTTTTTCAATGAATGTTTGCGGATTTGATTTCCATCTCAAAATCAGCCTAACCGTTATCAAATATAAAAACATCACTGTAAGAGCACTTACAAAAGCACTTATAAGATTTACCCTCTTTGCGATGTTTTCTGCTATTGGTAGAAGAGTCGCTATTCTTCCGATAATTATAAAAAATGGTGCTCCAGGTGGATGAGGAACACCAAGTGAATATGACACAGCTATAAATTCACCACAATCCCAAAAAGGAACGCTCGGTTGAACCGTCAATGCGTAAACAATGAACGAAATTAAAAACAAAACAAGCGCGATAACGTGATTGATTTTGATCTCTCTCATTTTAAAACATATTTTATTTTTGAAACTAAATTAACAGCAATCTCATCGCAAACTGAAAACCCCTTACGGGTCAACCTCACCTTAAAATCATCCATTTCAATATAACCGTTTTTTTTCATCTCAACCAATTTTTCTTTAATTTCGCCATCAATGAAATCAAAAGCAAATCTTTCCTTAAATTTTTTCAAATCAATACCCGTGCTTCTCAACCCAAGATAAATAAATTCCTCAACCATTTTCTCATCGCTCAAAATTTCAAAATTTGCGATTGGAAGCTTCCCTTGAGCAATCAAGTTCAGATATTTTCCAAGATTTGCGACATTCCACCATCTTCTATTATCCCAGAAAGAATGCGCCGAAGGTCCAAAACCAACATAACTTTCATATCGCCAGTATTTCAAATTATGCCTACATTCAAAACCACTGCGAGCGTAATTTGAAACCTCATAATGAATGTAACCAGCATTCTCAAGTAACTCCATCGTGATCTCATATAACCCCGCCTGTTCATCATCGGACGGAAGTTTTACTTCGCCACTTCTAACAATTTCATAAAGAGGCGTTCCCTTCTCAACAATTAAATTGTATGCTGAAATATGAGGAACATTAAGCTTAATCACAGTGAAAAGATTTTCCCTCCATCTCTCCTCACTTTGTTCAGGAAGCCCAAAAATCAAATCAACATTAACATTTTCAAATCCAGATTCAAAAGCGAATTCTATACATCTGATCGCATCTTCAGATGTGTGGATCCTCCCAAGAAATTTTAACTCATCATCAAGGAAAGACTGAACACCAAGACTTAAGCGATTTATCCCTATACATTTGAATTTAGAAAGTTTCTCTTTATCAACAGTTCCGGGATTTGCTTCAACTGTGATTTCAGGATTATCCGAGATACAGAAGTTTTCATACAAAGCATTTAAAATTTTTTCAAACTGCGAAACTTTGAGCAACGATGGGGTTCCACCACCGAAATAAATCGTATCAAAACAGGTCCCTCCCACGAAATCCGATTCACTTTTAAAAATTTTTATCTCTTGCAAAATTGAATTTACAAACAAATCAATTAGGTCAAGGTTTTCTATTGAATAAAAATCGCAATAAATACATTTTCTCTCACAAAATGGTATGTGGATATAAATTCCGCTCATTTTATCTTTCTACCTATCCTATTCCACCTTATTGATTTTATTTTTTCAGGCAAGTTCAAAAACGGGATATCTGAGTTCCAGGACCAGTAAATAAAACTTGCTTTCCCGATGATATTATCAACAGGGACAAATCCCCAGTATCTGCTATCCAAACTGTTATTCCTGTTATCTCCCATCACAAAGACATAATTTTTCTCAAAAACATAATCACTTGCTTCCACGCCATCTATTAAAATTTTTTCATCGGCAAGTTCAACCTTATGTCCTTCCCTCTCAATCATAATTTGCCATTGCTTCAAATTTTCCTTATTTAACTCTATCTTCATCCCTTTAAAGGGAACTGTAATTGGACCGTAGTTATCTTCATTAAAATCCGAACCTTCAGGGAAGATATATGGGTTTGACAATCCTCTTGGGGTTATGAACTCATAATTTACCTTTACACTTGGAGGTTCTGGAAACCTTGAACCATTTATGTAAATAACTTTATCTATTATTTGAACAACATCGCCTGGCAAACCGATTAATCTCTTTATATAATTAACATTTTCAGATGCCTGAACTTCATTCCTTTCACCTGGAAATTTGAAAACCACCACATCACCATGTTTGAGCGAATAAATTTGGGGCAATACCTCAATTTGCGGAATTTCAATTCTTGTAAACGGGAGATATTTTGGAGTTTTTACAGGAAAACCAAGTTTTGAAACAATAATAAAATCGCCAGGCAAAAGCGTATCTTCCATTGAACCCGATGGAATTCGGAAAGCCTCAAATATAAATGATTTGACAATGATCGCAGCGATTATTGCAATAATTAAAGGTTTAAACCAGTTTTTTGCTTCTACTTTATCTTCTTCGGCGGGTTCACTTGCGATTTTTTCTTGATATTCCTCGCCCGGTGGAAATTTATATCTCACTTTTAATTTCATTTAATTATCATACCAATTCTATTAAACTTAACCGAGGCAAGTTTTGCAAATATATTAAAAATCGGTATATCTGGATTCCATGACCAATAAACAATTATAGGGGAACCAACGATGTATTTATCTGGGACAAAACCCCAGAAACGACTATCTAAACTATTGTCACGATTATCTCCCATCATGAAGTAATAATCATGTTCAATGACATATTCGCTCTTTTCCACACCATCAATGTAAATTTTACCGTTTATAATTTCAATTGAATGTCCTTCTCTTTTTATAAATGTTTCCCAGGCATCAAAATTTGAAAGTTCAAGTTTTATAATATCTCCTTTTTTCGGGACAACGATAGGACCGTAATTATCTTCGTTAAATGGGGCGCCCTTGGGGAAAATTCGGGGATCTGGTTGATCTTTGGGCAAAACATAAGGTCTTTCAAATTTAACATATTTAGGGTTCGGGAAAATTTGCCCATTTACATAGACAACCTTATCAATTATTTGAACTGTGTCCCCGGGTAGTCCAATGCATCTTTTAAGATAGTAAATCATCGCCGGATGCTTAACCTCATCCCGATAACCTGGAAACTCAAATACGACGACATCTCCACGCTTAACCTTCCACAAACTTGGTATCACGATATAAGGGAGACGAATTGATGTTAAAGGTATATTTCTTGGCGTTGCAAGATTGTAAATAAATTTATTTACAAAAAGGAAGTCCCCAGCCATTACTGTATCCTCCATAGAAGAAGTCGGCACTGCAAAAGAAGCAATTACAAAACTGTTAAGTAAAAGGAAAATCCCAAATACAACGACGAATTCCTTAACAAAATTATAAATTCGCTCTTTTAAAGTTTTAGGTCTCTTCTTTACTTTTGGATTTTTTTTCTGCAACATTTGAAAAGAGTTTTTGTTTTAATCGTTATCTATTGTGAGAACTGCAAGGAAAGCCTCCTGCGGGACTTCAACTTTACCAATTTGTTTCATTCGTTTTTTACCTTCTTTTTGCTTCTCTAAAAGTTTTCGTTTTCTTGTGACATCACCACCATAGCATTTCGCCAAGACATTTTTTCGCAATGGCTTTATCACATCTCTTGCTATAACCTTGCTTCCAATAGCAGCTTGAATTACAACCTCAAAAAGTTGTCTTGGGATGAGTTCTCTTAACTTTGAACACAATTTTCTTCCATAATCATAAGCCTTGCTTCTGTGGACGACGAAAGAAAGAGCATCAACAGGTTCTCCATTTAAAAGAATATCAAGTTTAACGAGATCCGATTCCCTATAATCAAGAAATTCATAATCAAACGAAGCATAACCACGAGACAAAGATTTTAATTTATCATAAAAATCAAAAATTATCTCCGAAAGTGGAAGTTCATATTCAAGGATTGCTCTATCTGCTGAAACATAATGCGTCATTTTGTAAATCCCTCTCCTGTCAGAGCAGAGTTTCATCAAAGCCCCTATATATTCCGAAGGAGTTATAATCTGTGCCCGAACATAAGGCTCTTCAATATGGTCAATTTCCCCAGGATTTGGCATATCAGTAGGATTGTTTACGAAAACTATTTCTCCATTTCTCTTCACAACTTTATAAACTACATTTGGAACGGTTGTAACGATGCTAAGTCCAAATTCTCTCTCAAGCCGTTCCTGAACTATCTCCATATGTAATAAGCCAAGGAAGCCACATCTAAAGCCATGCCCTAAAGCAGATGAACTTTCTGGCTCAAATACAATAGCAGCATCATTTAACCTCAATTTCTCAAGCGCATCTCTTAATTCCTGGTAATTTTCTGAATCCGCCGGAAAGAAACCGGCATAAACCATTGGCTTTACTTCACGATAACCAGGAAGGGGTTCCTTTGCGGGATTATTTGCAAGCGTAATTGTATCTCCAACTCTTGTATCGTGGACATCTTTAACACCAGCAATTAAATATCCAACCATACCAGTTGTTAATTTCCCGGTTCTTATTCTATCAAGTTTTAAAATTCCGATTTCTTCAGCTTCAAAAACTTTGCCATTTGCAAAAAACATAACCTTATCTCCTTCTTTAATCTCGCCGTCAAAAACCCTTAAATAAACAACAACACCACGATATGAATCATATTTTGAGTCAAAGATAAGAGCTCTTAACGGCTCATTTGGATTTCCCCGTGGTGGAGGAATTCTTTTAACTATCGCTTCAAGAAGTTCATCCACTCCATAACCAGTTTTTGCGCTAACAAGTAAAATCTCATCTTCTTTACACCCAATTAAATCTATAATTTGAGCCTTAACTGTGTCAATCATAGTCTTTGCTGCTGGTAAATCAATTTTATTTATCACAGGTATTATTTCAAGACCTGCGTCAACAGCCATGTAAAGATTGCTTATTGTCTGTGCTTCAACACCTTGAGTTGCATCAACCACAAGGATTGCTCCCTCGCTTGCTGCAAGAGCTCTTGAAACTTCATAGGAGAAATCAACATGTCCAGGTGTATCAATCAAATTAAAAATATATTCAGCCCCATCACTTGCGGTGTATATCATTTGGATTGGGTGAGATTTTATAGTTATGCCACGCTCTCTTTCAAGTTCCATATTGTCAAGCACCTGTTCAACCATTTGCCTTTCAGGAATAGTTCCTGTTTTTTCCAAAAGTCTATCTGCAAGAGTTGATTTTCCGTGATCAATATGCGCAATTATGCAAAAATTTCTTATCCTATCAATGCTCATGTCTTACTGAACATGGGTGGCTTTGTTTAAACACTTTAACTTTATTGAAAAATATAAGAACAATGAGTTTAAAATTCAAAAGTTTACGGCATCTTAACAATTTCCTGTGATCAAATTTGTTGTTTTGAAATGAACTTTCGCAACATTTAATAATTCATCTTTGCCAAACTTTTTCACAATTTCATTTGCGACATTAATTACCCTCGCTGAAACACCCCTCGGAATTTCAACGCCATACTTTTCTGACATTTTCCTCAACTGGGTTAGAAATATCGCTCTTGCTAAAATAGAAGCAGATGCAACAGCTGGGTCAACTTCAGCTTTATACATCTGAACTAATTGGATTTTTCTACCCCTTTTCATAAGTGCATTTAAGAGGTATAATTCATCTCCAAATTGATCAGATATTATCTTTTCAACTTTCAGATTTTCTTCCTCTGCCTTTTCAAGTAAGTTTTCAATTGCACGTGCATGTCCCCAAGCAAGAAGTTTGTTGAGGTTTAAATTCTCGGTTAGTTCGTTATATCTTTTGGGCTTAATTATAACGATATCATAAATACAAATTTCTTTTATTTTTTCAGCAAGTTGAAAAATTTTTTTATCAGACAACTTTTTTGAATCTTTCACACCAATCTTGATAAGTTCTTCATTTAAAACTTCACTTGATATAACACCAGCGATGACAAGCGGACCGAAGAAATCACCTTTGCCTGATTCATCAACTCCAATGTAAAAACTCATGGATAATTCAATTTTTTTAAAAAGTTAAAAAATCCCTTTTGCTTTAGCAAACGAAGAGCGGTTAAAATTTGCAAAACTGGAAAAAAATTTCTATATTTGTAATGCTTTGACGGTGAGTATAGCTCAACTGGTCAGAGCGCCAGGTTGTGGCCCTGGAGGTTGCGGGTTCGAGTCCCGCTACTCACCCTAAAAGCCCCCATCGTCTAGAGGCCTAGGACACAGGCTTTTCAAGCCTGGAACGCGGGTTCGAATCCCGCTGGGGGCGCTTCATCTTTTACTTGCCAATAAATTTAAAAAATTTTCAAGCCTTGAAACGCGGGTTCTCCCAAAGGGACTCCTTCGGAGGAATCCCGCTGGGGGCGCTACTTCATTTATAAGCTAAATAAAATGTAACTACCCCGAATGTCAATCTCTGCATTTCAACTTTTTTAAAACCAACTTTATTCAAAATCCTCACAAATTCAAGCCCCTCTGGAAATTTTAACACTGACTCAGGAAGATATGTATATGCATCGTCGTGTTTTGAAATAATTTTGCCAATTAACGGTAAAATTTTGCGAAAATAAAAAAGATAAACTTGTTTTAATGGCGCCCTTGGCAAGGAAAATTCAAGGACAGCGAGTTTACCACCAAATTTTAAAACCCTGTAGATTTCTTTTAAGCCATTTTCAAGCAAGGAAAAATTTCTCACTCCAAAAGCAACTAAGCAAACATCGAACACATTTTCCTTAAATGGTAAATTTTCCGCTTCTGCACATAAAAGAGACAAATTGTTTACCCCGAGCTTTCTCGCTTTAACAGCAAAAATTTTAAGCATATTTAAAGAAACATCAACCCCGATTATCTCAACGGGGAATTTCTTATAAGCCGATAGAGAAAAATCGCCAGTTCCACAAGCAATGTCAATTATTTTCTCAGTTCCTGATAAATTTAACTTATTAACTGCGTACTTTCGCCACCAAATATCAAATCCAAAACTTAACAGATGATTGAGAAAATCATATTTCCTCGCGATGGAATTAAACATTTGTTTCACATACTTTCGCTTCAAATCAGTTCTGACTATGTAATTATGATTGAACTTGGACACATCCTGAGATTTTAATTTTTTACAAAATTAAAAATACGGGTTTAAAAATAAAAAAGGCGTGGCTTTTGCCACGCCTTTGTAAATTTAAGAAGTTAAAAATTCACTTTACACATTTGGATTCGCATCTTTTTCACGCCTTCCAAGCGGGAAGAAAGACATCCTGCCCTGCAAGAATGGGTCATTAAATCTTCTTAAGTCCTGTAGATACATACCCTCCAAAAAGAACTCCCTTTTTCTTTCCTCACGAATAAGATTTAACAAACTAGTAAGATCGCTTACCGTCGTATCGCTCAAACCAACCGCTCTACGATTTGCGTTAATTTCATCAAGTGCAGATGTGATATTTCCCTGCGAATAATAATATTCTGCTCTTATAAGGTTAGCCTCTTGCCACTTTACTATTGGTATATCAGCTGCACGAGTGGGATACTTTGTTTGCCTCCAGTACGGTCTTGTAGAAGTCGGTCGGTCAACGGGAACCCGTGGATCCCCAACAATCTGATGCCTTGGACCAACGGCAACTTCTGGTCTATCATAGGCGTAAATATATACAAGGTTATTCTCTCTACCTGTATTTTCCGAGTAAACAGCGTCAAATCTAAGCCCAGTAAATAAAGCTGGATTTGCAACATCATTATAAGCACCTGGTAAATCACCCTTATGTAATTTCGCCCTTGCTCTTCCAAGATAGGCAATTGCTTTAACTTGATCTTTGTTTAAAGTTTGATGTCCATTCTTAAATGTTCTCGTTGATGGCAAACCATCAACTATGTTAATTACCTCGGTAAAATGTTCAATAGCCCTATCATAGATTTGCGGTCTTGGAATCAATGGACCACCATCAATCGGCGAACCATCCCACATATCAGCAAGGTGAATCAAAGCGAACCCGGCGTAGATGTGAGCCATTGCGTATTCAATCATTTTCCTAGCTGAATCCACTCCCACTATTTGCTTTATTCTCTCAGCGCCATTCTCTGCAACCCAGCGAGCTCTGTGAATATAACCATACCAATCTTCCATGGTTGTGTTATTGTCTTGAACATTTCCATCATACATCTCCCTAAAAGTAGGAAATGAACCAATATGGATAAGTTCATTGCTTAACAATCCAGAGCAAATTATCGTCCATTGATATTCATAAGCAAAATCAGCTGCGATACCGGTAACAATTGCTGGAATAGCAGTTGATTGATTTAAATTTTCATCTGTTATTTGGTTTGGATTTTCAACTTGAAGTGATTGCTTGCAGCCGATATAGAGAAGCACTAAGGCAAAGAGACTAACTATTTTCAAAATTTTCATCATTTTCATAAACTCCTCCTTAAAAATTTTGTTTTTAAAAAAGCGGGCAGAAAAACGCCCGCTTTTCCATTTTTAAAATTCAACATTTAAAGTAAAGATATAACGGGTGGCTTGAGGTAAAGTTAAGAAATCAGATCCCTGATTTAGATTTGGACCTGGACCTGCATAATTAACCTGCGGATCTGGTCCTCCATATTTTGTCCAGAGGGCTACATTCCTAGCAGAAAATGTGAGGCTAACTTTCCTTGAACCGAAAAATCTAGTCAAACTTGTTGGTAATGTATATGATATTCCGATTTCCCTCAATCTAACAAAATCTCCTTTTTGAACCCAAAGTTCATCAGCTCTCCAATCATATTTCATCCACTCTCTTAATGCTTGCTCAAGCTCAACAGTATCTTTCGCCATGAATACTTTTTGTTGTGCTTCAATTTCTGGAACATAAGTATTATATCTGACCATGAATCTTGCAGTATTATTGTAGACATAAAACTTCGTAGCCCATTCAACGAATGCATAAATGCTTATCCTCCTAAACAGGGTTAATGTTGCAGAGATTGAACCATTTAATTTTGGATAAGCATTACCAAGAAATTCCTTTTCTGTTCCAACTTGAACAGCAGCATTTGCTATAGCGTTCATTATCGTTCGTCTGTGAGATGGGTTCTGGAAGTTGTATGAAGCCGAAGCTCTATATGTGTTGAGGAGATTTAATGCGTTCGTCAATGAACCTGGTTTAATCCCAATTAATTTGTATCCCCAGAACGAATTTATAGGATAGCCTTCCCTTACTTCACCAATTCCGCCAAGACCGTATGGCAAAGGCGCTGTCCCACCAAGCGATGTTACCTTATTATCATTTGTAGATAACATAAAGTTAACATCCAATGCAACTGTTGAAGTTGAGATTGGTATACTTCTTATCGTAAGTTCAATCCCTTTATTCCTGACCTCACCAACATTTGTAAGTTGAAGATTTAACCATCCTTCAGAAGGAGGATAACGCTTCATAAGTAATGCATCTTTCGTAACTTGCCTATAATACGTAAATTCAATCCCAATTCTATCATTAAAGAATCCGGCATCAAATCCAACTTCCAGTTCATCACTTCTTTCTGGTTTCAACTTTTTATTACCGATATTTCCTGGGGTGACTGCTGGAACACCATCAAGTCCTGCGACGGCATCCCAGGTTCTTTCTTTATCAAAAACACCTGGCGCAAGACCCGCTTGACCCCAAGCCATTCTTAATTTCATTGAGTTCCATATATTCTTTGGCCAGAATCCAAGTTCAGAAGCGATGAACGAAGCTTGAGCCTTTGGATAAAGAGCAAGTCCGTAATCTGGTCCAAAACCACTATTTCCATCAAGTCGCAAAGCACCTGTTACGAAAAACATATTTGCTATCCCAATTTGCTCCTGTGCAAAAAGACCTCCATTGATGACCCTATATCTATACTCATCAGCTGTTCTTACAGCTCCAGCAGAAATAACTGAAAGTCCGGGTGCTGGGAAATCCCTCCCTTGACCAAATACTCTGTAATCTGAATCGGCAAAACCTTGCAATCCAGCGGTCAATGAAGAAGTAATTTTATCCGTTAACGCAACATGCCAAGCAAGCGAATAATCAAGTGTTAACGAATAGAAAGTTCTTCGTTGATTACCCTTCATACCATAAGGATAATAAATAAATCCAAGACCATATGGAAAGAGTTGTTCGTTTTCTTCTGCAGTAACATCAAATCCAATTGTTAATTTATGCCTAAATGTTCCAAAAGGTCTATGATTGAATGTCACCCCACCTGTAAAAGCATGAGTGGTTTGCAAATTATTTAATTCACGGGCTATGCTTAGCGGTGTGAATGGTTCACCATTCGGGTTTGTAGGCGTAGCTAAATTTTTTCTTGCAAGCAGGGCATTCGGGACCACTCCGTAGATATTATTGTCATTATTTGGTCTTTTCAGCTTAGAATAAGTATAACCAGCAGTAGCTAATATATCCCAATTTTCCCCGCCAACTGCGTTTAGATTACCTCTGAAAGAAATGCGCTTGAAATAATTTGATGTAATAGAACCGACCTCATTTTCATATCTACCTGACACATAATAACCGACATTCGGTGTCCCACCTCGTATAGATGCAAAATACGCTTCATATGGTCCTGTTGATAGCAAACTATTCGCTAATCCTTCACTCGCTACTTTAACACTATCGGGTGTCCTACGTGCACCAAGAGTTATGCTCTCCCCGGTTGGGAAAATTCCAATCAAATAACCTGTAGGATAAAGTTTTTTCGGAATAGTTACCCCACCACGCTCAATCATGAAATTAATAGTCGGTTGCCCTGTGATACCCTTCTTTGTAAAGATTTGAATAACACCATTCGCAGCTTGAGTTCCGTATAATGTAGTAGCTGCTGCTCCTTTTATCACTTCAATTCTTTCAATATCAGCAGGAATTATATCATTTAATCTTGACGGATGTTGTCCCCCAGTCCAAACGCTTCCATAGTCAATATTTGCATTATCAATTCTGACACCATCAACATAAATCAAGGGTTGATTATCCTGAGATACACTTATCAATCCTCTCAATCTAATAGCAGCTGCACTTCCTGCTTGCCCAGAGCTTGGAAGAGCAACAAGCCCTGAGACTCTACCCTGGAGGACTTCCGTTACGCTTCTAACGGGCGCGATTTCAATATCTTTGATGGTAACGGTCCCAACTGTATTCCCAACGCTTCTCTTTTCAAGAGCTGTTCCTGTCCCAGTTACAACTATTTCATCAAGCTGAAGCGCAGTTGGTGAAAGATAAAAATCAACTGTGGATGTTTCCCCAGGTCTAACAGTTACATCTTTTGTTTGCGAACCGTATCCAACAAATCTGGCTTGAACTTTATATGTTCCAGGTTTAACATTTTTAATAATGTAATTACCGTTAATATCCGTAGCCGAGCCAATTTGAGTTCCAACAATTACGACGGATGCAGCTGGCAATGGTGTATTTGTTTCCCTATCGTATACAGTTCCTCTGATTTCACCAAATTGTTGAGCGAAGGAAAACGAAACCAAAACAACAACAAGAGATATAATTAATTTCCTCATAGTTTTACCTAATTTTTGTTTTTATCAAAAAGGCGTGGCAAAAGCCACGCCTTTGTAAAGTTTAGAAAAATCTCACAACAACTTTACTTATTTCCGCCATTTACACGAGTCTTTGTATATAAATCAGAAGCAGTTTGAATCCATGGTATATTTGGATTCGTTGAGACCTCGCTTTGCGGATAGAACAAGCGTTGTGGGAATTGATCCCCACGCTTCGGCGTCAAACGCACCACTTGTCCAGTTGCGTCTTTATACTGGATTTGATAATCAATTCTACGTAAGAAGTTAAATACTTCAACCTGGTGCATCAAAGACAAATACATCTCGTTAAATATCTCTTGCAATAAATCCTGCTGAGTAGCAAAATCAGCTGTAGTGTAATTGTTTCTTAAAGTTGTTCCAAAAATATTATTATTATAAGTTTTCGCAAGGTTTAGATAATTTACAGCGTTAGTTAAATCATTTTTCCTCGCATAAGCTTCAGCAAGGAGAAGTAATGTTTCAGAAGCTCTTATCACAGGGAAATAAGCATTTACAGCATATGCAGCTGTGCCAGTTGTTCTCAAATCATTACTATCAGCAGTGAAATAATAATTAAATCTGCCAGACTCCGCAGTTCCCCTTGCACCAAGCATTTTGACAGCAAAACACTTTAAAGCCCTCAGATAACCCGACCTATCTTGAACCAAGAATGAATACCACAAATTCATATTCCCCTGATAGGTTGAACCATGTGTGAATACCAAATCGTCAGCTCCATATCCAGCCGCTGGCGGAGTTCCTGTTCTCGTCGTTGATGTAATACCATTCAAAGCTGCTTGAATTACCTGATCCAAAACAGCTGCAGGATAATTATCCTTTCGTGCAAGGTGCATAAGATAACGAGCTTTTGCAGAGTAACCAGCTTTAATCCACTTTGCAGTGCTTCCACCTGTTGAATATAAATCTTGAGCTAAACTTGCTGGATTTTGAGTCAAAACCTGAATACCCTCATCAATTGCAGCTATTGCAGCGTTATATACATCAATTTGATTATCATACTTTGGTGTTAATGTTTTCTCAGGCTGAGCAGCTTCAGAATACGGCACATCTCCCCAAAGCGCAGCAACTGTTCCCATATGAATTCCCTCAAGGATCTTAGCGGCACCATATATATTTAATAAACCCTCTTCTTGAGCTTTAGCCTGAGCTATCTTAAGATTTGTTAAGACACGAGTATAAGCAAGGAACCAATCGTTGGAGAAATCATTTGCAGTTATATTGTAAACATCAAAGCTTGCAAATTGTCTATCTGCTCCTGTTGCTTGTTGAGCCCAAACAGCTGCAAGTTGGCTTGGAAAAGCTTCATAGAACTCTATAAATGCAGCTTGTGCCCCTGCAAATATCTTCACAGCAGGCGCTGATGATGGTAAAAGTGGATCATCTTCATATCCCTTAATATAACTTTCCGTCAACTTATTGCAACCAAGAAATGTAACAGATATTATCAAAGCAATTGTTAATAAACCTAAAATTGATTTCATAGAGCTTCTCTCCTTTGATTTTATTTTTCAAATTGATATTGGGGGAAGCCGTCAAAGCTTCCCCCAAAAGCTTTTTAATAGTTAATGCTAATTGAGAAGATTATACTCTTCATCGGTGGATTGTTAAAGTAGTCAAGCCCCTGACCATTTGTTGGTCCAGTAAGGTTGGTTTCGGGATCTATACCCGTATACTTCGTCCATATTTTAATGTTTCTCATAATTACTCCAAGGTCAATGCTTTCAAGTCCAAATTTTCTCAACGGGAAGTTATATGTAAGCGAAATCTCTCTCAACTTAACATAACCAGCATCTTCCATAAATTGTTCAGATGGTCCGGTAAATCCAGAACCGGGTCCACTCCAGAAATAATACTCATCAACGATAACCCTTCCACCACCAAAATCAGTCACATAACCACGGAATGAAACACTGCCATCTGGATTCCTCTTGTATGTATTTCTCGTTGGATATAGTGAGATCATTTCATTTGGTGTTCTGCCAAGATAGTTCTTCAAAGTATTAGCTTCTTCAGCTGAAATCGTTGTCCACCATGTCTGATCACCATGGGTTCCAAAGTAGTATAGAGCTCCTTTGGTCCCATTCCAGATCTTACCACCTTTTGCGATATCAACAACAACATTGAGAGTTAATCTTCCAAATCTTAATGTATTAATTAAACCAGCTCTCCAGTCAGGATTGGGGTCACCAAGAACACCATAAGTTGCAGCTGGAACTGGGAATCCATTTGCATCAAGGACTATTTTACCAGTTGCATCTCTTTCCCATCTTGAACCATAGAGAACTCCCATTGCATAACCTTTAACAGCCCTTGAACTTGGGTCAACAAAACCAGCAAGACCTACTGATTCAATTCCAGGGGCAAGTTCTACAACTGTATTTTTATTTTGCGACCAGTTAACCGTTGTCGTCCAGGAGAAAGTGCCCAATCTTAACCATTCAGCTATAACTTGAAGTTCTGTTCCTTTATTGTCAATCTTTGCGGTGTTAGCCCATCTTGTTGAAAATCCACTTGATGGTGGAACAGCAACATTCAAAATAGCGTCTGTTGTTTTATTTGTGTATCTTGTCGCACTTATGCTCAACCTATCATTTAATAATCTCAAATCTAAACCAAATTCAATCTCCCTTGTCAATTCAGGCTTAATTTCTGGATTGCCAAGCTGAGATGATTGAACTGCGCCACCGCCGTAGTAAATAGCATTTGTTACAGGACCCCAACCGTTACCAAATGAAGCGTTGACATAATATGTCTTTGTCACATATGCTGGCGGTCTAACACCAGCAATTCCAACTGCTGCACGAAGTTTTCCAAATGTGATGATTGGCTGAGTTGCAAAAAATGGAAGCTTTGTGAATTCCCAGGCAACGCTTCCGGATGGGAAGAAATAAGTTTTCTTTCCTTTCGCTCCATATGTTGAAGCGCTTTCATTCCGCCCACTTAAACGGACATAGACCTGATCATATACATCAACGCCGAGCTCACCATAAAATGCAGCAGTTCTCACTATCGTTTTGCCCTCATCAGGAAGATAATCAAGGGTATTTAAGATATATGCCGGAGCATCCGAAAGTATAAATCTTGTTCCCTGAATAAATGTATTATCTGTTTGCTCATGATCAAGATGGGTACCAATAAGGAAAGAACCAGATAAAAATTTATTAAGTTGATACTTAAACCTGAACATCAAATCTGTATTGATCTGATACTGCGATATAACCTGCCGTGTAACTCTACCGGTAGGAACAGCCGCATCTTGATAAGGCCATAACTGATTCCTTCTATCAGTATAATAATCAGCCCCGATACGATATATGATATTCAGCCACTTCAAAGGATCATAGCTTATCTCAGCGCTACCAAATACTCTATCAGTGTAGAAAAGCGTATTGTTTCTGTAAATTGTGAAAAATGGATTATTATAACCTACTCCTCTTGTTGGATCACCCTCGCCATTCCTATAAGATCTGTGAGAGTTCGGAAATCTTGCACCTGTTTGTGATATATATGTAACAACATAAGGTTGGTTATTAAAGTCAGGTGGTGTTCTATATGCACCGAGCAAAAGACCACTTATATTTGAACCCTGTTGAACTCTATTGGTTGATGTTTTAACATATACCGCATTTATCCTAGCAGTTATATTCTCAGCAAACCTTCTTGAAACATTCGCTCTTAACGATGTCCTCTTGAAATCGCTATTTGCAAGAATTATACCTTGTTCTTCAAGGCGCTCAGCGTTCAAATAGAACGAACCCCATTCATCCCCTCCGCTTATTTCAAGCGAGCTATTCCAGGTTATCGGCTTACGGAATAATTCCGTTGCATGATCATAAGTATCTTTTGATCTTTTAACAACTATCCTTGAATATGGATAATCAGGTCTTGCCAATGAGTCTGGTCCACCCGGTCTATCAGCAATCCTATCGCCCCAGCTAAGAGCTGAGTTAAAGACAAAGTTTCCATATTGACCTTGTCCAAACTCTCTTTGCAACGGGAATGGTCTTAAAAGTTCACTTCTATGAATTCTTGATTTTAAAGATAAACGAATTTTTTTAGCAGCGGAGAATGAACCAGATTTCGTTTTGATAACTATCACACCATTTGCTGCTCTCGCACCCCAAATAGCTGCTGCTGCAGGACCTTTCATTATCTCAATTGATTCAATGTCTTCTGGGTTTATATCAACATTTCTTGAAACAGTTGAAACATTACCAACGCTTGCACCAAATGTTGAATTCCATATCGGAACACCATCAACAACTATCAACGGCTGATTTGCCGTTTGAAGCGATCTCGGACCACGAAGAACTATTCTCGTTGAAGCCCCTGGATCTCCAACTGCTTCAACTGTAAATACTCCTGGAGCTTTAACAGCGATTGATGAGATAACATTTGTATACCCAGTTCTAAGAATTGTTTCACCAGTCACACTTGAAACCGAGGTTCCAAGTTTTCCTCTCTCCTCTTCAACACCAATTGCGGTGACCACGATCGGGCTTACTTGTATAAGCCCTGGTGCCAATCTAACATTTACCGTAATTGTGTCCCCAGGTGTCACAGTAACGCTTTGTCTAAATTCCTGATAACCTACATATCTTGCAACAAGCGTATAAGTCCCGGGGACGACATTTCTAATCACATAAAAACCTGCCGCATCACTTGCTGCACCATAAACAGTATTTAACAGAAAAACATTTGCCCCAGGCAATGCTTCCCCTGTTTGAGCATCTGTTACCCTACCCCTTATTGCTCCAAGCTGAGCAAAAGCAAATGTTGCAACAGCTAATAACAGAAGCAAGCTGAGAATTAGCTTTCTCATAAATTTTACCTCCGTTAAGTTTTAAAATTAAATTTGCATAATGGTAGAAAAAGGTTTTAACAAGATGTGTTCAAACGAAGTAATTGGAAGGAATTAACAATGTATTATCAAGCGCACCTCCTTAGTTTTTGTTATCACTTACGGAAAGTGCTTTTTAAAGTAGGTTTATAATTTTGTTTAAATCTATGTTAAAGGTGCGACTTTCAAGCTGCTTCACTGAAAATATAATAAAAAAAATCATTCTTGTCAAGACCCCAATCTAAAAACCAAGGGTTTAAACCCCCTAAAGCATGTTTATAAAAAATTGATAAATACTGTGACTTTTTTTAAATTTTAACAACGGCAAAGAAGTTAGAATTAACAAATTTAAAAAACAAAATGGGTAAATCATGAAAGCTCTGATAGCAAGTGGTGGAAGGGGAACAAGATTAAGACCGCTCACCCATACACAAAACAAACATCTAATTCCCATAGCAAATAAACCAATGCTTCACTATGCTATTGAAACAATCGCTGAAGCCGGGATAAAAGAAATTGGGATTGTCCATAACGCCGACAGCGATGAAGTCCCAAAAGCAATCGGTGATGGGAGTCGTTGGGGGGTTAAAATTACATACATCCCACAGGAAGCCCCACTTGGACTTGCCCATGTCGTAAAAATCGCTGAAAATTTCATCGGTTCAGATAAATTTGTTTTTTATCTCGGTGATAACATGTTCGTAGGAGGCATTAAAAAATTTGTTGACGAGTTTGAAAAAAACAACTACAACTGCTTTCTTACGCTTGCAAAAGTAAAAGACCCACAAAGATTCGGAGTTCCTGAGATAGTTGATGGAAGAATAATAAAAATTGAAGAAAAACCAAAAGTTCCAAAAAGTAATTTCGCGGTTGCTGGAATTTATTTTTACGATAGCTCAATTTTTGAAGCTGTTAAGAACATAAAACCAAGCTGGCGTGGTGAACTTGAAATTTCAGATGCCCATACCTATCTAATTGAAAAAGGTTATAAGATCGGCTTTGCAGAAATAACTGGATGGTGGAAAGATACGGGAAAACCTGAAGACCTACTTGAAGCAAATCGCCTTGTGCTTGACTCACTTGAACCAAAAGTTGAAGAAAATGTTGAAGTTGATCAACATACTAAAATTGAAGGCAAGGTAATCCTTGAAAAAGGAGCTAAGATAAAAAATAGCATCATCCGTGGTCCTGCAATCATCGGGAAAAACTGCGTCATAGAAGGAAGTTACATTGGTCCATATACATCAATTGATGAAAACACGCTTGTTTTAAACAGCGAAATAGAATATAGCATAATTATGAAAAATTGTAAAATATTAAATGTTGGAATTAGGATTGAAAGCAGTCTACTTGGGAACGATGTTGAAATAGTTGAAGCCACTGGCAAACCGAGGGTCCATAAATTCATGCTCGGGGATCAATCAAGAGTTGAAATTGCATGGTAAAAATAAAAAATTAGGAGGGCAAAATGTATCAGAATATTTTATTTGAAAAAAAAGACCATATCGCTTTCGTCACAATCAACAGACCTGAAAAATTAAATGCACTTAACAATCAAACAATGCTTGAGTTAAGAGATGTTTTCCTGAAAATTAAGACAGACGATGATATTTATGCGGTTATAGTAACTGGTGCAGGCGAAAAAGCTTTTGTAGCAGGTGCTGATATTTCAGAACTTAACAAACTTGACGCCGTCTCAGGAAGAGAATTCGCGGAAAGAGGTCAAGAAATTTTTAATCTGATTGAGAACCTCGGGAAACCCGTAATCGCAGCTGTAAATGGGTATGCCCTTGGTGGCGGAAGTGAACTTGCATGGGCTTGCCATTTCAGAATCGCATCCGAAAATGCTATCTTTGGACAACCTGAAATTGACTTGGGAATAATCCCTGGATACGGCGGAACTCAAAGATTAACACGACTTGTGGGGAAAACAAAGGCAATGGAACTTATATTAACAGGTAGAAAATTCACCGCTAAAGAAGCTTATGAAATGGGAGCTGTTAATAAAGTTGTCCCGCAATCTGAACTTTTAAAAGAAGCGGAAGAACTTGCAAAAACGCTAACATCTAAACCTCAAATTGCAGTCCGAATGGCAATAAAAGCAATAAACATGGCACACGAGACAACACTAAGCGATGGGCTTCACCTTGAAGCAACTCTGTTTGGAATATGCTGTGGAACTGAAGATTTCAAAGAAGGAACATCAGCATTTCTTGAAAAAAGAAAACCCGCGTTCAAAAACAAATGAAAAAATTTAACTTAACCGGTGAATGGGAATTTAAAGCGAACCCCAATAGCTTTCTCCCCAAGGATATAGAAACAAAACTTCTAAACTGGAATAAGGCTAATGTCCCGGGAACAGTCCATCTTGACTTAATGGCAAATGGCTTCATACCCGACCCTTACTTTGAAACAAATGAACTCAATTTACAATGGATTGATAAAGTTGACTGGATATATCGCAAAAAATTTACAATTGACTTTGACCCTTTAAAATCCGAATTTGATTCAATCAAAATTGTTTTTGAAGGACTTGACACCATTGGAGATGTTAAGGTGAATGGTCAATATATCGGTTCTTTTGATAATATGTTCGTTGAGTATACATTTGAAGTTAAAGAAATTTTGAAACCCGGTGAAAATGAAATTGAGATATATTTTAAATCTCCAACATTTGCTGGTAAGGCGCTTGAATCAAAATATGGGAAATTGCCAGTTGAACTTGCGTCTCATAGAGTCTATCTAAGGAAGGCACAGTATTCCTTTGGCTGGGATTGGGCTCCAACACTTACAACATCAGGGATCTGGAAACCTGTTTACCTTGAATTTATCAAATGTGCTAAAATAAAGAATGTCTGGTTTAAAACTATCTCAATTTCAGATTCAAAAGCTCAAATCGCAACTGAAATAGAAATTGAAAAATTAACAGATGAGGACATTGAGCTTTCACTTGAAATCTTTTTTGAAAACGAGAAAATATACGAGCGAAATTTCACTCAAAGAAAGGGTGACAGAGTAAGGGTTCACCGCTTTGAGATAAACTCGCCAAACCTGTGGTATCCAAATGGATTTGGGAAACCAACGCTTTACAAAGCACAAATCAAACTCCTGAAAAATGGGGAAACCCTTGACGAAACCGTGAAAAAATTCGGAATAAGAACAGTCCAACTTATACAAGAAAAGGATGAAGATGGTGAAAGTTTCATTTTTGAAATAAATGGCGAAAAAATTTTTTGCAAGGGTGCAAACTGGATTCCCGCCGATTGTTTTTTACCAAGAGTTAAGAAAGAAGATTACGATATTCTACTTGAGATGGCAAAGGAAGCTAATCTAAATATCTTAAGGGTTTGGGGTGGTGGAATTTACGAAGATGAATATTTTTATGAAAAATGCGATGAACTTGGGATAATGATATGGCAAGATTTTATGTTTGCATGCGCGGGATATCCAGAATTTGACGATTTCGTTGAAAATGTTAAAAACGAAGCAATTCAAATTGTAAAGAAATTAAGAAACCACCCTTCTATTGTCATCTGGTGTGGGAACAACGAAAATGAATGGATATGGGTTGATAAAACTGGAAAACATCCAGACGAGATGCCTGGAGCAAAAATTTTTAAAGAGCTCTTAAAACAAATCTGTCAGGAATATGATGGCACAAGACCCTATTGGCGAAGCTCCCCGTGGGGGAAAAATTACCCAAACTCTGAAACAGATGGAAATCATCACCAGTGGAAGGTTTGGAGCCAATGGGTTGACTACAAAAACTACGAAAATGTTAAAGCAAGGTTTGTAACGGAATTCGGTTTTCAATCGCCACCACACCCCGAAACCCTTAATGAAGTTTTAAAACCAGAAAATAGAAACTTTAATTCCTTTTCAATTCAACATCATAATAAACAGGAAGATGGAATCCCAAGACTTTTCAGATTCTTAACAGCACATCACAAAATCACATCTGATTTTGACGATTTGATTTATAAGATGCAATTAAATCAGGCTGAGGCAATTAAATTCGCTGTTGAGAATTGGAGAATAAGAAAATTTAAAACTGCTGGGACGATATTTTGGCAATGGAACGACTGCTGGAACGTGATAAGCTGGTCAGCTATTGATTACAGAAAAAGACCGAAGGCATTATACTACTATGCAAAAAAATTTTTCCACCCAGTTATTATCGTCGTTAAAAGATCTGATGACAAAGTAAAAATTTTTGGAGTGAATGATTACCCTACCCCAATTGATGGAAACTTAATAATAACTACATTTACCATCCACGGGCTTAAAAAATTTGAGAAAAAAATTCCCGCAACCCTTGAGAAAAATTCCGTCGCAATTATATTTGAAGGAAAACTTGAAAATTTAGAGATTTCAAAACCCGAGACTGACTATATTAGGGTGAAGTTTGAATCAAATGGTAAAATAATTAGTGAAAATTCACTTTTTCTAACTGAACCAAAATTTTTAAACCTCCAAAAGTTTGGAATTGCATATAGGTTTTTAAAAGCAGGCGAAGATGAGTATATCTTAAAAATGAGCTCAAAGAATTTGATCAAATCTCTTTTCATCTATTTTGAGGGGCTTGATGCAAAGTTAAGCGATAACTTTTTTGATTTGCACCCCGACGAGCCAGTTGAAATAAAAATAAATTCCACCGCAACCCTACAGCAACTTTTAAATTCAATAAGAATGAAAATGCTAACATAAACCCAGCGGGGGCAAGTTTGCCCCCGTTTAAAAATTAATACGCAAACGCAAACGAACTTGGAATTATACCAGCCTGAAACTTTTTAACGAATTTACCGCTTAAATCGTAAATGTAAACCTCACCCTTCTGAACATAATCTTTTGCATCTGAGCAATATAAAAGCCTATTCAAGGGATCAAAACCAAGTGAATAAAAGTTCCCCTGAATGAAATTTTCGTTTTTATCTTTCGTTTTTAAGTTTATCCTCATAATATTCCCGTCTTTGATCGTATAAGCAAAGTCATCAACTATTAAAAGCCTTGATGGATGCCCTCCAATCAAAATTGAATCAACGACCAAATCAGTTTTAACATCTATTGCAAATAATTTCCCATCTGTGTCATCATTTGGATCCTGCCAATTACCATACGAACCATAACATAAAACCCATAACCTTCCCATTGCATCAGGCGCAAAAGCATCCGGACCATCTCCAACAACTATCGTCTTGATCACTCTATCTGTGGATGGATCAATAACCGACACAGTCTTCCCATAACCAAACCCAGAATTCGCAACATAAATCTTGTTGTTAAAAGCATAAATCCCCGTTGGATTATGCCCAACTCTTATTGTATCAACTAAGACTGAATGTGTTGTAAGATCAATTACAGTTACCGCATTTCTATATAGATTTGTCACATAACCTTTATTTGCGTATAATGTAATTTTGTAAGGACTTGCTTGCGGGAGAAGAATGGTTGCAAGTGATTTATGGGTTTTTGACGCAATTACCTCTATTTTATCCGAATTATTAACCACTATATAAACCTTGCCCCCATCAATACTCATTACAATATCATTTCCAGTATCACCAAGTTCCCGACCGTTGACCTGTGAGAAAACATCTTCATAAACACGATTTGAATCAGGGACATAATAACTCAAAGTTGAGTTATTCCTTCCGAAATTACCTTCATTTAGGACATATACGCCCCTTAAAACTGGGACTTCTTCGCTAATCGTCCCGCTTTTCTTGCAACCGATGAAGATGAAAAGAACAGTTAAGGACAAAACAAAGATGGGCTTAATTTGCTTCATTTCTTATCTCCCCTTTTTGTTTTTGTTTATAGTTTAGCCCAGTTGAAAATTCAACCATAAAACTTCTCAACGGCATTGGATAGCCAACCATGCTTTCATAATTTTCGTTAAAGATGTTTTTCACAGTGAACTTCACTTGACCATTAAAAAACTGATTTTTTACAGATAACCCACCTGTAAAATCAACCACAAGGTAAGGTTGAAGCCATCTATCGTTTACCTCCGTTGTATATCTTAAACCCACATAATTTGCTTGGGCAACGAAAAAGAACTTATCAAAATTCAATTCGGCTTTAATGTATCCGTTTGACCTTGGGATATAAATTAAATATTTGTTCTGTGTTGCGTCATCCTGGGCTCTTTTATTCGTGCGAATGCTTTTGACAATTGAAAAATTTCCAGAAATGAACAATTTGTTAAATAAAACCAACTCACCTGAAAACCCACTTCCTCGTGAATTGACATGATCTATATTTATCGGTCTCCATACACTTTGATTTTCTTGTGATGGCAACCATATGATCCTATCTTCAATGTCAATGTTGAAAAAAGAAAGTTCAAATTTTAATTCAGATAAAACTTTAACATTTGATCCAGCGATCACAACGAAGCCGAAATCATAACTTTTTGATTTTTCAGGTTTAAGATCTCTATTTCCACTGCCATGCCAGTAAAGATCATTAAATGTTGGGGCTCTAAATCCTGTCCCATAACTGAATTTAATGTTTAAAGAGGGCACATTAAGAATTTGAGAATTAACACCAAGTTTATAGACAAATTTGTTCCCAAAATCGGAGAAGTAATCATTTCTCAACATCGGATAAATTTTTAAAGATGGCAATGAACCTATATCAATCTTTTTTTCCCCACTCAAGAATAAAGCAATGTTAAATCTTTTGGCATTTTCAAATGAATTTCCCCTTGCAACCCCAAACGAAGATTCAAGCCCAAATGATAAAATAAAGTCTGAACCAAGTTTAAAAATTGAATTTAAAACACCTGTGTAAAATATGTTATGTGAATAACTGTCAATTCCAGAACCCGATATAAGCACATCATTATTTACATAGCGAAGGTATGAATTTCTGAACATTGCACTTGCTTTTAAAACGAAGGTCGGAAATGTTTTTAGAGTTGAAATTGAAAAATTAAAATCTTCATCAAACTGCCATGCGGTGCTTATTGGGTCAAACTTTGTAACCTGCGCTGGAATCCCACGATTTGAACGAGTGTAAAAAGTAGAAATTGAAAAATTTTGATATGAGATGTTAAGATACATATTTGAGATGTTGAAATATGCATTCCTTCTCTTCAGCGTTATGTATTTATCCGCAAGTTTGTATTTATAATTAAAGTCGCCAGAACCATAGATTTTTGAAAATGATGAAAGATAGGACAAATTTTTAAAACTACTTGAGATACCTGCGTTAAATTTTCTCAACCCGAAAGAACCAAACCCAAGATTAACTTTAACTGTTTCTTCTTCTTTTTTCGTAATGACATTGACAACTCCGCCAATTGCATCAGCTCCATAAAGTGAGGATAAATTTGAATGAATGATTTCAACTCTTTCAATTATATCAACAGGGATCAGGCTTAAATCCAGAACCCCATTTTGATAACTTGAAAACCTCATTCCATTTAAGAGAAAAACAGTATGCTCTGAACCAGTGCCACGAAGAGAAATTGTCTTTAATACAGCGGGGGTTCCTCCGTAATCTCTTATATAAATTGATGTGGCATTTTTCAATACATCGGAAAAAGAAATCGGAGAAGTTTTTTCAATTGTTTTTGAATTTATAACCTCAACGAAATTTGAAATTTCTGCTGTGTTTGCCTGATATCTTGTAGCTGTGACTGTGATCTCATTAAACTTGATGAACCAAGTTGAAAGTTGGATAAAAATAAGTGTATCTGAATGGACATTTAACTCCTTGTCAAATTGTTTGAACGAGAGATGTTTAACGGAAATTTTAACTTTTCCGGATTTGATTTTAAAATTGAAAAAACCCAACGAATCAGATATTTTACTATTTTTGAGGTCGCCCTGAATTAACTCAACGATGGCATTTTTAACTGGATTTTTACCCTCATCAACGATGTAGCCTTTTAAAATTATTTCCTGTGCAAAAATTTTTGCGGAAAGCAACAACAAGATAAATATAATTTGAGGCATAAACTTTTAAAGCCAAATTAGTTTTGAAAACAAAAAACCCAACCAACTCTCGGATAGACCCCAAGAGAAGGTTGGGTTTGAGAATTTCAAAAACTTTTCTAATGTTTTTGAATCCTCAACCTCCCCTCGGAGGTCTTGGATTCGCTGGGATTCTGGCAGGTCTCCTGGCTTTCCCGAAACTTCGGCTTGCCTTCCCATCCCATGATCTGGGACAGTGGCTTTAGCGTCAAACAAGACGCTTTGCCGAAGTTTACACTCCGGGATCACAGTTGCGGGGCAGCGCCGGACTTTCACCGGACTTCCCTTTTGACCCCTTGAAAAAGGGGACCAGAACCCCGATGTTAAAGAACAAACTTAAATCTGCGTAAAAATAATTACAATAAAAACAAAAAACAAATCTCCTACACTTGTTCTTTTAATCTTTCAACAAGCTTTGGTAAAACTTCGCCTGACTTCCCAATTATTACCTCATCCATAAACCAAGATAGATCCGTTCTTTCAATGTTGATCTCAACGGTGTAAGCACCATTCATCTTTGCAATCTGAGGAAGCGACGCAGCTGGATAAACCACACCCGAGGTTCCGATGGAGAAAAAAACATCGCAATTTGAAGCTGACTCTTCCGCCTTTTCCCACGCTTCAACTGGTAACATTTCTCCAAACCAAACAACATCTGGTCTTATCAAACCTCCACATTCACACTTTGGCACTTTCATTTCAAGAGCAAGATTTACATCGTCATATCTTTTCCCACACTTTATACAATAATTTTTTTCAATGTTCCCGTGAAGCTCAATTACATTCCTGCTCCCAGCTCTGCGATGAAGGTTATCAACATTTTGAGTTATAAGTGTAAAATTCGGGAATAGATTTTCAAGTTCAACAAGTGCATAATGTCCCGGATTTGGTTTAACATCCTGAATGAGTTTCCTTCTGTAGTTATACCACTCCCAGACAAGTTCAGGATTGCGAATGAACGCATCAAAAGTCGCAAGCTCCTCAGGTTTAAATTTTTTCCATAATCCTTCTTGTCCCCTGAATGTCGGAACCCCGCTTTCAGCTGAGATTCCCGCTCCAGTCAACACAACAACAGATTTTGCTGATTTTAACTTTTGTAATAACTTCTCAGAAAACACCTCAGTTTCTTCAAAATTTTTATTTTAAATAAAAAACCGATCTCCCCGGGCTAAGACCCAAAGGTGAGATCGGTTAGGGGGGAAGTTCAGCTGGTTAGCTCACCTTCCAAGAGCACGGTTAATTGAAGTTAAAATATCCTCAAGATCATAAGGTTTGCTTACAAAATCAGAAGCACCAAGTTTTAACGCCTCAATTGCATTTTTCACATCTGCATACGCAGTAAGCATTATTACCTTGATCTCGGGCTTATTTTGTTTTATAAACCTTAACACTTCAAATCCATCAACTCTTGGCATTTTAATATCAAGCAAAACAACATCATAATCTTTTTGCTTTATTGCCTCAATTGCCTCATCTCCATCACCGGCTGTTTCAACTTCATAACCTTCAGCAGCGAGTTCAGAGCTTAACAAATATCTCAACGCCTCTTCATCATCAACGACAAGAACCCTTGATTTCTCTGGCATCTTAATTTCGCCTCCATTTTTTATTTTGTTTTTATCTCGCTATCCCAGAGATATTAACAGTTGCAGAACCATTTGGACCACTTGTAGAAATACGAACAAGAATAGGTCTGCGAGTAGTATCAGCCGTTGTATCCTGAATTGCAAATGAAAATCTTGTCCAGCTTCTGTCCCTTGTATCCGGCAAAGTTATATTAAGATCTCCCAGTGCTCTTATATCCTTGCCATCAATTGAAACGGAAATCGTAGTTCCACCCGCAAGCGGATTCCCATTTTGATCACTTACAATATAATTGAAAACTTGAGAGCCTAAGTTGGGAATATCAAATGTTGCTGGTTCAACAGATATTTGTGGTATTCCTGAAAATAAAACAATTGTTTCAGCTTTTATAGTATTTTGATTTTCATCTGCGGTCGTCGCAGTTATAACTGCATAACCTGGACCGAGAACTGGATGAACAGGTCTTGGCTCTGCCGAAATTAAATTAACACTACCTTGCCCTTTATCGTCAGTCAAAACAGAACCCTCAATTATACCACCTGTAGTTGTAAAATATACAGCTGTCCCCGGTTTAACTGGATTACCATATTTATCTCCAACATAAGCAGTTATCTTATTCGTAAGCCCAAAGATGTTATACCCTGGGAAATTCAACTTTTCCGGCGCTATGCTAAAATGCGCTGAATCAGGCAAACCACCGTGAATTACAATCACCACAGGAAGAGATCTTACGGTTTTCGTCCCAACGAAAGATTCAGCCACAATTTGCACCACTCCCGCTTTTGTCCCACTTACAACATTTACAGAAACACGCCCTTTGCCGTCTGTTCTCGCTTTTGGAGGATATACAAATTCACCACCACCTGGACCTGAACCAATCCTGAAATTAACCTCAACCGAATGGGCAAGATCAACTGGCTTGCCACTTGAATCCTGAACCTCAAAAACAAGTTGAGCTGTCTCCACAGAACCACTTCCCTTCACACCAATGCTTTTTGATGTTTGAGACACAAGAACTATACTTGCCGCTTCACCACTAGTTGGAACTTCTGAAGTAACACGCTTCAACATCAAAGTTGGAACATCAATCGTTCTTCCAGGAACAGCCAACACTCTACTTGTATCAGGGTCATAACCTTCCTTAAATGCAACTATCTGAAGCTCGGTTTCAACATCAACCTCAAAATTAAACTGATATTTTCCCACTGAGTCAGTATAAGCTATAAGCGCTGGGGTTATGCCAAGAACTCGCACAACAGCATTAGGAATTGGGGCATTTGTTGTTAACTCAAGTACTTGCCCATTTAATATAACTGTTTTTTGTTGCTTCCCCGACTCCGGTTCAACCGCTTTTTTACATCCCGAGATAATCAAAGAGAACAAAACAATGTAAATGAAGATTTTTTTCATCATAGAAACTCTGATTTATTTTTCGGGTTTTAGCTGCTTTTTATAATTTTCAAGCGCCTTCAAAAATTCCTCTCTACCTTCTTTTAATGCCGGGCGTTCGCCAACTTTGAAAGATCTTTCTTTTAACCTTTCCGCAAGAGTCGGCAGAATTTCAGCTTTCAAAAGTATTATGAGCTCTTTCTTAGTTATGGTTTTAACATCAAAACCAAATAAATATCTCAAACCGAAAAACCACCAGGGCAAATCTTTAAGTATTGGAACTCCTTCACGAGTTGCCCTTTCCTCATTTATGTAAAGACCACCAATTACTGTTTCTTCTCCATCAAGTAGTAAAATTTTGGTCTGAGCGGATGATTTGTTTATCGTTATCTGCGGAGCTACACCTGCTACATTGCTTCTTTCAATGTTAAGTTCAAGTGAAATAAAATAAACAGTGTCAAACTTTATAACCTCAGGTTTAACCCTAATAATTGAACCAGTTGAATAAAACTGAGTTATAGCATTGCCAGCGAAATCTCTAACCGTAACAGAAATATCGCTTCCGACTTGAATTTGACCTTGTTCCCCCGACCTAACGGTAATTCTTGGGTTTGCGACAACCTCACCGATTTGCTGGGATTCAAGAGCTCTAAAAACAGCAACCAGACTCCCAAAATCAAGGTCGGGATTAACATCAACTGTAAATAAGCCAGTTTTACCTTCGCCAGCTGACATCGTAACCCCGACATTTACCCCTTTGCCACGGAAAAAATCCCAGCTAAAACCATACTGTCTTAATTTAGCTGCGTCAGCCTCAAAAAACACAGCTGAAATCATAACTTCTCGTGTTTCAAACTGTATTTTTGCTTTCTCTTCTTCAGTTGGAGCAGTTGGCGCCGGAGGTCCTGTAACTTCAGCAAGGGGAACAATTTTTATATAATCTGCATACTCCTCATACCAAAGCTTGTTAACTCTCAAAATCAACTCAAACGCATCAAGCCAATGCATCTTGTCAATGTCAACCCCTATAGGATTTGTTCTTGATTCAGGGTCAATTATAACCTTACCCAAAAACTTCTTACTTATGTCATTAAAAATCTGAAGAGCCTGATTAAAAGGCATCGTCCTTGACATTGAAACGATTTCCTCAGGGGCAATGTAAGCCCTTCTTAATTCCCGGGGACGACCTCCAATTTGTGAAAGAGCAAAACTTGAAAAAATTGTAAATAGAAGCAATAAAATTGTTATTCTAAGTTTCATCTCACCTCTCTGTTATTTTTGTTGCTCAAACCTTAACCTCAAAACGAATTTTTCAACTATACCTGCCTTATTAAGTGTGAACTCAACCTGATTCTTTTCAATATCAATTTTCGTAACATAGCCAAGATATACTTCATCCCCTTCTTTCAAAACATGAATTTTTCCAGTATGATCAGCTACAAACGCTTTCCCAGGGATAACTGCTTTTAAGTCGGCTCTTTCAACCTCAAGCAATCCCCTCGTATTTGGTGGTAATTCCCTATAAATATAAGGCGTAAATGGGTTTTTCACCTCAGCAATGACAACATCACCAAGGGTTCTTTTTATCGGTGGCAAATCCTTAACATCAGCATAAAGGGCATGAATCTCCATCTGAAATGGAACTACAATTGAAAATTGCTTTGTTACTTCATCTCTTGTTTCAACCCCACGAAGATCAAGCCGTGCAATCCTGTAAATCTGCGGACCTCGCTCAAGATACCAGATAAACTTATAAATGTTGTCAAAAGATGCTTCCCCTTTGATATCGTAGATGTTATATCCGTATTTTTGTGCTTTCTTACTTCCCATGTAAAGCATATCAAACTTTACAAAACCAGCATAGTTCAAAATTGAATTTAGATAAGAATAGGTCATCGCCGGTGTAACATCTGGCACTATTTGCTTATCAAGTTGTGCAAGCTTTTCCTGTTCCTCCTTTATCTGCTTCTGCAAATTATATAACTCAATTTGCAATCCAGCAAGTGCATTTATCTGCTGATCTGTTCTTTGAATTTCAGCTTTTACCTCTTTTATCTTTTTAGGATAGGAGTAAATGATAAAATAAGCACCAACCGCAAGAATTATGATCAAAAAACCAAAAAGTATCAATGTATTTCTCGTCTTATATGGCAATTCCTCACCTCAAATTTTATTTTTGGGCTGATTTGACTACCTCAGGTGTTATTCTTGCTTTTATCTCAAACTGATAAACTGTTTTACCTCTTATTTCTTGAACCTGAACTTGCATTAATGTTGCATTGCTAATTGCATTTGAAAACCTTGGGATCCTGTTTCTATAAAGAGAGTATCCTTTGATTGTTATCGTATTTGGATCAGGCGCACTTATATCGGTAATCCAAATCCTTCCGATGTTTTGAGCTTCAGTGGCTATTTTTTCAAGAAACTTGCTCCATATGTCTGTGTTAACTTTCATTGAGTCAAGGACCCCAAAAGTTGATTTATAGTAAGCCAACCTCTGCCTTGCCATGTCAACTTGCTGTTGTAAACCTTGAAGTTCAGCAAGCTCCGACCTTTTCCTCTGAAGTTCACTTTGAATTTCTGAAAGACTTCTGTTAAGCTGAGCTATTCTCGTTGTTATCTGGAAGGTTAAAAGAGGTATCAAAATTAAAAACAGCCATCCGAGGAGCCCGAGTTTGAAAACTTTTTGACCTTCACGAACCTCAAAAGGAGTTAAATCAATTGCATATAAGTCTTTTCTTTCAATCTCAAGGGTTCTCCACGCTGAACCAATAGCCACAGCAACCCTCGGCAAACTTTCAATAAGCAATGGGTCAGCCCCATCCGGGGATAAATTTGGAAATTTAATATAATCAATACTTACATCCTCCGGAAACATTTGCTCAAGAACTTCTTTAACTCCAGCTGATTGAGCCTCACCAGCAAGGATTATGTTATTTATAACACGCAAGCCAAGGTTATCCTGCTCAAGCATTAATCTGCTGTAAACCGTATTTGCGATATTATATGAATCAACACCCTCACCTATCGGTGGAGAAATGTGATAAAGCTCATTACCTTTCAAAAAGATAAATCTGCTGAATTCATGACCGATGTAAATTATTACCGTGATCGCATTTTGATTAAATTTATAATTTAACTTGACAAGGTTTACAAGCGATAGCTCGGGAGTTTCAATAAATGAAATTTTTGGAATTCTTCCACCAATTGACTTTTTAACACTGTCAAGCAGGTCAATCAATGCGATTCTTGAATCCCGAACCATCGCAATGATAGAACCATCTGAAAACTCAAGGTAATTAACAGCATCTGGCTTAAGCGGTTCCCCCGCCCTTTCTTTTGATATCTCCTCAATTATCTTTTCTTTTAATTTATTCCCTTTCAATCCCCAGTTTGATTCAAAATTAGCATAGTAAACATATGGCTCCGGAATTGAAATAGCAAGTTTATATTTTCTCTTTGGATATTTGCTCAAAACTCCAATAATAATTGAAGCATTATCCTGAGCCCCACGCCCTGTTTCAGTTAAAAGAAGATCCTGAGCTGAGGTTTCAGATGTTATATCTATGGGAGTCATTTCAGAGATAGAAGTTGGCTCAATTTGTTCAAACACTTGAGTCCCAACTGATGTTGCTTCAAGCTTTGTTGCAAGGTTAACTATCTGAGCGTCAACAAACCTTATTTTCTTCCCAGATCTTGCAAGACAAGCAACTTGAAGAGATAAACCATCAATGAAAACCCCAACCGCGAGCTTACCCGAAAATTTTTTGTTTTTTGGCATCGCAATATAATCTTAAGTTTTTAAGCTGCCTGCAAAAGTTGCTGCATCCTTCGCTTATTATTTGCAAAATTAATAGCGGTTTCAAGTGAAATCTTCCTCTCAAGATAAAGCCTCCTTAAATCCTGTTCCATTGTTATCATACCATACTCAGCACCTTCAGCTATCATCTGATAGATTTCACCAGTGTTATTATTTTTTATCGCAGCCCTTATTGACGGCGTCATAACCATTATCTCCTTAGCAAGAACCCTTTTCCCATCTAAACTTGGAACAAGCTTTTGCGAAATCACACACCTCAAAATATCCGCTAATCTATTTCTAACTCTCTCTTGTTCAATTGGGGGAACCTCACCTATGATCCTGTCAATACTTTCAATCGCTGAAGATGTATGAAGTGTTGATAAAACTTTATGTCCACTATCAGCAACTTCAAGCGCAGCCATTATCGTGTCTGGATCTCTCATCTCACCAATTATAATTATATCTGGATCCTGACGCAATGCTTCTATCGTCCCTTGTTTAAATGACATCGTATCTCTCCCTACTTCCCTATGGCGAATTATACAACGCTTTGATTCATGAACATATTCAACAGGCGATGCTATTATGATTATATGTCCATCAACCGTTCTGTTATTAAGGTCAACAATTGCGTCAAGCGTTGTGCTTTTACCTGAACCAGTTATTCCAGTAACAAGAATTAAACCCTCTTTTGTATACTGCAAACTTAATATCCTTGTCACATTTGGGTGAAAACCGTAACTTTCATATGGTCTTATTTGCGTGTTAATAGCTCTCATATTCAAAGCAAGGTCATCAAGATCAAAGTAAGCATCCGCACGATAGCGGTATATTGTCCCATTTTCATCTCTAAATGTATATGAGAAATCAAGATTCCTATTTTCATAAAGATATTCTCTTTGCTTTTCCATCAGCAAACTTTGAATTAAGATGTTAAACTCATCAATTTCATAAGTTCCAAATTCTGGAATCGGTTTCTTGGCACCATGAATCCTAAGCCAAACCATTTTCTTTGAACCCCATCCCCCAAAGTCTATATCCGAAGCTTCAACTTCTCTCATTCGCAAAAGAAACATATTTATTAGGTTTCTTAAAACAAGCTTCTGTGCCTCGGGCATCTTTTTTATTAGCTCGTTACCAATATACATCTGCTTCTCAATGCTAAAAAGTGTAATAGGAATTTTCGCAGCAAGTGAACTTAACATCTCTTTCGCTTCCCTTACAAGTTGCAGATTTACAGGCATAACCTAAATCTTATTTTTAGTTTTTTTCATTCCCACCATGAAA
>Ga0209289_100202_pt1 | contig 35387 bp, 32 predicted proteins | sample GXS110809BmetaG_FD_184121 | JGI IMG/M metagenome (GOLD analysis project Ga0209289, IMG submission 184121) | Hot spring microbial communities from Gongxiaoshe hot spring, China to study Microbial Dark Matter (Phase II) - GXS 110809B (SPAdes)... ...
GGCGCGCTCCACCGCCTGCCGCACTCGCCCAACCGACAGTTCGCCAAAACGCGGGAGGTGAATCTCTTCTGTAGAAATCCCCAAAGCGCGCACCTGCTCCGTAAGATACGGCTCAAGCTCTTCGATGACCACGATGCGCTTCTTGCCCTCACAGAATCTTTTGATGAGCTCTCGGGGCAGCGGGTGCGTCATGCCCAGTTTCAGTATAGTCGCATTGGGGAAGGCCTCGCAGGTGTAGAGGAACGCCGCTCCCGCCGTGATGATCGCTAAGTCATCCGAGCCTTCGAAGATTTGCGCCCAGCGTTCAGCTTCTTTTTCGAGTGCGGGGAGACGCTGGGTCTCTATGAGCTGATGCCGGATGCGCCCGTGGGCCGGGAGCACGACGTTCTTGTGGACGTCCTTGCGATAGGGTTTTCTCGGAATTTCCTGACGCTCCCCCAGCGTCACTAAGCCCTTGCCGTGGGAGATGCGCGTCGTGGTTCTCAGCAAGACGGGCGTGTCATAGCGCTCAGAGATCTCAAACGCTGCAAAAGTGAAATCTTTGCATTCTTGGGGGGTAGAAGGCTCCAGCAGGGCGACCCGCGCCGCGCGCGCAAAGAATCTATTGTCTTGCTCGTTTTGCGACGAGTGCATCCCCGGATCGTCGGCGGAGACGACGACCAAGCCCGCATTGACCCCCATATACGCGACAGAGAAGAACGGATCAGCTGCGACGTTGAGCCCCACGTGCTTCATCGTAGCGATGGCTCTTCCCCCGGCGAGCGCCGCGCCAACGGCGACTTCGAGCGCGACTTTCTCGTTTGTCGACCATTCGCAGTCGACTTCAGGATAGCGTGCGAGGGCTTCTAGGATCTCCGTGCTGGGGGTGCCCGGATACCCACAGCCGACGCGGACGCCGGCCTCCCATGCCCCACGGGCGATCGCTTCGTTGCCCGACATCAAGACCGTCTGAGCGCTCATGCTGACTCACGGACCTGGCGCAGCAAGCGCTGCCATCGCTTATCTATGAGATCTTGGATCGCTTGGATGTCTTTCTCTGTAAGATGGCTGAACCGCCCCTGGAGCTTGAGGTATTCGCTCACGGGGAGCGCCGTATCGTCCTTGGGCTCGTTCAAAGTATATCGTTCACCGTTCTCGACTTCGTAGAGCGGGAAGACCCGCGTCTGCACGGCCAGCCGCGAGAGCTTAATAGCCCATTCTGAAGGAGCTTTCCAGCCCGGCGGGCACGGCGCAAGCACGTGCAAGAACTTCGTGCCGTAGATGCTCTTAGCTTTCTGGACTTTGCGAATAAAATCGTCGGGATATGCGACGGTCGCCGTCGCAGCATAGGGGATGCGATGGGCGACCATGATCGCCATGATGTCTTTCTTGGGCTCGCTCTTTGGGGTCTTCTCTGGGGTCGTCGTCGTCCACGCTAAGAAGGGCGTAGCCCCGCTGCGCTGGATGCCCGTATTCATATACGCTTCGTTGTCGTAGCAGATATAGATAATATTTTCGTTGCGTTCGGCAGCTCCCGAGAGCGACTGCAACCCGATATCGAACGTGCCGCCGTCGCCGGCCCAGGCGAGCACGGTCGTCTCGGTGTCGCCCTGAATGTCTAAAGCCGCGCGCACGCCCGACGCCGCGACCGCCGCGGTCTCGAACGCCGTGTGCAGCACGGGCACCTTCAGAGACGTGTACGGGAACGGCCCGGCAATGATCGTCCAGCAGCACGCGGGGATGACGACGATAGTTTTCTCTCCAAGGGCCTTAAGCGCATACCGCATCGCCAGAGCGCCGCCGCAGCCCTGGCACCCCAGGTGTCCTGAACCCATCAGTTCTCTCTCTGGCAGCGTGAAGTTTCTCATCGTTTCACCCCCACCCAGATGAGATCTTCAGGCTCGTCGCGGCTCTCGGTGTATTCGATAATCTCTCTGATCACTGTTGGGGTGATGTCGCGTCCGCCAAGGCCCGCGACAAACCCGAAGATCAGCGGGCGATCGGGTGCGTTATAGAGCGCTGATTTTATCTCTTGCGCAAAGATCCCGCCCATGCCAAAGCTGATATTTCTGTCTATGACCGCGACCTTCTGAGCGTTGGCTAACGCCTCGCGCACGAGCTGGGCCGGGAATGGCCTGAAGACCCGAATCTTCAGCAGCCCGACCCGACGCCCTGCCGCGCGCAGCTCGTCGATCACATCGCGCGCCGTGCTCGTGACCGTCCCTGACGTCACTAAGATTAAATCAGCGTCGTCGGCGCGATAGGGCTCGATCAATCCGTAGCGCCGCCCAAAGAGCTCATAGTATTCTTCGTCGGCGCGGGCCCACTCAGTGAGAGCGTCTTCCATGGCCTTGTGCATCTTGTAGCGCAGCTCCATATAGAGATCGGGCGGGGCGAGCGCCCCGAACGAGCGCGGGTCGCTCACATCTAATTTATACACGGGCTGATACGGCGGCAGATAGCGATCTACCAACGCTTGATCAGGGATCTCGATCTGCTCGGCCGTGTGCGAGAGCACGAACGCGTCCAGCACGAGCATCGCGGGCATGAGAACTGTCTCGGCAACTTTGTATGCTTGGATGACGGTGTCTAAGACTTCTTGGTTGCTCTCGCAGTAGACTTGCATCCAGCCGACATCGCGCTGGGAGAGACTATCGTTCTGATCAGTCCAGACGGACCACGGCGGGCCCATCGCTCGGTTGACGTTGGCCATGACGATGGGGAGTCTCGCTCCGGCGGCCCAGTGGAGCATCTCGTGCATGAGGGCCAAGCCGTGGGCGCTCGTCGCCGTGAATGTTCTCGCTCCGGCGCTTGCGGCGCCGACGAGCGCAGCCATCGCGGAATGCTCCGATTCAACTTTAATAAACTTAGCGCGCAGCGTCCCGTTGGCGCACATCTCGCTCAAGAGCTCGACGATCTGAGTCTGCGGCGTGATGGGGTACGCCGAGATGACCTGCACCCGCGCGAGCATTGCCCCATAGGAGACGGCGTGATTCCCTGTGACGACCTTTTTCGTTCCGGTGAGCGTGGGCGTCATAGCTCCTCCTCGACCAACGAGATGACGCTGCGCGGGCACTCTTCGGCGCAGACCCCGCAGCCCTTGCAAAAATCATAATTGATCTCATAGTGCCCATTGATCCGCGCGATGGCGGCGTCAGGGCAGAAGACCCAGCAGTTATCGCAACTATTGCAGACCCCGCAGGAGAAGCAGCGACTTGCTTCGACGCGGGCTTGCTCGGCCGAGATCGCGCGCTTGGTCTCTGCGAAGCTCAAGATTCTCTCTGAGACCGCAAGCTGGGGCGTAGCGACCCTAGGTCTATGCGTGAAGTAATTGAAGTTGACGCGCACCGCTTCTTCGAGTGTGGTTGCTTTGGGTGGGCGCTCGCCGCGCAAGAAGCTCTTGATCTTTTGGGCGACTTCCTTGCCGGAGCGCATCGCCTGGGCGACGGTGCTGGGGCCGGTCTGGGCGTCACCGCCGATGAAGATCCCCGCGCGCTCGAGCATCCCCTGAGCACGCTCGATCACGATGCCCTCGCTCGTCTCCAGGTGCTCCGAGAGGAACGCTAGATCAGGCTCCTCGCCCACAGCCTTCAGCACAGTATCTGTGTACATGATGAAATCCGAGCTGGGGATGGGTACGGGGCGACGCCGTCCACTCGCATCGGGCTCGCCCAGCTTCATACGAATACACTGGACTTCGAGCTTTCCGTTGAGCTTGCGAATAGCTACCGGCGCGGCGAGAAACTCAAACTGCGTGCCTTCGTGCTCGGCTTCTTCGATCTCTTCGGCAATAGCGGGCATCTCCTCGCGGGTGCGGCGGTAGACAACAATGGGGTGTGCCCCAAGTCTCAGCGCGGTGCGGGCGCAGTCCATCGCGGTGTTGCCACCGCCGATGATGAGCACTCGCTTGCCGAGAGCGATTGTCTTCCCAGCGTTGACGGCTTTGAGAAACTCCAGTCCCGTCAGGGCGAACTCTTCCCCAGGGATGTTCAAAGCGCGGCTCTGATGTGCCCCAGTAGCGATGAAGACGGCATTGTGTTGCTCCCAGAGTTTTTCGAGAGATATATCTTGGCCGACTCTCGTGTTGGTGCGGAACTCGACCCCCCAGCGAGCGATGAGCTCGATCTCGCGATCTAGGACTGCTCTGGGGAGACGATAGGGTGGAATCCCCAGGCGCAGCATCCCGCCGGGCTGACTCGCCCCTTCGAAGACCGTGACGGCGTAGCCGTCTTTGGCTAAAAAATACGCACACGCCAGCCCCGCCGGCCCAGAGCCAACAATCGCGATCTTCTCTGAGCGTTTGGGGCGCTCTGGGATTCTGTCTTCGAGATCAAAGCACGCGTCAGCGACGAAGCGCTCTATTGCAGCGATAGAGAGCGCCTCATCGAAGTCCTTTCGGTTGCAAAAACTCTCGCAAGGGTGATAACACACTCTCCCGCAGACCCCTGGCAAGGGCGAAGTCTCTCGGAAGAGCCGCCAGGCGTCCTCATAGCGTCCTTGGGAGACGAGAGAGAGAATTCTGGGAATGTCATTGCCCACAGGGCAAGCGTTCTTGCACGGCGCGAGCTTTTCGCTATAGACCGGGCGGAGATACCGCCAGCTTCCTGTGCGGTTGTGCCCCATATCGGCCAGCGAGACGGCCATGGGCGGCATCTCGTGCTCGCTGGTGAAGACGATGGGCTTCTTCATAGAGCGCTCCTTTCCATGATCTTGACGGCTTCGTACGCAGCGCGGGCGGCCGCTTGGTTGCGCTCGCGCTGGCGCTCCGGGACCTTTTCAGCGATCGCTTCGAGAAGCGTTTCGAGGTGGACAAATCCCGTCAGGTGCGCAAACGCCCCCAATATTGCCGTATTGACGATGGGATTGGTGCGGGTGCCCAAGTTATGCGCCACGGCGATCTCCCCGGCGGGCACGGTCGCCACTAAAAATTTTTGCAGAGCTGTAAAGCTTTCTGGGGGAGAGTCGCTGTTGATGAGAATAGTTCCGTGAGGCTTCAGCCCCGCGGTGACGTCTACGGCTAATAAGAGCGTTGGGTCGAGGACGACGACGTGATCGGGCTCGTAGATCTGACACCGTCGCCGGATAGGGGCGTCATCGAAGCGCAAGAAAGCCATCACGGGAGCGCCGCGACGCTCCACCCCGAACGCTGGAAAAGCCTGAACAAATTTGCCCTCTTTGAAGAGAGCTGTGGCTAAAATCTCAGAAGCGACGACTGCGCCCTGCCCGCCTCGTCCGTGAAACCGCACTTCGATCATTGAGGATCAGCTCCCGTCCGGATCATCCTAACCCCGCTAGGGTGAGAAACTCAATGATCTAGACCAACTGAAAAGCTGCTCTTCGTCAAATCTCGAAGAAAAGTTTGATCTAAAGCAGATTTAAGGATGATGAGTGATATTGTTGCTGGGGGCTCACGGGGCTAGAGTGGAGCGAGAAAGGAGGCGACGATGGCGGGCTTTCGGTTACGTGACGGTATCGGGATTGAGCTCTTTTTGCAACGGTTGACCGAGGCAGCCCTGGAGGAGGTCGAGCGGGAGCACGGGCCGGCAACCCCGGAATTCAAAAGGCGTCTTGAGTGGGCACTCAAGCGCGTCTTGCATTATGAGATGGAGGCATCCCCGCTGTGCGGGCTTGCGACGACGTGCAGCCCGGTAGAAGGGGCACGGGCGCGCCCGTGGTCCAAGCAAGCTGAGGCGTGGGGGATGGTCTCCAAGGCCGATCCAGAGCTAGAAAGAGCCAAGCGCTGAGCGTCACGGCCCAATCTCGAAGGTGAGCACTGCTTGGTCAATAATTTGTCCCGTGTGGTCTTTCAAGACAGCGATGAGCTGGGTGGTGCCGGGAGGAAAGCGTTTGGCGGCAAAGCCCACGGGCAGGCGCAGCGTCTGGGCGCGCCCTAAGCGAATGGCTCGCGGGCCGAAAAGTTTCTCGCTCGTGCCGTCCCCTTTTGTGACATACAGCTCGCCGATGACGCGCCAGTCGCTTGTCTGGATGTTCACTAAAGTTGCGGTGAACTCAATCCGTCCTGAGATGGGGACGGTAAGCGCTCCCAACGGCTCCAATCGAACAGCGCGCCCAGGGATAACTGCCGGGGCTGGGCCTCGCTCCGGGTTTTCAGTCTTTAAACTGGGAACTTGGAACTGTGAACTCGACACTGGTCTGTGGGCCGGGGGTCGAGCGGGGAAGCGCAGCGGGTCGATGAAGTCCGAGCCATCCCCACTGTTATAGGAGGGGGATTGCGCCGGCTCGGTGAGTCTCGCTGGAGCGGTCCCAGGCGGCAAGGCAGAGGGCTGCTGGGGCATGGGCTGGGAGACGGACCACCCCAGAAGCACCATCATCGCGATGATGAGCAGTAAGACGCTTCCGCGTTGTGCCCGCTTCGTGTGCTTCATAGCGTGGCCATCTTATGCCAAGCGGAACTGAACTCAAAAGAGAAAGGCTCTCTCTCGTGACGAAGTCCGACACTTTGCTATGGGACAGAAGGCCCTTACCCTCCAGCCCCTCTCTCCTCCGAGGGAGAGGGGAGCCGAGGGGTGAGGGGGTGCGAGGGCCCAAAAAGAGCGACCCCCTGGCCGTGCGTCCACCAGGGGGCTGCTGATCGGAGGTTTCCGCCAATGTTTAGAAGATGGCTCCAGTATAAGAGCCTCGCAAGCCAAAAGAGAGGAGCCGTGTCTGCTTCAGGCACATGAACCCAAGACTTTTTTGAAGGACACGGGCGTGTAACGGGGATCACCCAGCGCGGGCAAGCAGCTCCCTGAAGAGCATTTTCGCGCGCTCGCGCGTCTCTTCGATAGTGCCCGACGTGTCGAGCACGAAGTCGGCTTTAGGGGCAAGAAGCTCTGGGGAAGTCTGAGCTTCGACGCGACGGCGCGCCTCGTTGGGAGAGAGCCCACTGCGCTCTATTAGTCTCTGAATCTGCGCATCACGTGGGGCGCTCACCAAAATAATATAATCGAAAAAATCGCGCCGGACATAGGGCGATTCGAGCACAAGGGCTGCTTCTATGACTAAGAGCTTTGTGCCCTGAGCGCGATGCGCCTCAGCGAGCTTCTCAAGAGCGTCTTGGACGGCCGGGTGCACCATCGCGTTGACGAACTCCCGCGCCGCTGGGTCGGAGAAGACGAGCGCGCCCAGTTTTTTTCGATCAATCTCGCCGTCTTCTGAAAGAATCTGTGCGCCAAAGCGCGCGACGAGCTTTCGGTACGTCTCTGTGCTTTTTCTGTACGTCTCCCAAGCGACCTTGTCGGCGTCAACAACAGCGACGCCGGGGAGCTTCGCAGCTTCTTGTGCGACGAGGCTCTTGCCTGTAGCGATGCCGCCTGCTAGACCAACGATTAGCATTCTATGAGTGCGCTTAGTCTTCAAAGCTTAAGAATTGGCGCCAACGTTGGTAGAGTTCGGCCGTGGCGCGCACGTCATCGAGACAGTACTGGGCGATCTCACGGTATTTCCCCGCAGCGAAGAGCGCATTGATCTGTGGGCCGGAGAGGCGCTCCTTGGGGCTGGGGATGCCGAACGCTTTGCAGTAGAAATCGAGATTGAACCGTCGAGTCGCGCCGGAGAACGTCAATTTCTCTAAGAGATCTATGTGCTCGGTGTCAGAGCGTGGGAGCATTAAGTTTCGGGTGGGCTTGATGCCCAAGATCGCTGAGCGCAACAGTAAAAATGGGCAGTCGAAGCCCCGGCCGTTGAACGTAATGAGCTGTTTGTAGGATCGCACGTCTTCCCAGAATTTTTGAAGAATTTCTCTCTCACTGCCCGACTCGTACTCGATGAGATTGTCTTCGGAGCGCCAGGACTCTTTCGTCGGTGCTTGGTAGTAGACGCGCCCTTTATGACTCTCGACGTTGAGCATCGCGATGGCGACGGCTTGGGCGGTGAACGGGTAGAGATTGAATTGGGCGATGAGCTCTTCGCGTTTACGCTCTTGGCGTTGTGGGGTCTCTTCGCGCTCGGCTAATTTTAGAAGATACTGTTGCTGGGCTTCGTCGAAAGACTCGATGGGCATTCCTACGGTCTCGATGTCGAAGACGAGTTGGGCCATAGAGCTATTATAATTCTTTATGAGCGTGTTCGACCAGTCGCGCCCAGTCGATCTCACCCTCACCCCCGTCCCCTCTCCCCTGAGAGGGAGAGGGGAGCCCAGGGGTGAGGGAATCTATGGGCTCGTTGCGAATGTGCAGAAAAAATTCGATATTCCCTGCGGGGCCACGGATGGGGGAGTACGTTGCGTTCACAACTGAGAGCTTTAACTGATCTTCGATGAAGCGCGCGAGGTCTTCCAAGACGCGCTGATGCACTGAAAGATCTTTGACGACGCCGCCGCGCCGGACGTGCTCTCGGCCCGCTTCAAATTGGGGCTTGACCAGACAGATCAGATCACCCTTGGGCTTCACGATCTCTTTCAGCGGGGGCAAGATTAACTTGAGCGAGATGAACGAGACGTCCACGGTCGCGATGTCGACAAGCTCGCCGATCTGTTCGGGCTTCAAATACCGAGCGTTGATCTCTTCTAGGACAATGACTCTCGGGTCGGTGCGCAGCTTCCAATCGAGCTGTCCTTTGCCGACGTCCACAGCGTAGACTCTCTTTGCGCCGTGCTGGAGCAGACAGTCTGTGAACCCTCCGGTCGAGGCGCCGACGTCGAGGCAGACTTTCTCCGTGACGTCTATATGAAAGACCCGAAGGGCGTGTTCGAGCTTGAGGCCGCCCTGGCTGACATAACGCAATCTCTCTTTGACTTCGATCTGCGCGTCAAGAGAGACTTGCGCGCCGGGCTTGTCTATGATCTGTCCGTTGACGCGCACCAGCCCTGCAGAAATCGCTCGCTGGGCTTGGGCGCGCGAGCTGAACAGCCCACGATCTACGAGCAAGATATCGAGACGTTGCTTGGCCATAGCTCTGTTTGAATTGCTTGAACAAGCACATTATACTCTGAGCAGAGGGCGATTGATATGTGGCTCAAGCGACGATACCCACCAGGGCTCTTCGTCATAATTATACTGGGAGTATTTTTGACAATCGTGCTCATCCTCAGGGTACAGATATCAATTGAAAAGGGCCGGCAGACCAAGCCGATCACGTATCTGTTCGATCAGCCTGTATCGGTTCCTGTAGAAGCGAGCGACGAGTGGCTGCGCGGTGCGGTGTGGATCAAGCCTACTATGGGAGTGTGGAGCGCAGCATTCTCTCCCGATGGAGAGTTTATAGCAGTACCGATGGGCTTTGGGGTGATCGGGATCTTGCGCGCGCAAGATGGCAGCTTGGTGCGCATGTTGGTTGGCCATAGGGGTTGGGTAGATTCCTTAGCATTCTCGCCTAATGGAGAGTTTTTGGCTTCGGTAGAATCCAAAATGATTCGACTCTGGAGCCTCTCTACCTGGGAGACCGTGAAGACATTCCCTTGTGATTCATGCGGGAAAGCCGTGTTCTCACCCAATGGGCGCTTACTAGCTGCCGGAGATAAGACCACCATCAGAATATGGGAGATCGAAACCGACCAAGAACAAGCTATTCCTACGGGACAGGGCAGCTATATAAACTCTGTAGAGTTCTCCGATGATGGGCAACTGATCGTCTCTAGCGGTGGCACTGATGGCACGATAAAGGCTTGGCGAATGAGCGATAGAACAGAGCTCTTTACAATCAAGGAGCGGACTTCTTCTGCTTTGAAGTTCTCTATAGGAGGATCACTGCTCGCTTCTGCAACCCCAGACGGGGTGATCAAGCTGTGGCGTTTGCCTGAGGGCAATCTCGTGCGGACTATATCGGCTCACCGAGAATCGTCGTTCGCGCCCTTGGTGCTCTTTTCTCCTCGTGGCGATATGCTCGCTTCCAGCTCTGGGGAAGGCATCATCAAGCTCTGGAGTCCTGAGGGGCGGTTTCTGGGGCGGTTGAACTGGGAGAATGAGAGTATCCTGGCCTTAGCTTTCTCGCCTGATGGAGAATATCTCGCTTCATTGGGGGCAACCCTGAAGCTCTGGCAGCTCGCTGACAGGTCCTTGAAGCTAAACCTTGGAGGGGTGAGTACCTCTAGAAGCTTCATCGGCAATGGTATAACATCGCTTGCCTTCTCTCCTGATGGCTCTGTACTGGCATCTACTTCGTGGTACGATCACGACGGTGTGAAGCTGTGGCGGATACCTGAGGGCTCGCTGGTGCGAGCATTACCCACAAGAGGGACAGATCTGGCCTTCTCTCCCGATGGCCAGGTATTAGCAGTAGTGGAGCCTCAGGCTATCACACTATGGCAAGTCAGCGATGGTAGACGCGTGCGCTCTTGGGAGCAACATTGCAGCTCAGTTGCGTTCTCTCCTGATGGAGCGATAGTAACGACTTCCTGTGCCTATAGGATTGCAGCGTGGAGGATCTCCGATGGCAGCACGCTCTTTTCATTGAGTGATAGCGCTTTATTAGGGGGAAAGGTTGCTTTCTCGCCCGATGGCCAGCTCCTCGCTGTGGCTAAGTATGCCGTGAAGCTGTACGATGCCCGCGATGGCAGCGAGGTGCGCACGCTCACCGATGGTCGAGGTTATGTTAGAGCCTATGGTGATGTGACCTTCTCACCTGATGGCCAGCTCGTCGCAGCCAGTGACTCTGAATCCGGTATTAAGATTTGGAGGGTCTCAGATGGCCAGCAAGTGCGTAGTTACAAAACAGACAGACTAATTGGGATCCAGGCGATAGCATTCGCTCCGGGCGGGAAGACTGTGGCCATAGCAGAGCAGAATGTGATTAAGTTGTGGGATATTGAAGACGATCAGATAGTTAGCACCCTTCACGGGCACGGTGGGATTTTAGTGGGGTTCGTAAAGGCTCTCGCTATCTCGCCAGACGGAAAGTATCTCGCTTCCGGCGGCGGCGACGGCTTAGCGCTTTGGCAGCTCAGAACTGAGTGATCACCGGGTCTTTGTGTAACTGAGAAGCGCCTCGCGCAAGACTTTCATAGCTCTCTTGAGCGCGTCGACGTTGAGCACGTAGGCGATCCTCACTTCATCGCGGCCCTTGCCGGGGGTTGCGTAGAATTCCGCTGCCGGAGCGAGCATCACCGTCTCGTTCTCAAACGAGAAATCCGTGAGCAGCCAGCGCGCAAAATGCTCGGCGTCTTCTACGGGGAGCTTCGCGGTCACATAGAACGCCCCTTGAGGCTTGGCACAGATCACGCCGGGCATCGTTTGCAGCTCTGTGTAAACTACGTCTCTGCGCCGTGTGAACTCGGCGATCATCTCGCGCACGAAGTCCCGATAGCGCGAAGACCTCAAGAGATGGATCAGCCCATACTGCTCAAGAGTCGGAGGCGACAGCCGCGCCTGCGCGAATTTGAGCGCCGATTCCATGACTGAAGAATTCTTGCTGGCGATCACACCGATGCGCGCCCCGCACGCCGAAAAGCGCTTTGAGATGCTATCTACTAAGATTGCGCGATCTTCTATCCCCGAAAGCTGCAAGACGCTGATCGCCTGCGCGCCGTCATACGTAAATTCGCGATAGACTTCGTCAGCAATGAGATAGAGATTGTGCGCGCGAGCAATCTCTGCGAGCATCTCCAGCTCAGCGCGGGTGTAGACGACGCCCGTGGGATTGCCCGGGTTGCAGAAGAGTATAGCTTTGGTCTTGGGGGTGATCTTCGCTTCGATAGATTTTCTGTCTGGGAGCCGGAAGCCGTCTTCGGCTCTTGTTTCAATAGGCACGATCTGAATCCCCGTGATCTGCGCGTAAGAGTTATAGTTCGTATAGTACGGCTCAGGGACTAAGATCTGATCGCCGACGTCGGTGACGGCTAAGAGCGCGAACGTGATCGCCTCGCTGCCACCGGTGGTGATGATCATCTCGTCGCGGCTGAGCGCGATGTCGAACGTGCGATAGTACTCTGCGAGCGCGTCGAGGGCTTCCTCCAGCCCTTGGGAAGGGCTGTACGCTAAGACCCCCTGAGCAGCTTGGCGGATGCCGTCAAAGTACTCTGTGGGCGTAGGGATATCAGGTTGGCCGATATTTAAGTGATAGACTCTCTTTCCGGCGCGTTTGGCTTGATCAGCGAGGGGCTTGAGTTTGCGGATAGGCGAGGCTTGAACGATCCGAGCTCGCCAACTGATGGACGGCATGGGTCCTCCTTTTGAAATCGGCTTGGGCCGGCCCGCTCCAGAAACGGCGCCCGCAGAGGACGTCTTACCGTTGCTCCCTTCCGGGCCTGGCGGGGTTCGACGGCCTGCGCCGCCGCTCCGCAGCGAGCCGACCCCAGCCCAGGCTCCGCCTGGACCGTATGCCTTCGCCCGCCTTTGGCGGGCGAAGATGAACGTTAAGCGAAGCTTACGGAGAGGGTGGGATTTGAACCCACGGCCGACTTACGCCGGCACGTGCTCTCCAGGCACGCCCCTTAGTCCGCTCGGACACCTCTCCGGTATGCTAAAGTGTAGCCCAAAGCGCAGCACTTTGCAACGCCGTGGGACTCTCCTATACACTATGCCTGATGAAGATCGTCTGGCACCCCAAGTGTTTAGAGTACGGCGCTCCTGGGCATCCGGAGAGCCCCCAGCGGCTCGCGCGGGCTTATGAGTTCCTAAGCGACTCCAAGCTCGGCTACGAATTTGTGCACGCCGAGCCTGCGCGTGAAGAAGACCTCTTGCGCGTGCATTCTGAGCGCCATCTTGAAGACGTGAAGAAGCTGCGCTTCTACGATCCTGACTCCCCCAGATACCCCAATATCTTCGAGTACGCGCGGCTCTCGGCAGGGGCAGCGATCCAAGCGATGAAGCTCAACGGCTTCTCGCTGATGCGCCCGCCGGGACATCACGCCGCCAAAGAGCGCGTCGCCGGGTTCTGCTATTTTAATAACATCGCGATTGCGGTGAGAGCTTCAGGCAAGAAGACGCTTATTGTGGACATAGACGGCCATCACGGCGACGGCACGCAAGCGATCTTCCTCGGCGATCCTCAAGTGATTTATCTTTCGCTGCACAGCTTCCCTAATTATCCGGGGACGGGGCTGCGCCCAGAGCAGAACTGCTATAACTATCCGTTGCCCTTCAATTGCGGGGACGACGTCTATCTACAGACGTTAGACAAAGCGCTTGCGTCAATCAATCTGAGCGGGATCGAACAGATTGCTATTTCAGCAGGATTTGACACATACTATAAAGACCCGTTAGCGTCGTTGGGGCTGACGACGGAGGGGTACTTTCGTATTGGGCAACGTATCAAGCAGCTAGGACTGCCGACGTTCGCTGTGCTGGAGGGTGGGTATAACGTCGAAGACTTAGGAAGAAATATTCACGCGTTGCTGAGTGGGCTAGGCTCTTAAAGCTTCAGCGTCCTATACTCATGCCGGCATGGCGGCCCAACTGCGATCATAAAGACGCGCTCGCTTAGATCCATCACGACCGAGACGACGCTCGCATAGCGCTCTTCTGGCGGGAAATTCTCGTCGGGATGGCGACAGAGCGAGTAGGGGAAATCATCGTGATCGCGTAAGATTTCTATAGCTCGCTCAAGAGAAATTTGAGAGCTTGTGCGCAGCAGATGCTGCACGCGAGCGAGTCGCTGCTCGGTGCTGGGGCGCTTGGAAGTTTGAATCTGGCGCGTCAGTCCCACAGCTTGCAGATCGAGAAAGTGATTCGTATGCGCGAGCCAGCCGTCTTCGGGAAGAATTCTGCTGACACCCGTCGGCGCGGTCTCAAGGTCAATCACTTTGTCAGGCGCCTGGGCGATGAGAAAGTTCGCGGAAACGCCGCGCTCGCCTTCGGTGACGACGCGCACCGCTTGCTCAAAATCTGCACAGCGCAAGATCTCCCAGCACCGCACATGGAAGGGCTTCGCCAGCAGCGCCCAGTTATCTTTCTCTGAGTTCAGCCCGTTGATCGCCAGCCCTAAGCCCGCAGAGTTCAGCCCGATCTTGCCCCCGACGATCCCTGCTTCGGTGAAGCAGAGAATATCGGGCACGCCAGGCTCGCGGATCCGTAAGACTAAGCCCTGCACCTCAGGAATCCAGTCCCAGTTCTCGGCTAAGAGCAGGTGCCCGTTGGCAGACTTAGCGGGCAAAACAGCGAAGCTAGTGCAGCCGTCATGACCCTCACCCCTGGCCTCTCTCCCGTAGTGACCTAGGGGAGAGGGGTACCCGAAGGGCGAGGTGAGAGCCTTCTTCGTCTCCTCGCTGTAGATCAGCTCATAGCGCGCGTTCAGCACTGCGATCTCCAAAAGATTTCTCTGAGAGCCCTCAGCGACGCCGCGCATCGCTTCAGCGTAGTGGGGCGCGAGCTTCTCGATCACGCGCAGATAGAGCCCAGCACGGCGCAGGACTTCAGATCTGGGGAGTTTTGTCTCACGCTCGAAGCGATAGAAATAGATCTCTACATTGTGCGCGATCAGTTCGCGAGCGAGCCGACCATGCGCAAGTCCTTGTTCGTAGGGCGTGCCCGCAAGCTCTAAGACCGGCAGCGTCGTCATGCGAACTCCTTCACGAACGTGATCCACGCCGGCTGGCGCACAAAGCCGAGCTTCTCGTTGATTGCCAGCATCCCGACGTTGGTGCTATCGTTCCAAGTCTTGATAATCTCGTAGCTGTGTGCGCGGGCGTATTCGATCGTCTTGAGCTTGAGCGCCATAGCAACGCCCTTGCCGCGATACTCGCGGCGCACGCCTGTCAGCCCTTGATATAAGTCTTTTGGCTCGCCCTGGCTGCGCCGTAAATTACTGAGCCCAATGTAGTGTTCGCCGTCCTTGGCAATAAAGTATCCTTCGGCGATGGCGTCAGGATGCTCGATGCTGTAGCGCAGAAAGTGCTCAAAATCGACGGGTGTGTACTGATCAGGATGGGGCACGTCCTCCATAATGATGACAAAGAGTTCGTGCAGTTTCTTGAGGCAATCTGGATCGCGCTGGCGTTCTTCAGCGAGCGTTGTGATCGTCAAGCCATGAGACGAGAATCTTTCGAGGTAGTGCGCGAACTTGGAGAAATCAAAGTCTTTGACGGTCAGGCGCGACTCCCAGGTGCGTCGGGTCTCAGAAAAGCCGTTCTTTTGCAAGAACGCGACACTGCGAGGGTAATCTTCGCGGGCGCTGGTGAAGGCGCGCACGGCATTGAGCGCCATGAGATCGCTTAGGATTCTCTCATAAAGGGCTCGCCCGATGCCCTGTCTCTGATAATCGGGGTGGACGCCAACGTAGACCCAGAACTTCTGGGGATGGAACATACTGGGCATGTGATTGTATTCAGCGTAGCCCACGACGCGCCCGCTGACTTCAGCGACGTAGCGTTTGAAGAGATATTTTTTATCGAAGTGCTCGTCGTCATATCGAATCTCTTCGGCGCTGTAGCGGTAGTCGGGGTAGATCGCATTGCCGATATATGCGATGGCGTCGTAATCGTTTGTTGTGAATTCACGAATATGGAGGTTCATGCTGGGCTTCGCCGCACGCTGCGTGTGGGCTTTATCTTTGCCAGCCGCAGGCTGGCAAAGGCGAATAGTCCAGACGAAGTCTGGTACGCCCGGGAGGACTTGAACCTCCGACCTCTGGCTCCGCAGGCCAGCGCTCTATCCCCTGAGCTACGGGCGCACGCTGCGCGTGGACTTCGCCTTCGCCAGCCTCTGGCTGGCGAAGATGAATGTCAAGCGAAGCTTGTTCAGACGAAGTCTGGTCAATTCTAGAGCATAATGGCTGAGCGTGCAACTCGTGTGCGCCCGCGCTCTGAGCGTATCACCTCACGATGAGCTTCTGCACCCGCGACGTGATCACCGAGCCGTCCACTGCTCGGATCGTCACGACATAGAGATAGACGCCGCGTGCCACCCGCTGACCGCGCTCGTTCTGAAGCCTCCACAGGACTCCATCAGATGCCCACGGGCTGCGATAGACTAGGCGCCCTTGTAAGTCATAAATCTCGACTTGTAGTGCTTCGACCAAGAACGCGTACTGCGGCCGGAAGAGGATCCCGTCGCGCTGCACGGCTTCAATCGTGCTCCCTAGAGCTGTCGGCTCAAAGTACAGCTCGTCGAAGACGTTGCCGAACGCGATCTCGCGGATCTCCCCATCGCCCAGGATAATCTCCCAGCCGGGGAACTCTGAGTCGGGACAGATCGGCCCCATGCGTGGGAAGGTCTGATACGAGATGACATCGGGGCGCACCTCGCAGACAAGATACATCCCCGGCGGCAGGTTTGTGAATGCAAACCGCCCTTGCGCATCCGTGACAGCTGTTAGATTGATCGAGTTGCCCCAGACATCTGTACCTATCACTCTGATGGTGATGCCGCGCAGGAACGGCTCGTAGCTGGCTTTGTGGCCGTCGCCGTCGAGATCGAGCCACTTGAAGCCCCGAATAATTCCAGCCCCGCTGAGCACTTGAGTAGGCTCATCGTCTTGGTTGTTATTGGGATTAGGATCGAGCGCATCCGACATCACTTCAGCAACGTTGACGATGGTCCCAATGTTGTTCACTGTGGGCTGGATGGTGATCGTCACGGTCGCGGTGCCGCCGTTGGGGATCGTCCCTAGATTGCACGTCACGGCTCCCGCAGCATAGGTGCAGCTTCCCTGGCTAGGGACAGCCGAGACGAAGATCACTCCCGAGGGCAGCGTATCACTAAGCACAACGTTCGTTGCCAAAGATGGCCCGTTGTTGGTCACGACTAATGTGTACGATAAATCTTGCCCGACGACGACCGGATCGGGCTGATCTGCCTTAACGATGCTGAGATCAGCGATGCCCTGGACTTCAGTGTCTTCGGAGTCTTGGTTGTTCGTGAGATCAGGGTCGTCCTCAGCGGCCGTGACTTCGGCTGTATTGGTGATGATCCCCGGTGCGTTGGGCCGGACAACGATTATGACGTTTACAAAGCCGCCAACGGGGATGGTGCCCAAGCTGCAGATGACTTGATTAGGGGCGAAGAAGCTGCAGCCAGGGCTGGCCGAGACAAACGTCACCCCACTGGGGAGCGTGTCGGTCAGAATGACACTTGTCGCGTCGTTCGGGCCAGCATTGGTCACTGTGATCGTGTACGTGAGATTGTTTCCTGCCAAGACCGGATCGGGGTTGTCTGACTTAATCACAGCAAGATCAGCCAAGCCCCGGACTCTTGTATCTACGCACGATTCGTTGTTATCGAGGTTCGGATCGTTGCCATCGATCATATATGTCTGGGCGCAGTTCAAGATGATCTCTCCAGCGATGTCGTCCGTAGGCCGGACGACGATGGTAATCGTCACGGTATCGCCCGGGTTGAGAATGCCTAAGTTGCACTCGATAAGATCCGGCGCAATGAACGAGCACGACCCTTGTGTCGTAGTGACCGAGACGAAGGTCACTCCCGGCGGGAGCGTGTCGGAGACGTAGACATCACTGCTTGTCGGATCAGGACCGTTATTGCGGACGACAATCGTGTACGTCAAGTCTTCGCCAACTCCGACGGGGTCAGGGTCATCGCTCTTGGTGATGCTCACGTCAGCACCGGTGAGCGGCGCGAACTCGAACGCTCCGCTGTCGCAGCGCAAGACACCATCGCCATCGCCGTCTATAGGGCGCGCGACGCCGCGCTGGTCTGTATTCGGCCAGGGGCAGACGAGCTCGTCCACGTGGTCTATAGCTGGGCTGCCGGGAAGCAGCGCGTGAGTCCAAGTTGGGCCGCCGTTGTCCTGCAGCGGGCCAAGCATTGGGTCTGTGCTCAGGAGATCTCCTGGGCTTGTAAAGACGTTGCTGCACGAGCTATCGCTGAGGATGTTATACCCCCCCGAAGAAATAAACCCAGCATTGCTGCAATCGCCACCGTTGATGCTGTTGGCGATGATCGAGCTTTGAATGCCCCAGAAGTAGCCGCCGTTGACATTGCGGATGCCTCCGCCTTGAAACGCGTCGTTATATGCGATAGTGACGTGAATTAGGTCATAGACCTGGCCGGCATTGAAGATGCCCCCACCAAAGACTGCAGAATTTGAGCTGATTGTAGAGTTATAGCAAGTAGTACCACCGCTACCACAGAGCCAACCGCTGCTGCCGTTGAAGATCCCGCCACCGTTGCCAAGCTGCGCCCTGTTGGCGCTGATCGTCGTGCCCACGATATCCCAGATCGCGCCGACATTGAAGATCCCGCCGCCGTTCTGGTTAGCGAAATTATCTCGGATTGTCGTATTCTCAATGATCCCTACATACGCCCCGTTCGCGACGAAGATTCCGCCGCCGCTGCCGCCGCCCGCGCCGTTCTCCACAATCTCGCTGCTAAAAATATCTAATGACGCCCCAGGGGCAACGTAGATGCCCCCACCAGAGTTGCCCGCAAGACAGCTATAAATGCTTACGTTCTCTAGAGAGAGAGAGCCGTTTACAAGTATACAGCCGCCGTCGCCGAAGAACGTGTCGGTGCTCCCGTCGGTGATCGTGAGGTCTCTCACGATCGCAAAACCGTTCAAGATATGCAGGGCGCGGTCTATATCCGCAGCATTGATGATTGTCTGCCACGGGCCAGCCCCTTGGATGGTCACACCCTCGAGAATATCTAAATCCCCGGTCTGGTTGGCGTCCTCGTTGAACCCCAGAATGCTGAGGGTATATATCTGGGCATCGAGCACGACCGTATCATAAAATCCTAAGTTATCAATGCAATTGTCGACAGGGCTATTGGTATTAGCGGCTTCGACAGCTTCGCGCAGGGAGCAGTCGCCGTCGGTATTGAGTTCATCATCCGTTGTCGTGACATAGATCTGCGCATGAGCGGGCTGGGCCAACCATAGCCCGAGCACGACTCCCAATCCGGCCAACACGAAGAGCGCATATCTGGTCTTCATGGCTAGAACCTCACTTCCAGCTTCATCGCTACAGCGCTGATGTATTCGACGGTCAAGACTGCAGAGCTTGTCAGTTCTACCGGCCCGAGCCTCCAGGAAGCGTCTACCCACGCTTGGTAGAAGTCTTTGATCAGCCCAAGAAAGATCACGCGCAGCTCGCCGCGAAAGTCCCCTATTGCTGCGCTGAGGGTGAGCGTGTGCTTGAGAATATTATCGGTTGAGCAGAGCACCAAAGAGACCCCGGTGCAGAGCTTGATCTCGCTCTGCACGTGCAGCCCCGGCGGATCGAAGCTCCCCACAAGCTGGGCTAAGTAGACCTTCCACGCCCCGATGGAGTCAGGGTAGAACTCCCAGAAGGCTTCGACAGCAGCGTCGCCGATCTTCAGGGTCGTTGCCAGCACGTTGAACTTCGCGTCCAGCCCCGGCCCCAAGCGCAATGTATTGTTTAGCGTTAGATTGAGGGGCTGGATCTGCCCAATGGTGGTGATCTCGAGCAGACAGATCACTTGGGTAGAGCAGTTCCTCCCCGTTAGATCGGTCTCTCCAAAGAGCTGGAACTCAGCACGAACATTGAATGTTATGCCCCAGATCTTGAGATTGCGAATGAAAATCTTCTCTTCTTGAGGGGTGAATTCGTCAATGACGATCCCGCCGTAGAGGCGCTCCAGCGGCTTGCACTCGGCAAAGCACTCTAATCCCTGACGCGCGCCGATCCACGTTTCGCTGCGCACCGTCAGGCCGCTCACGGTCTGGCCTTCAACGCTGAGCACAAAACCGGTGCGAAACTCCGGGGTCACAGCTCCAAAGTTCGCGGCTATGCCGTGGAGCGAGAAGAGCAATCCTGCGATGGGCAATGTCAGATCGAAGACGCTCTTGCGCAACGTTAAGTCTGCATCGAGCATTCCTCCGTTGTCGAACGCCTGCGCTAACATGAGATTCGCTACGGTCGGGTGATAGAACCCTACGTCCTCGAGCAGCCAATATAAGTAGCTATCGGGCAGGGGGCAATCGCGAAACGGGGGCGTGACATCTCCGGGTGCAGCGCGGCGCACGCAATAGCGCAGGTGCGCCAGATCGCTCGTGCGCACAAACTCAATCTCGGTGATGCTGGGAGCGAAAACTAAAATATTTTTGAGCGTGAGCGCCCCGAGTGTTGCGCCGACGGTAAACGCTTGGTATTCGATCCCCTTGAACGTCAGCACGGAGGTGCTAGTGACCCCCAGCCCGCTGATGCTCAGCGCCAGCACGACGTCCATCTCAAACTTAAAGACTCCTAAGTCGATCTTTCGGCAGACGTCTTCGTCTATGAGGGTATCGCCATCGTTGTCCACGCCGTCGGCGGGGTCCTCGTCGGTCAGGAAATCCCCGTCCTCGTTGACGTCGCAGGTTGAGGATTTCATGACTAGATCAAGCTGCGCGCTCCCACTGATCGGAGCAGCAAGAGTGGGAAGAACGAAGAAAACCCCTCCTACCAAGATGCTCAGCACTGCCACCCTTGCCATCAGGGTCGCCTCCCTCTATAATTTTTTTGTTTTTTAAAATTATAGCACTTTCATAGCCATCTTGTCAAGATCTATTGATGCTTTTCTATTTTAAAAACATAGTTTCGCTGTGGAGCGTCACCTTGGGGATATGCTATTATAAGAGGCTATGCCCAAGACTGAGGTCTTAGAAGCCCCATCTTCTGCGCAAGCCCCGCTGAGCCTCGCGCGCATCGTGCGCGCGTGGTGGCCCCTGGCAGCAAGCTGGATGCTCATGGGCTTAGAGCTTCCCGCCGTAAGTGCCGTCGTCGCGCGGCTGCCGGAGCCGCAAATCAACTTGGCTGCTTACGGCATCGTCTTCGCGATCTCGATGATCATCGAATCGCCGATTATTATGCTCTTGGCAGCCTCGACAGCGTTGAGCAGAGATTGGGATTCGTATCTCAAAGTGCGGCGCTTCATGATGCAGGCAGGCGCTCTCTTGACAGCTCTGCACGTCGTGATCGCCTTCACACCATTATATTATCTTGTCATCGTCAACCTCATCGGCGCTCCAGCGCAGATCGTCGAGCCGGCGCGCTGGGGCTTGATGCTCATGACTCCTTGGACGTGGTCTATCGCGTATCGGCGCTTCAATCAAGGGGTCTTGATTCGCTTTGGGCACTCTGAGATTGTCGGCTTGGGCACGGTCGTGCGGCTGAGCGCTAATCTCGTCGTACTTAGTGTCGGGTATGTGATGGGGAGCATCCCCGGCATCATGGTCGCGGCCAGCGCCGTCTCGATGGGCGTGATGAGCGAGGCGTTTTTCGTTGGGCTGCGCGTGCGTCCCATCTTACAGAGATTGCGCCAGATCGTGCCCGACGGAGACCCCCTGACGCTGAGCTCGTTCTTGCGCTTCTACGTTCCCTTGGCCCTGACGTCGCTTTTAACTTTGCTGGTGCAGCCCATCGGGAGCGCGGCGATCAGCCGAATGCCGGGAGCGCTCGAGTCTTTAGCGGTCTGGCCGGTGGTGTCGGGACTGCTCTTTCTGTTACGAAGCGTCGGGATCGCGTACAATGAAGTCGTAGTCGCCCTCTTAGGTGAGCCAAAAGCGCAAGAGAGCCTGCGGCGCTTCGCGAGAGTTCTCTCGCTCTCGCTGACGGCAATTCTGTTTCTCGTTACGGCAACGCCTTTGGCGGAGTTTTGGTTTCAAGGACTGTCTGGGCTGTCTCCATCATTAGCAAATCTCGCGCAAACAAGCTTATGGTGTGCGCTGCTCTTGCCGGCGTTCAGCGTTTGGCAGAGTTTCTATCAAGGGTCGTTAGTTTACTTTCGCACGACGCGCGGGGTCACTGAAGCGATGGCTCTTTCTCTTCTCATCAGCAGCGCGATCTTGGGCGTGGGAGTGCTCTGGGGGCAAATCACGGGCTTGTACGTCGCGCAAGGAGCGTTCACGATTGGGGGTCTTGCTCAGATGCTCTGGTTAGCGTATCGCAGCAGAGCAGTCCGTGATTAGCGGGCGGAAGGGTATAGTCCAGACGAAGTCTGGTGGCGGAGGGAGGGGGACTCGAACCCCCAGGGCCTTGTGGGCCGTACCGGTTTTCGAGACCGGCTCCTTAGCCAATTCGGTCATCCCTCCACAAGCTTCGCCAGCCATGGGCCGGCGAAGATGAACGTCAAGCGAAGCTTAGAAGCCTGGTACGCCCGGCTGGATTTGAACCAGCGACCTTCGGCTCCGGAGGCCGACGCTCTATCCACTGAGCTACGGGCGCATAAGCTAGGAACTTGAGCCTTGCCTTTGCCAGCCTGCGGCCGGCAAAGAGAAGATAAGCGAAGCTTGCAAAGTCTGTGCATACTAAATTTTAGTGCGTGGCAGCTAAGCATGCAACTGGGAATCAAAACGATCTTACCGGGATCGGACCTGCACTGTTGACTCTAACGACAGGGGCTCCTGTGTGCCCTCGCCCGTCGCAACGATAGCATTGCCCGTGATCGTGAACGACCCGGCCTTCCCACTCGCTATGACGGTGTAGCTGTGCTCTAAAGTCGCCCCTGCAGCAAGCCCCAATTGCGCGGTTCTCAGACTCGACCCCTCAGCAAGCTGAAACTCTTCGGGAAGGCTCTCGCTGATCAGCACGACCCTCAGATCGGCTTTTGCCGTGACTTTCACAGTGATAGTGAACTCTTGGCCGGGCTTTAATGGGGTGAGCACGGTGCGGCTGAACTGAATAAACTCGTTCTCGACGGTGTCGGTGCGCGGCTTGGGCTGCACCGGCGGCGGGGAGAGCAGCTCACAGCCAAAGAGCACGAAAGCACCAAGGACGATAAGACCTATAAAAGCGAACGTTCGGAAGTTAATCTGCATAGAATTTCAGCAGCGCCATGCGCTGCCCAAACAGTGCAGGCGAAGCCTGCTGGCGGAGGGGGTGGGATTCGAACCCACGGTAGAGGTTTTAGCCCCTACAACGGATTAGCAATCCGTCCTCTTCGACCACTTGAGTACCCCTCCGGGTCTCCAGGGGATATCCTAGCAGAAGTTGGCCCTGCAATCAAGCCCTTGACCCAGTCTGCTAGGATCTATATAATCGGGCTTAGCTCTCCGAGCTGCCCTCCCTACGGAGAGGCTTCTCTATGGGGGAGCAGCCGTACCGTGGATAGACCACGGAATACCCAAGCTTTTGGGTATTGTGGGTCGGGTGCGGAAACGCCCTGGCCTCCCCGTGCTTGGAAAGGAGGAGCTCATGAGCCTATCATCTCTTGTTCCCCGGTCCTTCTTCGTCGGTGTGTTTATCGTTTTAGCTGTTGTCGGTGGCGTCTCTCAGCGGCAAGGGATCGAAGTTGTTGATGCTTTGGGGCGCGTGGTGCGCTTCGAGAGGCCCCCGGAAAGACTCACCCTTGCGGGCAAGGGCTCGTTCATGCTCATCGATGCGGCGTATTTGTTCCCCACCGAAGCACGACAGAGAATCGCAGCTTTTGCTGGAGCTGCACAGTTGAGTGTAGATTGGCTAACTCTCATTGACCCGACCTTCCGTCAGACGAAGACTCTCTTAGAATCTCAAGTAGGTCCAGAGCAGATCGCGGCGACGAAGCCTGATGCTGTCATCCTCAGAGCTCTCGAGTCTACGAAACTCGGCCCAGGCGTCGAGCGCCTCGGAATCCCCGTTGTCTACGTCGAGCTCGAAACTATCGAGCGATACCTGAATGATCTTCGCATCCTTGGGCAGATCTTTGTGAACTCAAAGAGAGCTGAAGAACTTGGGGCATTTTACGCGGAGCGCCTGGGGCGCGTGGCGCAGCGGACAAGAGAGATTCGCGAGCGACCGCGCGTGCTCGTGCTCAATTACAGTGTGCGCGGGGGAACGGTCGCGTTCGAAGTGGCTCCGGTTAAGTGGATGCAGACGCAGATGGTCGAGCGAGCTGGTGGAGATCCCATCTGGACGAGCACCGCACAACCTGGGGGGTGGACCGTCGTCACTTTCGAGCAGATCGCTGCGTGGAACCCCGATATCATCTTTATCATTGACTACAGCGGAGACGCACGCGTTACAATCTCGAAGCTCCGACAAGACCCGCTGTGGGCCTCGCTCAAGGCTGTCAAGAACAATCAGATCTACGGGTTCCCCGGAGATTTCTACAGCTGGGATCAGCCCAATCCCCGATGGATCCTTGGGCTGAGTTGGCTCGCTACGAAGATCCAGCCTAAGCTCTTCTCAGATATAGACATACTGAGCGAGCTGCGCGCGTTCTTTAGCTTGTACGGGCTCAGCCCTGAGACAATCCAGACAAAGATACTTCCCGTGCTCAAGGGTGATCTTCCGTAATGACACCGGCGCGGCGCTGGGGGAACAGCTTCTGGGTATTTTTAGGGGTTGCAGTGCTTGCGGGCATGGCGCTGGCGCTCTTCGTCGGGCGATACCCTCGGCCGTACTTTCTCTCTCCAGCGTTGCTTTATGAAGACGAGCTTGCGCGACAGGTGCTCTTTGGGTTGCGTCTTCCCCGTGTCTTAATGGGAGCAGTGTTGGGGATGGCGCTAGCTGGGGCAGGCCTGGTCTTGCAGATGATCTTCCGCAATCCCTTGGTCGAGCCTGGGTTCTTGGGGATCTCGCAAGGGGCGGCCTTCGGCGCCGCGTTCAGTATCCTCTTTCTCTCGAGCTTTCCCATCGTCATCGAAGTGATGGCAACGGCCTTTGGCCTGCTCGGTTTAGTCTGTTCGTTTCTGCTGGCGCGCTCGCTGCGCTATGGGGAGTGGCACTTACGCTTGCTCTTAGCGGGGATTGCCGTGTCAGCGCTCCTTGCCGCGGGCGTAGGGCTTCTCAAGTATCTTGCCGATCCGTTGCGAGAGCTGCCGGAGATCACGTTCTGGCTGCTGGGGGGATTGTGGGGCATCACTTGGGAAGATTTACTCTATGTGCTGCCGTTTGTGATTCCGGGAGGAGCTCTGTGCGTGCTGATGCGCTGGCGCCTCAATATTCTCTCTTTAGAGGATGAGACGGCGTTCTCACTTGGGGCTTCACCAGCGCGCGAACGCGCTCTTATATTAACTGCTGCTGTGGCTGCTGTTGCTGCCGTTATCTCTGCGGCAGGGCTGGTGGGCTGGATCGGGCTGATTACTCCGCACATAGCGCGGCGCCTTGTAGGTGCTGAGGCCCACCGAGCTCTGCCCGCAGCGCTCTTGCTCGGAGCGCTCCTCACCGTCGGGTGTGATACGCTCGCTCGATCTCTTCTTGCTGGGGAGATCCCCTTAGGAATCCTGACGTCGTTCTTTGGTGCTACGGGCTTTGCTGTGTTGATGATGCGAAAGCTATGATCGCTCTTGAGAGAGTCTCTTTTGGCTATGAGGGTACGCCTGTGCTCGACGGGATCACCGTTGAGATCCCCGCGGGGGTGACAGCGCTCTTAGGCCCTAACGGCGTGGGGAAGACGACGTTACTGCGAATCATTCTAGGGATTGTACGCCCCCAAGCAGGGACGGTCCGGATCGCTGGGCGGCCACAGACGAGCTATTCCCGGCGCGAGCTAAGCCGGCTGATCGGCTTGGTGCCGCAGAATGAGACTATTACGTTTGATCTGTCGGTGCACGAGTATGTGCTGTTAGGGCGGGCGCCTCATTTGCATCCGATCGAGCTTCCTGGCCCAAGAGATCTCGAGGCTGTCTCGGATGTCTTAGACTCGTTGGGGATACTCGACCTGAAGGATCGCGCAGTTTCGTCGCTCAGTGGTGGGGAACGGCAATTGGTGATCATCGCGCGAGCGCTGGCGCAGCAGCCCAAGATTCTCTTACTCGATGAGCCCACAGCTCATCTGGATCTTGCCAATCAAGCGCGGGTCCTCCGTCTGCTTCGCGCTCTTGCTGCTCAAGGGCTCTCCGTGCTGCTGACAACCCATGACCCGAACATCGCGCTCGCTGTGGCAGACTACACCGTGCTGATGCGTCGCGGGCATGGCTGCTTGGCTGGACCGACACGAACTCTCCTTACGGCCGAGAACCTCTCGAGTGTATATGGGGTGCCCGTCGCCGTGCTCTCTGTCGATGGGCATATATTTATTCGGACATGATCTATGTGATCACAGGGCCGCGGGGCTCAGGGAAGACGACCTTCTGTCAGCGCTCTATCGAGCGGGCTCGCTTGTGGGGATGGCAGGTGACGGGGATTGTAACAGTGGGAGAGTGGCGCCATGGGGAGAAGCTGGCGCTCTACGCTCATGATCTTTGCCGTGGGGAGCGGCGTCTTCTCGCGCGGCGCCCGAACGCTCGCGAGCCCTGGGAATTTGTGGAAGAGACGCTCGCGTGGGGCAACGACGTCTTTGCTCGTGCTGCCCCCACAGACTTACTTGCCGTTGACGAGCTTGGGCCGCTGGAGTGGATAGAAGGGCGAGGCTGGACAGCAGCTTTTGAGGCGATAGATTCGGGGCAGTATCGCGCTGCTCTTGTAGTAGTTCGGCCGGAGCTGGTAGAACAAGCCCGATCTCGTTGGCCTCAGGCTCAGGTCATTGATGTTACTGAGCAAGCTTCGCTAGACTTCGTCTGGACTGTACGGTGTGCCGCCGGAGGCGGCACAAGCTTCGCTTGACGGTCATCTTCGCCGGCCAGAGGCCGGCGAAGGCAAATGGTGCAGGCGAAGCCTGCTGGCGGAGGGAGAGGGATTCGAACCCCCGGCGCTCATCGCGCTACGGTTTTCAAGACCGTCGCCTTCGTCCGCTCGGCCATCCCTCCGGGATTTTTATTATAGCAAACTCGGTTGACGCGCGAAAGTCGGTGGCTTAAGATAAACATGACGATGGCGCGGCGAACCTTCACGCTCTTGATAGCCTTGGTAGCGCTCGCGCTCAGCCTTCCCGGGGCGCTCCTGTTCAGCTCCCGCATAGCGCAGGAGCAGGAGCGCGAGTTTTTACGGAGCAGCGAGTGGATGGCAAAGAACTTCGCTGATCACGTCTGGCTCCAGCTGCGCTCGCTCCCTTCTGAAGACCTTGGCAGACTTCGCGCGGTCTTCAGCACGATGGTCGAAGAATTCGTGGTCATGGACCCGGTGATCTATGCCCAGATCGTCTTGGATGGGGAGCTGATCGCGCAGCATCAGCACTTGGGGGATGCCCCCCTAGAGCGTGTCCTGGCGTTGCCAGAAGGAGGAGTTCTTGCGCGCAAACTCGAGCGCAAACGGTTAGAAAGCGGGTTGGAGTATCTCGATATCTGGCGTGCCCTGGAGCCTAAGCCAACAAGCGAGCCCGTCACAAGTTATGTGCGGCTTGGGGTCTCGCTGGCACCCCTCAGAGAAGCGACGTCTGGGATCTATCAGCTGGCGCTGCTGTGGGCTGCAGGCTTTGCGCTCGTGATGGGCTTGGGAGCGTATCTTAGTTGGCCGTGGTGGCACGCTGCGCGTGGGCTTCGCCCGCTTGAGCGGGCGAAGGCGTACGGTCCAGGCGAAGCCTGGACTTTCGGACAACTTGTTATTGATGACCATGCGAAGGAAGTCCGGCTCAACGGGGCGACACTTCCCTTGACCCCGCGGGAGTATGCGCTCATAAAACTCTTGGCTTCAGAGCCGGGGCGGGTCTTCTCAGCTCAGGAGATCATCGAGCGGGCCTGGGGCACGGAGAAGTTCGTCTCTTCCGAGGACGTCAAGAAATATATCTATCTGTTGCGTCAGAAGCTCGAGAGCGATCCCCAAAACCCCACGGTGATCGTCACCGTGCGGGGGTTTGGGTACAAGTTCGTGCCGCCTGCCCAATAAGAACGTTCTGATCAGGCGTTTGACCGTCACGGCACCGGTGCGGCACCGTCGGGGCATCGTGCCGGCTCCTCTCTTCTATTCACACAGCTCCAGCGCCGTGCTACAGTCTCTCGTATGAAGCACGTGAAGCCTTTAGGAGCTCTTGTCATTCTTTCGATAGTGCTCTTTGGGCCGGCTCAGTCCCAGTCATCGCAGATAAGCGAGTTGGTAGCCCTAGCAGATCAGACGGTCGAGCTGACGCAGCTGGTTCTGCAGCATGTATCGTTTGCGTTCTTTGCGCTCACGGTGCGGGACGCGCAGTGGCACGCCCAGAGCGCTATCAATATCTTAGAGGGGCCGTCATCGCCGCGCTACGACCCCAAGTACGGGGCACAGACGGCCACCCCTGGGGCGATCTCCCAAGCCAAGGAGCTGGTCGAACGCATCAAGCAATCGGAGTTCGTTGGCGATCTCGAAGCTGCCGGAAATCACTTGGTTGTCTTTCTCAGCGCTGCTGACGAGAAGATCGTCAGCGGCAGAAGCAGTAATAACATCGCGCAGATCCGTGCCCAAATACAATTGGGGCTGGGCTTTTTGAAAGCTGCGCTCGGCTGCGCTGACGACCCGCTCTCCATCGGTGGAGCCCGCGCCATCCAAGAGTATTTGCGCAAGCGACGCTGAAAAAGAGAGCTGACAATCAATGGGTTCGAAAGTTCGCAAGATTAATTAAAAGGAGGCACATATAATGGAGCAAATTTGCGAAATTCGCTCTGTTGGCAACATCAATCGTCGGATTGACGGTGGGCTTTGGCACGAATGTCGCCCTGCTTGGCCAGGGCGGGACGGTGAGTGTCAGTATTGTAGACTTTGCGTTCAATCCCAAGACGATCACTGTGCCGGTGGGCACGACTGTCCGTTGGACAAATAACGGGAGTGCTCCCCATACCGTAACGAGCACGAGTAGCCCAAAGGCGTTCGATTCCGGCACGCTCAACCCTGGGGAGTCGTTTGAGTTCACGTTTAAGACGGCGGGGCAGTTCCCCTATCGCTGCGCGATCCATCCATCTATGACTGGAATGGTCATCGTTGAACAGAAAGAAGAAGTCCAAGAGTTCGCGCTCATTCATAGTCTCGCCCAGAGCAAGATCTTTCCCGAAGTGATTACAGTCAGCAAGGGCATCAAAGTGCGGCTCTTCAATACTGCTTTGGACGGGGTTCACCCCTCAGTAACGATTAGCTCCGACGAAGACGGCAAGAACCCGGTCTTTGGTGTGAAGCCCTTTGCTGTTAACGTGGGGCAGCTGACGACGGTCGAGTTCACCCCTGACAAGGCCGGGACGTTCTTCATCAGCCATCGGCCTCATGGGCACAATATCATAGGCAAGCTCGTCGTCAAAGAGTAGCTCAAGAAAGGAGGTGAATCGGCGATGCACAGGAGACTCACCATAGCTGTGATTGGTCTGCTGGCAGTGGTGGCGGCCTATGTGGTAGGGCAGTACGGAGGCGAACCTCCAGCCCAGCAACCTCCCGCTCCTCCCCCCCAGCAGCCCACCGCTGGCGTGGTCTTCACAGCGGTATTGACCACAACCCAAGAAGTTCCCACGCCCACGGTGTCAACCCCAGTCATTGGGGCAGGGGTCTTCTACTTCGACCCAGCGACGAAGACCCTGAGCTTTACTATAGCGTATCGCGGGCTGAGCGGAGGTGCGACGGCAGCACACTTCCATAGCGGGGCAGCTGGAGCAGCCGGACCGGTCTCCCAGACGATCTGTGGGGCACCCGCGCCGGCATTGCTTGGGGCCTGCCCCGCCGGCACCAGCGGCGTGCTGACGGGAACATGGACCGTACCGGACGCTTTGGTCCCGACTTTGCTCGCTGGTGGACTGTACGTGAACATCCACACCGCAGCGAACGCCCCCGGTGAGATCCGCGGGCAGATCAACCCTTTGTGAGAAGCTCTCCCCACGGAAGGTGCGGGAGATCTCTTCCGTGCCTTCCGTGGCCCTTTCTGTGATTCCCATTTGACAAAGCCTCTCCCGTCAGTTATCTTACTGCATAGGTGATATCTCCCTATGCAATATGTCTGGATCCTCCTAGCCGCAGCAGTGGTCGTCTTGGGTGCGGTCTTCGTCCTCACGAATCAACCGGCAACAGTAGTAGATCAACAACTCAGGCTCACGCTCGTCGAGTGGAAGATCACCCCCGACACCATAGAGCTGCGCGCTGGCCCAGTGCGCTTGGTCGTCTTCAACATGGGCTTTCAAGCCCATGCCCTGGCGATCATGGACATGAATCGCAGGGTGATACGCCAGTTGGAAGTCGTGCCCGCCGGACAGATCCGCACGTTCTTAATCGAGCTAGAAAGGGGAGAGTTCATACTCTATGACTCTCTGAACTGTCGCGATCCCATCCGCGGGGCCTGCGAGAGGAAGACCATGGTCAGCAAGATCATCGTGCGATGAGAGCATGGGGCTAGCCATCGGCACTCTGCTGGCGCTGCTGCTCAGTGTGAATACTGAAGAAAGAGTCTGGGTGCTCTTGCACGGGGTTGGGGGCTCAGGGCGCGATTGGCGTTACGTCGTTCGAGAGCTAGGTCAAGTTGAGCCCCTGGTGCTCCGGCCCTCGCTGCCCAACCGGGCGGGACTCTTCTCTTGGGCGGAGAACGTCGTGGAATTCTTCGCGCAGAGTGGCTTGCTAGAGCGCGAGGATCGCAGCGTTTACATCGTAGCCCACAGCTTCAGTGGAGCGGTCGTGCTCTTTCTGCTGAGGACGGCTTACGAGCTCGCCCATCAGAATCTATCTTCTCTAGAAACTCAGTTAGTCTGTGCTCAGGTGCGCGGGCGTGCTGCCAGGGCGTGCCAGCAGATTAAATCGGGCTGGCGGGCTCTCTTAGCCGATCCCCAACAAGCACAGCGCTGGGTGCGTGTCGCTTGGAAGATCGAGCACGTCTTTCTCTATCATCCAGCGCTGCGTGGCGCCTGCGGCGCTGATCTTGATTTCTTGGGGCTTGGCGGCGATGCCACGGCCTCGCTCCAACTCTTAGAGCAGCTCCATGACTTCTTCTATCTGCCCATCGCCCATATCACGTGGGACGGCCAGGTCACGATTACGAATCTCTACGGGGGCAAAGCGTTCATGATCTCGCTCTGCGGTTTCTCTGCAAACGACTCCATGCTCAGCTACGAGCAGCAGCGGCTCGCGCGCGAAGCCCCAGGGTATCGAGAGCTCTTCTTTGATCGTCGTTCGCACTTCGACTTTGCTTTCAGTCCGACTGCGGGGCGACAGCTCGCTCATGCCCTGCGAAAACTCTCCCATACTCAAGAACTCACTGGAGGTGGACTATGACCAATTTCGTGGGCGTGGATCACTTCAACATTGACGAGCTCTTAACCGAAGAGCAGAAGCTCATTCGCAATACGGTGCGGCGCTTCGTGGACGAAGAAGTCATGCCCATCATTAAGGACGCCTTCGAAGCCGGGCGCTTTCCCAAGGAACTCATCCCTAAGATCGCTGCTCTTGGGTTGCTCGGAGCAACGCTCAAAGAGTACGGCGGCGCGGGAATTGATTCGATCTCGTATGGGCTGGCCATGCAAGAGCTCGAACGTGGCGATACGGCGATTCGCAGCTTCTGCTCGGTTCAGAACGGGCTTGTGATCTATCCCATCTATACGTTTGGGAGCAAGGAGCAAAAGGACTATTGGCTGCCCAAGCTCATGCGCGGCGAGGCCGTGGGCTGCTTTGGGCTCACGGAGCCTGAGCACGGCAGCGATCCCGGTGCCATGGACACTGTCGCAGAGCGCGACGGAGACTCCTTTGTGCTCAACGGCGTCAAGAGCTGGATCACGAATGCGACTCTAGCTGACGTAGCAGTCGTCTGGGCCAAGCTCGATGGGGTTGTGCGGGGCTTTCTCGTCGAGAAGGGCACGCCCGGCTTTACCGCCGTCAAGATCGAGCACAAGATGTCAGCGCGGGCTTCCGACACCGGTGAGCTCTATCTCAATAACTGTCGCATTCCCAAAGAGAATATGTTACCTGGGGCCGAGGGCCTGAGGGCTCCCTTGATGTGTCTCAATCAAGGGCGGTATGCGATTGCCTGGGGGGCTATCGGGGCGGCTATGGCGTGCTACACCGAGGTCGTCGAATACGCTAAGCAGCGCATACAGTTTGACAAACCCATCGCGTCGTTCCAGTTGGTGCAAGAGAAGCTCGCGGATATGCTCACAGAGATTACGAAAGCCCAGCTGCTCTGCTTGCGCTTGGGCCAGCTTCGAGACGCGGGCACGATCAAGCCCGCTCAGATCTCGCTGGCTAAGCGCAATAACGTGGCGATGGCGCTGCAGATCGCGCGGATGGCCCGCGATCTGTTGGGAGCCAACGGCATCACTCTAGACTATCAGACCATCCGACACATGCTTAACTTGGAAAGCGTCTACACGCTCGAGGGGACGCATCATATTCAGACGCTGATCTTGGGCCAAGATATTACGGGGATCTCGGCATTTAAGTGAGCTATTTGACGAGGAAGTGCAGGAACATCCCGGCGGCAACCATCGTGCCGATCACGCCGGCGACGTTAGGTCCCATGGCGTGCATCAATAAGAAATTTCTGGGGTTGGCTTGCTGGCCTAAGACCTGAACGACCCGCGCCGACATGGGCACGGCTGAGACCCCGGCCGCGCCAATCATGGGGTTGATCTTCTCTTTCGAGAAGAGATTCATGATCTTGCCCATCACCACGCCAAACGCTGTCGCTGTGGCAAACGCGACAATCCCCAGAACAAAGACTAACACCGTCTGGGGCTTCAAGAAATTGTCGGCGGTCATCGAGCCCCCAATCGAGATCCCCAAGAGAATCACCAAGATATCCATAAACGCTTCGGCAGCTGTTTTGGAGAGTCTTTCTGTGACTCCGCACTCCCGCAGGAGATTGCCAAATAGAAAGCACCCGACTAACGGTGCTGCCATCGGCACAAGCCAAATGATCACTGTCGCGGCGATGATGGGAAAGAGAATCTTTTCGCGCCGGGAGACCTCGCGGAGCTGAGGCTTCATATAGATCGCGCGCTCGCTCTTGGTCGTGAGGGCTCTAATAACTGGGGGCTGAATCAAAGGGACCAGAGCCATATACGAATACGCAGCCGGGGCTGTGGCGGCCAGCAAGTGCGGCGCGAGCTTTGCCGTAAGATAGACGGTCGTTGGGCCATCAGCACCTCCAATGATGCCGATGCTGGCGGCCTCCGGGAGCGTAAAGCCCACCAGAAGCGCCATCACAAAGACGAAGTAGACGCCAAACTGCGCGGCGGCCCCCAAGATAAGCGTCTTAGGGTTGGCGATCACAGGGCCAAAGTCGGTCATCGCTCCAAGCCCAATGAAGATCAACAACGGCAAGACTTCCGTGGCAATGCCGACAGTATAAATCTGCGAGAAGAGCCCGGTTGACTCAGCAAAGAGCGGCGGGAAGAGATTGACGATCATCATGCAGAAGCCGATGGGGATTAACAATAACGGCTCCCATTTTTTCGCTATGCCCACATAGACGAAAAACGCCCCAATCACGAAAGCGACAACATAGCTTCCGGGGAATGGCCCCCCAGTCACAAAGCTCACAAAGCCCTCACCGATGGTCATGACAATCTCTGCTCCAGCTTACGGATGATGGCGCTTGCTCCTGCGAGAATGGCTGCTAACAGGCCCAAGACAAGAAAGACAACTCCAAAGCCGGAAAGCGCAATCCGAGCAACAGTTCCCCAGTCGATCATGCTCAATATTCGAGGACAGCAAGCACATCAGAGGTCTTGACAGCCTGGCCCGGAACGACTCGGATCTCTTTCACCGTGCCAGAGACTGGAGAGACGATAGCGTTCTCCATCTTGAGGGCTTCCAGGGTGCAGAGGGTGTCGCCTTCGTTGACTCGGTCCCCGACTTTCACGTGGACCTGGAGGATCTTCCCGGCCAGCGGGGCTTCCACGATCTCTTGTGCCATAAGCAATCCTCCTCGAAGCCTGGTTTTAGAGATTAATATTAGGATATTTCTTCCAGATTTTCCAGGGGCAGCTGCCCGGCGAGACGAACTTGTTCTCTAATAGATCCAGAGCACGATTGATGTACTTTCTCGTATCGTGGGGCATGATGATATCATCGACGCAGCCGCGTTCTGCGGCACGATAGGGGTTCTCGTAGAGCTCGCCGAACTCTTGGATTCTCTTGGCTCTGGTCTCTTCAGGGTTTGCAGACTCTTTGATCTCGCGGGCGAAGATGACGCTTGCGGCGGTCTCGGCGCCAACAATAGTAATGCGCGCCGTTGGCCAGGCGAAGACAAAGTCCGCCCCGATCGATTTGTCGAGCATCCCGTAGTGGGCTCCGGCATAGGACTTGCGCACGATGATAGATATTAACGGCACGGTTGCATTGGCCCAGGCAAAGAGCAACTTCGCCCCATGGCGCAAGATCCCCGCCCACTCTTGCTGGGAGCCGATCATATAGCCCCCGCAGTCGACGAACGTCACAATGGGGATATTAAAGAGATCGCAGAACCGAATGAAACGTGCCCCTTTGTCGGCAGCGTCGATGTCGATGGCTCCGGCGGCCCACAAGGGCTGATTGGCCCAAATCCCTACAGGGCGTCCGCCAAAGCGAGCAAACCCCGTGATTGCGTTCTTGGCGTGATGCTCCATGATCTCAAAGAAATATCCGTCGTCCACGACAGCCTGAATGACTTTTTTCATATCGAAGGGCTTGAACGGCTCGTCGGGGACGAGCTCATCGAGCTCTGGGGCCTGGCGATCGGCGGGGTCGTGGGTCTGGATGCGGGGCGGACGCTCTCTATTATTCGAGGGCAGAAACGAAAGTAATTCTTTGGCTTTATCTATGGCGTCTTTGTCGTCTTGAGCCACGATATGGGTCTGGCCGGATTTGACGGCGTGGGCCTTCCAGCCGCACAGCTCTTCCAGGGTTATTTCTTCGCCAATTTGCGTCTTGACAAACGCTGGCCCGGCAATCCCCAAAAAGCCCGTGTCACGCACCTGGATGAGAAAATCCTGCATGACCGGGTGATAGGCCTGCCCACCCAAGCATGGGCCCATCAGCAAGGCAATCTGAGGGATGACCCCTGACGCGAGCGTCTGGGTGCGAAAGAGCTTTCCGTAGGCTTCGAGAGTGTCTATGCCCTCCTGCAGGCGGGCCCCGGCGGAGTCGTTCATGCCGATGACAGGCAGGCCTTTCTCCATGGCGAACTGGATTGCGTAGGTCTCCTTAAAACCGTGATACTCGCCGAACGTTCCGGCCATGGCCGAATAATCTTCCGAGAAGGCCACGACCGGACGCCCGTTGACCTTGCCAAACGCGGTGATGACCCCTTCCGCGGGGATTTGGGCTTTATCCATGCCAAAGTGCACAGTTCTGTGTTTTATGTGCATCCCGATCTCGGTGTACTCGCCGTTATCGAAGAGATACTCTAAGCGTTCACGAGCGTTGAGTTGTCCGGTTTCCTGGCGCTTTTTCAAGACAGCGGGGTCACCCATCTTGAGGATTCGTTCGCGCTCTTGCTGCAGTTCTCTGTACAGCTCTTCTTTCTTCTTGTAGAATGTCTTCATAGAGGGCCTCCTTGGTGCTAAGCCGGTAGTGTCAGCTTACGATATTAGGGCGTTCAACGCAACAATGTGGTCGGCATTACCGACCGAAGAGTCTTCGCCAGCTAGACTCTGAGCGATAAGACTGGCGAAGGAGGAGATCGTGAGATATCTTGGGGTTAGCGCCGTTCTTTGGGTATTGGTCGGGAGCGGTGTGCTGGCGCAGCAGGTCCCTCGTGGCTTTTGGGGGGAAGGTTTGTTAGGGGCGGAGATAGGCGCGGTCATCGGCGGGGCTATAGGACTGGGCACGGTGCACACCGCATGTATGCGCGTGGAGCAGAGTTGTGACCCGCTCTATAAGTTAGTTTTCTTACAACAACGTATTCCTATCGAGGACGATCCGTTGT
>Ga0209289_100203_pt1 | contig 35138 bp, 32 predicted proteins | sample GXS110809BmetaG_FD_184121 | JGI IMG/M metagenome (GOLD analysis project Ga0209289, IMG submission 184121) | Hot spring microbial communities from Gongxiaoshe hot spring, China to study Microbial Dark Matter (Phase II) - GXS 110809B (SPAdes)... ...
TCACAGCCTGAGCTTTCCTGATCAACCGGACGAGGGGCTTTCCAATTTCGAGAGGGCGCGATTTGCCCTGGAGGATTGGGATGCGGATCTCGTGGTGACGACCTTCGATCAGCTTTTCTATTCGTTTCTCTCGCAAGATCGCGGTTTCATCCGGAGGTTTTTTCGTCTGCCGGGCGCAGTGTTACTGCTCGATGAAGTCCAGACGATCCCGGCGCGCCTTCTTCCCGCCGTAGATGGGCTCCTTCAAAAGCTGCGAGAGAAGCTCGGCGTCAGGCTCATCTATATGACGGCCACCCATCCGCCTTTCCTCAAAGAGGCCAGAAGCCCGCTAGAGAAGGATGAGGAGTATTTTCGACCGCTTGACAGGACGCAGCTCCATCTCCGATTAGAACCGATCCCTTTCGGCGAATATCTCTCCCAACTTGGCGATTGGCTCTCCGAGCGGAAGGGCACGAAGGTGCTCCTTGTCGCCAATACAATTCGCAGCGCGCGGGATTTGTTTGCGCATCTCATGCGGCTTAAGGGAGAGGAGCCGGGCTTTCAGGAGCTGAGGCTTTTCCATCTGTCGGGGAGTGTCGTTCCCGTGGAGCGACTCCGCCGAATCAAAGAGATTCGCCGGTTGATCGAGAGCGAGCCGGATGCGTGGATCTGCGTCGTCTCCACGCAATGCGTCGAGGCTGGCGTTGACTTGGACATGGACGAAGCCGTTCGAGATTTCGCGCCGTGGGACTCGCTCTTGCAAATCTGCGGGCGGGTGAATCGGTTCGGAAAAAAGCCGCGCGCCGATGTGTGGGTCTATCGGTGGGTGGATGACGGGAGCGATCGAGGGCGAGAATTCCACGGCTACATCTATGACTCCATCTTCACCGCAGCGACTTTGGATGTCCTCTCCGGTCACGAGGCTGTCAGGGAAGAGCGGTATTGGGAAATCCAACAAAGATACGCGCGAGAGTTGGAACGGCGATTATCAAGCGAGGTCTCCGAAAAGCTCCTTCAATCGGCGCTCGCCTGGAAGTTCGACGAGCTGGATTTCCAAAAGCTTTTTCGCGGGCAGGAAGGGGCCTGGAAGGTCTCCGTCTTTTGCGTCGCCGACGGGACGGCCGAGCGGTTGAAAGAGATCGCCGTCGAGCTATGGTCGAGTAAAAATCCGAAAGGGGCGTTAGAGCTTCTGTGTGAGTTTTGCGACGCGCACGAGCTTTTTCGCCCGCTGGCGGAGTTTCTTCGCGTCGAGCCAGGCATCGTGAAGCGGCATGCGCAAAGTCTCGGTGGCGAAACGGAGCGTCGCTTGAGGTTCAGCCTCGGTCGGCTGCTGCGTCCCCTGCTCCAAGCGTACACGATCTCCATGCCCGTCCGACGGCTGAATGAGTTAGCGGCCAGCCGTATTACCGAAGGGTTTCCCTATTTGCCACAAGAAGTCTATCAAGCTCTTGACGTTCGTGAGGGTGAAGTTGAGTCCCCGCTGCCGGACTGGATTATTTGAAGGGGGAATCGCTCATGAACCGGTGTTTGCTGCGAGCACGGGACATCTAGAAACAGCCACTCGCAACAAGTTCGAGCGGGCACACCGGATGCGCACGCTCCCAGGGATTTTGGAGGGAGAGATAGATGATGACCGACGAAGAATTCCTCGCGCTCAGAACCAACGGGATCAAGGTCAATTACTACGTCGTCTGTCCGCGCAAGCTCTGGCTTTATGGGCATGATATCCGCCTGGAGCCCGAGAGCGACCGAGTGGCGCTCGGTCGGCTGCTGCATGAGCAGGCGTATCGCGAACGATCCCGCCGGGAGCTGCTCATTGATAACCTGATCAAAATCGACCTGCTTGAGGCCGAAGGGAAGGTGCTCGAGGTGAAATATTCCCGACGCCTGAAAGCGGCCGCGCGGCTTCAGGTGCTCTACTATCTGTACTACTTGAAGCGACTCGGCGTAACGGGCTTAAGCGGAGAGCTGCGCTTTCCCAAAGAGCGGCGGCGTGAGCCCGTGGAGCTGACCGAGGAGGCCGAACACGAAGTCGAAGCCGCCCTGTGCGAGGTGCGTCGGATCGAGCGACTTCCTGAGCCGCCGGCTGTAGCGTTCATGCCCATTTGCCGCACGTGCGCATACGCCGAACTCTGTTGGGGGTGAAAAAAGGGGCTGATGGCGCGAAGTTATTACATCTTCCAAAGCGGGCGATTGCGGCGCAAAGGCCATACGCTCCATCTCGAGGGAGATGAGCCGATAGGACCTTCAACGGCTGAGGAAGAAGCCGCGCGGCGCGACGCTGCAGATCCCCTTGGAGGTGACCAGTTGGAGCTGGCCGAAGAGTCTCACCCTGCTTCTTCTACTTCGGTTGGCTCCGGAGGACGCCGGATCATTCCGGTCGAGGATGTGGCAGAGATCTTCCTTTTTGGGGAGATCACGTTGAACACGAAGCTCCTAAACTTTCTTGCGCAGAAGGGCATCCTGGTTCACGTCTTCAACTACCACGGATTTTATAGCGGTTCTTATTATCCGCGTCAGACGAACGTCTCCGGGCATCTCTTAGTGAGACAAGTTGAGCATTACACCGACGCGGAGAAGCGCTTGCGTATTGCGCGCGAATTCGTACGGGGGGCCTATCACCACCTGCATCGCAACCTGCTCTACTATCGGAATCGGGGCAAGACCTTGGATGACGCCCTTCAAGTTTTAGAGCAGGAGGCGGGCGAGATCGAGCGAGCTGATTCGATCGCGGCGCTCATGGGAGCCGAAGGACGCATGCGCGAGGTCTACTATCGGGCTTTTAACGAGATCCTTCAGCTTGAGGCGCCCTTCCTTAAGCGGGTCAAACGACCGCCGGATAACCTGGTGAACGCCCTCATAAGCTTTGGCAATTCGCTCCTGTACGCGGCGGTGCTTTCACAAATTTACCGGACGCCGCTTAATCCGACGATCTCCTATCTACACGAGCCGGGGACGCGCCGGTTTTCGCTCGCTTTGGATATTGCTGAAATCTTCAAGCCCATGATCGTGGATAAAATGATCTTCACGCTCATCAACCGGCAGATGATCGGAGAAGACGACCTTGTGCCTGAAGTCGGGTTTGCCGTGCTCAAAGAGCGGTCCCGGAAACTCGTCGTGCAGGAGTTTGAGCGCCGGCTGCAAACGACCGTAAAGCACCGGCGTTTAGGCCGGCATGTGTCCTACCGCGGGTTCATTCGATTGGAGTGCTACAAGCTCGTGCGCCATTTACTCGGGATTGAACCGTACCAAGTGCTGCGGGCCTGGTGGTGATTGGGAGGGGGGAGGGGTGTACGTCATTCTCGTCTACGATGTAGCGCAAGAGCGCGTCGCCAAGGTATGTCAATTCCTGCGTCGTTACATGAACTGGGTGCAGAATTCAGCGTTTGAGGGGGAATTGAGCGAGGCGCAAGTAGAGCGGTTGAAGCTTGGGTTGAGGGAGCTTATAGATGAAGATCGGGACTCCATCTATCTCTACATCTTGCGCGATGCCCGATGGGTGAGGAGAGAGGTCCTCGGACAAGTTAGGGGGGAGACAGGGAGCGTGATTTAGAGCGGATGTCGTCGTCAGGGAGGGGCCAGCTCAGGGGACGATCTCTCGTTCTTGAAGCGATCGGCCACGAGGATTTGGCTCCTCGTCGGCCGCAGGGGGGAGCTTTTGTTTCCATCCCTTAACCGGTGAGGATGCTTCGCGGGTGGAGGGGGGAGATCGCGAATCACCACGGGCGTGCTACGCGGGCCACCGATTCGGATCGGGGAGGGGAGGGAAGCGTCGAGGAAGGGATTGCGCCTTTGAAGCGTTCCGGGGAAGCGGCCGCATGCCATCGTCCTCCCTGATGGGAACCGGGAATTGATTGAACTGAGGGAGGATCACATGGGCTCATGCGCTCCGGGTCTTGAGCGAGTGGGCCTCATCCTTCGATTTGGATCGTGTCCACGATGCCAACGATGGCGGCATCTACGGGACAGTCCTTGCAACCTTGGGCCATGCGAGCGGAGCTTCCGGAGACGACGACGACCGTCTCGCGGAAGCCCGCGCCGACGGTATCCACAGCGACCAAGTAACCGGATTCGTCCTTTCCTTCCGGGGTGACCGGGCGCACGATGAGCAACTTCTTCCCGTGCAACCGCTCATCTTTGCGCGTAGCGACGACGGTCCCCAGGATGCGCGCGAGGATCATGAGTTATTTCGCCTCTCGGGATCGAAGGCTCACCGGGAGCACTTCGTCCACCGATTGGTGCGGTCGCGGGATGACATGCACGCTGACCAGCTCGCCGACGCGTCGCGCGGCGGCCGCTCCGGCATCAGTGGCTGCTTTGACGGCGGCGACTTCTCCGCGCACGATGGCGGTGACGTACCCGCCGCCGATCTTCTCATAGCCGACGAGCGTGACGTTGGCTGCTTTGACCATCGCGTCGGCTGCCTCGATCATGGCGACGAGCCCGCGCGTCTCGATCATCCCCAGTGCTTCCATAGCTCCTCCTGGCGTTACCAACGGTTTCCCCGTGTCGCTGGCAATTTACACTGAACGTGCGCCTTCTGACAAGGGCGAACGTGCGGCGTTCGGCAGTGCGCCCCGGCAGGGGCCAACGCGCCGCGGGGCTCTTTCTGGGAGCACCGCCACACTCACCGAGCGAGTCTCAGGAATCGAATGACGGCCTCGACCGTTTCGGCGATTAGCTCGATGAGCTGCTGGCGCGTGAGCGTCAGGGTCTCATCGGACGAAGGCGCTCGATCAGGGAGGCCACAGAGGGCCTGGCTGGGAACGGTCATTCCCGCCCGCTCTCGAATTTGAAAGAGCTTTTGGACGGCTTCGGCCGGAAGCGGCTGCTCGCGCCCGAGGAGTTTCGCAACGAGCGTGATGCGCGCGAAATGCTCCAAGGTCTCCATTCGAAAGTAAGCCGTCTCCAGATCCGGGCCGTAGGTGACGGCGCCGTGATTGGCCAGAAGCAGCGCATTGTAGTGGGGGACATAGGGAGCGATCGCGGCGACGAGCTCCTCGGTCGAAGGCGTCCCATAGCCGGCCAGGGGGATGCACCCGAGCGTGAGTACGACTTCGGAGACGAGCGGCTTATCCAAGCTCATGCCGGCGGCGGCGAAGCCGGTCCCGCACGGCGGGTGGGCGTGAACGACGGCGTGGATATCCGGGCGCTGCCGGTAGATCTCCAAATGCATGGCCAGCTCGGAGGAGGGGGGGAGTATCCCTTCGAGCTTCCGCCCTTCGGCATCCACGACGACGAGCATATCGGGGGTGAGAAAGCCCTTACAGACGCCTGTGGGCGTGGTCAGGATGCGACCGCTCTCGGGCAGGCGCACGCTGAGATTGCCATCGCTGGCGACGATATACCCGCGTTCATATAGGCGCCGCCCGATCTCGACGATCGCTTCGCGAAGGCGTCGCTCGTCCATACCAGGAGCAAAATACGGCCAATCGGCTCACGCCGTCAAGGGAGGAGCTGGATCAGCCCTCGCCGGGGAGAGGCGCGGTTTGACGAATCCGACACCGCGTCGGTATAGTAATTCCCGCTACATCAACCGTGCGGAGTCGAGACGACGGAGATGATCGCGCATCTGCGAGGCACGCTCGTCCAAAAACAGCCGACATCCGTGATCATAGACGTTCAGGGCGTTGGATATGAAGTGACGATCCCCCTCTCCACCTATTACGAGTTGGGAGAGGTCGGCTCCACGGTCTCACTGCTCACCTACACCTACGTGCGCGAGGACGCGCTCCAGCTCTATGGCTTTCGCACGCCGCTTGAGAAGGAACTCTTCTTACGCTTGATCTCGGTCGCGGGCGTCGGTCCGAAGCTGGCGATCACGATCCTTTCGGGATTGAGCGTGGATCAATTGATCCCGGCCATTCGCGCGAACGATCTGGCTCGGTTGACGGCGATCCCTGGGGTGGGACGTAAGACGGCCGAGCGATTGATCGTCGAGCTGCGGGATAAGTTGACGGCGCTCACGACGAAGGAGGCGGAGTTGGCGTACCAGGTGGCGGCGGAGGCTGAAGCGGCGGATGAAGCCGTCAAGCGCGATGTCGTCTCAGCGCTCATCAATCTCGGCTATCCGCGACCGCTCGCGGAAAAGACGGTGGCGGCCGTCTTGGCCAGCGAGAGCGATCACTCGACCGAATGGATCCTGAAGCAATCGTTGAAGCGACTGTTCCGATGAAGCCCGTCATCGTCCTCGCCCTGTAGCGGGGCGCGCTTGCGACTGAGCCTTCGCGATCTCACGGGACACTCGACGCGGAGGGGAGCGACCAAACGCCAGGAATCAGCGCGTGGCAGCGTGGACATGCGCCATCGCTCAGGTTCACCTGGAGAATGCGGAACCCGTAGCGTTCGATCAAGAGCATCTGGCACTGTGGGCAATATGTGTTCTCGAAGGGACCGACCATGCCCGGCAGATTCCCCGCGTATACGTAGTGGAGTCCCTCGCGATATCCGATCTCGGCCGCGCGGATGAGCGTCTCCGGCGGGGTATTGTCCGGATCCGTCATCTTGTAATCCTTGTGGAAAGCCGTCACGTGCCAAGGGATGTCCGGCGAGATCGAGGCGATGAACTGCGCGATGTCGCGCAGCTCCGCATCGGAATCGTTGAAGCCGGGGACGATGAGCGTGACGATCTCCATCCAGAATCCTCGCTCGAAGACCATGCGGCACGTATCCAGCACGCTCTTCAACGTGCCGCCGAGCTTGCGATAGTTCCGGTCGTTAAACGTCTTCAGGTCGATCTTGTAGAGATCGGTCCACGGGCGGAGGTAATCGAGGACTTCAGGCGTCGCGTTTCCGTTCGAGACGTAGCCGGTCAGAAGGCCCGCGCGTTTCGCCTCTTTGAAAACCATGACGGCCCATTCACTGGTGATGAGTGGTTCGTTGTAGCTGCTGATGACCGAATCGGCGTGGTAGCGACGCGCCAGAGCGATCATTTCTCGCGCCGTGATGGCTTGTGGCGGAGCCCCGGCGAGAGGATCGCGAAGGGCTTGGCTCGTCAGCCAATTCTGGCAGTAGGAGCAATGGAGGTCGCAGCCGAGCATGCCGAAGGTGAGCGCGCGCGAGCCCGGGCGCACGTGGAAGAAGGGTTTCTTCTCGATCGGATCGCATTGGAGGGCGGCGACGTAGTTGGCGGGGACGTAGAGGGTGCCGCTGTCGTTGTAGCGCACCTTGCAGATGCCCTCCAGTCCAGTGGGGATCACGCAGCGATGGCCGCAGGCGAAGCAACGCACTTTCCCGTCGGGGAGGCGTTCGTACAGCTCTCCCGGGATGGCGAATTGCTTCAGGACCTCCTCCAAGGTGAGGACCGAGATCGGCTTTTGGCGCGCCATGACTCTCTCCTTATGCGTTCGCGCACAATTATGGCACAGGTGGGGAGCAGAAGAAAGAGCGCCGATCTCGCGTCATGGGGGCCTCACGCTCGCGTGAGGCCCCCCGTGACGCTAGAACCTCTCGGCGACGGATTTCGCTTGGAGGAAAAGGAGCAGGTAATCGCGGCCGCCCGCTTTCGAATCGGTGCCGGACATGTTGAAACCGCCGAAGGGGTGCACGTCCACGAGTGCGCCGGTGATCTTCCGATTGATGTAGAGATTGCCGACGTGGAATTCCCGACGCGCGCGCTCGATATGCTCGCGCGTGCGGCTGTAGACGCCGCCGGTCAAGCCGTAAACAGTCCCGTTGGCGATCTCCAGGGCGTGATCGAAATCCCGAGCGCGCAGACAGGCAAGGACCGGCCCGAAGATCTCCTCCTGCGCGATCCGCGCTGAGGGGGAGACGTCGCCGAAGATCGTTGGTGCGATGAACCATCCGCGGCCGACTTCCTCAAGCGCGTGCCCTCCAAGGAGCAACTTCCCCTCGTTCTTTCCGATCTCGATGTAACCGAGGATGGACTGGTAGGCTGATTGGCTGACGACGGGGCCCATCCAATTGGCCGGATCTTTGGTCGGCCCGACGGTGATCTTCTGCGCCCGTTCGATCACCTTCTCCACGCCCGCTTCATAGACATCCTCAAGGAAAATAGCGCGCGAGCAAGCCGAGCATTTCTGCCCCGAGTAGCCATAGGCGGAGATCACGATCCCTTCGGCGGCGGCATCGAGATCGGCTGAGCTGTCCACGATGATGGCGTTTTTGCCTCCCATCTCGGCGATCACGCGCTTGATCCAAATCTGACCGGGGGACGTTCGGGCGGCCATCTCGTTGATGCGCAGCCCGACTTCCATGGAGCCGGTGAAAGCGATGAAGCGCGTGCGCGGGTGAGCGACCAAATAATCGCCGACCTTCGATCCCGCTCCTGGCAAGTAGTTCACGACGCCTTCAGGGAAGGAAGCCTCTTCGAGCACCTCCATGAACTTCGCGGCGATGATCGGGCTCTCGCTGGAGGGTTTTACGACGACTGTATTACCCGCCGCGACTGCCCCCATCGTCATGCCGACGAGGATGGCCAAGGGGAAATTCCATGGGGGGATGATGGCTCCCGCCCCGAGCGGGATGTAAAACCACTCGTTGTGTTCGGCAGGAAGGGGGGAGGGGGTCACCGGACGAGGCCCCTCATACTGGAGCGCTTGGCGCCCATAGAACTCGCACATGTCAATCGCTTCGGCGACGTCGGCATCCGCCTCAGCCCAACTCTTGCCGACCTCGAGGACGATCCAGGCGGCCAGCTCGAACTTCCGGCGGCGCATGACGTGGGCGACTTGAAAGAGGTACCGGGCGCGCTCTTCAGCCGGGCGACGGCTCCACCCGGTGAAGGCCTTCCACGCTGCCTCCAAGGCATGATCCACGTGTTCCGAGCTGCCGCGGTGCGCCCATCCGACGACTTGATCCGTCTGTGAGGGATTGACGGATTTCAGCAGATCTCCGGTCGTATACGGCCTCCCTCCGATGATGAGCGGATACTCCCGACCGAATTCTGATTCCACTTTGGCGATGGCCTCGAACATGGCCTGCCGATTCGCTTCCTGACTGAAATCGGTGAACGGTTCGTTTCGAAAAGGTGGCACCATAAGATGTCTCCTTGGCGCAAATTTTCACATAAGCTCCCCAATTATGGCGCGAGGCTTGTCAAACGGCAATGCCCGTTTTGGAGGGATAACCCTATTGCATCTGCCCTTCGTCTGGAATATAATCAGGCCAAACGAATGTGAGGGGGAAATGGGTCGGCGCTATGGGAAAGATCAGAGTGCTCTTGGCAGATGATCACACGATCCTGAGGCAGGGTCTGCGGAAGATCCTGGAGGCCGATCCCTCTTTTGAGGTCGTGGGGGAAGCGGGCGATGGTCGCGAGGCCGTCAAGAAGGCGGAGGCGTTGAAGCCGGACGTCGTCGTCATGGACATCTCCATGCCCATCTTGAATGGGATCGAAGCCACGCGGCAGATCGCCAAGTCGCTGCCGAAGACGAAGATCCTCATCCTGACGGTGCATGAGAACGATCAGCTGGCGACGGAGATTTTGAACGCCGGGGCCACTGGGTATTTGCTCAAGGATGCGGCGAGTGAAGAGTTGATCGCGGCGATCCGCGCCGTCTATCGAGGGGATTCCTACTTGAGCCCTTCCATCGCCAAGCGGGTGATCGCTCAATATCTCGATTTCGCCCGCGGGAAAGTTCCGCCCGAGGAGAAATTCTCCGATCTGACGGCCCGTGAGCGAGAGATCCTTCAGCTCATCGCCGAGGGGTACTCGAATAAAGAGATCGCCCAAATGCTCTACATCAGTGAGAAGACGGTGAAGACGCATCGGGAGAACATCATGCGGAAGCTCGATCTGCACAGCGTCGCCGAACTGGTGCGCTACGCGATCCGTCGAGGGATCATCCAGGGATAAGCCCCACGCGCTTTTCGCCACCTCCCCAGAAATACTCCCTTTGAGGGACGAAAAATCCGCTGTGCGCCGAATTGTCGGATGTCCCAGAATCGCCGATCATAGAGGTTCATGAAGAAAGTGTGGGGCGGAGCAGCGCACCGCCATGGCGTGCGCTCTGCAGACCGGGATCGGTCGAGGGGGAACTGAGTGCGCGCAAAAGGACGGATGGTCATTGCGGATGCTCATCAGCTTTGGCGGCACGTCTTGAAATGTCTCATCGAGGGATTTGGCTCCTATGCCGTCGTGGGGGAGGCGTCCGATGGACAGGGACTTCTGGAGCGCGTCGCGGCGACGAAGCCCGACGTCATCCTCATGGACGTCGCCTTGCCCGCGTTGGATGGGATTCACGTTTTGAGGCGCATGGCGGGCACCATCCCGGGGCCGCGTGTGATCGTCCTCTCTGAGATCGAGGAGCCGGAGATCGTCCGTGAGGCCTTTGCGGCCGGCGCGATGGGGTATGTCTCCAAGTGCGAGAGCGCGGCGATCCTCCGAAGAGCGCTTGTGATGGTGCGTCGGGGCTTCTCCTTCCTCAGTCCCTCGATCGCACGTGCACTTTTGGAATCCTTGCAGAGGGGGACGGTCAGTCGCTTCAGCCATCCTCAGGTGCCCCTTGTCGAGGTGGAGCTTCTGAAGCTTCTCGCGAAAGGATGCTCGGACCGCACCGTTGCCTCGATGCTTGGATCGAGCCTCAACGTCGTGAACTTTTATCGCCTCGATATACTCCGACGTCTCCCTCGGACAGTGCCGGAGTGAGGGTCGCAAGCGCCCGAGGAGCTGAGACGCGCGCGCGAAGCCTTTCGCATTCTGTCATCGGCGAGGCATCGTGCTCCGCGTGGACCGGCTGGTTGCTGAAGCCGGAAGGTTGGGGTATGATCTTGCCGGCTATTAATGGCAGCAAAAGGAGGAAGGTCAATGGTGCGACAGCTCGTGGGCGTCTTCATCATCCTCACGGCTGGAGCGCTCGTGCTGCTCGCGGTTCACTTTTTCGGCTCCAGACCGGGATTGGTCGCTGAAGAAGCGATGCAGACAGCAGCCCCTCAACAGCCGAAGGACGTCTTCGAGTTCGAGCGGGCGCGGGCCAGGAAAACGGAGCTTTCCGGTCGGCTTGGGGAGGATGATGGGTTCAGCGCGGCGATCTTCTTTGGTGGCGACATCTTAGGGAGTCTGGAGGTTTGCGGCTGTCCAAAGAATCCGCTCGGCGGCGTGGCGCGCCGTCAAGGCTACATTCGGTTATTCGCGGAGCGATATCCTGGCGTTCCGTTCCTTCACGTGGATACCGGATACTTCTTCAGCGACCGAGTTGATCCAATGACGGGCGATCTCGCCGAGGACGTCGTGGTGGGTAACGAGTGGGTGATTCGCGCGTATGAGCACATGAAGCTCGATGTAGTGAATCTCTCTTATCACGATCTCCCGCAGCTGGCGCGGTGCTTTCGATTAGAGGAGTTCCGTCGCCATGCTGCCGAAACGCCTGTGGTGAAGCGTTTTCTCTCGGCGAACGTGCGCTCTCGTGAGGCGTCCTATGCGAACCCTCAACCATATGTGATCCGCGAGCTGAGCGGAGGGAGGCTCAATGGACGCACGCTTCGGATCGGGCTCATCGGGGTGACCGAAGCGGGGAACTATCGCGGGCGGGAATTCAGCATATCGGATCCGCTGGTGGCCGTGCGGTCGCTCCTGCCCCAAGTGCGCGCGCGCTCTGATCTGGTCGTGGTGCTCGCTTATCTCTCGCCGGAGATGATCGAGTCGTTGGCGCGTGAGAATCCACAGGTGGACGTGATCCTGGCCGATGTTGGACGTCCGCTCTGGTTGTCGCCGAAGACGATTGGTCGCACTTACATCGCCTACAGCGCGTATCAGACGAAGCTCCTGGGCGAGTTGCGCCTCTATGGAGAGGAACAAGGTGGGCGATGGAAGGTCCTGGCGCGATACGTCGAATTGGATGGGCTCATCCCCGATGATCCAGCAGTGGAGGCGCTGCGCGCGGAGGCCCGGCACGAACTGGCGGCCGTGCAACGGCGGCTCGCTGAACGCGCGATGGCCGCGAGCCGAAGAACCCGGCATACTGCTTCCGGGGACGGCGCCACCTTCGTCGGCTCTCGCGCTTGCCAACCATGCCACGCTTCGGCCTACGCCGTGTGGACAACATCTGGGCATGCGCACGCTTTTGCGACGCTTCAGAAGGCAAAACGAGAGAACGATCCGCAGTGCCTCGCGTGTCACGTGACCGGATACGAACAGCCGGGGGGATTTCTCAACGTCTTCTCCACGCCTCGGTTGAAAGACGTTCAGTGCGAGGCGTGTCACGGGCCGGCATCCCGCCATCTCGAAGACCCGACGCGTCCATACGGGAAGGTCGGCGTGCCCGAAGGATGTTTGCCCTGTCACACGAGGGAGAACAGCCCGGACTTTGAGCCCTTGAGCTATTGGGCGAAGATCAAACATTGAGCGATCGAGCGCGGAATCGGCGCGTCTTTTGGAAGTCCCATGGAGGAATTGATCCAGATCCTCCCGCACGCGTTGCGCATGGTGGGCTATGAGGAGAGCGCCTGCGAGCGCGTGCTGCAAGCGGCATGGGCGCGCTTGGTCGGCGAGAGCGTCGCTGCCCATACTTCTCCCGTACGGCTTCACGAGAGGCGTCTGATCATTCTGACCACCGATCGGACATGGAAAGCGCAATTGGAGAAGCTCTCGCCCGAGATCCTCGCTCGAATCAACCGCCTTTTCGGCGCCGAGCTCGTAGAGGCCATCGAGTATCGCGTGAAGCGGAAAGAAAAAGAGTCCTCCTCGTGCGAGCCGAAGGCGGACGGTCCTTCGGAACCTCAAGTGGTCCCTGACGAGCGAATGCTTCGCGAACTGGGTCCATTGGCCGAGAAGATCGTGGATCCCGAATTGCGCGAAGCGTTCCTTCGAGCGGCGATCCGATGCTTGAAGCGAAGGGAGCGCCTGTGAGGCCCCCGCTCTGCTGGTTCTCGCCCCCTCGGTATGCCGGAATCGGCGAGCGCGAAAGGGGGTGGCGTATCGACGCCACCTGAGCGCTTCCGTCTCCACGCTCACGCTTCGACCTCGATGTGAGCCCGCCGTAACGCGTCGCGCAGATCGCGCGCCGCTTCTTCCAGCTGAGCTTCGACATTCGTCGGATCGCGTCCGGAGAGCGAGAGCGTGATGCGAAAGCGGATGTCGGGGCCGAACTCCCGCGCTCGGGATTTGATGTAGACTTCGGGATGGCGCTCGGCGACCTCGCGGAGGACGGGTGCCAGTACCGTCTCATCTCGGCAGAGGGCGATGACTTCTCGTTCGCGGAAGACGCCGGCGCCGAAAAGTTCTTGCAAGATCGGGCGTAGTGGGCCCATGACGATGGCCTTCAATTCGGCGGGAACGCCGGGCAGGCTGACGAGCGTCGTTCGATCCAACCGCAGCAGGACGCCCGGGGCCGCCCCGACCGGATTCTCCAGAGGCTCGGCGCCCTGCGGGAGACGTGCCATCTTCACGCGGCTCTCCGTGAGCTGGGCATCGGCGACATAGCCGGCGGCTGCGAGTCGCTCATACGTCTCCCGCACCAGGGCGAGCGCTCGCTCATTGAGCACGAGCGGGCGTTCGAGCGCTTCGGCGACCGCCTGCAGGGTCAGATCGTCGTCGGTCGGTCCGAGTCCGCCAGAGGTGACCAGAAGTTGCGTCCCTCGCCCCAAAGCTCCGCGAATCTCTCGAACGATGGCTGGACAGTCGTCGCGCACGAGCACGGCGCGCTCGACCCGGCCGCCCAAGCCGGTGAAGGTCCGACACAACCACGACGTGTTCGTGTCGAGCGTATCACCTAAGAGGAGTTCGTTGCCGATGGCGATGATCTCAACCGTGACCATAAGCGTTCCTCTATGACGATCTCTCGGACGCGACGTCGAACGTCGTTGGGAGAGAGAAGGCCATCCTCGGCGAGAATGCCGGTGAAGAGCTCAAGCGGCGTCGTCTCGAAATATTCGTTCCAGATTGTGAGTCCTGATGGTGGCGTCCCCCAGATCTCGGCCGGGGATTGCGGACGCGAAGCCCTCAGGGGGATGGGAAAGAATTTGCTGCTCTCGGCGAGCGCGTAGATGGGGATGCCGCGTTCGCGAACCGCAAGCGCCAGCAGCCGCGTGCCGATCTTATTCACCACGCCTTCTGGAGAGATGCTGTCGGCGCCCACTAGCGCGAGCGTGCACCGTCCGGCCCATTCCGCCATGGCGGCGTCCACAATGAGCGTCACTGAGAGACCCAGCGCGAGCGCGCGTTCGGCCAGGAGTCGGCCCTCGCCGAGCGGGCGCGACTCCGTGCAAACGACTGAGAAGGAGCGTCCACGCGCGCGAGCCGCGTGCAGAGCGGAGAGAACGGTCGTGCTGAAGGAATGAGTGAGCACGCATGCGCCCTCGGGGATGAGATCGCTCGCCCGTGCTTCGAGTGCGCGCGCGTTCTCTTGTTGCTTCTGGCGGAATCGGTCGAGCGCATGTCGAGCCGCGGAGCGCGCTTCCTCAAGCGTCTTGGCTTCGGTAGTGGCGCGCACGACGGCGTTCACCAGATGCACAAGAGGCGCCATATTCGGCTGCGCGCGGATCACGCGCTCGCCGATGTCAAGCAGTGCTTCCCTAAGGGCCTCGGCGGTCGTCGCGGACGAAAGCGAGAGCACCTCGCGCAGGACTTCCGTCAATTGCTCGGTCAGCGCCGTCGCTCCAGAGAGATGATCCTCCGTGATCGCTCGCACACGCTCGTTCAGCGTCGACGTCTCTCCCTTCATGCCCGTTCAGTAGACTTGGAAGAATCGCTCGTAGAACTCGAGCGCTTCGTCCCGTTCCTTCTTATCGAGGCTGAGCAGATCGCCGAGCGAGACTGTCCCGAGGACTCTCCCTTCCGGCGTGACGACGACCAGATGCTGGAAGTCATTGGCGAGCATCGTCACTAAGCACTCGGCGTAGGTCGCCTCTGGCGTGGCGGTCATCGGGTCCGGCGTCATGACCTCCTCGACGCGCGTCGTCTCCGGATCGCGTCCTTCGGCGACGACCTTCGTCATGATGTCCCATTCCGAGAGGATGCCGACCAGTCGATCCCCATCCAAGACCGAGATGGCGCGCACGTTCCGTCGCGTCATCTCTTGGGCAGCCCGTCGCACGGAATCCGTCCTCTGGATGGTGTAGACCTCGGTGCGGGAACTGACGATGTCACGGATCCGCTTCATACTACCCTCCTCGCCGTCGGATCTCAAAAACCCGCCCGAACCGGGGCTTAGTATACTCCCAATGGGAGAACGCGTGCAAAAGGATCATTCTCCCCTGGGAGAAGCAGGGGGGGCGTTCCGCTCTCCATCACCGAAAGCGTGGTGGGGCATACTGCGGCCATCTGGAAGAGATGGCCGAGTGGAGAAGCGTGTGGAGCTCGCGTGCGGATGGCCGTCCTTGACATAATCAGCGCCCGTCCTTTTAAATTGGAATCTTTTCGGCACGGTGAAAGAGGGCGACTGAGATGTTCGCAAACGCTGCGAGGGCGTGAGATGGCACTGGTGAAGTTCGCGATCCCGAAGGGATCGCTCGAGAAGGCGACGTTCGATCTCTTGGAGCGAGCCTGGTACAAGATCTATGGTCGGGAGCGGACGTATCGGCCGAAGATCAGCGATCCGCAGATCGAGTTGAAGATCTTGCGCCCGCAGGAGATTCCGATCTTTGTGGCCGAAGGGTTGCATGATGTCGGCATCACGGGGAGGGATTGGATTCAAGAGGGGCGCGCGGACGTTGAGACGCTCTTGGATCTGGAGTATGGGCGGGTGAAACTGGTCGTGGCTGTTCCGAAAGACCTGGACGTCGCGTCGCTGACGGATCTGTTTCGGCGATTCTGGCGTCAGGGGCGAAAGGTGCGCATCTCCGCCGAGTATCTGAACATTACGGCCGACTATGTGAAGGCCAATCCGCTCTATCGAAGGACGTTCGGGCGAAAGGAACCACTGGTCATCACGCCCTGGTGGCGGCGCGGGACGAACGATCGCGTGAGCATCTATCTCTCGTTCGGAGCGACGGAAGCCAAACCTCCCGAGGATACGGATGTCATCATTGACGTCATCGAAACGGGGACGACGCTGGAGCGGAACAACCTCAAACCGATCGAGACGATCCTGGAATCCACGGCCGTTTTGATCGCCAATCGGCGCGCGCTGCGGGATCGGCAGAAGCGGGAGAAGATCTACGACATCATGACGTTGCTCAAAGGGGTCATTGACAGCGAGAAGAAGCTGCACATTTTCGTCAATGTGCGGCAAGAGAATTTGGAGAAGCTGTTGCGGGCGCTGCCCGCCCTGAAGCGACCGACGATCAGTCCGCTTTCGGCTCCGGGGTGGTACTCGGTGAATACGATCGTCGAGAAGCAGCAATTCCTCACGCTGCTTCCCGTCCTTCGCCGATTGGCTCAAGGACTGGTCGTTCACGAGCCGCAACAGATCTTGCCTCTGGAGGAGATCGCACGCAACGAGGCCCATGAGTGAAGGGCGGTTGATTCGGATTCGAGCATTGACGCCGCGCACATTTGAAACTCGGCTGCGGGAGATTCGCATGCGCCGTGGCCTCTCGAAGGTGGTGTGGGAGAGGGCACACCGTATCCTTCGGGATGTTCAAGAGCGTGGGGATAGAGCGCTTCTGGAATACGCGACGCGATTCGATGGAGTGGTGCTCTCGCGGGATCGGTTGCGGGTCGAGCCGGAGGCCATTCGCGCGGCGTACGACGAGGTCTCGCGCGAAGCGATTGCGGCGCTCAAGTTGATCAAGCGGCGGTTGGAGCGTGCCGAACGGCGTTGGCTGGGTGCGTTGAAGCGCGTGCGCGTGGTCTCTGATGGCGTCGTCATTGAGAGTGCGCATTGTCCGATTCGGAGCGTGGGGTGTTACATCCCAGGGGGGAAGGCGGCGTATCCGAGTTCCGTGCTCATGAGCGTCGTGCCCGCACGCTTGGCTGGAGTCGAGCGAATTGTGATCTGCTCACCCCCGATGCGAGAGAGGGGCGAAATTCATCCCTTGGTTCTCGTTGCGGCCGACCTCTGCGGCGTCACGGAGATCTATCGCGTGGGGGGGGCGGCAGCGATCGCGGCGCTCGCCTATGGGACGGCGACGATCCCGCCGGTGGAGAAGATCGTCGGGCCGGGCGGGCCGTATGTCGTGGCGGCGAAACTTCTGGTCGCCGAACGCGTGGGGATTGATCTGCCGGCTGGGCCGAGTGAACTGGTCATCGTGGCCGATGAGACGGCGTCCCCGGAAGCCATCGCTGCTGATCTCATGGCGCAGGCCGAGCATGGGGAGGACAGTCTCTGTGGCCTGTTGGCGACGTCTCGCCGTTTGGCGGAGGGGACGGCGCGGGAGCTGAGCGCGCGGCTCTCCGGGGTGGCGCGTCGCGAGATCATCCGGCAGGCGCTCGCTCGTCGAGGGTTTCTCCTCTATACGGAGGGGGATCTCGATCTGCTCGTGCGCTTCGCGAACGCGCTGGCGCCCGAGCACGTGCAGGTCATGACGCGGCGTCCGAGAGTCGTCGCGCGGGGCATCACCCGAGCTGGACTCGTGCTCATCGGCCCGCATTCGCTGGCGAGCGCGAGCGATTACGTGCTTGGCACGAACCACGTCTTGCCCACCGGGGGGACAGCGGCCGCTTATTCTGGCCTCTCAGTCCTCGATTTCCTGAAGCGGGTGACGTACGCCGAATGCGCGCGTCGAACCCTCGGGCGGTTTTTGGAACCGGTGCGCGTTCTCGCTCTCGCTGAAGGGCTGCCGAATCACTATCGCGCTCTGGAGGAACGCGCGCGAAGTCGGGTGAAGAGATGAACACCTGGTGGGAACGACGGCTTGACGAGCTAGAGGCCCTGGAGGGATATCCGGTCCCCGAAGCGGACGAGCTATCCGAGGGGAAGCTCGATGCGAATGAGAACGTCCTTCTGGCGAGATCGCTTTTGACCGCGTTGGCGCAGCGCGCCGTGGAGGCGCTCGACCCCCGCTTCTATGCTGTCGAGGATGCGCGGGCTCTTGTGCGGGACCTCGGTCGCCATTTGGGGATCGATGCCGCGCATATCGTCCTGGGAAGCGGTGGGGATCAGCTCATTGATCTCGTGGCGCGCACGTTCCTGGAGGCCGGGGCGACGGCCGTCACGATCGCCCCCACGTACTCCTTCTATCGGATTCGCTGCGCGCTGGTGGGGGCGCGGGTGATCGAGGTGCCGCTGCGGGAGGATTTCTCGCTCGATCTAGAAGCGCTTCGGCGCATGGCGCATGGGGCGCGCGTGCTCTTTCTTTGCTCCCCGAACAATCCGACGGGAAATCAGTTCCCCCTTGCTGAGGTCGAGCAGCTGGCGCGCGAGTTCTCCGGCCTCCTCGTCGTGGATGAAGCCTACGTCGAGTTCGCGGCGGAGACGGCGCTACCGCTTTTGGCGCGCTCGGCCAATGTGATCCTGCTGCGTACGTTCTCGAAGGCGTTCGGGCTGGCGGGAATGCGGCTCGGGTATCTTCTGGCGCCTCCGCGCCTGAGCCGTATCTTCGCCGAGAAGGTGCAATACCCTTATCCGGTGAACGCGTTCGCGGTGCGACTTGCGCGGTTGCTCTTAGATGCGTACGATGAGGTGCGCGCGAGCATTGAGATCGTCAAGCGGGAGCGCGAATGGTTGCGAGCCGAGTTGTGTGCTCTGGGTGTGCGCGCGTTTCCCTCGCAGGCGAATTTCGTCCTCTTTGAGGTCGGGGATCAAGCGCGCGCTGTCTGGCGGCATCTGGCCGAACACGGCCTGCGCGTGAAATACGTCGGCGAGGTGCTTGGCTATGGCGCGTGCCTTCGGGCGACCGTTGGCCCGCGGGAGACGAATCGGGCATTGATCGCGCGGATTCGGGAGGTCCTCGGGTGAGCTACCGCGAGCGGCGAACCGAGGCGGGGATCGTATATGTTCGAGAGGATTGGGTGGTGGAAGCACCGTCGGTGGATGTCGTCCTGTTTGATTGCGATGGCGTTTTGATTGACGTCCGGCCGTCTTATGATGCCGCGATTCGGGAGACGGTCTCGTACATCTTGAGCAAGCTTGTCCAGCGCGCGGTCACCCGCCCCATCTCCCGACGGCTCATTCATCGGTTCCGACAGAGTGGAGGGTTCAACAACGACTGGGACACGGTCTGCGCCATCCTGTGGGGGATCGCCGCTCAATTGCCGGAGCGATGGGTGGAGGATTTCCTTCAAGCGGATGAGGAATTGGCGGATCGAGGACTCCGCGATGCGGCGGAGCGATTTATGGCCTACGTCGGGCGCATGCGTCGTCCGAAGACTATGGATGAGGTGATCGAGCTGCGCCGCCCGTTTCCCTCGACTGCTCTGCGGCGTCGGCTTTCGGAACTCGCCGAGCGTGCCGATAGCTCTGGCCTCCCCTCGGTCGAGCGAACGATCTTGGAGGGGTGGGGGATATCGGGTCGCCGTCAAGCGGCGTTTCGCGCGTTTCAGCGGTTCCTTCACTATCCGGGGGAGCCCGAGCAGAGCATCGTCATCCGAGTGTTCAACGAGCTGTTTTACGGCGCCTCGTATTGCCGCGAGCGATTCGGATGGGAACCGAGGTTCCATCTCGGGCCTGGGCTCGTGGACGAAGAGCGGCCGATCATCACAGAAGAAGCGCTTCGATGGTTGGAGCGGACGTTCGGGCGAGCGCGCCTGGGGATCGTCTCCGGACGATCGCACGAATCGGCGCGTCGGACACTGGGGGATCGGCTCGACCTGTTCCATCCGGGAGCGCTCGTCTTTTTAGAGGACGAGTGGCGGAGTGCTCCAGCGGGAGCGGCGATTGGAAAGCCGGAACCTTATGGCTTATGGCGCGCCCTTCGCGCGATGGGCGAGTTTCGGCGCGCGCTGTATGTGGGGGATTCGGTGGAGGATGCGCTCATGGTCGAGCGCGCGCGTGAGGTTCGGCTTGAGTTCGTCGGGATTTACGGTACGGGATATGGTGCGCAGGAGAAGATCGCGTGGTTTCGCGCTCGACGCGCCGTAGCGATTCTCCCGACGGTGAACGAATTGCCCGAGCTGTTCCGTCAACTGTGAGCGGGAGGAGATGGCGCTATGGAGAGACGCGCTCGCGTGCACCGTACGACGCGTGAGACGGGCGTTTTCGCCGAGGTCGTTCTCGATGGGGAGGGGCGCGCGGAGGTGGAACTCCGTCCAGCCTTCCTCACGCATATGCTCGAGCTACTCGCTCATCACAGTCTGATGGACCTCACGGTCAAGGCCGAGGGCGACCTGGTCCATCACCTCGTCGAGGACGTCGGGCTTACGCTGGGTGCGGCCGTGAATCAGGCTCTTGGCGAACGCACGGGAATTCGACGCTTCGGCTCGGCGCTCGTCCCTTTAGATGAAGCGTTGGCGATGGCGAGCGTGGATCTGGCGCGCCGTCCCTTCAGCGTCACCGATCTGAAGCTCGTGCGAGAGATGATCGAAGACATGCCCCGCGAGGACATCGCGCATTTCCTTCGATCCCTGACGACGGCCATGGAAGCGTGCGTGCATATCGTCGTCTTGTATGGGGAGAACGATCATCACAAGATCGAGGCGGGGGTGAAGGCCTTCGCCCTCGCGCTTCGCCTGGCGATGAGCCCGGACCCACGGCGATCGGGTGTGCCGAGCTCCAAAGGAGTGATCTGACATGCGCGTCTTCGTGCTCGATTACGGCGTCGGGAATCTGTTCAGCTTGCGCGCGGCGTTAGAGCGCGAAGGCGTGGAGCCGATCGTCTCGGCGGAGCTTCCCTCAAAGGGAGATTTCGCGGCGCTCATCCTTCCCGGTGTTGGGCATTTCACCCCAGTGGCCGAGCGCCTCGGCAGGATTCGGGATCGCCTGAGGCAGTGGATCGCGCACGAGAGGCCGATCCTCGGCATCTGCCTCGGCATGCAAGTCCTCTTTGAAGAGAGCGAGGAAGGCGTGGGGTGCGGTCTCGGCTTCTTCCGCGGGCGCGTCGTGCGCTTGCCGGATTCGGTGAAGGTGCCGCATATCGGGTGGAACGCTTTGCGCGTGCGGCGGTGGCATCCTCTTCTGGAAGGGATTGAAGACGGCGCGTGGGTCTATTTCGTTCATTCGTATCATCCGCATCCGGTGGATCCGACGATCGTCCTCGCGGAAGCGGACTATGGGCGAACGTTTCCGGCCATCGTCGCGCGGGGGATGCTCTTCGGGGCGCAGTTCCATCCGGAGAAATCGGGGACAGTCGGGCGACGCGTGCTCCAGAACTTCCTGACGATAGCGAGGGAGCGATGGAGATCTTAGCTGCGTTAGATCTCTTCATGGGAAAAGTCGTGCGACTGACGCGCGGTCAGATCGCGACGGCGAAGGTCTATAGCACCGATCCCATGGCGATTGCCCAGCGCTGGCAGGAGCAAGGGGCCGATGCTCTCCATCTCGTGGATCTGGATGCGGCGCTCGGATTGGGTTCGAATTTCTCCCTGATCCGACGGCTCGTGGAGGGGGTGAAGATCCCGGTGCAACTGGGGGGTGGGGTTCGCAGCGAGCGCGCGGCGCGGGAGTGGCTCGAACGAGGTGTCGCGCGCATCATCCTTGGGACCTTAGCTATGCGGGACCCGGCTAGCGTCGGTCGGTTGATCGAAGCCTTCGGGCCGGAGCGGATTGTCGTCGCGCTCGACTTCTCGCGAGCGCGCGTCGTGACCGAAGGGTGGACGCGGCCGACATCGGTCACAGTCGAAGATGCGCTCTCGCGATTTCGCGACTATGGTGTTCAACAGTTCCTCGTAACCGCTGTCGAACGGGATGGGACGTTGAGTGGTCCGGATTTTCAGACCTACGCAGAGCTGAGCGCCATCTCGGGCGTCCGCATCTTAGCCAGCGGGGGGATCTGTCGAAGCTCCGACGTCGTGGGATTGAAGCGAGCCGGAGTCGGGGGCGTGGTGATCGGGAAGGCGCTCTATGAGGGCTGGGTGACGCTCGCGGAGATTCGTCAGGCGCTTGTCGCGGAGAGTCGGGAGGGGGATTCGGTATCGGAGACCGAATCTTCCTCGAGGGAGTGAGACGATGGGGTTGACCAAGCGCATCATTCCCTGCCTGGATGTGGATCGCGGGCGCGTTCGGAAGGGGACGCATTTCCTCGATCTGCGCGATGCCGGGGATCCGGTTGAGCTGGCCTCCCGCTATCGAGACGAAGGCGCGGACGAACTGGTCTTCCTCGACATCACGGCCTCGGTCGAGCAGCGGCAGACGATGCGGGCATGGGTGGAGCAGGTGGCACGGGCTCTCGATATCCCGTTCACGGTCGGCGGGGGAATTCGCACGCTGGAGGATGCGCGCGCCCTCTTGTGCAGCGGTGCGGATAAGATCTCCGTGAACACAGCGGCGCTTGCGCGTCCTGCGCTCATCCGCGAGTTGAGCGAGACGTTCGGACGGCAGTGCGTTGTCGTCGCCATTGATGCGCGGCGGCGAGCCGAGGGCGAGCGCCTCTGGTTCGAAGTCTACTCCCACGGTGGAAGGCGGCCGACCGGGCGCGACGCCGTCGCTTGGGCGCAGGAAGCGGAGGCGCTCGGCGCGGGGGAGATCCTGCTCACGTCCATTGATCAGGATGGGACCGAGACCGGTTATGATCTCGAACTGACGCGCGCCGTCGTCGAACGGGTGCGCATCCCAGTCATCGCTAGCGGCGGGTGCGGGCATCCCGCGCACATCTTCGATGTCCTGACCATTGGAGGCGCTGATGCGGCGCTTGCCGCTTCCATCTTCCATTACGACAAATATCCCATCCCGCACGTGAAGCGTTTCCTTCGCGAGCGGGGAGTCGAGGTACGGCTATGACCGACATCAGGCTCGAAGACGTGGACTTTCAGAAATCCGGTGGGCTGGTGCCTGTCGTCGTGCAAGAGGCGACGACGCGCGAGGTGCTCATGGTAGCGTTCGCTAATCGCGAGGCCGTCCAGCAGACGCTGCGCACCGGATATGCGCATTACTTCAGCCGTTCGCGCGACCGGTTATGGAAGAAGGGGGAGACTTCCGGTCACGTTCAGCGCGTTCGCTCCATTCTTGTGGATTGCGATCGGGATGCCCTGCTCTACATCGTAGAGCAGACGGGCGTCGCCTGCCATCGTGGAACGCGCTCCTGCTTCACTGAGTCCCTAATCGAGAGCGCTTCGAGCGAAGCCTCCCGCTCTTGACATCGGCCCTGCGAACGGGCAAACTCTTCTCCCAGACATGGGCCCTTAGCTCAACCGGTTAGAGCAGCGGACTCATAATCCGTTGGTTCCAGGTTCGAGTCCTGGAGGGCCCACATGGCATCTCAACTCATTTCCCGAGAGAGCGATACGGCGGATAGAGGAGGATCTCAGCTCTCCGTCGCGCTTCCTCGAGCCACGCGATCATCTCCGCTTTCATCTTCTCGTCGCGAAGGATGCGCTCGATGAGCGAGCGAACGTCCCCAAGGGGTGGGGGGGCCGTCCCTCGCCGTTGCGCTTCTGGGAGGACGTGAGTCTCGTAATACCATTGGACTTCCTGTTCGCTCACGAAGACGAAGGAGCGGAATCGGAAGTCAATGAAGCGTAGGATCTCCACTCGATGACGAGCGATCTCGCGCAACGTCTGTTCGTCCAGTCCGACGGCGGCCAAGCGGCGGCGGAACACGCTCTCGGAAGGGAAGCGCGCGCGCAGCTGGGCGAGGTAGCTCTCGATCTCCGGTTCCGCGACAGGGAGCGCCGGGAGTTTCTCAGCTTCCTGATGGAGGAGGGCTTGGTCAATGAGCTGCCGCAGGGCGCGCGCTCTCACATCTTCGGAGAACGTTCCCTCGGGCGTCTCCGGATCCAGCGCGAGGTACCAAAGGATGTCGCTCTCGGTGATCACCGTGCCGTTGACGACGGCGGCGATGCGATCTATGAGGAGCGTTTGCATGAGGGCAGGAGAGGAGAAGGTGAGGAGGCCGAAGAATGCTCCCAAGAGGGAGTGGATGAGGAAGGCATGCCTGTGGGAACGGCGCGCGGTCCGTCTGGTGTTCATATGGCGCTGTTGGAGAATGCCCATATCGCCTCAGAAGGGGTTTCCGAAAGTGATGTGCAATTGGGTGCGCGGGACGCCGGGCGCGCGCCGGAGTAGAGCGCCGAAGTCGAGCCGCAACGGGCCAAGCGGTGTCCTGATCCGAAGGCCGAAGCCTACCGTGTGTGTGAAATCGCGAAGATTCATGTCGGAGATGCGCGCGAAGACGTTTCCGCCGTCATAGAAGACCGCCCCGCCGAGACGCAACCTGCGCAGCAGGGGGAGACGCAATTCGGCGTTCACGATGGCGAGGGCGTTTCCCCCGAGGGGGCGCGTCTGCCCCGGGCGGTTGGGATCGGGCGCGCGCGGCCCCGCCTGCTCGAATCCGAAGCCACGCAGGGTCGTCGAGCCGCCGGCGAAGAAGCGCTCGCTGATGGGGATCGTCGTCGAACGCCCGTAAGGGCGCGCTAGTCCCAGGCGCACGTTCGAAGCGAAGATGACGTCGGCCAGGGGGGTAAGCCGATACATGCGCTGATGCTCGCCGAAGAAGCGCACGAAGTTCTCGCTTCCGCCCAAGAATCGGGAGATGAACGAGACGTCCAGTGTCGTGAACGCTCCGTGCGTCGGATCGAACGGATTGTCGCGCGAGTCGCGCACGAAGGACATCGAGAGCCGACCGAGTTGAACCGTCGTATCCTCTCTCCGCAGTTCTTCGGGCTCGGTCACGTTCGAGATGATCACATTGCTGAACGTGTAGCGGAAGAGGAAGGAGCTGCGCGGGCCGATGGGCTTCTCCACCTGCGCGAGCACGCTCAAGCGGCTCGCGTCGAAAGCGACTTCCTCCTGCCGTTGGAAGAGGACGGAAGCGAGCGAGGAGAGGTCGGTGCCGAAGAATTTCGGGTCGGTGAACGAGAGTTGTCCCGTTTGCTCGCGGCGACTTGCGCGGAGGCGAAACGCGGCCGTGCGGAGCTGGCCGAGAAAGTTCGTATCGGAGAGCTCGAAGAGGCCACGCGGCCCATCGTCGGTGCGGAAGCCGAACCCGTAGGTCAGCTGATAGCGCGGGGCTTCGTCCACCTCAACGCGCACGTCGCGGACCGGGTGCGATTGGGGATTGGCTTCGACCGGTTCTGCGGTGATGGAGACATGACGGAAGGCGCCGGTGCCGTACAAACGCTCCTCGCTGCGCGCCAGTTCGGCGGGGCGCAGCCATCCTCCTTCGCGAAAGCTCAGGTATCGTCGGATCGCGGGATCGCGCGTGATGCGGTTCCCGCGGATGAGGATAGCACCGATCCGAAGCGGCTGACCCTCATGGACGCGGAGCGTCACGGTGACCCGGTGGGCATCGTCCTCGCGAATGAGGGGGGTGATCGTCGCTTCGGCGTAGCCTCGATCGGCGTAGACTTCCGTAAGGCGCGCCACGGCCTCGCGCACGCGCGCTTCGACGAAGGGGGCGCCGATCTGCAGTCCGCTTGCCCGCGCCAGCTCTTCGGGGGAGAAAGCGCGCGCGCCTTCGACGCTCACTTCAGCGAGCGTCAGGCGTGGTCCCTCGTCTACGACATAGATGATGATGAGGTCCTCTTTAGTCAAGCTGACGGCCAAGCGCGCGGCGACCACGCGGGCGCGTGCGTATCCCTGTTCGCGCAGGGCTTCGATGATGACCTGTTGATCGCGCTGCATGAGCTGATGGCTCGTGAGGCCGCGTCCCCACAACCCGCCGAGGATCGAGCCCAGACGCGGTCGAAGCGTCTCCAGGGCGATGGCCGACGTCCCCTCCATGCGAATCGCGCGGAGCGCGTATCGCCGTCCGCGTTGCACTTCGTATCGGATGCGAACTCGGCCTTCCTCTTCCACGCGCACCACCTTCACTTCGGCGAAGAAATACCCCTGACGCTGGACGTGATCCAGGAGATTCAGGCGCCCTTCCTCCAGCGTCGCCTCGTCTAATCCCCCTTGGCGAAGGATCGGTAGAAGCTGCCGCCGCTGCTCCGCCGAGAGGGAGATCCCCTCAACTTCGACCTCGACCAATGGGCCGGAGTCCACGGCGATCTCCACGGCGACGGCATTCTCGCCCTCAGCGCGCTCCAAGCGCGGAGGGGAGAGGCGCGGCGCTAGGTATCCGCGTCGAAGATGCCACTCGCGGATCCGCTGCAGGTCGTTTTGCAGGCGCAGTGCATCGAAAGGCATGCCGGGCTTACTCTCCAGGCGCGCGAGCAGCTCTTGGCGATCGAGCTTCACATCGCCGGTGATCCGCACTTCGGCCACGCGCGCGGGCGAACCCGGAGCGATGCGAAAGAGCAGGTGAGCCGTTCGCCCCTCATCGGTGAGGGTCACTTCTGGGGTGACTTCGCAGTCGAAGAACCCAAGGCCGTGATAGAACTCGACGATCTCCTCCGCCGCGCGAGTCAAGAGAGCTTCGGTGAAGCGCGCGCCGGGAGCGAGTTCGCCAAGCCGAAGCAAGAGGCGGGATTGGAGTTCGGAGTCCGCGCCCTGGAAGCTCACGCGCCCGATCCGCGGCTGCGGGGAGATGCGGAATCGCAGTCGAACGCCCGGCGGTATCTCCTCCGCCTCGACGATGACATTAGAGGCCAGGGCTGCTTCATAAAGTGCGAGGATCGCGCGACGCACGTCCGTCAGACGCAGCGGATCCCCGACCCGAAGCGGAAGGGCGCGCCACAGCTCATCCTGAGGATCGGCGATGGGCTTTTCGTTCACGAGAAGCTCGATGCCGGCGATGGGCTTCCCCTGAAGAGAAGCGAGCGCCATCGGCTCACCTTGCGCGCACAGGAAGGCGGGCAGAAGGAGCATGAGCGCGACGCTGAGGAGGGGGGCGCGGAGAGATCGAAGGCGCCAGGGCAAGGGAGTCCGTGTTCGAGCAGAAGAGGCCTCAAGGAGCCGCGATGGAATCTCCGCGAGCGCGAGCTGTGCAGCCGATCGTCCGATTCGCTCCATCCTCGTTCAAAAGCGCTTTCGGATCCGCAGATCGAAGCTGAAGTTCCCGTCCTGATCGCGCGTCCCCACGAGCGAGAAGCGGTCGCTCAAGCGATATTCGACGATGATGACTTGCTCTTGCGGGCCCGAGAGGTTCGTCGCGTAGAGGATGGAGAGGTTGCGACTAATCTGTCGCCCAATGGTGAGGCGCGCCGTCGGATCGGAACCGCGGCCGACGATCAGCGGATCGATCTGGAAGCGATTGATGCCGAAGATCTTCCCCGTGAATTCTTCGGCGCGGTGCGTCAGCTCTCCGATGAGCAGGTTGGCGGCTGTCCCCAATCCGGCTGACGGCGTTGTCGGTGACGCGGCGCGCTGCGAGAGGTCGCCCGTCGCAATCAGCGAGAGGATCTGTTCCAGCGGCAGTGCCGGTTCCGAGCGCAGCGTCGTCTGGAATCGATCGAGCGTTCCGAGGAATCCGACGATCACGCGATAGCCGGCGATATCGCTCTCCGCTTCGAGCTGAAAGCGGGGTGCGCCCGAGGCCTTCTCGTCACGAGGGAAATCAATCCGCCCGCGCGTGATCTGATACTCACGATTCCGAAAACGCACGACACCACTTGTGACGATCACGTTCCCGGAGACGCGGGGATCGGTGAGCGTTCCCCTCACATGCAGCGAAGCGCTCCCCACAGCATCGGCGAGATTGTTTCGGACGACGAGCGTGTCCAACGCCTGGACGCGGATGTCGAGCGAGAGCGGCGGTCGGATTGGCACTTCGGGGAACGATACGCGCGGTCGCTCGCCAGCTTGAGCGAGAAGGAGTTGCGCTAAGTCCACGTCCTGCGTGTATTCGGAGCGACGCACGGTGATCGTGCCCGAGAGGATTTGCAACTGGCGATTCCCCTGCAGCGTGAGCGTCCCATCCACGATGGACCGAAACCCACGGGGATACGTGAGGACGATGGCTTCGCTGCGAATCGCGATCCGCCATTGGTCGGCGCGGAGGTTCCTGAGCAGGAGCCCGCCACTCACGGTCACGTCGCCTCCATTGGCTTGAGCGCGCAGATTCTCGATCAGGGCTTGCGAGGCCGTGAACCGAATGCGCCCTTGCCCGTGGGTGAGCGCGACCGGCCAATCGAGCACGCGCAGGGCGAGATCTTCGATCTCCATGAGACCGCTCAAGCGCGGTTCCTCAAATGACCCTCGTAAGGAAGCGCGAATCATCGCTCGCCCCGAGGCGAACAGACCGGGGTACAGGCCGCGTAAGAGGCGAAGGTCCACCGATCCGTTCAAGTCCAGCTCATGGCCGTTGCGAGAGCGCCCGCCGAAGACTTCGCCGAGATCTATGGTGCCGCTCAGGTCAAGGCTCGTGTTCTCGCCGACCAAAGCGACAGGTTCGATCTGGAGCACTTGGCCCCGCATGTGCAGGGTGAACGGTCGGCGCGTCTGAAGGGCATATTCGTTGATGGCGAGATTTAAGCTGGAGAGGGTGAGCCTCGCGCGCAGGCCCGTCGCGAGGTTCACTTGCGGCCGAGCGTTCGTGGAATTGCTGCGCGACCCGAGCGGCCATTCCAGGTGCAGCTCTCCACTCATTGCGCCGCGCCACTCCGAAAGCCGTCGAGTGAGGCGGAAATACGGGGTCAGCGAGAACTCTTGCAGTCGCGCGCGCACGTCGAGGGTGAGCGCGGGATCCGTGAGATCGAGCGTCCCCAGGAGCGTCTGCGTCTGTCCGAACAACGTGGCCGTAATGGGGATCAGCAGCTGCCCCTGGTGCGTCTTCAACTCGGCGGCGATCTCTCCGGCAAGACGGTTGGCGATCGCGAGTTGACGCACGCGCATATTGCCGGAGAAGCGCGGCTCCGAGGGCGTGCCTTCCCCCGAAAGAGAGAGAGAGAGACGCCCTCCGATGTCCAGCGGTTGCCCCATCGCCATGCGGAGTAGAGCCGCCAGATCCACATCCTCTGCGCGCATCCGGAGCGCGTACGTGCCATCATCGGCGCGCAACGATCCGGAGAGCATCATCACCCCAAAGCCGAGATCGAGTCGTACGTCATGGATCTCGTAGCGAGGGGGATCGAGGCGGAAAGCCCCTGCGAGGCGGCGAAACGACATCGGCCGTTCCAGCAGAAGGAGCGTTCCATCTTCCATCGCGATCTGCGCTGTCCCTGTCGGGATTCCGGGCAGGCCGGAGAGCGCGATCTCGCCCGAGAGTTTCCCGGAGAGCGGGAGGTCGAGGTTCAGGGCCTTCAGCCAGTTCTGGAAGTTCACGCGTTGGAGTCGGCCGCGCACGGCGAAGCCATTCTCCTGGGTCGTTTCGAGTACAAGCTCCGCCTGCGCGCCCGTCTCCCAGAGAACGCGCGCCGCCTCGATCCGCCACTGCCCATGCGCATAGGCGAAACGCGCGCGCAGCAAGCGGACGCGTTCTCCGGCGATCGAGAGTCCGTTCATCTCCCCTTCGCCGGAGATCGCATACTCATTCCCGCGTTTCACGAGGCGAAGATGATAGTCGGCCGTTCCGGAGAGCTGCGGGACGAGATCATGCGTTAACGTGCGCAGCCGATAACCGTACGCTTCGAGCAGCCGTTGCTGCTCGGACATCTCCGCCGAACGCACGTGGAGAGTGAGATTGAGATCGCCTCTCCAACTCACCGTGCCGGAGACGTCCGCTGTCGAACGTCCGATGCCGAGCGCGGCGGACTTCACCGCGAGCGCTTGGGGCGATACGGCGATTTGGAGTGCGCCTTGTACCGGGAGCGAATCGGCCGTTGAAGCCACTGGCGGCGTGATCGTCACCGCGAGCGCGCCCGAGGCGCGGGTGACGGCCAGTTCCGGCCATCGGATCGCGAGCGTCCCATGCGCCGTACCCTCCAGAGGGAGCGCGCGGGAGAAGAGATGGGCGGCAAGGTCTCGAACGCTCACGCCCTCAAAACGCAGATGGGATTCCGACTCTCCAGAGAAGCGAATGCGAACGTATCCGCGCGCGCTCCCACCAAGCAGTCGCACCTCGAGGTCCTCCAGGAGTGCGCGCTCCGGTCCCAAGCGCACGTGAGCGCGAACTTCTTCCAGGGGAAGAGGGCCAATCATCGTCGCGCGCCCACCCATCGCGCCAGCGAAGAGCCAACCGGCCGGCCCTGGGAGCGTCCCCACCACGGAGACACCGCGCGCGCGGAAGAATGCCGCTGCCAGGGCATTCGCTTTCAAGGAGGCGAGAAAGCGCGCGCCAGTGGAATCCGCGTCGAGCGTGCGAATCTGCCCCTCCCCATTCGCGACCCGAATCCCCCACAACGTGGCGCGCTTCATCGTCGCCGCGACGTCGAGCTGATAAGCGCGCCCTTGGCCGCGCATCCGCCCTCGAAGGGCGAGGTTTCCGGAAAATGCCGCCGGAGAAGGCCAATTCGCCGCCACGCGATCCAAGTGCAGAAGCGCATCGAGCGCGAGATCATACTGCGGGTCCGCCCATCCGCGAATCGTCCCGGCTAGCAGCACATCGCCGACATCGGTTGCGAGTCGAGCGCGCTCCAGTCGTACCCGGTCGCGGGCGATCTCTGCGCGCCACTCCAGATGCGCCCGCGCGAGCACCGCCTCGTCCAGAGCGAGCTCAAGCTGCCGAATCTCCCCCTCGGCGCGCGGCGCTGGAGAAGCCGGCGCGAGCGAGAAGAGCACGCCTTCCGCCTTGAGCCACAGGCGATGCGGCCGGTCGTTTACAAAAAGGCATCCCTCGGTGATTCGCACGCGCTCCACGCGGAGCGTGTAAGGCTTGTGGGCCTTGGGACGGCGAAGCCAGGAGAGGTCAATGTCGGCGAAGTTCGGGCGTCCACTCGGATCGATCGTGATGAGAATCTGCGGACGATCGAGTTGCAGATCGGCGAGGGAGAACACACGGGCGAAGAGATCCTCGATCGTAAAGCGCGCGCTCACGTGAGCGATGCGAAGCAACGGATCGCGGTGGTGGCCGGGAAAGAAGCGCACTTCGCGCAGCTCCATCGTGCCGCGCCAGAGCGAGATGCTCGCGTCCTGCAGTTCGATCCGAAGATGGAGATGGCGCAACCGGTCATTGAGCGCCCGTTCCAAGAACCGATCGAAGTGCGCGCTCTTCGTCCACAAGACGGCCCCCAGGGCGATCGCGATGATCACCCCGAAACCAGAGGCGATGCCGATGGTGATCTTCGCGCGTCTCATGCGTGATAGCTCGGCTTCACCGCATTGAGTTCAGAAGCGGCATCGGCCTTCGGCGTTGCTCGCGTCTCACTTCCGCTCTCCTGGCATCCCCGTCGGGAAAGGGGACACAAAGGATCTCGGGCTTCAAGGCGAGAGCGCGAACGGGAAGCGTTCAGGCGCTCGTTCGCCCCCTCTTCCGAAACGGGACGACATCGGCGCTCGATTCGGAGAGCGGGAGCGTCTCGACGATCTCTAAGCCGAAGCCCGAGAGCGCGGCGAGCTTCTTCGGATGGTTCGTGAGCAATCGCATGCGCCGGACGCCGAGGTCGTGGAGAATTTGGGCGCCGATGCCGTAGTCGCGCATGTCCCAGGAGAAGCTTCCAGGCACCTGAAGCGCCGCTGCTCCGGGCGCCGACGTCTCGGGAGAAGAGGCCGCCTGATGGCGAAGCAACGAGGCGACCAGCTGTTCGCCAAAGTGCTCGCGCCGAATCAGGTAGAGCAGAACGCCGCGTCCTTCCTGCGCGATCCACTCCAGCGCGCGACGCAGTTCGGCGCCCGTCTCCTCCTTTTGAGAGTGAAAGACGTCGCCGAGGATCGAGAGCGTGTGGACTCGAACGAGGACCGGCTCGTCCGGCAGGATCGTCCCTTTCACCAGTGCGAGGTGGATCTCCCCATTGATGGGATTCTCGTAAGCCGAGACGCGAAATTCGCCGTAGGGAGTCGTCAGCGAAGACTCGGCACGCTTGCGGACGACCCGTTCGTGTTGCAGGCGGTAGCGAATGAGATCGGCCACGGTGACGATCTTCAAACCAAAGCGGCGCGCGAAGGTGATGAGTTGCGGGAGCCGCGCCATCGTCCCATCGCCGTTCATGATCTCGCAAATGACGCCCGCTGGCGTCAATCCGGCCAATCGCGCCAAGTCCACCGACGCTTCCGTCTGTCCGGCGCGCACAAGCACTCCGCCCTCGCGCGCGCGCAAGGGGAAGATGTGTCCAGGACGCACCAGATCCGATGGCCGCGTGCGCGGGTCAATGGCCGTCAGGATCGTGCGCGCACGATCGGCCGCCGAGATGCCCGTCGTGATCCCCTCGCGCGCATCAATCGAGACACAGAAGGCCGTCTCGAACCGAGACGTGTTCTCCGAGGCTTGAAGCGGAAGATTCAATTGCTCGCACCGCTCGGGCGTGAGCGAGAGGCAGATGAGCCCACGACCATGCTTGGCCATGAAATTGATGATCTCCGGCGTGACCTTCTCGGCCGCGCAGCAGAGGTCGCCTTCGTTCTCGCGATCCTCATCGTCCACGAGGATGATCATGCGCCCCCGACGAATCTCCTCGATGGCTTCCGGAATGGAAGCGAACGGTGAGGCATCACGTCGTCGGCGCGCGCTCATTTCACATATCCCTCAGCTTTGAGCCGTTCGAGCGTCACTCCCGACGCACTCGGCCGAAAGTGCGCGAGGGCAGACTCCATCATCCGCTCCATGTACTTGGCCAGAATATCCACTTCGAGATTGACCCCGTCGCCCGACTGCAACTCCCGCAGGTTCGTCATCCGCAGCGTGTGGGGAATGATGGCGACTTCGAACCACGCTTCGCCCAATCCGGCGATCGTCAGACTGATCCCATCCACGGCGATCGAGCCTTTCACGACGAGGTACCGACGCAAGTCCGGGGGAAAGGCGAAGCGAAAGATCCAGGATTCTCCATCCGGGCGACGGTCCAAAAAGCGCCCGATGCCGTCCACATGGCCTTGAACGATATGCCCGCCGAGTCGGTCGCTCACCCGGAGCGCGCGTTCGAGATTCACCAATCGTCCGGCGCGAAGTTGACCGAACGTCGTTCGACGGAGCGTTTCGGCCGAGAGATGCGCGCGAAAGCCGTCGCGTTCGACCTCCGTCACCGTCAGGCACACGCCATTGACGGCAATACTCTCGCCGACGCGCAAGCCGTCCAAGACCGCGCGCGCATCCACCCGCAATTCCCCCCCGGCGCCCGTGAGCGCGAGACGGCGAATCCGCCCAACCTCCTCGATCAACCCCGTGAACATGTCCGAGATCGTAAGCATACAGGATCGCTCTGAAATGGGGCAAGGCGTCATTTCGAGGCCCAAGTGCGCTCAACTTGCCTTTACGGACGTCGTGCATAGTCCGGGTCAATGCATTGGGGTGGGTTCGTCGCCTATCACCTTACTATGGACGGGCAGGCTCTTTCGTGCCACAATCTCAATTGTGAAAGAGCGTGCAGTCAACCGCGTAACTCCTGGCCTTACTTCCTTTGGTTGGTATTTTGGTATGCTGACTCGAAAGTGGGTGATCGTGGCTTCAGTCCTGAGTTTGGTTTTTTGCGTCTCCGGCTTCTCGGCGGAGGGGGGGGATGACCTTTCTGACGAGGACTTGGCCATGACCTCGATGCGCCATCGGTCCTCGGACCAAGCGTTGGTTCAAGCCCTACTTCCTGCCTCATTCAGCCCGGTGTTCTCCGCTGCTTCGTCTGAAGAGGTCCTTGTCGTGGCTGCAGTGGGCGACTTGATGCTTGGGACATCTTGGCCTGATGAGAGGTACCTACCTCCCGATGGCGGCGCTACGTTACTTGCCGAAGTGAGTCCAATCCTTCGACGAGCGGACATCGCCTTCGGGAACTTGGAGGGCCCATTGATTGATGGGGGAACGACCTCCAAGTGCGCTCGAAACCAGGCGAACTGCTATGCGTTTCGGATGCCACGCTCCATGGGCCGATACCTCAAAGAAGCGGGGTTTGACGTCCTGAGCCTGGCGAATAACCATGCTCTGGACTTTGGCGTCGAAGGCCGGGAGAGCACCAAAAGAGTTTTGGACCAGCTGGGCATCGCTCACTCCGGAGAGGTCGGTGACATCGCTTATCTGACGGTAAGATCCAAAAAGGTCGCCGTCATTGCTTTTTCCTGTTACGATACATCCTATAACCTGAATGACATCGAGGGGGCCACGAAGATCATCCGGGAGTTAGCGACGAAAGCCGATATAGTCATCGTCTCATTTCACGGCGGCGCCGAAGGAGCAAAATACCAACACGTCCCCTATGGGACCGAGAGGTACCTGGGTGAAAACCGAGGCAACCTCCGCAAATTCACGCATGCCGTAATAGACGCGGGCGCCGACCTGGTCTTGGGGCACGGCCCTCACGTCGTACGGGGGATGGAGGTCTACCGAGATCGTCTGATTGCTTATTCACTCGGCAACTTCACGACGTATGGGGTCTTCAATCTCTCCGGGCCGTTGGGCTTGTCTCTGATCCTCGAAGTCCATCTCTGGCCTGACGGTCGCTTCATGGGGGGGCGCATCCATGCGGTGAAGCAGGAGAGGCCTGGGATTCCCCGTTTAGACCCCCAACGGACCATCATTCCCATCGTGAGGCGGCTTTCTCAAGAGGACTTCGGTGAGAGGGCCATCCAGGTCCAGGACGACGGGACGATTGCACCGCCTCGGACTCGCTGATGAGCGCAGCGAGGGAATTCGAAATCTGAGACTCACGCGGTTGGGGTGAGCCCACAGGTGGGCTGAGCCAGAGAAGTTCGAACGGCATTTTGTGGGATCACGTCTTCGCCTCAAACCGGCTGGTTCCTGTCCACTAGCGATGAAGCTCAAAAAAACTCGTGACGGGAGCAAAAGGCGCACGATGGCCGCTTTGCGGGCCTTTTCTCTTTCCACCCCACGGCCTTGCTTGAGGGCGCGACGATGTCCTTTGATCCCCCTCTCGACCTCTCCAGTTTGGCCTTCCCTTCTTCCGCAGCGTTGGGTCTTTGCGTATTCTGCGTCTCCGTCTATGGAGGCCATCCGAAAGAGTTTCACAACCACCCAATGCCCGACTCTGCCTTCCCTCTGGACTGTCCGCTTATTTCCCTTTCCATTCGGATGAGTCCTCCGATGGCTCTTAGGGCTTATCAGGGAAAGCCGGTCTGGGGAAGCGGTGGGGTTCAAGTCCTCCCCGCATACCATCGTCCCTCAGCACAGACTCTGGCTGAAGGCCTCGCCCCTTGGCCTCCAAGAGCCTGGTTCGAAAATGCTCGTTCTTGCCGTCCAGGGGGGTGTCATACCCCTAGGGGTCGGATGAATGTTCTCCCATGGGCTGACAATCTTGCTGGATAGTAAGACGTGAGGACCGTTCCGGGCGAACCCGATCGGGTGTCCCGCAAGGGACCGGAGCTGTGTCCTGCCCAGATTTTCCGTGTCTTGGTTCCTGAGGGGAGGCACCGGCATCATCCGGACGTGCCGTT